>WBZT01002317.1_pt1 | contig 13336 bp, 9 predicted proteins | sample 5204241 | NCBI WGS metagenome assembly WBZT01 (sample SAMN12344358, study PRJNA552823) | activated sludge metagenome | biome: Activated sludge suspended growth; feature: Nitrification reactor; material: Wastewater; isolation source: activated sludge from nitrification reactor of wastewater treatment... | reverse complement strand
ATGAGCCCGCCGAAAGAGTAAGGGCTGCCGTCCACAGCAACCACGATTTTTCCGCTGCCCATCGGCTGGGGCTGCTTGATGATCAGCATGTCGGAGTTTCGGACGCGTCGCAGAACCCGTTCGGTGTTGCTGCCGATCACGCTATCCTTGACGGCGCCGACCCCCAAGGCCCCCATGATCACGAGATCGTAGGCGTTGGTGTTGATATCTTCAGCCAGGACTTTCCAGTTGCGGCCTTCCAGCGAGCGACGCTCCACCGGCAGGTTGGCTTCGTTACATTTCTTGTCGACGTAGTCGAGGTAGGAGTCCGTGATGATCTGGAGTCCACGAGTGATCAGGGAATCGTGAATCTGGCGCTGCCGATCCAGCTCCTTCTCGTCGTGATATTCCTCAGGAAGACCGGCCTCCATCTGCTTGAATCGTTTATCGTGCATCTTGGCGGCATAGACGTGGCTGCCCACAATCTTGGAGCCATAGGTTTTCGCCAGCTCAACTCCGACATCAACGGCTGTATTGGAATGGTCGGAATTGTCGACCGGGATATAAATAGTCTTGTACATCGAAACGCCTCCTAGGCAAACACTCTATAGGGGGAAGAGATCAGAGAACCGCCAGGAATTCAAACGGTTGAATGGAACTTTACCCCAAAAGAAGCGGCATGATAGCACCGTGTTCTCGGGGAATGCAAGCAAACCCATGGCCGGCAGATGGTCTGTGGATAACGGCTAACTCGTTGGACTCACAGCGGTCTTTTCCGTGCTGGTCGCGGTCGGTTGGGAAGGGCGGCGCGACCGGAGAATCTCCTCGAGGGTCAGCAGCGCGTCTCGCCCGGAGTTGTTTTGAATACCACGAATGAGATTGGCGTCGGCATAGTGAGCCTGGTTGGGTTTTGACTCGGGCGTCGCGGTTTGAGAGAGCGAGCCGGTCCAGGCTCGAGGGTCGCGGCTGCCTGCTTTCTGCTGCCAGGCCGTGAGACAGGCTTTGGCGATGAGCTTATTGAGAGGCGCCGGGTTATAGAGTAGTTTGCGGATGCTTGTCGGCGTGAGCATGAGCGGATTGTATCCGGCGGACAGATACCCTTCCTCCAGCAGCCGATGCTCCAAATCTGTATTTGGTTGGATGCCAAGAAAGAACATCAAGGGAAAGACGCGTTCCTCACCGAGGATCGCGGCGACCTTTTTGTAGGACTCCACGCTTTGGAGCAGACTGTCTTCGGTCTCCTTGGGAGAGTTGAGCGAATAATTAAGAATCACCTTTCCTTTGAACCCGGCTTCAGCCAGGTATCGGCAGCCGTCGTAGAGTCGTTCGAGCTTGAAGCCCATGTGGAGGTTATTCAGGACCTCCTGCGATCCTGAGGTAATAGCCACTTCCAAATCTCCGACACCCGAGCGCACCATCAGCTTCGCTAACTCGGGGGTGATCAACGAGGTGCGGATGTAGCCGGACCACTCGATTTCGAGCTTTTCACTCAGGATTCGTTCAAGGATCTCCGTGCATTGGGGATAGGCCTCTTTCCCGGTAATAAACTGGGCGTCAGTGAACCAGAATCGTCGCGCCCCCCACTGGTGGTAATGCTGGGAAATGTCCTTCACCACCATCTCCGGCGGACGGTACCGCACTCGCTTGCCCTCAATGTACGGATAGAGGCAAAACGCGCAGTCGTACGGGCAGCCCCGTTTCGTTTGCACGCCGATCGACTCGTCCATGTACGCGCCATGTTGCGGGAAGATCGACGTGAGATAGGGGAGGTCGACGGTCAGCGCGTCCAGCAGCGCCGGCGAGCCCTGCTGGCCCTTGCGGGTCTGCTTTCCCTCGCGAATGATATAGCGTTCCTGCTCGAGCGAATCCCCGTTGATCACCTTCAGAATCGCATCTTCCCCTTCGCCCAGAATGCCGATGGTGCCTTCCGGGAGTTTTTCGATCAATTGGTCGGCAAAGGCCGTAAACGCGCCCCCGCCGATCATGATCTGCGCCCGGGGGAACTCCTTCCGGATCAGCCAGGGGTAGGACAGGTTGGCTCGAATGTGACTGTAATAGCGGTAGAGTTGCTTGAGCCCGGCAAACGAGGCGGCAACGCGCTTGATGGGGTTGCTGGCAAAGTAGAAATTGAACGCATGCTCCAGAGACGCGTCACCCTCGTGGGGGGAAAAAATCTGAATGTCCCGCCACGAAAAGCAGACCAAATCAGGTTTGAACTCCAGCGCAGCATCCCGAATCGCCTGAGTGCGTTGCGACTCTGGAAACAAGGACAGATCAAGAATGCGTTGCCGCACCTCCGGCTTCCGGCGGTGAATGAAATCCGCAAGATAGGTCACGCCGATCGGGTAGACTTTCTTGCAAGGCAGAAAAATGTAGAGGACGGATTGCATAGAACGGTTGTGAATCGTGAATGATGGGGTGTGACGCGAAGATGCCGACGGCTACCTCAACACGAAAGACGCATCACGCAGAACTTCTCCGCCGCTATTTGGTGGCCACGTGGATGGCGACGATGCCCCCGGTAAGGTTGCGGTACTCGACCTGACGAAACCCGGCTTCCCGCAGCAGCGTGGCCAATCGTTCTTGATCGGGAAAGGTCCTGATCGAGGCCGGCAGATACTCGTAGACACCGGTCCGATCCCGCGCGACCTTGGTGCCGACCCAGGGAAGCAGGCGAAAGGAATACCAATCATAAAGCGCGCGTAGCCACCCGTAAGCGGGCCGGGAGAACTCCAGACACACAAAGCGTCCACCTGGACGTAACACCCGCCGGATTTCGGTAAAGGCCTGAGTGAGGTTGCCCACGTTTCGCATGCAGAACCCCGTCGTGACCGCGTGGAACGTCTCGTCAGGAAATCCGAGTTGTTCGGCGTTCGCCTGGAGGCAGGTAATCCGATCGTGCAGTCCTCGCCCCACCACCTTGCGGAGCCCTTCGGCCAGCATGGCATGGTTCAAATCCGAGGCCACCACATGTCCCTGCTCCCCCATTTTCGGTTCGACCAGGAGCGCGAGGTCAGCCGTTCCGGCGCCGATATCGAGCGCCCGTCCGTTCGTGACCGCGGGCACGTAGGAGGCCGTGAGTCGTTTCCAATGATGGTGAAGCCCGAAACTCAGCAGGGTGTTGTTGAGATCGTAGACGCCCGCGATGGCCGTGAACATGCGTTGGACCGCCTGTTCACGGGCCTGTCCAGACCAGGTGGAGACGGCTTTCGCCGCACCTTCAGGAGTATCGGGTATGGAAGATGGTTCGGCCCGCACCATGAGAGGGTGGTAGCACCCGCTTTTGTCCGTTGTCAAGGTCGCGGGGGTGCTGAAACGCCGGTGCGGGCAGACGTCGGTTAAGGATGCGGTGTTCAGGCCGCGGCACGAGTCTCGGACTTGGGGGTGGCCCCTTTCCACTGACCCACTTCGAGGCTCTCGAGCCAATCGAGCAGTTTGCCGACGTTGTCCCCCTCGAAGATTGAGCCGTGTTGAGGGCAGATCATACGAGGCTTGATGGCCCGGACCCGTTGCGTCCAGCCGCGCAGGGCGACTGTGGAGGGCATCCAGCGAAGGTGAAACCCTCGCATGTATTGGATGTGCTGCTCAAAATCGGTCACGACCAGACTTGCATGGTGATCCGGAACCAGAGCGCCACCGATGTCGCCGGAGAAAAGAATTCCCGCTGTCGGGTCGTAGAGGGAAAAGTTTCCTGACGAATGGCAGTAGTGGGCCGGCACGGCTTCCACCTCCGGGCCCTCCTCGCCGATCTTGATGCGCATGCCGTCATCGGGAATGGGAGTGAGCGTAATTACGGCACCGGTGCTGAAGTGGCTGACGAAGCCCGTCCACAGCCAGGAGCAATAGGTCTTGATCGCGGGGTTCATATCGAGCCACATCGCCAACGATGAGCAAATGTCCGGGTCCTGGTGGCTGGCGAAGATCACCTTGATATCCTGCATGCGAACGTACTTCGCCAGTTCGGCCAACACCTGGGGGAAAATCTGGATGCCACCCGGATCCAACAGCATGGCCTGGCCGCGGTGGATGATCACGTATTCGTTGGTGTCGATGACATGATCGTCCTTCTCCGGGTCGCGACCGATGACGACCCACTGATGATCGTCTTTCTGGAACAACACTTTACTTTGCATAGGTATACCCCTTCAGCAGCAGGTCTAGCAGTTCCTGGCCGTGCTCGATGGCCCGTTTCATGGCGAGCGTCTTTCCGTCCAGGTCATCCACGACACGGGTGATTTCGTTCGACAGGTTCTTAAAGTTGGCCTCTGCCTCCGCCAGCCCGGCCGCCTCGGAGGCGATGCAAAACGCCATGTAGCGTGCGGTGAGCCCGATCATTTTTAGTCCGCCCAGGGCCTGTTGCGTCTCTCCCAGGCACCGCAGGGCCTCTTTGAGTCGTTCGTGCAATTCGGCGAGATTGGCCTGGCAGAGGGTCACCACGAACTGTCGATTTTCGCGTTCAAGGGCTCCGGCAGCGGCAAAGGACGGATGCCGGGTCAGTTGAGCGATATCCACTTCGGTGGTAAAGCGCAGGTGCGACAAGGACGCGAGATCGTGAGAGGCCGAGGACTGCGCCCCCCGCGCCATGGCGGACAGCAGACTGGCGATCAATTGATGATAGCGCCAGACGATATTCGAACTACTTGCGGTCACTTTGGCCAATCCGGCACAGAGGTGCTCAAGCGCCGCCACTTCCGGGCGGATTTCCTTAGGGGTATTGTTGAGGATTTCGACGAGCGCCAGCATGGGGCGGCCCTTCCCCCCCTGGATCTTGGCGGCCTGGACCACGCCGTTGTTGGCCAGGATTTGCATCGAGAGGGACAGTTGCTGGAGCGAACGGCCGACGTTGAGAATATCAACCGTAATGCCAAAGAGTTGATTGATATTGCGCTTAAAGAGGCTCAACACATCGTGCATGGTGGCCGGACACTCGTAGGTGGTTGTGGTTCGAGCGTGGAAGTGCTCGCACCTCCCTATCGGCAGATCGGAAGAAAAACTAAACTGCCGGAGTGCTGACGCGGCGAGTGTGGGAAATGGCTCCCGCGGCGATTAGACCCGGAACGGTACGGTGTGGGGAAACGGGGACGAGACCGTTGGAGGGGCATGGTATAATCGCGCCCCTATGAGCCATACCATCGTTGTCAAAGGTGCGCGTGAACACAATCTCAAGAATCTCGATGTCGAGATCCCCCGAGACAAACTCGTCGTTATCACTGGGCTGAGCGGGTCGGGCAAATCCTCCCTGGCCTTCGATACCATCTATGCCGAGGGCCAGCGGCGTTATGTCGAGTCGCTTTCCGCCTACGCCCGGCAATTTCTCGAACAGATGGGCAAGCCCGATGTGGATTCCATCGAGGGACTGTCCCCGGCCATTTCCATTGAACAGAAGAGTACCAGCCACAATCCTCGTTCTACGGTCGGGACCGTCACGGAAATCTACGACTATCTCCGCTTGCTCTATGCGCGAGTCGGCCATCCGTTTTGTTTCCAATGCGGCCAGGAGATTACCGCTCAGACGGTGCAGCAGATGGTCGATGCGATCTGCGAACTGCCGGAAGGCGCCAAATTCCAGATTCTGTCCCCCATTGTTCGTGGGCGGAAGGGCGAGTATCGAAAAGAGTTGCTGGAGATGCGAAAGGCCGGGTACGTGCGGGCGCGCATCAACGGGGAGATCGTCGATCTGGGCGACGACATCGTGCTCGACAAGCAGAAAAAACACACCATTGAAATCGTGGTGGACCGGTTGGTGATGAAGCCCGGCGAGGCGTTGATGCGTCGCGTCGCGGACTCGGTCGAAACCTCACTGAAACTGGCGGGTGGGCTCGTCGGAGTGCTCACGGAGCCGGGCAAGGTGCACGTCTATAGCGACAAACTGGCCTGTATCAAGTGCGGGGTGAGTTACCCCGAGATCACGCCCCGCGTCTTCTCATTCAACAGCCCGCACGGGGCCTGTCCGGCCTGTGACGGCATCGGCTACGCGATGGCGCCGGGTGCATCCGAAGATGAAGATTTCACATTGCTGGAACGATGCGAGAGTTGCCACGGCGCCCGGCTCAAACCGGAAAGCCTGGCCGTCAAAATCGCCAAGCAATCTATTGCCGAGGTGACGGGATTGTCGGTGCGGGCGGCGGCGGACTTTTTCGCCGGGCTCAAGTTCACCGAACGGGAACTGGTGATTGCGCACCGGATTCTGAAAGAAATTCGTGAACGTCTCGGGTTTCTCGTCAACGTCGGGCTGGACTACCTGACCCTGGATCGCCCTGCGGCCACCTTGTCCGGCGGCGAGGGCCAGCGGATTCGTCTCGCGACGCAGATCGGCTCAGGCCTGGTCGGTGTGTTGTATATCCTGGACGAACCGTCGATCGGCCTGCATCAGCGGGACAATCGTCGTCTGTTGCAGACCCTGCTCCGGCTGCGCGATCTCGGCAACACGGTTATTGTCGTCGAGCACGATGCGGAGACCATGCAGGCCGCCGACTACATTCTGGATCTGGGGCCAGGGGCCGGCACCCATGGCGGAAAAATTATCGCCCAAGGGACGCCGAAACAGGTGATGGCCAACCCCGATTCCCTGACGGGCCTGTACCTGCGCGGCGCGCAGATGGTCTCGCTGCCGAAGCGCACACGAAAGCCGAAAGGATTTCTGACGGTCGTCGGCGCCAAAAAACACAATTTGAAAAATGTCACGCTCAATGTGCCGCTGGGGTTGTTCACCTGCGTGACCGGGGTGTCGGGATCTGGCAAAAGCACGCTGGTGCTCGAAGTGTTGTTCCACTCGCTGTCGCAGCTGCTCTACCAGAAGAAGCCGAAGATCGATGGCTGCAAGGATCTGAAGGGTGTTGAGGCGCTGGACAAGATCATCGATATCGACCAGTCGCCCATTGGGCGCACGCCCCGGTCCAATCCGGCGACCTACACCGGCTTGTTCACCTTCATTCGCGATCTCTTTTCGAACTTGCCGGAATCGCGGGTGCGTGGGTACAAGCCTGGGCGTTATAGCTTCAATGTGAAAGGTGGGCGGTGCGAAGCCTGCCAGGGCGACGGGCTGATTAAAATCGAAATGCATTTCCTGCCCGACGTCTATGTCACCTGTGAGGTCTGCAAAGGGCAGCGCTACAACCGGGAAACCTTGGATATTCAATACAAGGGCCGCAGCATCGCCGATGTGTTGAACATGACGGTCGATGACGCGCTGGAGTTTTTCCAAAACATTCCTTACATCAAGGCGAAACTGCAGACATTGCATGATGTGGGGCTCCACTATGTGAAGCTCGGGCAGTCAGCCACCACGCTCTCCGGCGGTGAAGCCCAACGCGTGAAACTCTCGCGCGAACTCTCCAAGCGACCCACCGGCCGCACCATGTACATTCTCGATGAACCGACGACCGGCCTGCATTTTGCCGACACGCAACGGCTGCTGGACGTGCTCGACCGGCTGGTCGAAACCGGCAACACCGTCCTGGTGATCGAGCACAATCTCGACATGATCCGCAACGCAGACTGGGTCATCGACCTGGGACCTGAAGGCGGGGACCGCGGCGGCGAGATTGTGGCCGAAGGCCCGCCGAAGGAGATCGCCAAGGTGAAGCGGTCGTATACGGGACAGGTGTTGAAAGAGGCAGGGGTGTGAGGGATGGCGCATTCGGGGTCGTCATAATGCGATGGATCAATCCGGCAATCGGTCTCTTCGTTCGCTGCGTGCGACTCTAACGCGCGACCAATGGTCGCATGCCTCCGCACGCAGGTATGTTTGTCCACTGTGTCTCGCCTCCCCCGCCATGACGACGCCGAATGCGCCATCCCTCACACCCCTGCCAAGAAGGAGAGGGGAGCGGCCCAGGCGCCCTCCTTGCTCGCAGAACGCGCACGATGAAACGGTGTTCGTCCGATGCGCGCAGTGGGAGGGCCGCCCTCGCCACTCACCGAATAAGCGACAGAGGTTCTGCGCAGCGGCCGGTGCAGCTGCTACATCTCGCCACTCCCGCCATGCCCTCTTCACCAGTCCCGTCTCTTACATCCCAGAAAGAGGGGAAAGGTGATTTCAGAGGGGATGACGGCGACATAGCGCTGTCATCCTTCGTAGCAGGAGCAAATAGAAGCATATGGTCATTACGGAATGGCAGGTAATTCAGCAGGCAATTCAGACTTGTAGGCGTTGCGAAACTGAGCAGGTGCCTTACCTAAAAGTGCCGCGAGGACAAAAGCGCAAGCCATCATCAAGACCTGTTCGACCGGTTCGTCTCTACTTCGTATCGGTTGCACCACCTTGGGGTGGTGCCTACTTCTGGGATGAAACCAAAAGGGATGCTGTCCGGGAGGGGCTCTTCACCGCTCTTATATCAGCCGTCGGCATGAAAATTAGAAACTGCGACGAATTTATTGTGAACTCTTTTTTCCTAAGCCCAGCGGTCAAGTGCCCATCTATGTGCAAAGAAAAAGATCACGCACCTTCTCGTCAAGCTATCAGATATTGTCAGAACTTTCTGCTCGATGAGCTGCTCGCTGCTCAGCCGGAACGCATTCTAGCCTTAGGCAAAGTTCCATTCGAAAGCTTATGTGATCGGTTCAATCTAAGAGCGTCTAAAAAGGTGAGTGAATTTCGCAAAGAGATTTGGCGGGTTCGGCTAGGGGGGAAGGAGGTTCTGTTGAGTGGAACCTATTTCCCTGGAAACAATCGAAATAATCAGCGTCCGCTTATTGAGCAGGATATCAACCGAATCCTGAAGGAGTTTCCAAGAAACGATAGTGCATAAATTCGAGCCAGGAGGAATCGTAGCCCATGCACACCATCCTGCTACTCACCATCTCCAACATCTTCATGACCTTCGCCTGGTACGGGCATTTGAAGTACAAGGAGTCGCCGCTGTGGATCGCGATTCTGGCGAGCTGGGGGATCGCGTTTGTGGAGTATTGCTTCCAGGTGCCGGCCAACCGTATCGGCCACTATGAATTCAGCGCGGCACAGTTGAAGACGATTCAGGAAGTCATCACGCTCATCGTGTTTTGCGTCTTCTCCGTCGTCTATCTCAAAGAAGAACTGAAATGGAACTATGTGGTCGGTTTCGGCATGATGATCGGCGCCGTGTTCGTGGTCTTCAAAGAATGGTGACGGTTCCTTCTTCGGTCGCTCCCTCGCCTGTGCCCTTCCTCGATCTGTCCGGTATTCCTGGCGTCTCGCTGCTCGACCGCTCATCTCCCCGCCAAGCGATGCCGCTAGGGCCGTTCCTCTCCCTTCCCCAGGGGAATTGCTAGGCTCGCCGTTTCCCGTCATCGACTACAAGTGAAGAGGAGGCTGCGTTCAGCAGGTACTTCACTGACAGAGTCGAGACGAAAGGGGGCAGTATGAAGCCAACCGGTTCCATTCTTCCCCTGGACTGAGCCTCTGTATCGGGGTTGCCGGTGTGATGCTTGCCGCGTGCAATACGACCAAGGCCACTGTCGATACGACCGTCAATGTGTTCTCCAGCGCGAGCCCGAATCAGCTCGTTACGTCCGATGGCATGGAGCGGACGGAGCAGAAGATTGATGTATTCGCCGGGGTGGCCTATGAGAATCTCCGGCAAGAGGCTGCCGCTGGTGGAGGATAATATGTCCGGACCCTGGCTTCCCTCCATGACGTTCCTGCCGACAAGCATGGCGAGTTCGGGTTGATGCTGCAGCGGAATTACGCCGATCTTTTTGCCGTCGGCCTTGAGGACGACAGCCGTGCGTATCTGAAGATGGTGAATGTTTTGAACCGCGAACGGGTTGCGGCGTCGCTCCTGCGGTGAGCGAGCGCGTGCAGGGAGGTGTCAGATGGGACCGATGGGCAAAGGGTTCATCCTCTGGTTATTGGGCGTGCCGGCCAGCATTCTGGTGCTGCTGTGGTTTGTGGGGATTTTGCGGTAGCGTTTTGCCTGACACGGTTTGAGTGAAACCGTGAGGGAGAACGGGTCCGACCTTCAACGGAACCAGCGGTCGTACATATAGAACAGGTCCAGCGTGAGGCGGGCGCCGAAGGTCGGCCCGTAGTCTTTCTGGTTGATGAGATCGTTCCACGTCTCAAACGTGAAGGCGGAATACCGCAGCGCGAGTGAGACGAACCGTTCTTCCAGCGCATCGCCTTGGTGATCCACAAACAGCCCGGAGTCGAGGGTGACCGCCAGTTCGATTTCCCATGGAGTCGAATCGTCCCAGTGACGGTAGTTGCCCAAGCCGACGGACGCCTGCGCAAGATAGGATTGCGGTGCGACCTGGCGAAACGCGGCGCCGCTGAACGGGCGGCCATATCGCGCGAGAGCGGAGATGCGAAGATAGTCGCCGAGCAGCGGGATCGGGTCGAGAATGGCCAGCCGCCGAAACCCGGCCTGGACATAGGGTTCGTAATACAACGAGCCGCCGGCGCCGCCCACCCCGGCAAAAAAGACGTCGCTGGTGCCTAACATGCCGAACCAGCGGGTCATCGTTCCGCTCAGCATGAAATCGTTGGCCTCGCGTTTGTTCCCGACCGGGACCTCCGTCAACCCGCGAAACTTGTGCACCACATCGTTTTGCAGAAACCGGCTGGGCCCGTCACGCGTGGGTCCGCCTCCCGCCGTGAGATTCAAATTCCAACCCGGTAATTGCGACAGGGGTTTGGTCCAGCTCAGGGTGAAGAAATTCAGCCCCATGGTTTCCTGGATATCGTTGTAGCGTTTCCCTTCCCCGTCGAACTCGGTAAACCGATCCAGGAGGGCGGCGCTGAAGGTCAAGGTCGGGTCATGGTCTGGAAAGGCGATGGCCCCCCAATGGACGCTATGCGGGGGGGCTTCGGCCAGGGCGAGTCCGGGAACAAGCCAGAGGGCGAACGCAAGGGTGACGATCCATCGGCGGCGCATACGCGCCGCATCCTGCCAGTGAAGCAGCCGATTCCGCAACTGAATTGATGCGTGAGGGACAGCTTGGCCGGCCGGCCGTCGGCCATCGAACGGCTTGCAGTCCTGGTGCTCGCTTACTAAAATGCCCGTCGAATTTCCGCGTCCTTCCTCGATCCGTACTCGCGCCACTGGGGGAGTTATGCCGCCGAAAAAGAACGCTACCAAGACGAACGCCGGGGCGACGCCCGACATCGCCACAGGCTCATCCGCAACAGGTCCGTCGAGCGACGGGGCCGCGGAGTTTGAAAAACTCGGAGTGTTTTATCTCGGTCGGCCGTATGATCTGGCCGCAAAAAAACCGAAGCCGGGATGGCTCTTGTATGACTCGAAGGATCTGGTGACCCACGCAGTCTGCGTCGGCATGACGGGCAGCGGGAAAACAGGGCTCTGCGTCGGCCTGTTGGAAGAGGCGGCGATCGACGGCATTCCGGCCATTGTCATCGATCCCAAGGGGGACCTGGCCAATCTGCTGCTGACATTCCCGCAATTGCGGGGTGAGGATTTTGCTCCGTGGATCAATGAGGACGACGCCAGGAAGAAGGGGGTGTCACCGACCGACTATGCCGCTCAGCAGGCGGCCTTATGGAAAACGGGGTTAGGAGAGTGGGGCCAGAGCGGCGAGCGGATTCAAAAGATGCGGGATGCCGCCGACTTTGCTGTCTACACGCCGGGCAGCACGGCGGGTCTACCGGTCTCGATTCTGAAATCGTTCGCCGCTCCGCCGCCGGAGATGCTGGATGATGCCGAGCTCTTGCGCGAACGGATCGGGACCACCGTGACCAGCCTGCTCGGGTTGATCGGTCTTGACGCGGACCCGATCACCAGCCGCGAACATATTCTGCTCTCGTCGATTCTCGACAGCGCCTGGCGAGCGGGACAGGATTTGGATCTGGCCGCCCTCATTCATCAGATTCAGGCTCCGCCGATGGTGAAGATGGGGGTGCTGGATCTGGAGTCCTTCTTCCCGTCGAAGGAGCGGTTCGTGTTGGCCATGCAGCTGAACAATTTGCTGGCGGCGCCGGGTTTTGCGGCCTGGATGGAAGGGGAGCCGCTGGATGTGGGACAGATGCTGTACGGCGCGTCCGGGAAGCCGCGTATCGCGATTTTTTCGATCGCACATTTGAATGATGCCGAGCGCATGTTTTTTGTGTCGCTGCTGCTGAATCACACGCTGGGTTGGGTCCGTGCGCAATCGGGGACGACCAGTCTTCGGGCGATCCTCTACATGGACGAAATTTTCGGCTACTTCCCGCCGGTGGCGAATCCTCCCTCCAAGGCGCCCCTGCTGACGTTGCTCAAGCAGGCGCGGGCATTCGGGTTGGGGGTGGTGCTGGCCACGCAAAATCCCGTCGATCTGGATTACAAAGGATTGGCCAATACCGGCACGTGGTTTATCGGCCGTCTGCAAACAGAGCGTGACAAAGCACGGGTGATCGAAGGGCTGGAAGGCGCGGCCGCCAGCAGTGGAAAGAAGTTTGATCGTCAACAGATGGAGCAGACACTGGCCGGACTTGGGAACCGGGTGTTTCTGTTGAACAATGTACACGAGGATGCGCCGGAAGTCTTTCAGACCCGCTGGACCCTGTCGTACTTGCGCGGGCCGCTGACTCGGACACAAATCAAGCACGTGATGGGGCCTCTGCGAGGTACACGCGAAGCGCCCGCTTCGCAGGGGGCAATTGCGGAGGCTACAGGGGCGACGCAATCGATACAGGGCGCGGTGGGCTCGACCGCCTCCCGCCCGATCGTTCCGCCCGCGGTGCCGCAATATTTTCTTCCCTTGCGGAGTGCACAGCCGGAGAAGGCCGACCTGGTCTATCAGCCCATGGTGCTCGGAGCGGTTCAGGTGCGGTTTACGGACAACAAAGCGGCGGTCGATGCGACGGATGCACTCATGCGTCTGGCGGTGATCGGCACCGGCGCGGTGCCCGTGGAGTGGGAGCAGGCGCACATTGCGGAGGTGGCCCTGGCCGATCTCGAACGCGAGCCTGCCGGCGGTGCCCGATTTGAGCCGCTCCCCGGTATCGCAAGTCAGGCCAAACAGTATGAGACGTGGAAGAGCGATCTGTCGGCTTGGGTCTTTCGCACGCAAAAGCTCGAACTCTTTCGTAGCCCGAGTGCCGCTGCCTTGTCCCGTCCCGGCGAATCGGAGCGCGAGTTTCGCGTACGACTCCAACAAATGGGGCGTGAGCAACGTGATCAGCACAGCGACAGCCTGCGAAAGAAATACGCGCCGAAAATCGCGGTCCTCCAAGATCGCATCAGGCGCGCAGAGCAGATGGTCGAGCGGCAACAAGCCGAATCCCGCAGCAGCCAGTTGCACGCCGCGATCTCCGTTGGGGCGACCATCCTGGGGGCGTTTCTCGGGCGGAAGACGATCAGCGCGACCACCATCGGCAAGGCGACGACGGCGATCCGTGGGGCGGGTCGGGCGATGAAAGAATCGAAGGACGTCGGTTACGCCG
>WBZT01002316.1_pt1 | contig 13338 bp, 10 predicted proteins | sample 5204241 | NCBI WGS metagenome assembly WBZT01 (sample SAMN12344358, study PRJNA552823) | activated sludge metagenome | biome: Activated sludge suspended growth; feature: Nitrification reactor; material: Wastewater; isolation source: activated sludge from nitrification reactor of wastewater... | reverse complement strand
CGCGGAGAAGAAGATCGCCCCGTGATCCGAGAGATCGAGGCCCGCCTCGGGAGCGCGCCGAGCACCGCGGAAGACACGGCGCGAAGCCGGCGGATCACGTTCCTCGTCATCGTGGCGGGGGTCGCGGCCGCCCTCGCGGTGCTCGCCCTCGGCCTCGTGCGACGCGGGCGGCGCGCGGCGATCGGGAGGACCACCGAGGTGCCTCCTCCTCCGAACGTGACCTTCTTCGACGTGGTCGAGCCGAGCGCGATGGAGTGCCCGAAGTGCGGCCGCGTGACGGAGGCGGGCCAGGGGTTCTGTCCGATGGACGGGACGCCCCTCGTACCCTCGAAGAAGGAGCCGCCGCCCAAGCCGGCGCCCTCGACCCCGCCCCCCTTGATGGAGGCGAGGCCAGCGGCCGCCGCCGCCGCGCCGAAGAAGCGGCGCGAGCCCGACAAGATCTGCCCGACCTGCGGGGAGCGGTTCGCCTCCGACGCGGGGTTCTGTGGGCGCGACGGGACCCAGCTCGTGCCGGTGAACTGATGATGATGCCGCTCTCCTCGAAGCTCCGGGTCGTCCTCCTCTTCACGGCGGCGTGCAGCTCCGGGTGCGGTGACGAGACGATCGATCCGGCGGAGCTGCCCCCGCCCGAGCTGCCGCCGGAGCGGTGCGAGCCGGTGGACGTCGACGCGCCGAGGACGTTCACGGCGTGCTCGCGCGGCTCGGGATCGTTCGGGCGCTGGATCCTCGACGACGCGGGGCTGCCTGCCTACGAGCACATGATCGATCAGGCGCGCGACGACCGGGCGCTCTACTTCAACACCGAGGCGGCGCCGCTCCGCGCTCACTGGGCCGCCTTCGGCAACCATCGCGTGAACGCGATGTTCGACAACGACGGGCTGATCGAGCTCGTCACGCAGGACCGCGGCGTCGAGTACGCGAACAAGATCGACGACGCGCGTGGCTGGTTCGGGGGCGGGTTCTCCTACGTGAACGACGGCGCGCGTTCCTTCGCGACCGCGTATCGATATCGACCCAAGGGAGCGGAGACACGCCGCGTGTTCGGCATGGGCTACGCGGAGGCGACGACCACCTCGGGATCGCTCTCCATCACCCATCGCGCCTACGCGCCCTGGGGCGAAGCGCCCTACCTGATCGACGAGGTCCGGATCGTCAACCTCGGCGCCGAGCGCAAGCACGTCGCCCACACCGAGGTGTTCGACGTGGCGCGACGATCGATCGAGATCGACTGGCTCGTCTCCGGTGATCCGGTCCACACCGCCCCCCAGACGGCGCGCGACGGGCGAGACGCGCTCGACGCCGATTTCGACGAGGCGATCCGATACGACGCGGCCAAGAAAATGTTGGTGGTCCAACGATCGCGAGCGCCGGGCGCGCCCCCTCCTGCCGAGCCCGGCGCGCCGGCCGCTCGCAACGACTACCCGCCCGATCCGTTCCTCGCCGCGCTCGTCGGCGACGTCACCGAGACGTTCACCCACAAGGCGGCGTTCTTGGGGGGAGGGGATTGGTCGGCCCCGGACGCGATCACGAGCGGCGGCGCAGGGGAGGGGGCGGGGGACGGGCCGCGAGGAGAGGCCACGAACGGACAGGGCGAGCCGCGGATGCTCGGGCTCGGATCGGAGATCGATCTCGCGCCCCAGGAGACGAAGGTGCTGCGGTTCGCGTACGGCGTCGTCCCGATGGGGGAGCCGGTCGAGATCGATCCGCGCCTCTCGGACCCTTCGTTCGATGGCCTCGCGGAGGTCCAAGCAGGGCTGCGCGATCGCCTCCTCTACTTCGCCACCAACGACGAGCCGGCGCTCTCGCGAGAGCTCGCGTGGCACGCGTCGCAGATGGAGGTCTCGGTCGGACGGCGCGACTACTTCGAGGGGCCGGTCGTGCCGCAGGGGTCGGCGTACCTGTATCTCCACGGCGCGGACGGAGCCGCGCGCGACCTCGGGCTGTTCGCCTTGCCCCTCGTCTACACGGATCCCGAGCTCGCGCGCGCCGAGCTCGAGGTCTACATGCGGATCCAGATCGCGGACGGCGACCACTTCTCGTACGCGTTTCAAGGCAACGGGCAGGTCGACGACGCGGCCGGGATCCACACCGCTCCGAGCGACCTCGATCTCTTCTTCGTCTTCGCCCTCTCCGAGTACCTCGGGGCGACCGGTGACCTCGCGTTCCTGGACGAGAAGGTCCCCTTCTGGCCGAAGGAGGCGCGCCCCGACGCGACGGTCTGGGATCACGTCGTCGCCTCGATGCGGCACCTGTTCGACACGGTCGGGACGAAGGAGCACGGGCTCATCGGGGTCGGCACCGGAGACTGGAGCGACGGCATCTCCTTCGAGGCGCCGGATCGGGCCCTCGCGATCGCGTCGGGGGAGAGCGTGCCCAACACCCAGATGGCGATCGCGGTCCTGCCGCGCATGGCCGACCTGATCGAGGCGCGCGATCCCGAGCTCGCCCAGGAGCTGCGCGATCACGTCGAGGCGTACCGAGCGGCGCTGCCCTCGGCGTGGGCGGGTGATTTCTTCGGCCGCGCGTACTTCGGCGACGGCGTGCTCGTTCACGCCGACGCGATCGATCTCGAGGCGCAGGTGTGGTCGATGATCGGCGAGAGCTTCGCGTCCGGCGCCGACCGCGACCGCACCATCGACCTCGTCCGACGCGAGCTCGACGAGCCCTCGCCGGCGGGGGCGATGCTCCGTCCCGAAGGGCAGGTGTGGCCCGCCATCAGCGGGCTCCTCACCGAGGGCTACGCGGTGACGAGGCCCGATCTCGCGTGGGCCCACTTCAAGCGGAACACGATGTTCGCCCACGCCCGCGCCTACCCCGACGTCTGGTACGGGATCTGGAGCGGCCCCGATGGCCTCGACGGACCGTTCGGCGATCGCCCGGGAGAGAGCTGGTACAGCCTCGTCACCCCGATGACGGACTTCCCGACCCAGAACAACAACCAGCACGCGATGCCGCTCTACGCGGCGATCCGGATGGCCGGTGTCCGCGCGAAGGCGGGCGGGCTCGTGATCGATCCGCGCGTGCCGCGCCCGGAGCTCTCCTTCGCGACGAAGCTCGTCGACGTGGACGTCCGGCCCGGATCTATCGCGGTCCGCTACGCGCCCGCCGGGGACGAGGAGCGCGAGGTCGACGTGGTGGTCCCCGAAGGGCGGCACGTCGTCTCGGCCGAGCTCGACGGTGAGGCGATCGAGGTGAGCGCGTCCGTGAAGATCGTGTCGTTCGCGATCCCGGCGGGGCGAGGAGCCTCACACCGGCTGGTCGTGAAGACGGAATCGGGGGCGCCGTGACCAACCCCTTTGCGTTCGCCCTCCGACCTCGTGTCAACTCGGGCCCACGATGACCCTCGCCGAAGAGCTCCAGGCCCTCCCCGGATCGATGACCGAGCGGCTCTCGGAGCGAGGGTTCCGCGCGGAGCGCCTGCTCGCGTGGGCCCGCGGGATCGGCCAGGAGCGCGACGCGCGCAACCGTCTGAAGGGCACGGTCACCCCGCCGCGGCCGGAGGATGTCGTGGCCGCGCCGGTGCCGGGCACGGCCGAGCACCGCGCGTGTGAAAAGAGAGGCCTCGAGCTGCTCCGCGCCGGCAAGGTCGCGCTGTGCGTGCTCGCGGGAGGCATGGCGACGCGCATGGGCGGGGTCGTCAAGGCGCTGGTGGAGGCGATCCCGGGCAAGACGTTCTTGGACCTGCGGCTCGGCGAGCAGCGCGCCCTCGAGCGCCTCGCCGGCCACAAGGTCCCTCTCTGGTTGATGGTCTCGGAGGCGACACGGGGCCCGATCGAAGAGGCCTTGGGAGATCGCAACGACGGTCGCGACATCGCCGTCTTCGAGCAGTGCGTGTCGCTGCGGCTCACCCCGGGAGGAGCGCTCTTCCGCTCCGACGACGAGGTCAGCGTCTACCCGACGGGTCACGGCGACTTGCCGGAGGCGCTCGTCGCGAGCGGCCTGCTCGGACGCTTCGTGAAGGAGCGCGGCGACGGGGTCGTGTGGATCGCGAACCTGGACAACCTCGGGGCGACGGTCGACCCGGCGATCCTCGGGTGGCACGCGTCGCACGCGAGCCCGGTCACGGTGGAGGTCGTCGACAAGGTCGGCACCGATCGAGGCGGGGTCCCGGTGATCTGGGACGGCCGGCGCATCATCGCGGAGGAGTTTCGGCTCCCGGTGTCTCTCGACCCGGCCACGATCCGCGTGTTCAACACGAACACCTTCCTGGTCGACGCGAAGCGCCTGCTCGATCTCGACTTCGAGTTCACGTTCGTGGAGGTCGAGAAGACGGTGGACGGGGAGAAGGCGATCCAGTTCGAGCGCCTCCTCGGCGAGGTGACGGTCCCGCTCGAGCCCGCGTTCTTGAGGGTGCCTCGAGAGGGGGTCGAGTCGCGCTTCCTGCCGGTGAAGGACCGCGAGGAGCTCGCGCGCCGCGCTTCGGAAATCGAAGCGATCGCGCGCGCTCGGGGGATGCTCGGGTGAGGCTCGGGCGCCGGACGGGAATCATCGGATTGCTCCTGACGGCGGGGCTCGTCGCCGCCCCCGACCGCGCATCGGGTGCCCCACCGTTCAGCGTGAGCGAGCCTCTCCCGTCGCCCGGCAAGGCGGTCGCCTCGGACGACGACGCGACCGCGACCGCGGTCAACCCGGCCAACCTGGCCTTCATGCCGGCGCCCGAAGCGCGTTGGATGTGGACGTACACCGGCAACGAGGCCCGCGTCCCCGGTCGCGGTCACGCGATCGATCTCGCCTCTCCGCTCTGGTTCTTCGGGGGCGGAGTCCGGGTCGAGCTCCACAACCCGCCGGAGCTTTCGCCGGCGCCGTTCTCATCGAACTACCAATGGGTGCGGCTCGGGTTGGCGGGGCGGATCGACGATTGGTTCGCGATCGGGGCCAACCTCGCCTTCTCGATAAGCGGCGACCCGGCCCTCGGCGGTCAGGTCGGATCTACGGTGGGCTTCACCGTCCGTCCGACGCAGTACCTCTCGCTCGCGGGGCTCGTGCGCGACTTCAACGCGCCGGTGAGCCGAGACGACGAGACGATGTCGTATCGATCGTGGGAGGCGGGCCTCGCCCTCCGTCCCGTGCGTGGCCTCCGCGACTTCGAGATCGGCCTGGAGGGCCGCTTCTACGATCAGCTCGGTGAGGGCTCGGTGCGCGCGACGGTGGGCGTGGACGTCCCCTACGTGGGCCGGATTCGCGCGGACGCGCGCATGCTCGAGATGGATTTCGAGCGACCGAAGTTCGTCGCGACCGCGGGCCTCGATCTGAATTTTGGGCCGCTCCAGGCCTCCGGCGGGGCCCTCTTCGGCAACGCGATTGGCTACGACAACACCGGGTTCTACGCCGGCCTCGCCCTCCGAAAGTACCGCGAGCCGGGGATCCCGTTCGGCAAGCGCGTCACCCGCGTCGACATCAACGACACCCCGGGTGATCGCGGCCACGTCCACCTGCTCCGCAGGCTCTGGCGCCTCGCCGAGCTCGACGAGGTGGAGGGCGTCATCCTCGTGATGAAGGACGAGCCCGCCTACTCGATGGCCCACGCGGAGGAGCTCGGCGACGCGATCCGCGTGCTGCGCAAGCGCGGCAAGAAGGTGGCGTGTCACCTCGAGGACGCCGGCGGCAAGGCGCTGCACGTGTGCTCGCAAGCAGATCGCATCGCGATCAACCCGGCGGGAGGGCTGCGCTTCGCCGGGCTCTCGTCGCGGTTCTTCTACTTCGGGGGCACCCTCGAGAAGCTCGGGGTGAAGGCGGACTTCGTCCGCATCGGACCTCACAAGAGCGCGGCCGAGCAGCTCACCCGCAGCGAAGGAACGGACGTCGCGCGCGCCGATCACCAGGACTTCGCGAACCGCGTCCAGGAGGTCTTGCTCCACGATGTCGGCGCGGGCCGAAAGATCCCGCGCGACAAGCTCGCGGCCGCGCTCGCGAAGGGTCCGTTCCTCGCCAAGGAGGCAAAGGCGGCCGGCCTCGTCGACATGCTCGTCTACCCCGACGAGATCAACGGCTTCGTCGAGGACATGATGGGCGGCCGCGCGACGGTGATGAAGTCGCTGCCGGTGAGCGAGGCGCCGCGCCGCTTCACCCGCGACGAGAAGATCGCGGTCGTCTACCTCTCCGGCGACATGGTGGACGGGGAGAGCCAGACCATCCCCCTGCTCAACATCCGCCTCGCCGGCTCGCGGACGATCGGCGGCGCGCTCAAGGCGGCGCGAGAGGACTCGAGCGTGAAGGCGGTCGTCTTCCGGATCGAGACGGGGGGCGGATCGTCGCTCGCCGCCGACGTGATCTTGCGAGAGGCCCAGCTCACCGCGAAGAAGAAGCCTCTCATCGTGTCGATGGGATCGATCGCGGCGAGCGGGGGCTACTACGCCTCCGTGGGCGCCCCCACGATCTACGCGAACCGATCGACCCTCACCGGATCGATCGGCATCTTCTACGGGAAGGTGGATCTCACCGGCCTGCTCGCGAAGCTCGGGGTCGGCTCGGACGCGGTCCGCACGATGCCGCGCGCCGACGCGGAGAGCCTGTTCCGGCCCTTCACGGAGGACGAGCGCGTCGTCCTCACCGACAAGGTGAAGCAGTTCTACGATCTGTTCGTGGCCCGCGTCGCGGAGGGCCGAAAGATGAAGCCGGACGACGTCGACGCGGCCGGGCGGGGGCTCGTCGTCACGGGCGCGCAAGGCAAAGACCTCCACCTCGTGGATCGGATCGGCGGCATGCGCGAAGCGCTCGAAGAGGCGCGCCGGCTCGCTCGCGTCGCCGACGATACGCCCATCCTCGAGCTCCCCGCAGAGGACGACTCGCTCCTCGGGTTCCTGCTCAAGCTCGTGGGGCTCTCGAGCGCGCAGGCGGGGGCGGCGAGCTTCGTGCTACCGCCGGCCCTGCTCGACGTAGCGCGCGTGATGGCGCCGTACCTCGTCTACGACGCTTCGAGGCCGCTCGCTCGGGTCGAGATGTTCGAAGAGGGTGGGTATCCCGCTCGCCTGCGCACGGGGCACCCCGCCGAGGACGGCGACGACAAAGGCTTCGACGAATGACCACCCTCCTTCTCGCCCGAGGTGCCCGCATCACCGTCGACGGCGCGGTCGCGATCGCGAGCCTCTCTCTGGAGACGCGCGGCTCCCGTCTCGTCCTCGTCGGTCACACCGATCCCCTCGTGGCCGCCCTCTGCGGCATCCCGCAGGGGGTCGCGGCCGCCTCCCAGGCCGCGGCCACGCTGGCGGAGCTCGGCCCCGTCGCGGGCGACGCGCGCGCTACTGGGGGCGAGCTCCGCTTGGTCGGGCGCGACGTGGTCACGCGCGAGCACCTGGCGATCGTAGGCGCGGCGCCATTCGATCCGCCGCTCCCCCAAGACTGGACGGCGGAGGCCTACGTCGTCTCGTGGGTCCGCCTCTCGGGGGTGAGCTCTGCGCGCGAAGCGACGGCGCGCGCCAAGGACGCCCTCGCGCGCGTCGGGTTGGGCGCGGCGACGGCGCGCGCCATCAAGAGCTTGAAGCTCCCCGAGAAGCGCGCCCTCGTCCTCGCCGCCGCCGTCTCGACGGGGCCGGAGGTGCTCGTCGCGGATCGTCCCCTCGCGGGCCTCGAAGGCGCCGCCGCGCAGTTCGTGGGCGGGGCGCTCGACGCCGCGAGCGACGGGCGGCCGAGCGTGGTCTCCGTGCAGAGCCTCGTCCCCGGCACCGCGGAGGGGCGCGTCGCGCGCGCGGCGACGGACCTCGCCGCCCTCGTCGGAGGCGAGCTCTCCATGGTGGGGGCGCCCTCGGAGGTGCTCGGCGCGCAGCGGCTCTTTCGGCTCACCGTTCGCTCGAACGCGGAGGCGCTGCGCGAAGCGCTCGCGGCGAGAGGGGCCGCGCTCGCGGGCGGGCCCACCCACTTCTCTCTGCGGCTCGCGGGCGATCAGGATGCGTCGTTCGTCCTCGGAGTCGCGAGCGAGGTGCGTTCGGCGGTGGTCGAGATCGTCCCGGTCGTGTAGCTTGCCGCGCATGACGGATGCGCACGTCGCCGAGTCTCCGAAGGCGCCTGCGAGCGGTCGCCTCGCGATCCTGACGGGCATGTCGTTCGCGGCCTCCGCGATCCCGGTCCCGTTCATTCCGGAGCGGATCATCCTGCAGATCCGCGGCGCGATCGCCCAGGACATCGCGGCTCGGCACGGCCTCAGCCTCACGAGCGACGGACGGCGCGCCCTCGCCGAGGCCTCCCACGAGTCACCGATGCGCGACGTGCTCAAGCGCGGCCTCGGGATCCTCAGCAAGACCTTCATCAAGAAGCTGAGCCCCCTCACCAAGTTCTTCACCGTCAGCGCGGCGGCGGAGGTCTTCGTCATGGGCCACCTCTTCGATCGCTACCTCGAGCGCCACCGCGGCTCGAAGTCCGTCCGCATCCACGTCGACGAAGCGCGCGCGGTGCGAAAGCTCATCGATGCCGCCACCGTCCGCGCGCTGTCTCCCTCCCTTCGGCCGGACTCCGTCCCTCTCCTGCCGCCGGTCGAAGATCTGCGCGATGAGTTCACGCGCTGGATCGACACCGTGATCCTCGTGAGCGCCGGTCTTCCATCGTACCTCGAGCGCCGGCTCGACTCCGCGTTCGACGCCGTGATCGCAGAGACAGGCGCCCCCCCCGTCTGACCGAGCGATCGTGTCGACGAAGGAGCCCCTCGAGAGCGCTGCTCGCAAGGAAGAGGCGAGCGTGCGCGCCCACCTCGGCAAGGCGAAGAAGCTGATCGTCAAGATCGGCTCGAAGAGCCTGACCGGCGACGCGTTCCAGCGCTTCGCGGAGGAGGTCGCCGGTCTCCGCGGCGCGGGTCGTCAGGTCGTCATCGTCTCGAGCGGAGCGATCGCGCTCGGCATCCAGCGGCTCGGCCTGCGCGCCCGGCCGAAGGACATGGCCTGGCTCCAGGCGTGCGCGGCCGCGGGGCAGAGCACCCTGATGCGCAAATGGGAGGACGCGCTCGCGCCGCTCGGGCTGCCGGCGGCGCAGGTGCTCCTCACCCACGCCGACCTCGCGGATCGGACCCGCACCAACAACGCCCAGCGATCGATCGCGGCCCTCCTCGAGGCAGGGGCGATCCCCATCATCAACGAGAACGACGCGGTCGCGATCGAGGAGATCAAGTTCGGCGACAACGATCAGCTCGCGAGCATGGTCGCCCCCATCGTGGGCGCCGAGCTCCTCCTCTTGTTGAGCGACGTGGAGGGGCTGCTCGACGACCGGCAGCAGCGGATCCCCTTCGTGAGGAGCATCGCGACGGAGGCGCGGCAGTTCGCCGGAGAGAGCCGGTCTGGCGTCGGGACGGGCGGCATGGCGAGCAAGATCGAGGCGGCCCACCGCGCGACCCTCGCCGGCGCGCACGTGGTGATCGCCCACGCGCGGGCGGCGGACGTCCTCGGCGACGTCCTCGCCGGACGCGACGTAGGGACGCTGTTCCCCGCCGTCTCGAGGCGCCTCTCTGCCCGTAAGCACTGGATCGCCTTCACCCTGCGCCCGCGCGGAGCCCTCGTCCTGGACGCGGGGGCCGCGGAGGCGGTCGCCAAGAACAAGAGCGTCCTCGCCGTCGGCGTCCTCGGGGTGCGAGGGACCTTCCAGCCCGGGGACAGCGTCGCCCTCGTCGGCCCGACCGGGGTGGAGATCGGGCGGGGCCTCGTCCAGCTCTCTGCAGTGGACGCGGCGCGAGCGTGCGGCCGAAGGCTCGAGGACGGTCGGAGCGAAGAGCTGGTGGCCAAAGACGACTTGGTCGTGCTCCCAAGCGAGTGATCGTTCGGCGCGGTGGGCGACTGTCCCACTCGATTTTGGAATTCGTCGAGGTGGACGAAACTTCCGGCGCTGCCAAGCTGTCGACCTCGGACTGGGAGGCGCGTGCATGGGCAAGCTTGGGTTCCTTCTGAACGGGGTCTTGGTATCGGGCATCGTCACCGTGCTTTTCCTCGGGTCGGAAGGGGTCGCCGCGCCCATCCTCAACGCCGACCAGAACGCCGGGGAGACCCAGGCCCAGCTCACCGCGCTCGAGTCCGAGGTCGCCACCACCCCCGCCCCGGAGAACGTCGTGAAGCTCGCGGGCGCCTACTTGGATCGAGACCAGCCGGGGCTGGCGCAGGCCGCGCTCGACCGGCTCCCGGTGGAGCAAGCCGATCCATCCCTCCTCCACGCGCGCTCTCGCGTCTCCCTCGCCCAGGGTCGCGGCGAGGAGGCCCTCGCGTTCTCTCGGTCCGCTCTCGCCGCCTGCGAGCACCCGGGCTCGAGCTGCCAGGGCGGTCTCTACGCGCGCGTCCTCCAGCAGTCCGTCGCGCTGGAAGCGATGAACGCCGCGGGCGTACAAGATCCTGCTGCCGAGCCGGAGCGCGCCCGCGTCGCCATGGCGGGCGCGACCCGACAGGTGCGTCTCGTCGCTGAGCATTGAGATCCCCACCCACCACCGGCCCTGCGTGCGCGCTCAGCGGCCGTCGCGCTCCGCGAAAAAAATCTTTTCAAGAACCCAATCTCTCGTAGCCTCGATCGTCGAACCCGCTGCTTCGCTGCTTCAAAGACTTATTCCGTGGTCGGCCGCCGTCTCCACCCCGCACCCCGAACGAGGCTCGCGTGAGTTCTGAGCGCTCCCGGTTCCACGATCGTGCGTTGACCTGCGTGATGCTTCTCTCGATCGGCGCCGTCGCGACCGGCTGCATCTCGAGACCGTCGAAGATCGAATCACCCACGCCGGCCGCCGACGACGATCAGAATTGGTCCCGTCCGTTCTTGGCGCCCCTCGAGCTCACCGACGACCCGCTCCAAGACGCGATCGTTCGCGTCGTCGGTCCGGTGAGCTGCACGGGCACGCTCATCGCCGACGATCTCGTGCTCACGGCCCACCACTGCGTGACCCAGCGCGGACCGCACGGCGCGCCGCTGCAGAAGGACGAAGAAGCCGCGAACATGCGGGTCGAGCTCGGCGGAGACGATCTTCCATGGGGGGAGGTCGGGGTGAAGGCGATCGTGACCCCGAGCTGCGGCTACGAGCAGGGCGGCGGGGACATCGCGATCCTCGTGCTGTCTCGCAAGCTCGTCGGCATGCCGACCTTCGTGCCCAAGCTGCAAGAGCCGCCCGAGGTTGGCCAAGAGGTCACGCCCTGGGGCTTCGGGCGCTGCGCGATGAACGACGGGCCCGTCCACCGTCACAGCCGCACCGGCGGGACGATCGAGTCGCTCACGAGCGGCGTGCTCCGGGCGGAGGCCTCGGTGTGCCCCGGTGATTCGGGCGGCCCCGTCCTCAACACCCGACGGGAGGTCGTGGCGGTGGTCTCGGCCGCGGTCATGGATACCGACGCGCGGACCCGTGACGCCGCGTACTTCGCCCGCATCGATCAGTTCGAGCAGCTCTTCTCGGCCGCCCGCGAGATCGCCAACGGCGCGAGCCCGAGCGAGCTCCCCCCCTATCGAAGCTGCGAGAAGCTCTGAGGCGGATCGCCTCGGAACGATAGCAAGCTCGGCTTTTGGCACGTCGCATCTCGAGCGAGTAGCATCGAGCGGTGCGACGCTTCTTGAAGGGGTTGGGTTGGACCATCGGCATCCTCGCGGTGCTCGTGGGGCTCGCTCGCCTCTTCCTCTTCCGAGTGTGGACGGTCCCGAGCGATCCCTCGGTCGTCGTCTCGATCGCGCCGACCCTGGAGGAGGGCGACGTCGTGTTGCTCCTCACGCGCGGTGATCGGGAGGCCGGCGACCTCGTGCGCTGCCCGCACCCCTCGGAGTCGCGCTGGCTCGTGGGCCGCATCGCCGGCACGGCGGGGGACAAAGTCGTCGTCGCGGGCAACTTCGTGCAAATCAACGGGCGCAAATACAGAACGACGGATGCCTGCCTCGAGGAGAAGGTCCACGTCACCACCGCGGCCGGCAAGGGTGAGGACCTCAGCTGCCAGCGCGTCGACTTCGGCGGCGACTGGCACTACATCCTGATGGGTCCCGACGCGGAAGACTCGGATGAGAAGACGGTGGGCCCCGATAGCGTCTTCCTCGTGAGCGACAACCGGAACGACTTCTTCGACTCGCGCGACTTCGGGGATCTCCCTGCGAGCTCGTGCCAGGACAAGATCGTGTTCCGGCTCTGGGGAAAAGAAGGTTTCTTCCAATCCAAGCACCGCTTCGATTACATCCGCTGAGCGTCGGGGTTTGTCGTCGGCTTGACGTGCTTGCCGTGAGAAGGCGACGATGCGAGCGATCGTCGTAGAGGCAATCTAGAGGAAGAAGCTTGGACGCGGCTCGCACGGAGATCGGCATCGTCTGCGGACAGTGCGATCAGTGGAACCCGATGGGCTCCGCGACGTGCTCCGCGTGCGAGCACGATCTCTCGCTGGTGCCGCGTCGATCGGTGGCGCCCCCCCGCGAAGCCGCGGTGGAGGCGGCTCCGGCGCCCACGACGGCGCAGCCGACGGAGCGCCCCCAGACGATCCCGCCTCGCGTGGGATCGTCGAACAGCGGCGCGCCCGCGCCCCTTCGAAAGCCATCCGCCCTCGCGATGATGGCTCTGCGCTCGAACCCCCCGCCGAAGGGGCCGGGGCAAGCCGGTCCCTCGGGTGGTCCCTCGCTGCGAGCGCCTGCGACGCCTTCGCGCATCCCGAGGACGGATCCCGGTGACCCGCTCTCGCCGGCGCGCGGAGCGGAGGTCGCCCAACCCGCGAGCTCGCCCGGTCGAGCGGTCGAGGGCGCGGGCCCGGCCACGCCGAAGAAGCCCGCGCTCGAGGCGAAGCCCCGATCCGGTCGCACCACCGCGCCGTCCGGGGTCGCCGCCCCCAACCTCGAGGACGACGCTTCGCCCGCCCGCCCCGTCGAAGATCAAGGCGCTCGAGAGAAGCCGTCATCCGGCGTCTCGAAGCCTCTGCCCCCGCTCGACTTCAGCAAGCTGTCTCAGGAGGAGTTGATGGAACAAGCTCGCCACTACGTGTGCCGCTCGTGCTCGAGCGGCGTCCCCATGGGCCACAAATTCTGCGGCCGCTGTGGGGAGGCGGTCCCTCCGGAGATCCTGAGCGCGCAGACGCTGTTCTTCGGGGACATGCAGAACCCGGCGAAGGCGAAGCTCATCCTCATCCGGGGCGAAGGGATGGACGGCCTCTCCTTCCACCTCAAGGCCGAGCAGCACATCGTCGGCCGTGACGGACAGCTGCCGTTCCCGGACGATCCGTTCGTCTCGCGAAAGCACGCGAACTTCTTCTACCGAAACGGCAAGCTCGTCGTTCGAGACGAGGGGTCGCTCAACGGCGTGTACATGCGCGTCCGCGGCACGACCGAGATCATGCCCGGTGATTCGTTCCTCGCCGGTGAGCAGCTCTTCCGCCTCGAGCTCAACCCCAAGGCGGCCGATGGCCAGGCCCCCGACGGCACCTATTTCTACTC
>WBZT01002315.1_pt1 | contig 13339 bp, 17 predicted proteins | sample 5204241 | NCBI WGS metagenome assembly WBZT01 (sample SAMN12344358, study PRJNA552823) | activated sludge metagenome | biome: Activated sludge suspended growth; feature: Nitrification reactor; material: Wastewater; isolation source: activated sludge from nitrification reactor of wastewater... | reverse complement strand
CCGCCGGCCTGAAGTCACGGATGAAGGCGTCGCCGACGTCGAAGGGATGCAGTTCGCAATACACGTTGTGCTCCCGCACCCGGCGGGCGATGAGCTGGGTGTACTGGGAACCGAAGTCGAGGATGAGAATTTTCTGGTGCATGGAGAGTCTTCAGTTGGCAGTCGTCAGTAGTCAGTAGTCAGTAGTCAGTAGTCAGCGACTGCATACCGCCAACTGACTACCGCCAACTTGGTTAAACGTGGTAGTTGGGCGCTTCCTTGGTGATTGTCACGTCGTGCACGTGGGATTCCTTGATGCCGGCCGAGGTGATTTCCACGAAACAGGCGTTGGCGTGGAAATGGTCGATGGTGGGGGAACCCAGGTAGCCCATGGAGGAACGCAGGCCGCCCATGAGCTGGTGCAGCACGGCCAGGGCGCTGCCCTTGTAGGGCACGCGGCCTTCGATCCCCTCGGGGACCAGCTTGTCGGCGTTGGCCTCGTTGTCCTGGAAGTAGCGGTCCTTGGACCCCTTCTGCATGGCGCCCAGGGAGCCCATGCCGCGGTAGGACTTGAAGGAACGGCCCTGGTACAGCTCGATCTCGCCCGGCGCCTCGTCGGTGCCGGCCAGCAGGCCGCCCAGCATGACGGTGTGGGCGCCGGCGGCGATGGCCTTGGCGATGTCGCCCGAGTAGCGGATGCCGCCGTCGGCGATCAGGGGCACGCCGGTGCCTTCCAGGGCGGCGGCCACGTTCTGCACGGCGGTGATCTGGGGCACGCCCACGCCGGCGACGATGCGGGTGGTGCAGATGGAACCGGGGCCGATGCCCACCTTCACGCAGTCGGCGCCGTGGTCCACCAGGGCCCGGGCGGCGTCCGCCGTGGCGATGTTGCCGCCGATGACCTGGACGTGGGGATACTTCTGCTTGACCCATTCGACGCGCTTCAGCACGCCGTTGGAATGGCCGTGGGCGGTATCCACCACCAGCACGTCGACACCGGCTTCCACCAGGGCCGCGACCCGATCGTCGGTATCGCCGCCCACGCCCACGGCGGCGCCGGCCAGGAGGCGGCCCTGTTCATCCTTGCAGGCCAGGGGATAGTTGCTGGACTTGTCGATGTCCTTCACGGTGACCAGGCCGCGCAGCTCGAAGGCGTCATTGACCACCAGCACCCGCTCCAGGCGGAAACGGTGCATCAACTGCATGGCTTCCTCCCGGCTGGCGCCTTCCTTGACCGTCACCAGGCGTTCCTTGGGGGTCATGATGTTGGCGACGGGCTGGTCCAGATTGGTCTCGAAGCGCAGGTCCCGGTGGGTGACGATGCCCACCACCTTGCCGCCGGCGTCCACCACCGGCAGGCCGGAAATCCTGTGTTGCCGGGTGATGGCCAGCACCTCGCTCACCGCCATGGTGGGCGTCACCGTCACCGGGTCCTTCACCACCCCGGCTTCGTGACGCTTCACGCGCGCCACGCGGGAAGCCTGCTGCTCGATGTCGAAGTTCTTGTGGATGATGCCCAGGCCGCCTTCCTGGGCCAGGGCGATGGCCATGCGGGCTTCCGTCACCGTGTCCATGGCGGCCGACAGCACGGGCATGTTCAGGTGGATCTTGCGCGTGAGCCGGGTCCTCAGGCTGACGTCGCGGGGCAGGATTTCGGAGAAGGCGGGGACGAGCAGGACATCGTCGAAGGTGAGGGCTTTCTGGAGGATACGCATGGCGTGCCTTTACGGGCAAAGCGGCATTATACCGGGGTGGAGGGTCTCTCCCAAGCCATGGCATTCATTCGCGCGCTCGATGGCATGCGGGCGGAAATGCGATTGACTGTGGTTCGATCCTGGAATTATGGTCCGTCCGCCGCCATTGGCTCATGTTCCAGCACCGATGCCCAGGAGTCCCTCGATGAAATCAACTTTCGCGACCGTCATGGCACACGCCGTCATGGCGCTGGTCCTGGCGGGTTGCGGTCAGGCGCCGACCAGGGGGGGCGAGACGCCGAAAGACGCCGCCTCGCCCACGATCAGCGAGGAAGCCCGCGAGGCCCTGGCCCGGGCCGAGGCCGACGTGGAAGCCGCGCGGGCGCAATTCGCGCTCTGGACCTCGGCCGAGGCCGCGCTGCTGCAAGCCCGGGACGCGGCGAAGGCCGGCGACAGCGGCGCGGTCATCCAGCAGTCGAGGTTCGTCGCCGAGCAGGTCAAGGGCGGCATGGCGCAGTTGTCCTATCCCTCCACCGAGCCGCGCTGACCCGCGGCCCCGGCTCATTCCGCGCCGCCCGCCTCGCCCCCGCCCTTCTTCATGACCTTGCCCTCGGCGGCGCGCTGGCGGCGCACCTCCTTGGGATCCGCGATGAGCGGCCGATAGATTTCCACCCGGTCCTTGTCCCGCAGGACGGCATCCGCCTTGGCGAGCTTGTTCCAGATCCCCAGCTTGTTCTTGTCCGGATCGATTTCCGGAAACTCCTCCCGCAGGCCGGATAGCTCGATGGCCTCGCGCACGCTGGCCCCTTCCCTCAGGGTGACCCGCGCGACCTTCTGGCGCCCGGGACGGGCATACACCACTTCCACGTGAATCTGGTTGCTCATGGTTCAAGTACTCATCGCGCGCCGTAGATCTGCTCGGCCCGGCGGACGAAGGCATCCACCAGACTGTTGGTGAGCATGCCGAACACCGGTCCCAGGACCTTTTCCAGCAGGGCGCTGGAAAACTCGTAATGCATGACGAACTCGATCTTGCAGGCCGTCTCCGCGAGGATCTTGAAACGCCAGGAACCTTCGAGCTTGCGAAAAGGGCCGCTCTTCAGGCGAATGTTCATCTCCTCCGGAAAGCGCTTGCTGTTCCGGGTGCTGAAATGCTGCCTGACCTGAAGATAGTGGATGTGGATGGTGGCCTCGGTGGTTTCATCGTCCCGCAGGTGCAGTTCGGTGGCCCCGCACCAGGGCAGGAACTGGGGGTAGCTTTCCACCCCGTCCACCAGCACGAACATTTCCGAGGCCGAGTAAGGCACCAGGACGGATTTGACGACTTCGGCCATGGACAGCGGGCGGGATGTGAGGGCCTGTTAAAATAGCACGAAACCACGATTCCCTTCGGCCCCCGCCCCATGAGCATCATCGACAACAAGAAAGCCTTCCACGACTACTTCATCGAGGAGCGCCACGAAGCCGGACTGGTGCTGGAAGGCTGGGAGGTGAAAGCCATCCGCGCCGGCCGCGTCCAGTTGAAGGAAGCCTACGTGGTGCTGAAGCAGGCGGAAGTCTGGCTGGTGGGCTGTCATATCAGCCCTTTGCCCACGGCCTCCACGCACATCAAGCCGGACCCGACCCGCAGCCGCAAGCTGCTCCTGCATGCCCAGGAAATCCGCAAGCTGATCGGCAAGGTGCAGCAGGCCGGCTTCACCCTGGTGCCCCTCAACCTGCACTACGCCAAGGGCCGGGTGAAGATCGAGATCGGGCTGGCCAAGGGCAAGAAGCTCCATGACAAGCGCGCCACGGAAAAGGAACGCGACTGGCAAAGGGAGAAGCAGCGCCTGGTCAGGAGGGATGCGTGACTCGGGGCAGGCGGCCATGACCTGTGCCGATGCCACCCCCCCGCCGCGCCGCAGGGAGGGAACCGTCGGCGTGGATGACGCCCTCGGCTTCGACGCAATCATCGACACCCGCTCCCCGGCGGAATACGCGGAGGATCACCTTCCCGGCGCCATCAACCTGCCCGTGCTGGACAACGAGGAACGAGCGCGGATCGGCACCCTGCACAAGCAGGTTTCCGCCTTCGAGGCCAAGAAGGCCGGCGCGGCACTGGTTTCCCGCAACATCGCCCGGCACCTGGAAACCGCCTTGCGGGACAAGCCCCGGAACTACCGCCCCCTGGTGTATTGCTGGCGCGGCGGCAACCGCAGCGGCGCCTTCACCACCGTCCTGCGAGCCATCGGCTGGAACGCCGCCCAACTGGAGGGCGGCTACAAGGCCTTCCGCCGCCATGTCATCGGCCAACTGGAAACGCTGCCCGAACGCTTCGATTTCAGGGTGGTGTGCGGCCCCACGGGCGTGGGGAAAAGCCGCTTTCTCCAGGCCCTGGGCGCATGCGGCGCCCAGGTGCTGGATCTGGAGGAAATGGCCGCCCACATGGGTTCGGTGCTGGGGGCCTATCCCGACCGTCCCCAGCCGACCCAGAAATTGTTCGAGACCCGGATCTGGCACGCGTTGAGGGGGTTCGACCCGGCCAGGCCGGTGTTCCTGGAATCGGAAAGCAAGAAGATCGGCAACCTGCACACTCCGGATATCCTGCTGACCCGCATGCGCAATTCGGCCTGCGTCAGCCTGAAGGCGGATATTCCCGTGCGGGTGGCCCTGCTCAAGCAGGAATACGCGCATTTTCTCGCCGACGCGGAATCCCTGAATCGGCAATTGGATTGTCTTGTTCCGCTTCAGGGCCGCGAGCGCATCGAAGCCTGGAAGAATCTGGCGCGCTCGGGCCGATGGGACGAACTGGTGGCCGATTTGCTGGTTCACCATTACGACCCGGCCTATGGGCGTTCCCTCGGGAAAAACTACCCCCGGGCCTTGTCCGGCCCCGGCCTGTCCCTCTCCGCGCCTGATCCGGAAACCGTTCGGACCCTGGCAAGCCGATTTTTCTCCGACCTCGCTTGACGCGGGGAAACCCCCTGCTAGCCTGAAATCGTTACATCAGGTAACACGAGCCAGGCTCGGAACACTATGTTTTCCCAATCCAGTCGTCAGGTCGTTTCATCTTGGGGGATCGCTATGTCTGTTACATGGATCATGGTCGCCAACGCAAGCCAGGCAAGACTCTTCGCCAACGACGGACCTAAACGGGGGCTCAAGCTGATCAAGGAATTGATGCACCCGGAAAGTCGCGAGAAGACCTCCAACCTGGTGAGCGATCGGTCTGGCGCCTATGGCGGTGCGGGACATGGCGCGGTTGGCCAGCCAGCCGACCCCAAACACCACGAGGCCGAGCGCTTCGCCCAGGAGGTTTCCAAGGAATTGGAGGCCGGGCGGGTGAAGAATGCCTATGACCGCCTCATCCTCGTGGCCTCGGCCCCCTTCATGGGGCTCGTCAACAACCACCTGCCCGGGCAGGTCAGGAGCTTGCTATCGGAAAGCATCGACAAGGACTATACCCGTCTGCCTGTGAAGGACTTGGCGGGTCACCTGGAAGGCTACGTTTTTCTGTAGCGATCAAAGCAGGGGCCAACGGCCCAGCTGCTCATAGCGCGCACCTCCGGGGCGCAGGCTGGATCTGACCAGCACGAAATCCCGCGCCGACCAGCGTATCGGTTGAAGCGCGGGATTTTCATTTGGGTTGTCACCAACGCTTTCGCTTGCACTCACGTTGGAATGTTCATCGCCGCGCGAGGGAAACCTTGCGCAATCCGCCTTGCGAATCAGGGTGATGTGCGGCTTGTAGGGCCGGACATCAAAGGTGATTCCCGCCGTGCCCAGGTTGTACGAAAGCTGTTCCACCAGTTCGAACAAAGCCTCAGGCGGCCGGGCGACACCAAGATGGGCGATATGGTTGTGGCGCCAGCATGCCTGCCGGTCGAACGCCATCTCGAAAGGGGGGCATTTCACCCGCGCCCCTGCATTGGCCAGACCCGGCAAACGTCCGTTGTCCACGTCTCCGACAAAAACCAGCGTCAGGTGCAGGCTGTCCGGATGGGTGGGCCTGCCGCCGAGCAGTCGATGCAGGCGTTGCGTTTCCAGATGCAGCCTGGCCCGTACATCCCGGTCGGGCCAGAGGGCGAAGAAGACCCTGGACTTGCCGCCTGTTTGATTCACTTCGCCAGGATCAGACATACCGCCTCGGCCGCGATGCCCTCCTCCCGCCCGGTGAAGCCCAGTCTTTCCGTGGTGGTGGCCTTCACGTTGACCGCTGCGGCCTCGATCCCCAGGTCGTCGGCCAGATTGGTGCCCATGGCGGGAATATGGGGCGCCATCTTCGGTGCCTGGGCAATGATGGTGGCATCGACATTGCCCACCTTCCATCCATGTTGTTCCAGCAAGCCCACCACATGACGCAGCAGTTCCCGGCTGTCGATGCCCTTGTAGCGCGCGTCGCTGTCGGGAAAGTGGCGACCGATATCCCCCAGGCCGGCCGCGCCCAGCAAGGCATCGCAAATGGCGTGGATCAGCACGTCGGCGTCGGAATGGCCGAGCAGGCCGCGCTCGTGGGGAATGTCCACGCCGCCGATGACCAGGCGCCGGTCCCTGGCGAAGGCGTGCACGTCGAAACCGTGGCCGATGCGGATATTCATGGCGGAACTCCAAATTCCAAAGTCATGGTTCTTGGGGAAATGCCGTTATCCATCCCCACCTCCGCGGGCGGCGCGAACGATGAAGGCGGGAGTCATGGAGGGCGGGTAGAATGGCGCGTTTTTTTCACAAGCGAGTTTGCCATGAAACTCTACGGCATCCCCAATTGCAGCACTGTCAAGAAAGCCCGGGCCTGGCTGGAGGAACGGGATATTCCCTACGAATTCCACGACTTCAAGAAGGAGGGCGTGCCGGAACCCCTCATGAAGCGGCTGGGCAAGTTGCTGGGCTGGGAAGCCCTGGTCAATCGCAGCGGCCAGACCTGGCGCAAGCTCGACGACGCGCGCCAGGCCCAGGTCAAGGATGTCGCCAGCGCCATCGCCCTGATGAAGGAAAACCCCAGTGTCATCAAGCGCCCCATCCTGGACCGGGATGGTCAATACCAGGTGGGCTTCAGCGAAGAGAACTACGCCGCCTTCTTCGGAGAATAAGCTTGAGAGAATTGCGGTTAATTTTTGTTTTGTATCGGTATTTCTTCAACGACTCCAACCAGTCCCACACGGCGGCAATCCATGGCGAGTAAGGTGCTGGCCCATGCACGGGCGTTGATCGGCCGGCGTTCCGTGACCCCCGCCGACGCCGGCTGCCAGGCCTGGCTGGCGCAAAGATTGGCCGACCTGGGCTTCGCTATCGAACCGGTCAACAGCGGCGAGGTCACCAACCTGTGGGCGCGCCGGGGGCATTCCGCCCCCCTGGTCTGCTTCGCCGGCCACACCGACGTGGTGCCCACCGGACCGCTGGAACAGTGGAGCAGCGACCCGTTCTCCCCCGTCGAGCGGGATGGCCGACTCTACGGCCGGGGCGCGGCCGACATGAAGGGCTCCATCGCCGCCTTCCTGGCCGCCGTGGAGGATTTCCTCGCGGACCATCCCGACCATGCCGGCTCCATCGCCTGGCTCATCACCTCGGACGAGGAAGGTCCCGCCGTGGACGGCACGGTGAAGGTGGTGGAGAGGCTGGCGGCCCGCAACGAGCGCATCGACGCCTGCATCGTCGGCGAACCCACCTGCGTCTCCCGCTTCGGCGACACCATGAAGAACGGCCGGCGCGGTTCCCTGCACGGCCGCCTGCGGGTCAAGGGCGTCCAGGCCCACATCGCCTATCCCCAGATGGGCAAAAACCCCATCCACCTGGCGGCCCCCGCCATCGCCGAACTGGCCGCCACGGTCTGGGACATGGGCAACGACTACTTCCCGCCCACCACCTGGCAGATCTCCAACATGCACGGCGGCACCGGCGCCACCAACGTGGTGCCCGGCCACGCCGACATCGTCTTCAACTTCCGCCATGGCACCGCCAGCCCGGTGGAAAGCCTGCAGACCCGGGTCCATGCCATCCTGGGCAAGCACAAGCTGGACTACGACCTGGAATGGGAGGTCGGCGCCAAGCCCTTCCTGACGCCGCGCGGCAAGCTGGTGGACGCCCTGTCCGCCGCGATCCGCGAGACGACCGGCATCGAGCCCGAGCTTTCCACCACCGGCGGCACCTCGGACGGCCGCTTCATCGCCGACATCGCCCGGGAAGTCGTGGAATTCGGCCCGGTCAACGAGAGCATCCACAAGATCGACGAGCACGTCGGCGTGGCGGAGCTGGAACAGCTCGCCAGGGTCTACAAGGGCGTGCTGGAAAGGCTGCTGCATGCTTGACCCCGCCCGCCAGGAACTCGCCACCCCGCGCGACTGGCTGCGCTTCGCCGTGTCCCGCTTCAACGAGGCCGGCCTGTTCTTCGGCCATGGCACCGGCGACGCCTACGACGAGGCGGCTTACCTCATCCTGCATACCCTGCACCTGCCCCTGGACCGGCTGGATCCCTTCCTGGACGCCCGCCTGCTGCCCGAGGAGCGCGGGCGGCTGGCCGCCATCCTGGAACGGCGCATCCGCGAGCGGGTGCCGGCGCCCTACCTCACCCGCGAGGCCTGGCTGCACGGTTATCGTTTTTACGTGGACGAACGGGTGATCGTGCCCCGCTCCTTCCTGGCGCCCATGATCCTGGAGCACTTCCAGCCCTGGCTCGCGGAACCGGAGCGCGTCCTCGCGGCCCTGGACCTGTGCACCGGCTCCGGCTGCCTGGCCATCCTGCTGGCGGAAGCCTTCCCGGACGCCACCGTGGACGCGGTGGACCTGTCGCCGGATGCCCTGGAGGTGGCCCGCCGCAACGTCGCCGACTATGGCCTGGACGAAAGGGTCCGGCTGCACCAGGGCGACCTGTTCGCGCCGCTGGACGGCGACGCGCCAAAGCCCGCGACCTACGACCTCATCGTCTCCAACCCGCCCTACGTCAACGCCGAGTCCGTCGCCGCCCTGCCGCCGGAGTATCGCCACGAACCGTCCCTGGCCCTGGGTTCCGGCGAGGACGGCCTGGACGCCACCCGCGTGATCCTGCGCCAGGCCGCCCGCCACCTGAATCCCGGCGGCCTGCTGGCGGTGGAGATCGGCCACAACCGGGAAGCGCTGGAAGCCGCGTTTCCCCACCTGGATTTCGCCTGGCCGCGAATCGAAGGCGGCGAAGACACGGTATTCCTGTTGACGCGCGAACAATTGCGGTAATCCCCACCCCCTATAATCCATTTCCCGAAAGCGCCACCCCATGGAGCCCGTCATGGAACAAATCGACATCTTCGTAGCCTCCCTCACCTCGTTCTGGACCGAGCTCGCCAGCTTCATTCCCCAGTTGCTGGGCGCCATCATCGCCCTGGTGCTGGGCTGGATGCTGGCCAAGGTGGCGCGCAGCGGCGTCATGCGCGTGCTGACCCTGCTGAAATTCGACCGGGCCACGGAGAAATCCGGCCTGGAAGCCTTCATGAAGCACGCCGAACTGGATATCTCGGTGGCCTCCGTCATCGGCAACCTGGTCTACTGGCTCATCATCCTGGTCATGATCGTCACCGTGGCCAACTCCCTGGGCCTGCAGATGGTGGCGGACCTGTTCAACAAGGTGGTGCTGTACATCCCCAACGTCATCGTCGCCATCCTGGTCCTGGTGTTCGGCACCATCCTGGCGCGCTTCATCAACCGGCTGGTGTTCGCCTGGCTCAACAACATGGAGTTCGACGGCGCCCTGACGGTGTCCACCTTCTCCGAGTACGCCATGATGGTGTTCGTGTTCTTCATCGCCATGGAACAGTTGCAGATCGCCAACGAACTGCTCACCGCCGCCTTCATCATCGCCTTCGGCGCCATCGGCCTGGCCTTCGCCATCGCCTTCGGCCTGGGCGCCAAGGACTGGGCGGCCAGGGTGATCGAACGCCTGGTCGAGAAGAAGCACCACAACTGAGGCCCTGGCGGCAGCCGGCATGGGCAGGCTCGGCAACGTCTTCGTCCATGCCGGCATCTGGCTGGGCCTGGGGCTGGTGTTCTACGTGTTTTTCCTGCGCCAGGAAGGGCCGTCGGTGCAGGTCGTGGGGCCCGACCGGGTCGAACTGAGCCGCGGGCGGGACGCCCATTTCCATATTGACGGCGCCATCCAGGGCAAGCCCGTGCGCTTCCTCATCGACACCGGCGCCAGCACCGTTTCCATATCCCGGCAGCTCGCCGAGCGCATCGGCCTGGGCTGCGACGTCCCCTCCACCTTCCGCACCGCCAACGGGCTCGTCCAGGGCTGCACCAGCCGCGTCACCGCGCTGGATTTCGGCCCCTTCCGCGTCGAGAACCTGGCCGTGGCCATTCTCCCCAACCTGACCAGCGACGCCCTGCTGGGCATGAACGCCCTGCGCCACGTGCGCATGGAGCAGACCGGTGACAGCTTGAGATTGTCGCAGGCGGGACAAGGTCGATGACCACGCGGCATGGCCAAGCCCTCACAAACATCCCGCAGGGTCAGGACTGACGCTCGCCCTTCTGATTGAGTCGACGCCGATACGGATGTCCCACCTTGGGGGAAGGACCGGATGGGGATTCCGCGCCTTCGACAGGCGGCGTCGGCTTTGATCCGCCGCCCTTGCCCAGCCCGCACCAGCGCATCAGGGCGCCGACTTCCTCTTCGGTCAGTTCTTCCTTCATGCCCCGCTTCATCCTGGGCGGCATGGCGACGGGGCCGAAGCGCACGCGGATCAGGCGGCTGACCATGAGGCCCAGGTGTTCCATGAGGCGGCGCACCTCCCGGTTGCGGCCTTCCTTGATGACCAGGCGATACCACTGGTTGATGCCCTCGCCGCCGGCGGGGACGATGCTTTCCACCTTGGCGATGCCGTCGTCCAGTTCCACGCCCTCGAGCAGGGCGTCCATCTTTTCCGCGTCCAGGGCGCCGACGATGCGCACGGCGTATTCCCGCTCCACCTCGTAGCGGGGATGGGACAGGCGGTTGGCCAGCTCGCCGTCGGTGGTGAAGATGAGCAGGCCCTCGGTGTTGAAGTCGAGTCGGCCCACGGTGATCCAGCGCCCGCCGCGGATGGGCGGCAGGTTGTCGAACACGGAGGGACGGCCTTCCGGGTCGTCGCGGGAGACGATCTCGCCTTCCGGCTTGTGGTAGATCAGGACGCGGGGGAGCTGGAGCTTCCAGGTCAGGCGCACCAGCTTGCCGTTGACCTTGACCAGATCCCCCGGCTTAACCTTGTCACCTACCTGGGCGGGCTTGCCGTTGACGCTGACCCGGCCGTCCATGATCAGTTGTTCCATGTCCCGGCGGGAGCCCAGTCCGGCCGTGGCCAGGGCCTTGTGCAACCGTTCGCTCTGGTCTTCCAGTTCTTCGGGGCGGGCCTTCAGGGGGCGCCCCATGTAGGAGTATCTCGGCATGTTGTTCTCTCTATGATGTTTTGGTGGCCCGCAGGTTGGCGGGGAGGCGATGTTATTCCTCCGGGGGCGGCGGCTCCATAGGCAGTTCGTCCGCCTGGGCCCGTTCGATCAGTTCCCTGGCCAGTTCCGGCAGCGGCGGCAGTTCGGACAGGGCGCGCAGGCCCAGGTCGGACAGGAACTGCCTGGTGGTGGCGAACAGGGCCGGCCGGCCGGGCACGTCCTTGTGCCCCACCACTTCGATCCAGCCCCGCTCCTCCAGGGTTTTCACGATCTGGCTGTTGACCGCCACGCCGCGGATTTCCTCCACGTCGCCCCGGGTGACGGGCTGGCGGTAGGCGATGATGGCCAGGGTTTCCAGGGTGGCGCGGGAGTAGCGCGGGGGTTTCTCGGGGTTCAGGCGATCCAGGTAATGCTGGTATTCGGCGCGGGTCTGGAAGCGCCAGCCATCGGCCACGAAGGCCAGTTCCACCCCCCTGCCCTGCCAGTCGGCGCGCAGTTCCTCCAGGGCGCGGCGCAGGAAATCGTTGGAGAGTTCGGTGTCGAACACGCGCTTGAGTTCGGCCAGGGACATGGGCGCGGCGCTGGCCAGGAGCACGGTTTCCAGGATGCGCTTGATCTCGGCAAGGGGGTTGTTATTCCCCTCCCCCTCCGGGGCAGGGGCTAGGGGTGAGGGAGCAAGGGTTGCGTCTAAATCACCGTTGCTCCCTCTCCCCAACCCTCCCCCGGAGGGAGAGGGGGTATGTTCATCAAGTTTCGGCATGGTTGTCCAGGATGGCGATCTGGGCGTGGATGGGGGCGAAGGGCTCGTTCTGGACGATGTCCACCAGGCGTTCCCGGACCAGTTCCAGCAGGGCCAGGAAGGCCACCACCAGGGCGGAACGACCCTCGGCGGGATCGAACAGCGCCGCGAACGGCAGGCGGCCGGAACCGGCCCGGGCGGCCCCTTGCAGCAGCTTCAGGATGCGGCTCATGTGTTCCCGCACCGACAGTTCCTGGCGGCCGATGCGGTGGTGCCTGTTCATGGAGGCCCGCTTGAGGATGGCGCCCCAGGCTTCCATCAGGTCTTGCGCATTCACCAGGGGCAGGCGCTTGGCCGCCAACTGGGGGACGAGGATGCTCACCGCCTGGAAGTCCCGGCCCAATTGCGGCAGGGCGTCCAGGTTCCTGGCGGCCAGCTTGGTCTGCTCGTATTCCAGCAGGCGGCGCACCAGTTCGGCGCGGGGGTCGTGCTCCTCGCCCTCCTCCAGCTTCTCCGGCCGGGGCAGCAGCATGCGCGACTTGATCTCGATGAGCATGGCCGCCATCACCAGGTATTCGGCCGCCAGTTCCAGGCGCTTGCGCCGCATGACCTCCACGTAGTCCATGTACTGGCGCGTCAGGGCCGCCATGTTGATGTCCAGCACGTTCAGGTTGTTGCGGCGAATCAGCCAGAGCAGCAGGTCCAGGGGGCCCTCGAAGGCTTCCAGGATGACCTCCAGGGCGTCCGGCGGGATGTACAGGTCCACCGGCAGGTCGGTCCACAACTGGCCCTGGACCCGGGCCAGGTGGCGCACTTCCTCCTCGGCCTGCTCGATGGCCTCGGCGGGGTCGAGGACTGCGTCGCTGCCGGTCATCCCAAACCACCTGATAACTCCCCACTTTGAAAAAGGGGGGAAAGGCCAAAGCCGGCTCTGTTGATCATGCCGCCGCCCGTTCCCGGTCGCGGCCGGCTTTCAGCGCCACGGCATAGCCCACGTCGACCCGGCCGAAGCCCGCCAGGGCGGCGAACAGGTCGTCCGACAAGCGCACCCGCCAGGCGCTGCCCAGCAGCACGTCGCAGGAGGCGGTCGCGTTGCGGTAGGACAGGCTCACCGGGCAGCCCGTCGGCAGGCGATGGGGCGCCAGGCCGTCGATCAGCTTGCGGGCGTCCGGCCCGTCATCCAGCGTCAGCTTCAGGTGGGTGGCGAAGCGGGTGCGGGCGCCGTCCAGGTCCATGACCTCGTCGGCGGTGACGCGCATGCCGCCGCAGTAGGCGTCGGAACCGGCCTTGCCGATGATGATCAGCAGGGCATCCTCCTTGATCAGGGCACGGTGGGCTTCGTACACCTCGTTGAACACCGTCACCTCCACCTGGGCCTGGCCGTCGTCCAGGGTGACGATAGCCATCTTCTGACCCCGGCGCGTCATCTGGGTGCGCACGGCGGAGACGGTGCCGGCCATGAGCTGCTGGCCGGGATGGGGCTTGACGTCCTTGAGGCAGCGTTCCACCAGGCCCTTGAGCGAAGCCCTGTCGGCCTCGAAGGGATGGCCTGAGAAATAGA
>WBZT01002311.1_pt1 | contig 13361 bp, 9 predicted proteins | sample 5204241 | NCBI WGS metagenome assembly WBZT01 (sample SAMN12344358, study PRJNA552823) | activated sludge metagenome | biome: Activated sludge suspended growth; feature: Nitrification reactor; material: Wastewater; isolation source: activated sludge from nitrification reactor of wastewater treatment... | reverse complement strand
TAAAAAGGCAATGTGGGGGAATGCTGGGGTGTGTCCTATACTTCCCGGGCTTCACGCCGTAGTAAATTGTCGTTAGGGTCAATTGAACCTTTTTAATGCAAGACAAGATTCGTAAGGGAAATCTTAGGCGTAACCTTTGTATAGATGATCATAATCATATGAGCGCACAGCGCATTGCTTATTTCGCTGAAATTTTCCCCTCCAAGAGCGAAACCTGGATTCATCACGAGATTGACGAACTACGACGCTTGGGTTGGGAGGTCCGCGTATTCGCTACTCACCCTCGGCCACTTAATGTAGCGGAGGAGCTCAAGTATCTGCTGGACTATACTGTGTATCTTCCTGAACAACCGAGTCAGATAGGTCGTGCTATCAGACGTTTGCTCGATCGTCGTCTACTGCTTCCTATCCTGAAGGGATTACTGACGGATACACCAATACTTCGACAGAAAGCGCAGGTTTTACGAGATATCCTGTATACGGGGTTGTTGTTCGATGAAGTGCAGCGGTTCGCGCCGGACATACTCTTCGCCCATTTTGCCGGCACTCGAACTAATCTGGCCATGTTTCACTCGTTGCTGTCTGGGTTACCTTACGGATTTAAAATGCATGCCGCCGACGTCTTTACGAGGGTCGGGCTGTTGCGGCTCAAATGCAAACATGCTGCGTGGATCGGGACCATTTCAAATTTCAACCTGACATTTCTAAAGCGAGTCAATCCAGAAGTTGATTTTTCCAAGCTCAACATTCACAAATGTGGCTTGCCGCTCGACAAGTTTGCCTATGCTCCAAAAAAACAGACGAGTGTGCCTAAACGAATGGTTGCAGTAGGAAGGATGGTCAGAACGAAGGGGTTCGATACATTGATCAAAGCGAGTCATGAACTGAGGCAGAGAGGCATTGACCATCATCTAAAGATTATTGGAGATGGACCCCAACGGCCTGAACTGGAACGACTAATCGAATCGTTGGGGCTACACGATACGGTGCGACTTCCTGGATATTGCAGTCCACACGAAGTTCAAACCGCATTGGCAGAAGCGGATGCCTTCGTCTTGCCCGTCGGTTGGGATCCGATCCTCAAAATTCCAGAAGGGGTCCCGGTAGCACTCATGGAAGCAATGGCTGTCGGCATACCCGTCGTCAGCGGAAAGACTGCAGGAGTTCCAGAGTTGATCACTGATGGGATCACAGGATTTCTTGCAAACTCAGGTGATCCTTCTGATCTCGCAGAAGTAGTCACTCGATTATTTTCCCTCTCGAATGAAGATCGAGGCGCTCTCACACTGGCAGCAAGACAGAGAATTGTTTCCGAACACGACATTGCTGCTCTTACGCGTGATCTCCACGCATCCCTTACACGCTGTGCGCACTTCCATGTCTAAAGTTACCGTGTTGACATTTGCCCGATATTATCTCCCCGGGTTCAAGGCCGGAGGTCCAATAAGGACCTTATCAAACACGGTGGAGGCGCTTGGGGACGAATTCGATTTTCGCATAGTCTGTTCGGATCGCGATTTTATGGATGGGGCAGCATATCCGAACGTTGACTCCGCGAGCTGGACTCGAGTCGGAAAGGCCTGGGTGTACTACACGCCTCCTATCCGGTGGGTTGCATTACGGTGGATGCGCCTACTCCGCGACACTCCACACGACATCGTTTACCTTAACAGTTTGTTTGATCCTAACTATACTCTGAGCCTCCTTTGGGCCAACCGGATGCGTGGAACCTCGGCAAGGCGAGTCGTACTTGCTCCAAGGGGAGAATTCTCTGACGGCGCTTTGGGAATTAAATCCTGGAAAAAAATTCCATTCCTAAGGGCTGCGAAGCTGCTGGGTCTCTATCAAGGCTTGATCTGGCACGCCTCCACGCCCGGTGAAGCAGCAGATATTCAACAACGCATGGGAACATCTCAACATGTTGTGGTGGCGCGGAACCTTCCCACAAGGAATTTTCTGACGACATGCCCAAGTGTTATTCAGGATCCTGACGATACACTGCGTATGGTCTTTTTATCCCGTATCACACGGATGAAAAATCTAGACTATGCATTGCATGTACTTTCGCATTGTACAGTGAAAATTCAATTTGACATTTGGGGTACACTGGAGGATCGCCAATATTGGCAGGAATGTCAGACTCTGATGCGGAAGATGCCGGCACATGTGACAGTCAAATATTTCGGAGCGGCGGACCACTCAATGGTGGCAAACATCCTGTCCGACTATGACATGCTATTTTTGCCGACCCGCGGAGAGAATTTTGGTCATGTCATTTCTGAAGCTCTATCAGTGGGGACGGCGGTCCTCATCTCGAATCGCACATTTTGGCGTAACTTGAACCACGCGGGAGTCGGCTGGGATTTACCACTGGAAAATGGCGAAGTAGCTTTTCGAATGGCCATCGAGGAGGCGGCGCATAAAGTAAAGGCTTCCCGCCTGGAGTGGCGCCGGACCGTCTTCCAATTTGCCGAGACTCAGTTCAACGATGACTCGATACTAGAAGCCAATCGTTCAGTATTTCGGCATGCTTCCCAAACTCCGGCCGAAGGGTTATGAGTCAGTCGCTTAAGCAGTTCACGATGGGTGATTTTTATGCCTGAACAAGACGTCTACATTTATGGATCCAACCCGGATCTCTCTTTCATAACAGTCTTTGCTGGCGACTGGGTCGTGATCAAACCCAATTTGGTCAAGGAGGCGAAGGAAACAGATCCCAATGAATGGAAGAGTGTGGTCACCAGTCCATTCCTCATTCGGCAAGTGTGCGAACATGTTTGCAGACAGTTAGAGGGGAAGGGACGCGTAACAATTTGCGATGCACCCCAAACAGATTCCTCTTTTGCGCGTATTGCTGAACTACTAGGTCTGTACCATATCGCACGAGACTGTTCTCAAAAGTTTGGGGTGGTGGTGGATGTGCTTGATCTACGCAACGAGGAATGGACCAACTATGGTGGGGTGATCACAGAAAGAAAGCGCCTCAAAGGCGATCCCGAGGGGACTATAGCTTTCGACCTCGAGCGCAGAAGTCTTTTCTATGGATTCAAAGGTGAGGGCAAATATTACGGCGCGGATTACGATTCAGGGGTGGTCAATAGTCATCATCGAGGGGATCTGCAAGAATATCTACTCTGCCGAACCCCAATCCTGGCAGATGTGTTTATAGATATGCCTAAGCTGAAGACACACAAAAAGACGGGCGTAACGCTCAGCTTGAAAAACTTAGTCGGAATCAACGCAGACAAAAACTGGCTTCCCCATCATACGGAAGGTTCGCCCCAAAAGGGTGGGGATGAGTTCCCCGACATGCCAGTAAAACGGAAACTGGAGCGTGTGTCTGTCAAAGTCGCCCGCAGCGTGGCTCTTCACGTTCCTGGACTTGGCCCTCGACTGGCTCAAAGGATGCGTAAGGCAGGAACTGCCGTGTTCGGAGATGGGCATCATGTGATTAGAAGTGGAAATTGGTATGGAAATGATACCACCTGGCGGATGGTATTGGATCTCAACCGATGCCTTCTCTATGGAAACAGTGACGGTTCGTTACGCGAGGATCGCCCTAAACGTTATTTCTCCTTGGTTGATGGTCTGGTAGGCATGGAAGGAATGGGGCCGATGCAAGGCGATGCTGTTGAGTCTGGCGTTGTCATTGGCGGTACTGACCCAGTGGCAGTAGATACGGTTTCCGCGCGCCTCATGGGATTCGACTGGCGGAAGATCCCGGTCATTCTTGAAGCATGGCGCCTTTCCTCTCTACCCATCACAAGTCTGACTCCGGAGCAAATTATTGTGCATGCCGATGTCTCTAATTGGAAAGGGCCATTTCCTGAGTTTGAACGGGGGTCCTACTTTCGCTACAAACCCCATTTTGGCTGGAGAGGACATATTGAGTGGGAAGATCTATGAACCTTGAATCCTTGTATCTACGCTTACCGGTTACATTGCAGAACTTGGCCGTCGGAGTTGAAGGGCGCCGAGTTGAAAAGCGACGGTACGGAAATGGTTACGATCAAGTTCAGACTGCGGTCCTGACCCGGGAGCATTTCTCACATGCTCAACTGCAAAATTATCGAATCGAGCGCCTGCGGCTTCATCTGGCCGCTGCGTCACGCACACGCTATTGGCAACAGCGATTTTCTGACCTCGGAATAGATCCTGCTAGATCCGACCCTTTCGAAGCTTTAGGCAAGCTTCCCATTGTCACAAAAGATGAAGTACGAGCTCACCGACAGGACATTGCAGATCCGGCCCTGAACACACGCGATCTCATCTCCGTTCACACCAGCGGTACAACAGGAAGCGGTCTCATTTTTTTTCAGACAAGAGAAATGGAACAAGTTACTTGGGCAACGTGGTGGCGCTATCGGCAAGCTCATGGGTTGCGAAGAGGGGAATGGTCCGCATATTTTGGAGGGCGGTCAGTAGTGCCACTAACCCAAACGACATCGCCTTATTGGCGATGGAACCGACCAGGCCACCAGTTATTTTTCAGCGGATACCATCTGAGTGCAAGTACGGCTTCGGAGTATGTCAAAGTCCTCTCCAACTCGCAGATCACCTGGATTCACGGCTACCCATCGATGATTGCATTGCTAGCTACCTTTGCAATCGAGCAACGGCTTCAGCTACCCAAAATTAAGGTTGTCACCACTGGCGCAGAGAGCCTCCTTCCTTCACAGAAATCGATCATCGCGGAAGCTTTAGGAGTGCCGGTCATTCAACACTATGGCCAAGCCGAAGGTGTTGCTAACATTTCCGAATGTCCAAACGGAAAAATGCATGTCGATGAAGATTACGCTGGAGTGGAATTTGTCCCAGTGGCGGGTGATCCCGGCTCGTTTCGAGTAATTGGAACTAATTGGCACAACCAGGCATTTCCCTTAATACGTTACGACACCGGAGATGTGGTTGCGATCGAGCCTGATACGGTATGCACTTGCGGGAGACTCGGGAGAGTAGTTAGCGCCATTGATGGTCGAGTGGAAGACTATATCGTGCTTCAAAATGGTGCCACAATAGGAAGATTAGACCATGTCTTCAAGGACATGGTGAATATTCGAGAGGCACAGATTATTCAACACAGGGGAGGAGGAATAGTCGTTCGGGTCGTGCCTGGCCAACGCTACACTCTACTTGATGAGAAGGTGCTCATGGATGAGTTAGAAAAGCGCTTGGGACGTGACAGCAAAATTTCCATCAAGTGCGTTGACTCAATACCACGGACAAAATCAGGCAAGCTGCGATTGGTTATTCGGGAGTAGCGGCGCATGTTCCATCTGAACTGGAGAGTATTGTACTTAGCCGATAAGTTTATCCAAGACTGTTGATGAGGGACTTGTGAAACAGATTCTCCAAAGCCTGAACACTGGTACCACATACGTGGTAAATGTTCCATGGCCCCACTCTCAGCCAGGGCATGTGCTGATTCGTTCTTCCTGCACACTCGTATCTGCGGGCACGGAGAAAATGCTCGTCGACTTCGGAAAAGCCAACCTGTTCGACAAGGCACGTCAGCAGCCAGACAAAGTTCGTATGGTGCTGGACAAGGTGAAGACCGACGGGGTGCTGCCGACCCTCGATGCCGTCCGCAACAAGTTGGATCAGCCCTTACCCATGGGCTACTGCAACTCGGGCGTGGTTCTCGCTGTCGGCGACGGAGTCAGTGGCTTATCGGTAGGAGATCGGGTTGCATCAAACGGGAAACATGCAGAAGTCGTTTCTGTCCCGAAACATCTGTGCGCGAAGGTGCCGGAGACGGTCACCGATGAAGCGGCAGCCTTCACGGTCATCAGCGCCATCGCGCTGCAAGGCATTCGGCTCGCCCAGCCGACCCTCGGTGAAGGCGTCGTCGTCACAGGGCTTGGTCTCATCGGTCTCATTGCTGTCCAACTTCTGCGCGCACACGGATGCCGGGTGCTGGGCATCGATATGGATCCCGCAAAATTGGAAATGGCACGTCAATTCGGTGCTGAAACGGTCGACCTCTCCAGCGGGGAAGATCCGGTTGCCGCTGCGACTCGCTTCAGTCGTGGACGTGGAATGGACGCGGTCATCATTACCGCGGCGACGAAGAGCAATGAGCCGATGCACCAGGCCGCACTCATGTGTCGCAAGCGAGGACGCATTGTGCTGGTCGGTGTAGTCGGCCTCGAGCTTTCACGAGCGGATTTTTACGAGAAGGAATTGAGCTTCCAGGTCTCCTGTTCCTACGGACCAGGTCGCTATGACCCACTGTATGAGGAAAGAGGACAGGACTATCCGTTGGGATTCGTGCGCTGGACTGAACAGCGAAACTTTGAGGCCGTGCTGGACATGATGGCGGACGGGAGACTGGATGTCGCCCCGCTAATTTCCCACCGGTTTGACTTGTCGCATGCAGAAGAGGCCTATCAGTTGGTAGCGAAGGGGAGCGGATACGCTGGAATCCTTCTCCAATACCCGAGAGAGAAGAATCAAGCTCCCGACAGTCGAGAGACTGCAACCGTTCGCCTGACACCAGAACCGGCACGTCCGACACGCCCGGTCGACTCAGTCGTGCTGGGAGTCATCGGGTCGGGGAACTATGCGACGCAAGTACTGATTCCGGCCTTTAAATCCACCTCGGCCGTACTCAAGACGGTCGCCTCTGCCTCAGGCGTCAGCGGGGTGCATGCGGGCAAAAAATACGGCTTTGAGGAAACGACCACCGACAGTGCCTCAGTCTTGCGAGATCCGTCAGTTAATACGGTAGTGGTGGCGACCCGGCATGACAGTCATGCCCGGTATGTATGCGAGGCATTGCGGGCGCGGAAGCATATTTTCGTTGAGAAACCTTTGGCGATCACGCGTGAAGAACTAGACATGATCACGACGATCTTCAACGAGACTCATGCCGGGGGACCACATCCTGTCTCAAACGGAGTAGCGTCTGGAGCGCCTTTGTTGATGGTGGGGTTTAATCGACGGTTCGCGCCCCAGGTCCAAAAGATCAAAACGCTGTTAAGCGGAGTTCGAGAACCGAAGTCACTTGTCATGACGGTGAATGCGGGTGCTATTCCCCCGGAACACTGGACTCAAAACCCTGCCGTCGGCGGCGGTCGTATCATCGGAGAAGGATGTCATTTTATCGATCTCCTGCGATTTTTAGCCGCCGTCCCGATCACCTCCGTGCAGGCAATCTCGTTGGGTACGCAACGCCAAGGCAGGCAGGCAGACAGCGTTAGTTTTACGCTGGGCTTTGCCGATGGATCAATGGGCACCGTGCATTATCTGGCAACCGGGCATAAATCCTTTCCAAAAGAGAGGCTCGAGGTCTGTTGCGCCGGTCGAATTCTGCAGCTCGACAACTTCAGGAGTCTGCGTGGCTACGGCTGGCCAGGCTTTACTAAGATGAATCTCTGGCGCCAGGACAAGGGCCAGGCGGCTTGTGCCGCTGCTTTTGTCGATGCAATCCGTTCAGGCGAGACGTCTCCGATTCCATTCGAAGAGTTACTAGAGGTCACCCGGACGAGCTTCGATATCGTGGACGCACTGACGTAATCACCCCCCCCCCGTAATGAAACGACTCCTCCTCTATGCGAATACACTGCGACACCTTCGTGCGTCGCAGCTCTCCGCACTCATCCGCAAACGTGTGTTACCGGGCACTTCTCGCCGTTTACGTGCCGGCGACGTGCGACTACGCGCCGGGGTCGGTATCGGTCCGATCATATCGTGGACGCACCATTCCGAGAAGGCGTATGTGTTCCGCTTCTTGAATCAGGAGAAGAGTTTTCCCAACGGGCAGATCGATTGGGCCAGCGGCGACATGCCAAAACTCTGGCGATACAATCTGCACTACTTTGACTATTTACAGGAGTCGGGCCGTACGCAGGATGAAAAGACGACACTGATTTCTGATTGGATCGCGCACAATGCCCCCGGTGCGACAGATGCCTGGGAGCCCTACACCGTGTCCCTGCGGCTTGTTAACTGGATTAAATTCTTCATGAAGGAAGGGGACAGGTTACCCGAAGAGTGGCTCGGCAGCGTATACACTCACGCTCAGTGGTTAGAACAGAATCTCGAATACCACCTCCTGGCCAATCACTATCTCAAAAACGGCGTGGCACTGTTTTTTGCCGGCGTGTATTTTGAGGGAACCGACGCAGACCGCTGGCTTGCGACGGGACGACAGATTCTTGCCGATGAGTTGGACGAACAATTTCTTTCAGATGGCGGACATTTTGAGCGAAGTCCGATGTATCACGCCATCAGCCTGGTGGACTATTTGGACGTCCTCAATCTGATGATCGGGTCGCAGCGCGCCCTGCACTTTGACGAACAACAGCGGTTCACGACCCGGGTCCATGAGGCCTTACGCTTTCTGGATGATATTTGCCTGCCTGACGGCGACATTCCCCTGTTGAACGACGCGGCACTCGGCATCGCGCCGCCACCCGGCGACATCCTGACCTATGGCAACCGACTCCTGACGTACAAGCGCCGGTCTTTTTCCGCCGGCCTCACGACCAGCGCTAAATCACAGACCGGCTATTATGCGATCCGCGAGGCCTCGGACATGATGGTCATAGACTGCGGACCCGTGGGCCCGGATTATCAGCCCGGCCATGCCCATGCGGATACGCTGAGTTTCGAACTGGCTGTGAACGGCCGACGGATCATCGTGGACACCGGAGTCTATGACTACGAACCGGGACGGCGCAGGACCTATGCACGAAGCACCAGAGCACACAATACGCTCTGCATCGATCAGCAGAACCAATCTGAAACCTGGGGGGTCTTTCGGGTCGCTCGGCGAGCCTATCCGATCTATGGACGCATGACAGGGGATGGAGAAGGTCGTGCAACCTTTGAGGGCGCTCACGATGGGTATACCAGGTTATCCGGCCGGCTCACGCATTCACGAATGATTGAGTACGTATCACCGGGCGAATGGACGGTTCGCGACACCGTGAACGGGGAGGGCGTCCATACAATCGACAGCTTGCTTCATGTCCACCCCGATTACCGGCTTGTATTGGTAGGGGGGTCAGCGGAGATACGAGATGAGAGTGGCAACGCCGTCCTCGTCATCACGCCGACACCGAACGTGGCGTTGAGCATCGAGTCGGGATGGTATTTCCCTGAGTTCGGTTTGGAGTATCCCAACAGTACGCTCGTCATGACCTATCGGGGAACCGTACCCGTGACCATAAGCTACCGGATGACGAAGACCGGTTCGACGTTTCCCTGATTCGCTGGATGTTCCCTCTGAGGTAACCCGTGCATATTCTTTTTCTGTCTCACTATTTCCCGCCGGAAGTGAATGCGCCGGCCTCGCGCACCTTCGAACATTGCCGACAGTGGGTACGGGACGGGCATCGCGTAACCGTCGTCACATGCGCCCCCAATCACCCACGGGGGCAGGTCTATCCGGGCTATCGCAACAGGCTGTTTACGCGTGAAGAGAAAGACGGGATCACGATCGTTCGTGTCTGGACCTATGTCACAGCCAATGAAGGATTTCTGAAGCGAACCCTGAACTACGTCTCCTATATGGCGGCGGCGATTGTGACGGCGCCGTTTCTTCAGAAAGCCGACATCGTGATCTCCACCTCACCCCAGTTTTTTAACGGGCTGGCAGGATATGTCGTCAGCCGCATGAAGCGGACCCCCTGGGTGCTGGAAATCCGGGATCTCTGGCCGGAATCCATTCTTGCGGTGGGTGCCATCAAGAATCGCTTCATCATACATCTCCTGGAATGGCTGGAACTGTTTGCCTACCGTCAGGCCGATCGAATCGTGCCGGTCACGGATGCGTTCCAACGGTACATCCAAGAAAAGGGGATCCCCAAAGAAAAGATCACCGTGATCAAAAATGGAGCAGACCTCACGTTGTATAAACCGGTCACCGGTACGAACAGGCTGGCTGAATCGCTTGGAGTCCAGGGGAAGTTCGTGGCCGCCTATTTGGGCACGCACGGAATGGCCCACCACCTCGAAACGGTACTCCATGCGGCGCAGCGACTGCGCGAATACCCGGACATTGTGCTCGTTCTCGCCGGAGACGGCGCCGAGCGCCAGCGACTGGCGGCCTTACGCGATGAACTCGGTCTCGACAATGTCCTCATGCTGGATCAGCAGCCGAAAGAACAGATGCCCTGGCTCTGGGCGCTCTCCGATGTCAGTCTCATCTTGCTGAAGAAATCCGATCTCTTCAAAACCGTCATTCCCTCAAAGATTTTTGAGAGTATGGCCATGGAGAAACCAATTATCCTCGGCGTCGAAGGCGAAAGCGCCGAACTTCTTCGTGCTGCGGACGCCGGCTATTGCATTGAGCCGGAGAATGATCGAGAGCTCGCTGCTCGTCTGCTAGAACTGCAAGCTGACAGGGATCTCCGCCACAAATTAGGCACGAAAGGCCGAATGCACGTTGTGAATTACTATGATCGCATCAAACTAGCAAGATGCTTCATCGAGCTATTGGAAGCAGTTTATAACGAAAAGTGCGGGCAGCCACCGACACAACTAGGCACAGGAAGGTGATAAAAAATCCCTTCCTGCAATCGTTCTACCGGTACTTAATGGCCCGGTCCTCTTAGCCCTACCATGAGCAGCTCATGTATTGCGGTGCTTACGATGTAACATATGTATACACTCGCTTCCGTTTTGCGTGTCAAAGCGAGACAAAGTGAAGGCATATCCATTCACTTAATGAAAATACCTTTTCAATATTCTGATTTGTAGAAAAAACTCTTGCGCAGTTTCTTGATTTTAAGTATGGTGCAAAAAATATTCATGATAAGTAGTCAATTCAGATGATTCTCTGCTTCTTATCGAGGCAGGCGTTTGCGATATTCACTTCCTGCGTTAAGGAGAAAAGATGAGCTACTTCACACAAAGAATCTGCCTTAGCCTGACGGTGGGTGCTTTGGGTTTTCTATCGGTGGCTATGCCTAGCCAGGCGGCTAATGTCCCATTCAATTTCAGCGGCTCGGTTGCGGAAGTTCACGGCGGTGTATTTACAGCAGGGGGATCCGGCGTAAATGGGTTCGGTTCAGCGCTTCCGGTGTCTGGAAGCTTCACCTTCAACTCCGCCACTACGGACGTTCTGCCGGGGGATCCCATGTGGGGTCTGTACGCCAACCCGATCCAGAACATGACTGTGAAGGTTGGGAACTACACAGCAACGTTCTCTCCCGGCTCCAGCGTCATGCAGGTGATCAACAACCCGGGACTCGGTGACACGTTTAAGGTGACGCTCAATGGATTCACGAGCAGTCCTGCCACGGTGAATGGCTTGACACCGACGACCTTCGAAATGGAGTTGGTCAACCCGAACGGTAGTGTCTTCTCGAATGACCATCTCCCGACGACTCCTCCGAGCCTCTCATCGTTTGCTTCGAATCAATGGCGACTGGTTTTTAGTGGAGTAGGTAATAGAGTCCAAGGTGCTCTCACCTCACTCGTTCCATTGCCTGCGGCCGTGTGGTTATTCGGCGCCGGGTTGATTGCGTTGGTCGGGTTGGGTTCACGCGGCCTGGCTTCGCGCAAAGAGTCATAGCGTTTGGTATGGATTCAACGGTCAGAGGATTCGCGCGAAAGACCGGTTGCCTCGACTTCTAGCGGCTACGTTACCTCCTACGAAACTGGCAAGATTCACCCAACTTGCCGTTCCTTCTCCTCTCCTCCGACTGGGGGAGAGGACTCACATCACATCTAGGTATGCAGTGGCTGTCATTGGATTACTCTCTGTCGTCCTCTTGGGCTACATGTATGCCGACAGCATCGCCTTCCTAGTCGGTCAATGGGCCAGTGACGACTATGGCCATGGGATGTTTGTGCCCTTCATCAGCGCCTTCGTTTTGTGGCAGAGGCGGCATAGATTGACCAGGCTGAAACCGGCTCCATCCTGGTTGGGGCCGCTAGTCGTTCTCGCGGGTCTTCTCCTCTACACCGCAGGCAATTTGGCCACTCTTTACGTGATCTCGCATCTCTCCTTATGGCTTCTCGTCATCGGGCTTGTACTCTCATTTCTTGGACTCAAAGCCCTGCGCGAGATGGCCTTCCCTCTCGCCTATCTCTTGACTGCCATCCCGCTCCCAGTCTTCCTTTACAACGCGCTTTCCAGCCGGCTTCAACTTTGGTCTTCGGCGCTGGGCGTAGGAGTGCTCCAATTCATCGGCATCACGGCGTTTCGTGAGGGGAACGTGATCGATCTCGGCCCGGTGCAGTTGCAGGTGGCGGAGGCCTGTAGCGGGATTCGTTATCTGTTCCCGCTGACATCCCTAGCCCTGTTGTGTGCGTACTTCTTCCGTGATCGCATGTGGAAACGAATTGTGCTGGTGCTCTCGGCCTCACCCATTTCGGTGCTGGTCAACGGTTTTCGAATCGGGATCGTCGGTGTCCTCGTGGAATGGTATGGCCCCCAAGCGGCGGAGGGATTTCTGCACCTCTTTGAGGGATGGGTCCTGTTCCTGGCCACCTTGGCTCTGCTGTTGGTGGAAATGTGGGCACTTTCACTTCTGCAGCCGCTGCCTAGGTCTCGCGGTCTTCTCGATCAATTCCGGATCTATGATGAGTCGGTTGTCCCGGAACCGAGCCCAACAGCCACGCGGGTCACACCAGCCACGGTGTTGAGGGTTCCGGCCTACGTGGGCAGCCTCGCCCTGATCCTCCCTGTGGCACTCTTTTCCTGGTCGATGGGCGAGCGGCAGGAACTGACGCCTGAACGTGTCGCCTTCGTCGATTTTGCCATGCGCATCGGAGAGTGGCAAGGTAGTCCACAGCCCGTGGAGCCGCAACTCATTTCGGCGCTGCGGTTTGATGACTATTTGCTAACCGACTATAAGGCAGCCGGCTCAAGTCCCATCACCCTCTACATGGCCTACTACCAGTCGCAGCGAAAGGGGCAGTCAGCCCATTCTCCGCAAAGTTGCATTCCTGGGGGAGGATGGGAAATCACTTCCCATAGCACACTCAATTTGGCGGCGGCTGAAGCAAGGGGGCAGGTGGTTCCGATCAACCGCGTCCTGATCCAGAAGGATCGGCAAAAACAGCTTGTACTCTATTGGTTCAAGCAGCGCGATCGATTCCTGTCCAGTGAGTATCTCGTGAAGTTCTATCTGTTTTGGGATGCCTTGACGAGGCAGCGGAGCGATGGAGCCTTGATTCGCCTCTCAGCCACCGTCGAGCCGGGAGAAAACGACCGGGATGTAGAACAACGTTTGTTGCGATTTGCGGGACAAATTCAGCCTCGACTCAATCGGTATATCCCTGATTGACCATGACCAGCGCCGTCTTTTTCAGCTTCATCACTTCGCTATTTATCTGCATGGCCTTGATCCCGCCTTTGCAGCTGAACGCCGGGCGTTGGAGTTTCATGGATCTTCCCGGTGAGA
>WBZT01002309.1_pt1 | contig 13369 bp, 3 predicted proteins | sample 5204241 | NCBI WGS metagenome assembly WBZT01 (sample SAMN12344358, study PRJNA552823) | activated sludge metagenome | biome: Activated sludge suspended growth; feature: Nitrification reactor; material: Wastewater; isolation source: activated sludge from nitrification reactor of wastewater treatment... | reverse complement strand
CGTGCTCGATAACGACTATCCCGCGCTCGCGCTCTCGGTCAGTCCGCCCACGTTTAGCGAAAGCGCCGGGCCACTGGCCGCGCTCGGCCTCGTGTCGCGCAGTCCGGTCACGATCAAGCCGCTCATCGTACAACTTCACAGCAGCCAGACTGGCAAAGCGCTGGTGCCCGCGACCGTCACGATTCCGGCCAACCAGGCCGCCGCGAGTTTCCATGTGGCCGCCGTGGACAACGCTGTTCCGGACGGCACAAACGAAGTCAAGCTGACGGCCTTTGTCGGCAATCCCACGCCGTTGGGGGCCGTGACGGAAACTTCGGTCGCCGTACTGGACGACGACGGGCCAGCCCTGAAGCTGGTGCTTGCCCGGAAGGTCGTGCGCGAAGGGTTGCCGGTTGCGACCGCCGCGACGGTCACGCGCCACCCGGTCTCCGATCAACCCGTGGCGGTGCAACTTCTATCCAGCGACACCAACGAGGCGGTTGGGCCCACCTCGGTCATCATTCCGGCCAACGCTCCGTCCGCGGTATTTGACCTTACGAGCCTGGACGACAGCACGCCGGACGGAAGCCAGACCGTGTTGATTTCGGCGCAGGCCGCCGGCCACACGGGCGATTCACAAACGCTGGTGGTCAGCGATGAGAGTTTGCCGGACCTCGTGATCCAGGAAGTGAACGCGCCGGTGGCGGGACTGGCCGGCCAGAGCAGGACGTTGAGTTTCCGGCTGGCGAATCAAGGCCTGGCGACTTTCACTGGAACGCCCCTCCAACGGATTGTCCTCTCGACCGACGCCGCGTTCAGCAGCGACGACACCGCGCTGGGAGATTTTGAATTCACCGGCACGCTGGCCGAAGGCACCACCTCGGGCGTTCTGAATGTTCCGCTGGTCTTGCCGGTCAAGCCGGGTGATTACTGGGTATTTGTTTATGCCGATGCCACCAGTCTCGTCGGCGAGTTGCTGGAAGATAACAACACAGCCAGCAGCCCCACGGCGGTTCACGTCTCCATTGGCTACACGGCCACCGTGCAGACAGACATTTCCGGCGCACCCATGGGAACGGCGGTGCCGATCTACGGCCAAGCGACGATGGTCGGCAGCCTGCTGCCGGCAAGCAATGTGGTCGTAAAATTGTGCGTGGACCTGCGCGGCACCCGGCGGCAGTTCGAGTTGTTGACCGGTGACGACGGGAAGTTCAGCCACACGTTCCAACCGCTGCCGAACGAGGCCGGGCATTATGAAGTGCGAGCTTTGCATCCGGGCGTTGAAGCCGGTGCGGTGCAGGACGAATTCACGCTCTTCGGGATGCGCTTCGATCCGAAGTCGGCTCAGGTGAAGGTGGTCGCGTTCGCGAGCGTGACGAATGAGTTCCAACTTCTCAACGCTGGCGACGTGCCGTTGACCAGCCTCACCGCTTTCGTGCAGGACGCGCCGGCGAACGCGCAAATCGAGGTGCTGGTGACCAACCAGCTTCCCGGCTCGGGTTCCGTCCCGGTGCAAGTGATCGTGCGTTCGCTGGCCGATGCTTCAAGCGCAGGCCAGGTTCGGGTGCGGTTGACGAGCGTGGAGGGAGCGGTGGCGGAATTGAAGCTCGAGTGCACACTGCTGGCCCGGACTGCGCGGCTCGCCGTCAGCCCGGCAAAACTGGAAGCCGGGATGGTGCGCGGTGCGCAGACGCTGGTGGAACTCCAGGTGACGAACGTGGGCGGCGATGAAACCGGACCACTCTCGGTCGTACTGCCAAACGGGGCGGCCTGGCTGCAACTCGCCAACCAGTCGCCGCTGGCCTCGCTCGCGCCCGGGGCCTCGGCGAAGGTCACGTTGCTCCTTGCGCCCCCGGCCGATTTTCCGCTCGGCCTCGTGAACGGTGCGCTGGCGTTGTTCGCGGCGGAAACCTCGCAAACGGTGCCTTTCGCGTTTAACTGCATCAGCACGGCGGTCGGCGATTTGCTGGTCACGGCGGAAGACGAGTTCACCTTCTACGCTGAAGGTGCGCCCCACGTCGCGGGCGCTCGCGTCGTCTTGCGCAAACTCGACAACGGCGACCCCGTGGTCAGTGGCCTGACGGACACCAACGGCCAGTTCGCCGCCGCGGACTTGCCGGCAGGCTGGTACGGTCTCGAAGCGACCGCGGACAAGCACACGACCTATCGCAAGTCGCTGCTGCTGGCGGCGGGGCGCACCAACACGGCCAATGCGTTCCTGTCCCGCGAACTCGTGCGGTATGTCTGGACGGTTACGCCGGTGGAAATCGAGGATCGCGTCAGCATCACGATCCGCACCGAATTCGAGACGGCGGTGCCGGCGCCGGTGATCACGCTTGAGCCAAACCCGATTGACCTGACCGACTTCGTGGGCGAAGTCCGGCAGGTGGACGTGATCATCCGCAACCACGGTCTGATCGCTGCAAACAACCTGCGGCTTGGTCTGCCCCAGATGGGCGGTTTCACCTTCGAGGTGCCGACGACGGAACTGGGGACCCTCGCGGCGCAAGCTTCGTTCAAGGTGCCGATGCTCATCCGGAAGTCATCCCCGCGTGAGGCGCAAAAGGGCGGCGGTGATTGCGCCGGCAGCCTCCAAGCTGTGTGGGAGTTGCTTTGCGGTGGACACAACAACAACTACGGCGCTTCGTGCAGCGTGTTGAATTCCAGTCAGTGTGGCAGTTCGACACCGGGTTGCCCTGGGTGTGGTGCGCCGCATTCGAGCAGCGCGGCGCCACCCGTCCACAGCACCGGGATACCAGGCGTCTATATCGGGGCACTGCCAGGTGAATACGGAGTGGAGAACGACGCGTGCGATTGTCATGACGGTTTCGAGCCGAGAACTTTGTTGAGTTACAACTTGGGCGGCGCCCTAACCTTCGTCGCGGACGCCGTCAAAGGCTGGGTCGAGGCTCTGCCGCTCTGCAGCGGAGTCGAGGTGGCGATTGACGCGAACGGGGAGCTGCGAACGTGTTGCCAGGACGATGGCGGCATCGGCTTGGAAGGCGCAGCCAATGGCAGTGCCTCACTCGAAGCCACCTTTACGCCTTATGGCGTTACAGTGGAGCCGCCGGGGGTGAGCTGGAAGGACAAGTCTGGCAACGAAATCAAAGCCAACGGAGAGCTGTTTGCCGGGGTCAAGGTGATCGTCAACGGCGAGGCTTCCGCCTCCGCGACGACCGGCTGCAATTTCTCCAAGCTCGAGGCCCAAGGGCAGGCTCAAATGGATGTGCAAGTCACGGCGGGCGTCGAGGCCAAGGTGGTTTGGACCATCTCCGGCCCGGCGGTGGAGGAGCTGGAACTTGAACCCGACCAGCGCCAGGGCGAAGTCGGCGGAATGCTCACCTTGAACGTGGCCGGCAGAATCTCGGCCTCGTACGACAGCGAGGTGGGTGGGGAGGTGGATGCCTGTTTCCTTGGCGCCTGGCTGGAAGGGGGCGTCAACGTCTCGACTCCGATTGGCAACGTGAGTTGGCCGGAAGAGCAGAAGTTCTATTTCGTCGAACCGACTTGCGCCGAAGATGACGGGGATAAACCTCGGCGCGCCACGCCGCGGCCCGATCACCCGATGATCATTGCCGAACGCGCACTCCAGCAAAAGGTGGCGCGCGTCAACGCCCAACTCGCGGAAGCCCGCGCGCTTTACGAGACCATGACCCGGGCCGCCGCCGCCTCGGCGCGGCGCGACCAGGCGAAGGGTGGCCCGGCCATTTGCGCCCGCGTGAAACTCCAACTCGATCAGGACCTGGTGATGACCCGCTCGGCATTCAACGCCTCGCTCGAACTCGACAACCAATCGCCGGACCAGCCGTTGCAGGACGTGGAGGTTGTCATCGGCGTGCTGGATGCCGACGGGAAGTCTGGCGACGCGCGCTTCACGATGCGCCCGCCGGAATTGGAAGGTTTCACCGGCTCCCTCGGCGCCGCCACCCTGACTCCCGCCGGCACGGGCCGGGTTTCCTGGTTGTTGATCCCGACGGAGGAAGCCGCGCCTGAAACCGTCAGCGAATATTGGGTGGGGGGCGTGTTACGCTACACGTTGGAAGGCCGGCGGGTCGCGATCCCGTTACAGCCGGCGCCGATCACGGTTTATCCCGACGCCAAATTGCTGGTGAAGTATTTCCACCAGCGCGACGTGTTCAGCGATGATCCGTTTACGGACCTCATCGAGCCCGCCGAACCATTCGCGCTCGGCTTGCTGGTGCAGAATATCGGCCCCGGTGTCGCGCGCAACGTGCGTATCTCCAGCGGCCAGCCGCGGATCATCGAGAACCAGAAGGGCCTGTTGATTGACTTCAAGATCATCGGCGCGCAAGTGGGCACGAATGACATCGCGCCCAGTTTGAATGTGGACCTTGGCCAGATTGATCCGGGCAAAGCCGGGATCGCCCAATGGCAGCTGGTTTCCTCGCTCCACGGCCAGTTCATTGATTACGAAGCCACGTTTGAACACACCGATGCGTTGGGCGGCGAGCACCCGTCGCTCGTCCAAAGCGTGGAAATTCACGAGCTGATCCACGCCGTGCGCTCGGATTATCCGGACGACGGCCGGCCGGATTTCCTGGTCAACGACATTCCGAACGGCGCCAACCTGCCGGACACTCTTTACCTCAGTGACGGCGGCATCGTGCCCGTGCAGGTCGTGCCATCGGCTGGCGTGAGCGGGACGCTGGGCACGAACAGTTCGGTGAATCAAACGGTGACTCTGTTCGCGACCTTGCCCGCCGGCTGGGCTTACTTGCGTGTCTCCGATCCGGCGGAGGGTGAGATGCGACTCGTGCGCGTGACACGCAGCGACGGACGCGAGGTTCGCTTGAATGAAAACGTCTGGGTGACAGATCGAACCTTCATCGAGAACGGCCAGCGTCCGATTGACGAGTGGAACTTGCATCTGCTCGATTTCGATGGCACCGCTACCTACACGCTTGAATACGCCCCCATACCGCATGGCGACGACACCAACGCGCCCGTCAGCAACGTCAACCCGCTGCCCGCGCTCAACCCGGCCACCTTCACCGTAAGCTGGTCTGGTCGCGACGAAGACGGTGGCAGCGACGTGGCGTTCTTCGACGTGTTCGTCGCCATCGATGGCGGCGCCTTCCAACTCTGGCAGATGGAGACGCTCGACCGGAGCGCCACGTACCAGGGAGCCATCGGCCATTCGTACGCCTTCTACTGCGTCGCCACGGATGCCGCGGGCAATCGCGAGGCGGCGCCCAGTTCGCCCGATGCCGAAACCACGACCACGGGCAACACCGCACCGCAGATTGCGGTGATTCCAAGGACGACGTTGATCGAGGGCGAGTCGTTCACACTCCAAGCGCAGGCCACCGACAATGACGCACGCGGCGACAAATTGGCGTTTTCGCTGATGAGCGCTCCCAGCGGAATGACGATCCACCCGGACAAAGGCGTCATCACCTGGGCCACTGGCGAAGATCACGGGCCGAAGAACTATCGGCCATCCGTCGTGGTGACCGATGACGGAACGCCGCCGCTGACCACGGCGCGGCAGTTCGAGGTTGACGTGCGGGAGGAGAACCTGCCGCCGAAACTGGCGGACATGCCTTTGACCTTCGACGCTATGGAAGGCTGCACGTTGCGCGTTACCTTCAGCGCAACGGACGCTGACCTGCCGAAACAGCTCTTGCGCTTCACCCTGGATCCCGGCGCGCCGGCCGGGGCCACGATTCAGGCAGTCACGGGACTCCTGGTTTGGACTCCACAGGAAAACCAAGGCGGGCAAAGTTACACCCTCACAGCCCGCGTCACCGACCTGGTGGATTCGCCCCTTTCGGATATGCATCGCTTCACGGTCACCGTGGCTGAAAGCAATTCAGCGCCGGTGATCACCGCCTTGCCGGACCTGATGCTCTTCGAGGGGAGCACGCTAAACTTGCCCGTCGCGGCACACGACAATGACCATCCCACCAACTCGCTGGCTTACGCGCTGGATGCCGGCGCACCCGCGGGCGCAGGAATAGATCCCTTGTCCGGCCTGATCGCCTGGTCCCCCAGCGAGGATCAATGGGACAGTACCAACAGCTTCAGCGTGCGCGTCACGGACAATGGCACCCCGACACGCAGCGCGCTTGATGCCTTTGTCGTAATTACGAAGCGTCTGAAGCCCGGCTTGAATCTCCCGCGCCGAGCCGAAGGGGGCGGCTGGGAATTCACCTTGAAGGGCGTGCCAGGCTCAAACTACTGGTTCGAGGTCAGCGATGATTTAATGCACTGGACAGCCATCCGGAGGATTCTCGCCTCGGAGCGCATCTGCACCGTGAATGATCCCGATCCCGTGGACCGCACAAACCGCTACTACCGGGTCGTCCTGGATGCCCCCTGACACCGGGTTTGCGCCAGCGTGACGGCGAAGGCCTCGACGGCAGAAGAAAAGGAACTCAGCACGTTCATGGCAACAAACAGAGCGAGGGCGGCAAACGCGGTCTTCATTCCTCCTGGCATGGGAATAGCGTCGTACGATGAAACAAAATAGGCGGAAGCCTGCGCGGTCGATTACTGATAAGACCACCCCAGGCGCTAAGCCAAAACGCAGCACACCGAAGCAACGAGTTGAATATGGACTCCTTTCGATTCCTCGAGACCGGATGGTATCTGCCTCACTACGCGACTCGATTTAGGTCCATCAAACTCAAGCGGAGTCCGTGCAATTCTTTCGCCAGCCGATGCACTACCCAAAATCTTCAGGTCGTTGAGCGCTCTCTTGGCACGAGCGGTTCCGGTGACACGTTTGAAGTGCCCTGTGAGCCGGTTTACACGCGGATGTCCAGGATGTTGCTGCCGGACTTCCACGAAGTGTTTGGCGACGAGGGGCGAGCATCCTCTAACACCGACCTATTTGGAACCAGCGTCAGCAATAGGTCCTAACTCAAAGCCGGGCGGAACTTGTTCCCAAGATTGAGGCCGGTTCACGTCAGCGAACTTCATCTGTGCTGAGTCTCCCAGCCAGAACTTTCATTTCACATTCCCACGCGGTTTGGCTAACTTCGCCACGCAATGAAGACCCTCGTTCCGCTGTTCACCTTGCTCGGACTGCTCGCCACCGCGCCGGCGCAAATTCCAAATCCCTTTCCCCTCTGGCCCGACGGCCCGCCGGGCGCGCTCGGCAAGGATGACAAGGACATTCCCACGCTCACGCCGTTCCTCCCCCCCGCCGACAAGGCCACCGGGGCAGCGATCGTGATTTGTCCCGGCGGCGGCTACGGCGGCCTCGCGGATCACGAGGGCAGCCAATACGCGCGCTGGTTGAACGAGCAGGGCATTGCTGGGTTCGTTTTGAAGTATCGCCTCGGTTCGGCGGGGTACCGGCATCCCGCGATGTTGCAGGACGCGGCACGCGCGTTGCGCATCGTGCGGTCGCGAGCCGAGGAGTGGAAGCTCGATCCGAAGCGCATCGGGATCATGGGTTCCTCGGCCGGCGGGCATCTCGCCTCGACGTTGGTCACGCATTTCGACGCGGGCAAGCCGGATGCAACCGATCCGATTGAGCGAGCCAGTTCCCGGCCTGATTTGGGAATTCTTTGCTACCCAGTGATCTCGATGGGTGCGAACACCCACCAAGGCTCGAAGAACAATCTGTTGGGCAAAGACCCCTCGCCTGATCTGGTACGCGACTTATCCAATGAACTGCAAGTGACCAAGGACACGCCGCCGTGTTTCCTCTGGCACACCTGGGAGGACAAGGGCGTGAAGATCGAGAACGCGCTCTCGTTTGCGAACGCGTTGCAGGCGGCGGGAGTGCGCTTCGACCTGCACGTCTATGAACGCGGGCCGCACGGGCTGGGTCTGGGCACGCGCGACTGGCAACCGGAGAAACGCCATCCCTGGACACGCGATTGCGAGTTCTGGCTGAAGGAACGCGGCTTCGCGAAATAGTGGCGCAGGCGTCCCGTCTGTGAACGTCCCACCGACCGTCCCGGTTGGTGGCGATGGCAGACTGATGTAGCCTGCCCGACACCCGGACGGTTGCCGGGACTGTGGCAGGCGCGACGTCTGGCCCACTACGCGGTTCGGCGCGCGAATTCCTTCCCGAAATTGTAATTGCCCGACGCGCGGCTTTGGCCTAGTTGTCAGGCAACTTAACGAAAGGTTTATATGGGACCATTGATCCTCCTGCTCCTTGTCCTCGGCGGCATCGTATTGATCGCCGCGTTCGTCGTCATCGGCAAATACAACCTGCTCGTCTCGCTGCGCAACCGCTTCAAGAACGCCTTCGCGCAGATTGACGTGCAACTCAAGCGCCGTTACGACCTGATCCCGAATCTGGTCGAAACCGCCAAGGGTTACCTCAAGCACGAACGCGAGACGCTGGAGAACGTCATCAAGGCGCGCAACGCCGCCTACACCGCGTCGCAGGCCGCCGCGAGTAATCCCGGTGACGCCGCGGCGGTGAAGGGTCTGCTCTCCGCGGAAAGCGGACTCGCCGGCGCCATGAGCCGCCTGATGGTCGTGGCGGAACAATACCCCGATCTCAAGGCGAACCAGAACATGATGCAGCTTACAGAGGAACTGACCTCGACGGAGAACAAGGTTTCCTTCGCGCGTCAGGCCTACAACGACAGCGTCATGGCCTACAACACCGCACGCGAGGTGTTCCCGAACAACCTCATCGCCGGTATGTTCAACTTCGCGCCCGCGGAGTTGTTCGTCATTGATAACCCGCAGCAACGCGAAGCGCCGAAGGTGAGCTTCACCTGATTTATGATGGATGATTGATGATTTACGATTTGCTCTCGGTTCGCCATGCCGTCGGCGAATCAATCGTCAATCATAGATCGTAAATCGTAAATCCGATGGACTTCTTTGCCCGCCAGGATCAGGCCCGTCGCAACACGAAATCGCTGGTCGTTTATTTCGTGCTCGCCGTGGCGTGCATCATCGCGGCGGTTTATTTCGTCTGCCTGTTCATCTTCGGCGGCGAGGGCGCCCGGCACGCCGCGCCATCGCTCTGGAATGCGGATATCTTCATTTACTCCGCGCTGGGTACGCTGGCGGTGATCGTGTTCGGCAGTCTGTATCAAATCTCCGCGCTCTCCAGCGGCGGCAGTGCCGTGGCGGAATCCCTCGGGGGCCGGCAGCTCAACCCGAACAGTACCGACCCGCACGAGCGCAAGCTGCTGAACGTCGTCGAGGAAATGGCCATCGCCTCCGGCGTGCCCATGCCCAAGGTCTATGTGATGGACGAAGAGCCGGGCGTCAACGCGTTCGCCGCCGGCCATTCGCCCAGCGACGCGGCGGTGGCGGTCACGCGCGGCTGCCTGCAAAATCTGAACCGCGACGAATTGCAAGGTGTGATCGGCCACGAGTTCAGCCACATCCTGAACGGCGACATGCGGCTGAACATCCGGCTGATGGGAATTATTTTTGGCATCATCTGCCTCGCCACCATTGGCCGCATTTTGATCCGAACGCGCGGGCGCAAGAATCCCCTGCCCGTCCTCGGCCTCGCGCTGATCGTCATCGGCGGGCTCGGCGTGTTTTTCGGTCGCTTGATTCAAGCTGCCGTGAGCCGCCAGCGCGAATTTCTGGCGGATGCGTCTTCGGTGCAGTTTACCCGCAACCCACTCGGCCTCTCCAGCGCGCTGCAAAAACTCGGCGCCATCGGTTCGCGTCTGGAATCCGAGCGCGCAGCGGACGCCTGCCACATGTTCTTCGGCAACGGCCTGCGCAGTTCGTTTCTCGGCCTGTTTGCCACGCACCCGCCGATTGAACAACGCATCCGGGCAATTGATCCGTCGTGGGACGGCACGCTGCCGAAGCTCAGCGACCACATGGTGGAGGCCATCCTCTCGCCACGCCGCGAATCGGAACTGATGGCGCAAATCATTTCCATTCCCCCAGCCCGGCCGCCGCGGATTCCGCCCCCGACCGTGCGCGCCCAAAACGTCCTCCCGAACATCGGCCAACCCACGCCGCTGCATCTGCGTTACGCGGAGGAATTGCGCGATGCCTTCCCCGCGGCCGTGCGGGCCGCCGCGCGCGAACCGTCCGCCGCCACAGCGCTGATCTACGCGCTGCTGTTGAGCGGGGACAACCCGTTACGCCAGCGACAGCTCGAAGAATTGGCGCAGCGTGCCGGGACCAGCCTGGCGCAACAAACCGCGTCGTTGCAGAGCGAAGTTGCGCCGCTCGCCGTCCGCGCCCGCCTGCCCCTCGTCAATCTCGCCCTCGCCGCCCTGCGGAATCTGCAACCAGCGGATTTCCAGAAATTCCAGGCCACGCTCAAATGGCTGATCGAAAGCGATGGTCAGATTGATCTTTTCGAACTGGTCCTGCAAAAAATCATCCAACGGCACCTCAAGCCGCAGTTCATACCCGCCCGCCCGGCGGTCACGCAGTTTTATACGATGAAGCCGCTCGTGCCAGATGCGGAAGTTTTGCTTTCCGCCCTCGCGCGCGTCAGCAGTGCCGACGAAGCGGAAGTTGCCAAGGCCTTCCAAGCCGGCGCACCTTACGCACGCACGAACGAAGTCGCGCTGAATCTTCTGCCGCAGAACCAGTGCGGGTTGCAACAAATTGATGCGGCGCTCACGCGTCTGACACTCGCGGTGCCGCAGATCAAGAAGAACCTGCTGGAAGCAAGCGTGCGCGTGGTCGGCGCCGACGGTGTGATTCAGGAACGCGAAGCGGAATTGTTACGCGCCATCGCCGACACGCTCGATTGCCCGATCCCGCCGTTCGTACAGACCGAAGCCTGAGGAGCATCGTGGCATTCCGCTTGTTGGTTCGTATCTAATTCACGCCTCTACGTCGTCGGTCTTCCTTCCTTTGAACAAACTGTAGAGCGCCGGCAACACCAACAGCGTGAGCAACGTATTCGTGAAAATTCCGCCGATGACAACCGTCGCCAACGGGCGTTGAACCTCGCCGCCCACGCCGACGTTGATCGCCATGGGGATGAAACCCACCGCGGCGACCAAAGCGGTCATCAACACCGGCCGCAATCGCACCATGCAGCCCTCGCGCACCGCCTGCTCCAGCGGCGTGCCGTCCTCGAGCTTTTGCTTGATAAAGGTCACCAGCACGAGGCCATTGAGAATCGCCACGCCACTGAGCGCGATGAAACCGATGGCCGAGCTCACGGTGAACGGGAGGCCGCGCAGCCACAGCGCCAGCACGCCGCCCACCAAACCCAAAGGGATGCCGGATGCTACAATCATTACTTCCCGCAGCGTCTTCAGGCTGAAGAAAAGCAGCCCGAAGATCAGCGCCAGCGCCAGCGGCACGACGAACATCAGCTTCCGGTTCGCGCGTTCCATGTTCTCGAACTGCCCGCCCCATTCGATACTGTAGCCTTCAGGCAGTTTGACTTGCGCGGCGATTTTCGCCCGCCCTTCGGCCACGAAACTTTTCACGTCCCGCCCGCGCACGTTGCATTGCACCGTGGTGCGCCGTTTGCCCCACTCCCGGTTGATGGTGGACGGTCCTTCCAGCTCGGTGATCTTCGCCACTTGATTCAAAGGCAGGACCGGCCCTGCCGCTGTGGGAATGAGTGTCGCCGCCAGCGCGTCCGGGTCGGTGCGTTGTCTGTCCGGCAGGCGGACCACCAACGGGAAGCGCCGCTGCCCTTCGCGCACATCGCCGACGCGCCGCGAGCCGACCGCCTCGACGACGTTCAAGACGTTGCGCGTGGGAATACCATAACGTGCCATGGCATGAGGGTCGACGCGAACTTGCAGGAAGGTCTGTCCGGTCAACTGCTCGACCGTGGCTTCGCTCGCGCCGCGAATCCCGGCCAGCACCGCTTGAACCTCACCACCCAAGCGGCGCAATTCCTCCAGGTCATCGCCATACACCTTGATGGCCACGTCGCCCCGCACGCCGGCAATCATCTCGTTCAAACGCATTTCGATGGGCTGGCTGAAGGCGGGCTTCAGGCCGGGCACCTGGTTTAACACGTCGCGCATCTTCCCGGTCAATTCCGTTTGCGTGCGGGCCCGCTTCCACTGCGCGCGCGGCTTGAGGGCCAGGAAGAAATCCGCGAGTTCGACCCCCATCGGGTCGGTGGCCACTTCCGCCGTGCCCAGGCGCGTCCAGATGTGTTCAATCTCGTCCGGGAATTCCGCCATCAACACCCTTTCGATGCGGTCATTTTGCGCGACGGCTTCTTCCACGGAAATCCCCGCCAGCCGGACGGTGGTGCCGACAATCGCGCCCTCTCCCAGCTTGGGCAAAAATTCCCCGCCCATGCGCGCGGCAATCACCGCCGCGCCAAGGAACAGGGCCAGCGCTCCAAACAGGGTGAGCCGGCGAAACCGGAGCGCGAATTCCAGGGCCGGTCCATAAAGCCGATGCGCCAGCCGCACCAGCCAGGGTTCGGTTTCTTTCACCTGCTTGGGCAGAAAAAGCGACGCCAGCACGGGCGTCAGAGTCAGGGCCAGGATGAGCGAGCCCAGCAACGCGAAAATAAGCGTCAGCGCCATCGGCTTGAATAGTTTTCCCTCGATGCCCTCCAGGGTGAGGATCGGCAGGAATACAATCATGATGATCCCCACGCCGAACGCCACGGGCCGCGCTACTTCCAGCGGAGCGAGGTTGAGAACGTGCCGGCGTTCATCCTCGGTCAGCCGCCGTCCGAGCTGCTGCTGTTTCTCCGTCAGCCCGCGCAGGGAGTTCTCCACCATCACCACCGCGCCATCCACGATCAGCCCAAAGTCCACCGCGCCGAGGCTCAACAGGCTGGCCGCGATACCGGCCGACAACATGAAGTTGCCCGCAAACAGCATCGAAAGTGGAATGGCCACCGCCACGATCAGCCCGGCCCGCAGGTTGCCCAGGAAGGCAAACAGGATGGCAATGACCAGCAGCGCGCCGGCGAGCAGATTGTGTTGGACCGTGCGAATCACATTGTCCACCAGCTCGGTTCGATCGTAGAGCACTTCCAGTTTCACATCCGGCGGCAGAAACTTTTGCACTTCGGCCAGTTTGGACTTCAAGGCGCGGGTCACCACCGCGCTGTTTTCACCCATCAGCATGAAGCCCAACCCCAGCACCGCTTCGCCGCGGCCATCCGCCGTTACGGCGCCGCGCCGGATTTCGTGATCCTCCTTCACCGTTGCGACATCCCGGACGCGGACGGGGGTTCCGTCATGACTGGTAACAACGATGTTACCAATCTCCTGGAGGTTGGTTGTCAACCCAACGCCATGGACCAGCAACGATTCTCCGCTGCGGATGATCTGGCCGCCGCCCACGTTCTGGTTGTTGGCCAGCAACGCTTCGACGAGGTCCTCGAAGGTCAGCCGATACTTGATGAGCCGGTCGGTTTCCACCACCACATGGAATTGCTTTTCGAATCCGCCCCAAGTGTTCACTTCAGCCACCCCCTGCACCTTGCGCAGCTGCGGCTTTACCACCCAGTCCTGGAGGGTGC
>WBZT01002307.1_pt1 | contig 13378 bp, 11 predicted proteins | sample 5204241 | NCBI WGS metagenome assembly WBZT01 (sample SAMN12344358, study PRJNA552823) | activated sludge metagenome | biome: Activated sludge suspended growth; feature: Nitrification reactor; material: Wastewater; isolation source: activated sludge from nitrification reactor of wastewater... | reverse complement strand
GATGGTCCCGCAGCATCCGCCACAGCGCCTCGTCCAAGCCCGCCGCCAGTCGTTCTTCCGGGGTCTTGGAGATATCGCGCAGACCGGCGATGGCCTTGCTGATCAGGGTCTGGTCGGGGACGTCGGCGCGGGAGAGGACGCGGGCGCCCTCCTCGAGTTCGAGTTCGACGTCAACGCCTGCGGGGATCTTCACCTCGGCCCGGTGCCGCCACGTTCCGAGGATGTCGCTGTAGGCGACGATCGTGTAGGACCAGTGGCCTTCGGTGTTCGGCCGGAAGTTGCCGTCCCACATGTCTGAGCCGTTGTCACGGGGGACCATGGATGTCCGCACCGACCGGCCCTGCGGATCGGTGGCGACGAGGTCCACTCCGAGGGCGTCGTGGCCCTCCCGGAACGCCACGCAGTTGACCATCACCAGTTCGCCGACCGCTGCCTTGACCGGGCGCCGGCCGCCTTCGACGCGCGGCCAGACATCCATGACCGTGAAACGCCCGGTCAGGGTCTGCGGTGGCACAAGGTTGTTGGACGGCAGGGTGTTCCAGTAGTCGACGGCTGCGGCGGACGGAGCCCCGGAGCCTTCCTGGGTGGTGTTGTCACGCACGAGTTCGACGGTAGTCGCTCCGTGGGAGTGATGGCGCGCCGCGTCAGCAGCGCACTCAGCGCAGGACCACGAGAGTCCGTGCCCTCCCGGCCCGGAACACGAACCGGCCGGTGTCCGCCGGCAGCAACACCGAGGTCTTCGCTTTGCGAACCGCCCGTGAGCGATCACCCACGACGAGGCGGGCGCAGGAGTTCTTCCGCTTGGCGAAGTGCACGCGGGTCTTGGCGCCGAAGTCGACGCCGGTCACGCGTACAGGTTTGCAGGCGCCGATGCGCCCTGTAGTCCCGCGCCCCCACACAACGGTGGTCGATGAGGCCCCGCCGGGTCCGTTGGCGGTCACGGTCAAGTGGACGCCGTGCATCGCGCCGGCTGTGCGCAGACTCAGTGTTCGGGTCCCCGGGGGTAGATCCCCGTAAGCGGTCACTCTTCCGGCAGTGCCGTTGGGCTTCATCTTCCGGGCGGTGTAGGTCAACCCCTCGGCCTGGGCGGCGATGGATACGTCGACGGAGGCCTTCTTGACCGTCAATCCCGTGATGGTCGGTTGCGCCGGCGGCGGTGTCGGTGTGGGGTCCGGAATAGCGGTGCCGTGGAGTTTGACGATCCCCATCTGCGTGAAGGAGACCATGTTGCCGCCGACGAAGATCCCGCCATCCGCAGCCACTGACAACGACCGCCCGTGGAACACCGTTTCCGGGACTGGAGTCGTCCCTCCTCCGCCGCCTGCGAAGGACGTGTCCACCGTCCCGTCGGGGCGGATGGCGCTCACGACGGCGGCGTCGGGTTCGGTCAGGCTCAACATGACGGCTGAGCCGTCGTTGGCCACCGCCGCGTCTCGGAACGTCAAGCCGCTTCTGCCCGTGAACACCCCCGCCACGCCATAGCCGGTGTCGAGGGCTCCGGTCATGCTCGTCCTGGCCAGCAGCGGCAACAGCACACCGTCGGTGTAGCCGTCGATCCCGACCGTGATGTGCGCCGGTGCGGTTGGGGTCACGGCGATCGTCAGCCCGTAGTTCGAGGCGCCCTGGACTGCCAAACGCACGAGCCCGCCGAGGCCGAACGTGGGATCAGGTATGCCTGTGGCGAGGACTCTGGCGATCACCGGCTGATCCACCACATCGGTGTCGCGGTATCCCGTGGCGTACAGCACGTCGCCGGCGAGGACCACCGACCGCCCGTACGTGTGGGATCCACTGATCAGCGTGACCCGGCCGTCGAAGTTGAATGAGTTGTCGAGGCTGCCCGCGGCCGTGTACCGGTAGATCACCATCTTTGTCTGTCCGGCCTCGAGTTCGTTACCCACGCAGACGGGCCGGTCGCCGGACGCGATCGCCACGCCGCGGCCGTCGGTGAGGTTGCCGCCGAATGCGGTGGTGACCCTGCCGTTGGCGGTGGGACCGAACCCCGGATCGGGGGTGCCGTTGGGCAGCAACCGCACGAGTGCCAACTTGGTGTTCGCCGCGTCGAAACCTGACGATGGCGAGCTGACCCCGGTGACCAGGATCCTGCCCTGGGAGTCGATGGCCACGCTGCGCGCAGCCGCGTGTTCCTGACCGAACCCCACTTGGACCATTCCGTCTCCGGAGAAACTGGCGTCGAGCTGGCCCGTGGCGGTGAAACGCGCGATGGAGAACGTGCTGAAGTCGTTGTCGCCGACAGTCCCGACAACGATAACCTTGCCGTCCGCCTGCACGATGCTGTCGCGCGTCGAGGCGAAGTCGGCGGCGGGGAATGAGGTGCTTGCTACACCCCCGTTGCCCCACGACGTGTCGAGGTCGCCCCGTTTCTGGGCGGCGTGTGCCGGCGCCACGACGCCGGATGCCACCAGCGCAGAGGCCGCGATCGCGGGAATCACGCGCCATGCACGCATGCCTGGAGTGTGAGGGAGGGCCGGGTGCGCCTGCACGGTGAGCGCGTCGGTGCCGGAATCCAGTCACCGAGAGCAATCGCGCTTCAGGTCGGGCGGACCTCACACATCGAGTGCGTAGTGCGCGCGGCTCACTCGTCGGGCAGGACCTCGGCCACGACTATCGAGTAGCACGGCACCTTGACGCCGGCGGACGGGTCGACTCCGGTGAGAGTGACGTCCTCGCTGGCCAGCACCACCCGAGCCGGCATGGGGAAGTTCATCTCAACGGCCTCCGGACCGGTGTTGAGGCACAGCAGCACCGAGGGATCACCTTTGAACATCGCCTGCACCACCCGAACGTCGGGGTCGTTCCACTGTTCGGAGGTGAGCACGGTTCCGTCCTCGTTGAACCAGTGCAGGTCCTCGGGGGAGGGATGGACCTCGGGCCGCAGGACCGAGTAGCGGTCCCGGATCTGCAGCAGGAGTTTCGTCCACTCGATGAGGTCCTGGTCCATGGCCGACCAGTCGGTCCAGGACAGTTCGTTGTCCTGGCAGTACACGTTGTTGTTCCCCTGCTGGGTGCGTCCGGATTCATCTCCGGAGAGGATCATCGGCGTCCCTGCCGACAGCAGCAGCGTTGCCAGCAGCGAGCGCTGCCGTGCACGCCGGTTCTTGAGCACCTCGGGGTCGTCGGTCGGGCCTTCGGCGCCGCCGTTCCAACTGCGGTTGTCGTTGCTGCCGTCGTTGTTGTTCTCGCCGTTGGCCTCATTGTGTTTGTCGTTGTAGGCGACGAGGTCGGCCAGCGTGAAGCCGTCGTGGGCGGTGATGAAGTTGATGGAGTGGTACGGCCGGCGGCCGTTGTGCGCGAACCGGTCGGCCGAGCCCGTCAGACGTGCACCGAGTTCGGACAGCGAACCGACGGAACGCCACGTGTCACGGACCGTCCCGCGGAACACGTCGTTCCACTCGGCCCATGGCCCCGGGAAGTTACCGGCCTGGTAGCCGCCGATTCCGATGTCCCACGGCTCAGCGATGAGCTTGACCTGGGAGAGCACGGGGTCCGCAGCCATCGCCGACAGGACCGGCGCCCAGGTGGTGACCATCGCCGAGGTGCGGGCCAGTGTCGACGCGAGGTCGAAGCGGAAACCGTCCACGTGCAGATCGGTGACCCAGTACCGCAGCGAGGACAGGATCAACTCGACCATGCGGGGGGACTCGGCCCTGATCGCGTTGCCGCACCCGGTGGGGTTGTCGTACATGCCCCCGTCGAGCATCCAGTACGTGTCCGCATTCGCGGAGCCCTTCCACGCCAGCGTCGGACCGAGGTGGTCGCCTTCGGCAGTGTGGTTGTAGACCACGTCGATGATGACTTCGAGGCCGGCCGCGTGCAGCGCGTCGACCATGTCCCGGAACTCCGCGATCTGCTCCCCGCGCTGACCATGTGCCGCGTAGGTGGAGTGGGGGGCGAAGTAGCCGACGGGGTTGTAGCCCCAATAGTTCGTGAGCCCGCGCCCGAGCAGCATCGGTTCGGGCACGAAGTGCTGGACCGGGAGCAGCTCGATGCTGGTGACGCCGAGGCTCACGAGGTAGTCGATCACGGGTTGTTGTGCCAGGCCCGCGTAGGTGCCGCGCAGTTCCTCGGGGATCTCCGGGTGCAACTTGGTGAAGCCCTTGACGTGGGTTTCATAGATGACTGTGCGGTCCCACGGGATGCGCGGCGGTTGGTTCGGCGTCGGTTCCAGGGGGCGCACGTAGACGCTGTGCGGAACGAACGGCGCGGAGTCCGCATCGTCGATCAGGTCGGGATCCTGCATCTGGTACGAGTGGATCGCATCGTTGACGATCAGCTCGCCCGTCATGGCCAAGGCGTAGGGGTCCAGCAGGAGTTTGGCCGGGTTGAGGCGCAGTCCGTATTGCGGCTCCCACGGGCCGCTCACGCGGAATCCGTAGGTCGTGCCTGCGGACGGTTCGTCGAATTCTCCGGTCCAGTGGCCATACGGTCCAGGCGTCAGATCGATCTGCGTGCCGGATTCGAGGAATTCGATCACCACACGTTCGGCGGCTGGTGCGAAGTAGTTGACCGTGGCCCGGCCGGGGTTGTCCGCATCCGGTCGAAGGCCCATCGGCGGCAGACCCTCAGGCGTGCGCATGTTCCTCCAGTCGACGGACCTCTCGACGGGGAGGTCCACCCCCTGAGGTTAGCCTGCCGTGGTAGGCGAAGGAGGCCGATTGTGGACGAAGCAGGTGCGGGCAGCACGCCGCTGGTGACTGTCGAGGCGACCGAGGGTGTGGCGTTGATCACACTGCAGCGTCCGCCCATGAATGCGCTGTCCGTCGCGGTGCAGTCGCAGATCGCTGCTGCGGCCCGCGAGGTGGATCAGTTGCGCGATGTGGCGGCCGTGGTGATCTACGGCGGTCCGAAGGTGTTCGCCGCCGGGGCCGACGTCAAGGAGATGGCGGACTGGGATCACCGGACCATGGTCGAACGGTCCACGGCCCTGCAGGCCGCATTCAGTGCGGTGACCGAGATCGGTAAGCCCACCATCGCGGCGATCACCGGCTATGCCCTGGGGGGAGGCCTCGAACTCGCGCTGTGCTGTGACTTCCGGGTCTGCGCCGACAACGCCAAACTCGGATTGCCCGAGATCCAACTCGGCATCATCCCCGGCGCGGGCGGGACTCAGCGGCTGCCGCGGCTGATCGGTCCGGCCAAGGCCAAGGAGATGATCTTCTCTGGCCGCCACGTGAAGGCTGACGAGGCGCTGCGGATCGGACTGGTGGACGCAGTCGTGCCGGTCGATTCCGTGCGTGATGAAGCGATCGCCTGGGCCCGCCGTTATGTCGGAGGACCCGCGCTGGCCCTGCGGGCGGCGAAGACCGCCGTGGACCGTGGCCTCGAGGTGGACCTGCGCAGCGGCCTGGAGTTCGAACGGCAGCAGTTCGCCGGGTTGTTCGCCACGCAGGACCGCACGATCGGTATGGGCACCTTCCTGGAATCCGGCCCCGGCCAGGCGACATTCGAAGGACGATGAGGCATGACCCCACCGACGGCTGAGCAGATCCAGCAGGCCTGGGACGACCCCAAGTTGGCCAACCTCCTCTACCACGACTGGGAGGCGGACACCTACGACGACAAGTGGTCGATCTCCTTCGACGACCGCTGCATCACCTACGCCACGGACCGCTTCCGGGCTGTGGCCGGTGAGGGTGACTGGCCCTACGGCAGCGCCCTCGAACTCGGCTGCGGAACCGGGTTCTTCCTGCTGAACCTGAAGCTCGGCGGTGTACTCGACGAAGGCCACGTGACGGATCTGTCGCCGGGCATGGTGGAGGTCGCCAAGCGCAACGGCGCCCATCTCGGGTTCGACCTCGAAGGCCGGGTGGCGGACGCGGAGACGCTGCCGTACCCCGACGAGTCGTTCGACCTGGTCATCGGCCACGCGGTCCTGCACCACATCCCGGACCTCGAGCAGGCGATGCGCGAGGTCCTGCGCGTGCTCAAGCCGGGCGGGCGCTTCGTGTTTGCCGGGGAGCCGACGGCGAAGGGTGACTTCATCGCGCGCAAACTGTCGCAGCTGACCTGGGGTGCCGCAAGGCGCATCACCCACCTGCCGGGTCTGCGCGACAAGTACGCGCGCACGGACGCCGAGCTCGACGAGTCGTCACGGGCGGCGGCCCTCGAAGCGGTGGTGGACATCCACACCTTCGACCCGAAGCAACTGCGGCAACTGTGCGAGAAGGTCGGTGCGATCGAGGTGTCGACGGTCACCGAGGAGCTCACCGCCTCGTGGTTCGGGTGGCCCGTACGCACGGTGGAGGCTGCGGTGAAACCGGGGTCGCTGGGCTTCAAGTGGGCCTACTTCGCCTATGGCACCTGGATCGCCCTGTCCGCGCTCGACGCCAAGGTCATGAACAAGGTGGTGCCGGCGCAGTACTTCTACAACGTGAGCGTGACCGGAATCAGGGCGTGAGCCGCGACCCGCGCAACGCCCGGTTCCTCACCTGGGCCTCGCTGCGGTGGGTGGTCAGGAACCGGGCCTGGACACCCTGGTACCTCGTGCGGTACTGGCGCTTCTTCTGGCTCAAGGTACGCAACCCGCACATCATCACCGAGGGTTTCGTGTTCATCGGCCGGCGCGCGGAACTGTACGCGCGCAAGGGGTACGGCCAACTGATCCTCGGCCGGTGGGTGCACATCGGCGAGGAGAACCGGCTGCGTGTGCACGAGGGGACGTTGCGCGTGGGCGACAAGACGGTGTTCGGCCGTGACAACACCATCAACACGTACCTCGACATCGAGATCGGTGGCTCTTGCATCGTGGCCGACTGGGTGTACGTCTGCGACTTCGACCACGTCTTCGAGGACGTCAACCTGCCCATCAAGGATCAGGGGATCGTGAAGAGCCCGGTGCGGATCGGTCCGGACTGCTGGTTGGGGACCAAGGTCACTGTGACGCGGGGCACGATGGTCGGGCCCGGCTGTGTGCTGGCGGCCAACTCCGTGGTGCGTGGCGTGATCGCGCCCAAGTCGGTCGTCGGGGGTGTCCCGGGGCGCATCCTGAAGGACAGACAGGCGGTCTACGACGCCGCGGCAGCGCGTCGGGAGGCCCTCGCCGACATCGCCCGCAAGACCCGGGTCGCTGCCGAGGAACACAGCCAGGGCGCCTGATCCCGCGCACATCGCGCCGCGTGCTGCGAAGGGTTCTGCGCGGCGCGGCTTTACGGATACCCTGATCGCCATGACCGGGCACTCCGAATTCGAGGCGCTCGAGGCCGCGCTGCCGGACATGGCGCGCAGCTTCGTGGCCGACCAGACCGCCCCCCACTGCCTCGTGGTGGTGCCCAGCATGACGTTCAACCAGGAGTTGCTGCGCAATGTCGTGGGTGTGGAGCACTACGAGGAGCGCATGCTCGCGATGCTGCTGCAACTGCACACCCCGCAGATCCACGTGGTCTTCTGCTCCAGCGCGACCATCTCCGAGGAGATCGTCGAGTACTACCTGAGCCTCATCCCCGGTGTTCCCATGTCGCACTCGCGGCCCCGGCTGACGATGGTGAGTTGCGACGATCTGTCGCCGCGGCCATTGACCGAGAAGTTGCTGGAACGCCCTGGGTGCCTACGGCGCATCCACGATGAGCTGGCGAGGTCCAAGGCGGGCGCGATCGTCTGCATGAACACCACCGACATCGAGCGCAAACTCGCGGTCGAACTCGGGATCCCGCTGCTGGGCAATCCGCCGGATCTCGACCACCTGGGGTCGAAGTCCGGCAGCCGTGAGACCTTCCGGGAGGCGGGGATCGACCTCCCGGCCGGTTTCGAACGCCTGCGGTCGATGGACGAGGTGGTCGATGCTCTCGCCGCACTGAAGCGGGACCACCCCGCGGTGCACACCGGGGTCGTGAAACTCGAGGAGGGGTTCTCGGGGGAGGGCAATGCCCTCTACCGCTATGAGCACGGTGAGGACGAGGCAGCCATCCGTGCCGCCCTGCCGCAGCACCTGAAGTTCCAGGCGCCGGCCGAGACCTACGAGAGCTTCAGTTCCCGCTTCGCGCACATGGGCGGCATCGTGGAGGAGTTCGTCGACGGTGTCACCGCGTCCCCTTCGGGACAGGGGTACATCGGGCCTATGGGGACCTTGCGCGCGCTGTCCACCCACGACCAGTTGCTCGGCGGCGCGGACGGGCAGGTGTTCGAGGGTTCGACGTTCCCCGCGGCCGAACGCTACCGCCGCCGGGTGCAGGACGACATGATGCGCGTCGGCGAGGTGCTGCAGGCGCGCGGTGCGAGGGGCCGTTTCGCCGTCGACTTCGTCGAGGCTGGTGACCGGTTGTGCGCCATCGAGATCAACCTGCGCAAGGGCGGGACCACGCACCCCATGCTCACCATGGCTGTGATCACCGAGGGCCATTACGACCCGGTCACGGGGGTGTTCCGTTCGGGCAACGGCATGGAGAAGTGCTACTACGCCACCGACAACCTCCGCGCCGACGAGTACCGGGGAATCATGGTCTCCGAACTGCTCGACGCCGCCATCAACCGGCGGCTGATCTTCGACCCCGTGACCGAGCGCGGCTGTGTGTTCCACATGCTCGGCGCGCTGTCGGAGTACGGCAAGGTGGGGGTCACCTGCATCGCCGACACGCTTGAGGACGCGATCACGGATTATCGTGCCGTGGTTGACATGATGGGCGAACTAGGCGCCCAATAGGCCGGGAGGCAGCATGTGTGGTTGTTTCGTCGTGGCGCTCGGCGCCTTCTTCCCCCGCATCGCGATCGCATTGCTGTGGCTGTTCGGCGACACCGTCGAGCGGGCTTTCGACAACAACTGGATCATCCCGCTGCTCGGCCTGCTGTTCCTGCCCTACACGACCCTGGCCTACGTGCTGTTCTACTGGTGGCTCGGTGATGTCACCGGCTTCACGTGGTTCTTCATCGTTCTGGCGTTCCTGATCGACCTCGGCTCGTACGCGAGTTCTGCGCGGGCGCGCGACTACCGCACCGCCTGAGCGCTCGCCGGTTCACAGCACGGGGTTCGGCGGGGCCGCAAGCCTGCGTGGTGGACGGGCCCCCCGGCGGGTTCGCGCGTAGACCTGCTGAGTGCGCGCTGCGATCCGCTCCCACGTGTACTCGGCCAGGGCTGAGGTCGCGGCGTCCCGCCGGCGGCACGTGTCGGCCGGATCGGCGAGCGCGGCGAGGACCTGGGCGGCCAGATCGTCCGGGTCGTTGGGCCGGCAGCGGCGTCCACGGCTGGGCGTCACGAACTCCGCCAGGCCGCCGGTGTCGCCGACCACGAGTGGCACCCCGGCCCGCGCCGCCTCCAGGGCGACGATGCCGAAGGGTTCGTAGGAACTCGGCACGACCACCAGGTCCGAACTCGCGTACACATCCGCGAGGGTCTGCTCGTCCACATGGCCGAGAAGGTCCACGCTGGCCTCCAGGCCGGCATCGCCGACCGCATCCCGCAGAGCGTCCCGCTGCCCCCCGGTACCGACCATGCGCAACCGGGCCTGCGGATGACGGGCGAGGACTGCGGGCATCGCGGCCACTGCGGTGAACACGCCCTTCTCCCACTCCAGCCGTCCGACGAAGGTGATTCGGGGGTCGCCCGCCCGCAGTGCGGCAGCGATGGGGCCCGCGGTCGGTCCCGCCTCGGGATCGATACCGTTCGGGATCACCGCGATCGCTGATGTTGGGATCCCATGGGCCCGGGCGACCTCGTCGGCCATCGCGGCCGAGCAGACGATCACCGCATCGGCGTCGTCGGCGAGCCACTGCTCGACCAGATGGACCGACCGCGACACAGTGTCGGGAAGCCACCCGGAATGGCGCCCGGCCTCCGTGGCATGGATTGTCGCGACCAGCGGTACGCCGTGGTGCGATGCGGTGGCGGCCCCGGCCCGCCCGACGACCCAGTCGTGTGCGTGGACGATGTCCACGCCCTGCACTGCGCAACCGGCCCGCCCGATCCGGGTGTCGAGGTCGCCGACCCAGCTGAGCAGTGATGGCAGGCGGTAGGGGAAGGGCCCGTCGGGATCCACACGAATCACGGTGACGCCGGAATCCACCTCGTGGGCGGGTGCCCCGGGCGGTCGCTGCGTGACCACTGTGACCCGATCCCCATGTGCGGCCTGGGCTGCGGCCAGGGCTGGGACATGGCGGCCGATCCCGCCGTAGACAAGGGGCGGGTACTCCCACGTCAGGTGCAGCACGTGCACTAGAGCAGCCGCGGTTCGATGTACGGGAACGGTCGTTCGGCCATCGCAGCGAAGGGACGACCGGTCTCGATCGCGTGGGCGATCCTTTCGAAGGCGCGGTGGTGCCCGGCGTGCCGCTCACGGGCGTAGTCAGCCGCGCTGTCCTTGCTCACCATGAACGCCCAGTCGCTGGACAGCGCCAGCAGGGCCTGGGTCGCGAGGTCCACCTGCCGCGGATCGCGGGTCGACGGATCGGCGAGCTTCAGCCATCGGCGCACGAGGTCCTCGTTGTCATCGACCATGGGGGCCACCTGGGAGCCCGCCCACACCCGGAAGTCCTTGCCGCTTCCCCACGAGCCGGCTTCCGGTTCGATCCGGCCCGCCACCGCGGGACGCGCCCCGGCCAGAGTCGTCACCTCGATACCCGCCTCGGGCAGCAGGGTCAGCACCTGCTCCAGCCAGGCTGGCCCCTCGTGCCACCAGTGCCCGAAGAGTTCGGTGTCGTAGGCGGCCACCACCAGGGGATCCCGCCGATGCGCGGACAACTCCACGAGGCGCTCGCGAACCACCGAGACGAAGTCCTCGGCATCGCGGACGACGGCGGCGGCAGCCAGAGCCTCGTCATACGGCGCCTTGTCCGTGCCGTGGACATGACCGGAGGTGACCCGGCGGGTGCGGAACCCGTCGGCGTCCACGACATGGAAGTCGCGGTACTCGTGATGACCCGGGTAGCCCTTGCGAGGCGACCACACCCGGTAGGTCACGTCGAGGTCGCGTCCGAATGCGATGACGTCGGAATCGCCGACCGTCCACGCGCTGTGGGTGGGTCGTCCCACGTGCAGCATCGTGGGGCCGTCCATCAGGAAATGGCCGACGCCTGCTCTTCGGTAGAGATCCTCGAGTCCCGGGCGGTACCCGCACTCGGGTGCCCAGATGCCTTGGGTCGGCGACCCGAACCGGACTGTGTGCTCGTCGAGGCCGGTCCGCAGGGCGAAGGCCGCCGCGCGCTCGTCCAGCAGCGGCTGGAACGGGTGTGAGGCGGGTCCGGACAGCAACTCCACGACCCCGGCGTCCGCGAGGTCGCGCAACGCCGGCGAGAACCCGGCGCGGTAGCGGCCCTCCAGAGCGGCCAGCGTGTGCCGCGCCGCTCTCGCCTCCCGTCTCGCACCTGCTGGATCGTGCAGCGCCAACTCCTGGGTTCGCCACAGCCAATCCGCCACCCACCCGCGGGCGTCCGCCAGGCATTGCGGGTCGTCGAGCTGCGCGGCGAGCACCGGAGTGATGCCGACGGTGACCAGGTTCCTCCCTCCGCGCTCGGCGAGTCGGCGCAGGACGTCGAAGACCGGCACGTAACTGCTGGCGATGGCCTGGTTGAGCCACTCCTCGCCGACCGGCCACCGGCCGTGCCCCTTGAGCCAGGGCAGGTGGCTGTGCAGCACCAGCGCGAATCGTCCGATCACGACGCGACCACCACGAGATCGAGGCTGGTGTCGAGGTCGGTGTCTGTGATGAGGAAGTCGTCGGTGCGGACCCCGGCGACGAAACGTTCGAGGTCGGCGGGCCACCGACCGGACAGGGCCGCGTCGATCTGCGATGCGATCAGGTCCGGGTACGCTGCCAGGCGGTGGCCGTGGCGGACACCGAACAGCGCCACGTCGGTGAAGCCGGCCGACTGCACGAGTTCCTGTAGTTGATCGGCGTCGAACTCCTCCACGTGAAAGGGGTTCGTGGGCTTCTCACCGCGCCCCAGTCCTGGGGAGAACGTCAGCCGGTTGGGCGTGCTCAGGCACGTCCACGTCGCGACGCGCCTGGTCTGCTCGAGGAAACCGCGCAGATCCCAGAGATGCTCGATCACCTGCAGACTCACCAGTGCATCGACCCGGCGGAACGGTAGAGCGGCGAGGTTGGCCCGCACGTGCGGCAGGGGATAGGTCGCAGCGCTGTGGGTGATCGCCGCCTCGTCGTAGTCGACCGCGACCACGTCTGCGCCCGCCTGTTGCAGGATCGCGGCGCCGTATCCCTCCCCGGAGCCGGCCTCCACCACTTGCTGCCCGGCACAGCGCGGCGCCAGCCACCGGTACACGACCTCGTGGCGGGCGAACCAGTACTGCTCCCGTGCAATGCCGGGGACGGTCCGCTCGCCGGTGAGGGGCAGGCTGGGGGGCATGTCCCCAAGGCTACGGCGGGGGAAAGGGGGCAGGGATGGCGCCATTACTACTGGCGAGTAACATTGAAGCCACGGTTATGAACCCGGCAACCCATCCAAGGAGGTCGACCGCGCCCATGAAGATCGTCGTCTGCGTCAAGCAGGTTCCCGACACCTGGTCGGAGAAGAAGCTGGACCCGGCCACGAAGACCCTTGACCGGGCCTCCGTGGACGGTGTGATGAACGAACTCGACGAGTACGCCGTCGAGGAAGCCCTGAAGATCGCCGAGGCGACCAGTGGTGAGGTCGTCGTGTTGTCGATGGGTCCCGAGCAGTCCACGGAGACCATCCGCAAGGCGCTGAGCATGGGAGCCGACGCCGGCATCCACATCCTCGACGAGGGCTTGGCCGGTTCCGACGCCGTCGCGACCTCCCTGGCGATCGCCAAGGTGCTCGAGGGCCGCGGCGCCGACCTGGTGATCTTCGGTTCGGAGTCCACCGACGCGCGGATGAGCGTCGTCCCGGCGATGGTGGCTGAGCGACTCGGGCTGCCGCAGTTGACCTTCGCAAACAAGGTGGAGGCCCCCGGTGACGGCACCGTGAAGGCCCACCGCCTCACCGACTACGGCTACGACGTCGTCGAGGCCAGCACCCCTGCGGTCATCTCCGTGGTGGAGAAGATCAACGAGCCGCGTTACCCCTCCTTCAAGGGCATCATGGCCGCGAAGAAGAAGCCGGTCGAGACCATCTCGCTGGCCGACGCCGGCATCGAGCCCGCCACTGTGGGCCTCGGTGCGGCCTGGAGCGCCGTCGCTGAGTTCGCCGACGCGCCCGCCCGCGCCGCCGGCACCGTCGTCACCGACGAGGGCGACGGTGGCACGAAGATCGCCGACTACCTGTCCGAGCAGAAGTTCATCTAGGGAGAACGAACAACAATGGCTGAGATCCTGGTACTCGTCGACCACGTCGACGGCTCGGTGAAGAAGACCACCCTCGAACTGCTGACGCTGGCCCGCTCGCTGGGTGAGCCCTCGGCGGTGTTCATCGGTGGCGGTATCGACAGTGCGGCGGCCACTCTGGCCGAGTACGG
>WBZT01002306.1_pt1 | contig 13380 bp, 11 predicted proteins | sample 5204241 | NCBI WGS metagenome assembly WBZT01 (sample SAMN12344358, study PRJNA552823) | activated sludge metagenome | biome: Activated sludge suspended growth; feature: Nitrification reactor; material: Wastewater; isolation source: activated sludge from nitrification reactor of wastewater... | reverse complement strand
CATTACGATAAAGCAAACTGCTCAGGACAACGCCTAGAGATCCACCCTTTCGCGCAACTCCTTGCCAGCCTTGAAGTGCGGCACATACTTCTCAGGCACTTGCACTTTTTCGCCGGTTTTGGGGTTGCGTCCAAGGCGCGGCGGACGGTAGTTCAGACTGAAACTCCCGAACCCACGTATCTCGATACGCTTCCCGGCAGCGAGCTTTTCCGTCATGGCATCAAGGATGGCTTTCACCGACAGCTCTGCATCCTTAACCACCAGTTGGGGAAAACGCGCCGCCAGCTTGGCAATCAGTTCCGATTTCGTCATGGCAGCACCACTTATTCGTTGTTCTTACCGTCCATCTTGGCCTTGAGCAATGCGCCGAGATTGGTGGTGCCAGCATTGCCGGCGTCGTTGCTGTACTTCTGCACGGCTTCGGCCTCATCCGCCATATCCTTGGCACGGATGGAGAGGTTGACGGCACGGGTCTTGCGATCCACGCTGACCACCTTGGCTTCGATTTCGTCGCCTTCCTTCAGCACGGTGCGCGCATCTTCCACCTTTTCACGGGCAGCTTCAGAAGCCTTGACATAACCTTCAGCGTCACCGCCCAGATCGATCACGGCGCCCTTGGCATCCACGCTCTTGACGGTACCCTTGACCAGTGCACCCTTCTCGAAAGAGGCGGCAGTTGCCATCGGGTCACTATCCAGTTGCTTGACGCCGAGGGAGATACGCTCCTTCTCAACATCAATGGACAGCACCACGGCTTCCACTTCGTCACCCTTCTTGAAGTTGCGGATGGCTTCTTCGCCAGCCTGGCTCCAGGACAGGTCGGACAGGTGTACCAGGCCGTCGATACCGCCATTGAGACCGATGAAAATACCGAAGTCGGTGATGGACTTGATCTGGCCACGCACCTTGTCGCCCTTCTTGTGGCTGGCAGCAAAATCATCCCACGGATTGGATTGGCACTGCTTCATCCCTAAGGACAGGCGGCGGCGGTCTTCGTCAATTTCCAGGATCATGACTTCAACTTCATCGCCCAGCTGAACCACCTTGGCCGGATGTACGTTCTTGTTGGTCCAGTCCATTTCGGAAACGTGCACCAGACCTTCAATGCCTGGCTCGATTTCAACGAATGCACCGTAGTCGGTCAGGTTGGTCACCTTGCCGAACAGGCGGGTGCTGGCCGGATAGCGGCGGGACAGCGCAACCCAGGGATCATCACCCAGTTGCTTGATACCCAGGGAAACGCGGTTCTTCTCGGCATCATACTTCAGCACCTTGGCTTCGATTTCGTCGCCAACGGTCAGCACTTCAGACGGATGCTTGACACGACGCCAAGCCAGGTCGGTGATGTGCAGCAGGCCGTCAATACCGCCCAGATCCACGAATGCACCGTAGTCGGTAATGTTCTTGACGATACCCTTGACCACGGAGCCTTCGGTCAGGGAGCCCAGCAGGGCTTCGCGATCGGCACCCATGGTGGATTCCAGCACGGCACGGCGGGACATCACCACGTTGTTGCGCTTGCGATCCAGCTTGATAACCTTGAATTCCCATTCCTTGTTCTCGAACGGGGTGGTGTCCTTGACCGGACGCAGATCCACCAGAGAGCCCGGCAGGAAGGCGCGGATACCATTGATCATGACGGTCAGACCGCCCTTGACGCGACCATTGATGAAGCCCTTGACGATGCGGCCTTCGTTCATGGCTTCTTCCAGATCCAGCCATGCAGCCAGGCGCTTGGCCTTTTCGCGGGACAGCTTGGTGGAACCGTAGCCGTCTTCCAGAGATTCGATAGCGACTTTCACGAAATCGCCGACTTTCACTTCCAGTTCGCCGCTGTCGTTCTTGAATTCTTCGGTAGGGATCACGCTTTCGGACTTGAGGCCGGCGTTGACCACAACAAAATCGTCATCAACGGCAATGACTTCTGCGGTGATTACTTCACCGGAGCGCATTTCCTGACGGGTTAAGCTTTCTTCAAATAAAGCGGCAAAACTTTCCATGGAGGCAGTAGTTGACATTAAAAAATTACCTGATTAATCCCGCCTGGCGACGGGGAAAATTAAAAAACCGCAAGCAGTGTTGCCTGCGGGCCTGAAACAACATCAAGATTGTAATTCATTTCGGCGGTAACATTCCAGTACAAAATCAACCGCTTGCTCTATTGTCAACGCACTGGTGTCCAGCAAGCTGGCATCCCTGCATTGCATAAGCGGGGCCGATTCCCGCTGCATGTCACGCGCATCACGCGCTTCTATGTCAGCCAAAATTTGCGCAAGATTAGCACGGTTTCCCTTGCCGATCAACTGCTTATAACGTCTTTCGGCGCGTACCGCGCTGCTGGCCGTCAAAAAAATCTTGGTTTTGGCGTCGGGGAACACCACGGACCCCATGTCGCGGCCATCCGCTACCAGCCCCGGAGCACGGCGGAAAGCCTGCTGCACCTCCATCAGGGCACTACGCAAAGGTTGGTGCACCGCCACCTCGGAAGCCCCGCGGCTCATCTCCTCGGAGCGCACCGCATCGCTGACCTCCGCCCCGTTCAGGAAGACATTCCCGCCTTCAAAGCGTATTTCCAGTGTGGGCGCCAGAACGGCCAAGGCGTTGGCGTCCTGCCATGAAATTCCGGCCTGCTTGGCGGCATAGGCCACAATGCGATAAAGCGCACCGGAATCCAGGTAGGCAAAACCCAGTTGGTCGGCAACGCGCTGCGCTACGGTGCCTTTGCCGCTGGCAGAAGGCCCATCAACAGCGATGACTGGAATCGCAGCGCTCATGCCAGCACCTTGGCAAACTGGTCAAAATACTCCGGGAAAGTCTTGGCCACGCATTTGGGGTCGTTGATGGTGACCGGCACACCGCCTAGGCTGACTAGGGAGAAACACATCGCCATGCGGTGATCGTCGTAAGTATCAATGGCCGCATTGGGCGTCAGCTGGGCAGGCGGCGTGACGCGAATGAAATCGGCGCCTTCCTCAACCACAGCCCCCACCTTGCGCAGTTCGGTTGCCATGGCGGCAATCCTGTCCGTTTCCTTCACACGCCAACTGGCGATGTTGCGTAGCGTGGTGGTGCCATCGGCAAAAAGCGCGGCCACCGCCAGCGTCATGGCAGCATCCGGGATATGGTTGCAGTCCATGTCCAGCGCCTTCAGCTTGCTTTCGGCAGCAGCTTTCATCCAGTTCTCACCCATGGTGATGCGGGCGCCCATGCGTTCCAGTGCCTCGGCAAAGCGCACATCACCCTGGATGCTGTTGCGCCCCACGCCCTCCACCCGCACCGGACCGCGGCCGATAGCCCCCGCCGCAAGAAAATACGAGGCGGAAGATGCATCGCCCTCCACCCAAATCTGGCCGGGACTGTGATAGCGGCTACCCGTGGGGATATTGAATGTCTGCCAGCCCTCGCGTTGCACCTCAACACCAAAACGCGCCATCAGGTTGAGGGTGATTTCAATATAAGGTTTGGAAATCAGCTCACCCACCACCTCAATGCGGAAAGCCTGCCCGGTCAGCGGCAAGGCCATCAACAAGGCGGTCAGGAACTGGCTGGACACATTGCCCTTGATGCTGACCGTGCCAGCCGCAATGGTGGAGGGTGAAATCTCCAGCGGCGGGAATCCTTCGTTGCCCAGATAGCGTATCGCCGCACCCGCCTGGCGCAAGGCATCCACCAGGTCACCGATGGGGCGCTCATGCATGCGCGGCACGCCGGAAAGCCGGTAATGCCCGTTGCTCAGAGCCAGCGCTGCCGTCAGCGGGCGGAATGCGGTACCCGCATTGCCCAGGAACAAATCTGCCTGTTTCACCCGGAATGCACCGCCCTGCCCTTCCACTGTCCAGTCATCCTGCCCGGCCTTGGTCAAGGGCACGCCCAGCAGCTTTAGCGCCTCCAGCATGCGCTCGGTGTCATCCGAGGCCAACAGATCGTGGATTTCCGTCGTGCCGGAAGCCAGTGCCGCCAGCAGCAGGGTGCGGTTGGATATGCTCTTGGAACCGGGCAAACGCACGGTGCCGGCTGCCCGGCTTTTGGGTTGTAATTCCAGGGTTTCCATACTCAATTCTTGACCAGCCAGCGGCTGCGCGCCTCCTTGGCGCAGGTAAACAAGGCTTCCAGTGCGGCGCCATCGTTGCGCTCCAGCGCTTCGACAATCTCGCTCAAACGGCCTTGGTAGGCCTGCATTTCCTGCAACAGGGCATCGCGGTTATGCAGGCTGATGTCACGCCACATTTCCGGGCTGCTGCCCGCAATACGGGTGAAATCGCGGAATCCGCCGGCGCAGAAACCAAACAACTGTTCGGCGTTGGGGCGGTGCGCAATTTCCGCCACCAGCGCAAAAGCCAGCACATGCGGCAAATGGCTCACCGCAGCAAAAATCGCATCGTGGGTTTCGGTGGACATGTGCGCCACGTTGGCGCCACAGGCGCGCCACAAGGCATCGGCCTTTGCCAGGGCATCCGGCGCGGTTTCCGGTAAGGGCGTCAGCACCACGTTTTTGCCCGTGAACAGCTCGGCGCGCGCTGCGGCAACACCGCTTTTCTCGGCTCCAGCAATCGGGTGGGCAGGTACAAAGCGCGGTAGCAACTCGCCTAGCGCTTCTCGCGCGGCAGCGGCCACATCGCCCTTGGTGCTGCCCGCATCGGTGATCACCACACCGGGGCGCAAAAAGGGTTTGATACTACGCAGGATTTCCTGGAACTGTCCCACCGGCGTAGCCAGCAGAATGACATCCGCTTCGCGGGCCGCTTCCTGTGGTGACACGGCGCGCGCGATGGCGCCTCGCTCAATCGCCTCTTGCAAGGCATCCTGGTTGCGCCCCACGCCCAAAACCGTGCCAGATTGACCCGCCGCCTTAAGGGCGAGCGAAACCGACCCGCCAATCAGGCCAACGCCGAAAATGGCGAGTGTCTTGTATAAAGAATGGGAGTTCATGGAGGCCGCGGATTATATCATGCGCTAAATCAAGAATCTGTAATATGACGGTGCTATATTCAGAGTGGAGCAACCCAGTCAAAATGCCAATGTCGCGGGTAGCATTCCCAGACAATTTCCACAGGATTATGGCGATGAATTTGCACTACCTGAATATCCTCTTCGCACCCGCCTCGGTGGCGGTGTTTGGCGCCAGCGACCGCACTGATTCCGTTGGCGGCGTGGTGTTCGAGAACCTGCGTACTGGTGGCTTTGCCGGGCCGGTGATTCCCATCAATCCCAAGCGTGAAACGGTGCAAGGCATCAAAGCCTACCCATCGCTCGACAAGGTGGGTCAGCCCATCGAGCTGGCGGTGATCTGTACGCCCGCCCCCACCGTCCCCGGCATCATTGAGGAATGCGGCAAGCTGGGGGTCAAAGGCGCCATTATCCTGACTGCCGGATTCAGTGAAGGTGGCGCGGAAGGCAAAGCGCTGGAAAAACGCCTGCTGGAAACCGCCGCCGAATATGGCATCCGTTTCATCGGGCCCAACTGCCTGGGGGCGATGCGCCCCGGCATCGGCTTTAACGCTACTTTCAACCGCGGCATCGCCAAGGCGGGGAAACTGGCGCTGGTTTCGCAATCCGGCGCGCTGTGTACGGCCATCCTGGACTGGGCGCAGGCCAACGATGTGGGGTTTTCCAGCGTCATTTCCATGGGTGCGTCCGCCGACGTGGATTTTGGCGACATCCTTGACTTCTTGGTACACGACCCTGAAACCGAAAGCATTTTGCTCTACATCGAGGGCATCCGCCATGCACGCAGCTTTATGAGCGCCATCCGCGCCGCGGCGCGGGTGAAGCCGGTGCTGGCGATCAAGGTGGGCCGCCACGAAACTGCAATGAAAGCAGCGCAGTCACATACCGGTGCACTGGTGGGCGGCGATGATGTTTTTGATGCGGCGCTCAAGCGCGCCGGGGTGGTGCGCGTGCAAAACGTGACACAATTATTCGCCCTGGCCAAGGCGCTGTCTTCCCGCTACCGCAAGTGCGGCAACCGGCTGGCCATCGTCACCAACGCAGGCGGACCTGGGGTCATTGCCACCGACCGCGCGGCGGATCTGGGCCTGTCCCTGGCAACCTTGTCCGACGCTACCATGACGCGGCTCAACGAGGTATTGCCGCCAACCTGGTCGCACGGCAATCCGGTGGACGTGATTGGCGACGCCACGGCGGAACGTTATGAAAGCGCCATTGCCGCTTGTATGGCGGATGACAGCGTGGATGGCGTGCTGACCATACTGACCCCGCAGGCGATGACTGCCCCGACCGCCGTGGCCGAAAAAGTCATCACCCTGGCCAATAACCACGTCAAGCCCTTGCTGGCCTGCTGGATGGGCGAATCGCAGGTGAATGAGGCACGCAAGCTGTTTTCGCAAGCGCTGATACCGCAATACCGCTCGCCTGAACTGGCGGTTGAAACCTTTTCCTTCATCGCCGCTTATTACCACAACCGGGAAATGTTGCTCCAGACGCCGGGGCCGTTGTCCCACCACGCGGAACCGGATATTGAAGGCGCACGCCTGCTGATTGAGGGCGCGCTGGCCGAAAAACGCACCGTACTCTCGGAAATGGAATCCAAGGCCCTGCTGTCAGCCTTCCGCATTCCGGTCGCCAGAACCATGATTGCGCACTCCCCCAATGAGGCGCTGCAAATTGCCGAACAACTGGGCTTTCCGGTGGCGATGAAAATCCATTCGCCCGATATCACCCACAAAAGTGATGCTGGCGGGGTACGCCTCAACCTGCGTGACGCACCCGCCGTACGTAACGCTTATCACGAAATTATCGAAAAAGTGGGCAAGAACCGCCCCGACGCGAAGATTGACGGCATTTCCATCGAGCCCATGGTGGTCAAGCCGAATGGCCGCGAACTTATGGTCGGCATTGTCAGTGACCCGGTATTCGGGCCGGTGGTGACGTTCGGCGCGGGCGGCACCGCCGTGGAAGTGCTGGCTGACCGTGCAGTGGCGTTGCCACCGCTCAACCAGCACCTGGTGAAAAACCTCATCGCCGGAACGCGCGTTTCGCGCATGCTCAAGGCCTTCCGCAACCTGCCCCCGGCCAACATGGCTGCACTGGAAACCCTGTTGCTGCGCGTGTCAGAAATGGTGTGTGAGCTACCGTGGATCAGGGAGATGGACATCAATCCACTGATTATTGACGAAAGCGGCGCGCTGGCCGCGGATGCCCGCGTGATCGTCGACCGCTGCCCGGTCAGCCCCGACCGCTACGCCCACATGGCTATCTGCCCGTATCCGGCCTATCTTGAATCCCACTGGCAACTGGCGGATGGCGCCAACCTCACCCTGCGGCCCATCCGCGCGGAGGACGCCGACATGCTGCAAACTTTTGTGCGCAACATGTCGGATGAAAGTCGCTATTTCCGCTTCATGGATACCCTGCGCGAACTCAGCCCCGCCATGCTGTCGCGCTTCACCCAGATTGATTATGACCGTGAAATGGCGCTGGTGGCGACCATGCGCGATAGCGATACCCTGCTGGGTGTCGCTCGTTACGTTATCAATCCTGATAGTGAAAGCTGTGAATTCGCGCTGGCGGTTGCAGATGCTTGGCAGGGACACGGCCTGGGCCATAAATTAATGACCGCGCTGATGGACGTGGCGCATGCCAAGGGGCTTAAACTGATGGAAGGTGAAACCCTCAGCGGCAATACCGGTATGAAAGACCTAGCCGCCTCGCTGGGTTTTGAAAACCTGCCGATCGAGGGCTGCACCGATGTGCGGAAACTGAGGAAGAAATTGTGATGACACAATCCGCCATCAACCACCGAGCTTACCTAGACCCCATCCTCGCCCGCTACAACAGCCAGGCGGTCAACCTCATGCAGGTCCTGCGCGAAGCACAGGAGTGTTTTGGTTGGCTGCACCCCGACGCCATAGACTACCTGACGCAACAACTGGATGTGCCGCGCACCAGGATCGAAGGCGTGGCCAGCTTCTATTCGTTCTTCTACCTTGAACCGCGCGGCCAATACCGCGTGCTGTTTTCCGACAACATCACCGACCGCATGCTGGGCAATGCCGGAATGATGGAGCGCATGTGCCGCAATTTATGGGTGGAGCCCGGCAAAATGTCAGAAGACGGGCTGGTCAGTGTGGATTTCACCTCCTGCACCGGCATGTGTGACCAGGGGCCCGCTGTGCTGGTCAATAACCTTGCGATAACCCGGATGACGGAACAGCGCGTGGATGAAATTTGCGAGTTGATCCGCGAGCAAATACCGCTGGCGCAATGGCCTGCCAAATATTTCCAGGTGGTGGACAACATCCGCCGCAAGGATATGCTGCTGGCGGATGGCTTTGTACCGGGCAGCGCGCTCAAGGCGGCATTCGCCAGGGGCGCGGAAGGTTTATTGGGCGAGGTCAAGGCTTCCGGCCTGCGCGGGCGCGGCGGCGCGGGCTTCACCACCGGCCTCAAGTGGGAATTCAGCCGCAACGCACCGGGGGAGGCGCATTATGTGGTCTGCAACGCCGACGAGGGCGAACCCGGCACCTTCAAGGATCGCGTACTGCTCACCTCCTATGCCGACAAGGTGTTCGAGGGTATGACACTGTGCGGTTTTGTGATTGGCGCGAAAAAAGGCTTCCTCTACCTGCGCGGTGAGTACCGCTACCTGCTGGCTCACCTCAACACCATGCTTGCACAACGGCGCGAGCAGCACCTGCTGGGCGCGAACATCCTCGGCCAGTCCGGCTTCGATTTCGACATCGAAATCCACCTTGGCGCAGGGGCTTATATCTGCGGTGAGGAGTCAGCGTTAATCGAGTCGCTGGAGGGCAAGCGCGGCACGCCGCGCAACCGCCCGCCGTTCCCGGTCACCCACGGCTACCTCAACCAGCCCACCGTAGTAAACAACGTGGAGACTTTCGCCGCCACCTGCCATATCGCCATTCAGGGCGGCGCGTGGTTTGCCAGCATCGGCACGGCAAAATCCAGCGGCACCAAGATCATGTCCGTTTCCGGCGACTGCGCGCGCCCCGGCATTTATGAATACCCCCTCGGCGTATCGGTGCGGCAGATACTGGAAGGCTGCGGCGCGGCCAACACCCAGGCCGTCCAGGTCAGCGGACCTTCCGGCGTGACCGTTTCCAGGCAGGAATTTGACCGCATCCTGGGTTTCGAGGATATCGGCACGGCAGGCGCTTTCATGGTGTTCGACGACAGCCGCGACATGTTCGAGGTGGCGCGCAATTTTGCGCACTTCTTCGCACATGAAAGCTGTGGCTTCTGCACGCCGTGCCGGGTTGGCACTTCCCTGCTGCGCAACCTGATGGATAAGCTGCATAACGGCCACGGCTCACCCTATGACTTTGAGGAAATTGAAAAACTCAACAAACTGCTGCTGTCCATGAGCCACTGCGGCCTAGGCCACACCGCCTGCAACCCGGTACTGGATACCATCGCCAAATTCCGCCCGGCTTATGAGGCGCGCATGCTGCACCGAGATTTCACCCCCGCCTTTGATCTCGACTACGCGCTACAGGCGGCGCGCCAGATGACTGGACGGGACGACAGTGGCGCACATCTGGCTACGGAGGAACCCACATGAGTAAAACCTTTACGCTGGATGGGGCAACCGTGCCTTTCGAGGAAGGCCAGACCATTATCCAGGCCGCACTGGAAGCCGGGCATTACATCCCGCACCTGTGCCACCACCCGGAATTCAAGCCGCACGGCTCGTGCAAATTATGCACGGTCAAGGTCAACGGCCGCCAGGCGGCGAGCTGCACCATGGCGGCGACGGAAGGCGTGAACGTGGAAAGCGAAACGCCAGAACTCAACGACGAGCGGCGCGCACTCACCCAAATGTTGTTCGTTGAGGGTAATCACTTCTGCCCCTCGTGCGAAAAAAGCGGTGACTGCCAGTTGCAGGCCACGGCCTATCACTTGGGCATGATGACCACGCACTACGACCACTTCTTTCCCAATAGGCCGCTGGATGCCTCGCATCCGGATTTCATGCTGGATTTCAACCGCTGCATCCTGTGCTCGCTGTGCGTGCGCGCCAGCCGCGATGTGGACGGCAAGAATGTGTTTGAGCTGGCCGGGCGCGGCATCAAGTCACACCTCATTGTCAACGCCAAATCCGGCAAGCTGGCGGATACGGATTTTTCCGCCACCGACAAGGCCGCCAATGTGTGCCCGGTAGGGGTGATCCTGCCCAAGCGGCGCGGCTTTGCCGTGCCTATCGGCGAGCGCACCTTCGACAAGCAGCCGATAGATGTTTACGTGGATTCCCGCGTACAACACAAGGATGCATGACATGGCCGAGCCCCAGAAAAAGAAACTCAAACTGGCAACCGCCACCCTGGCCGGTTGTTTCGGCTGCCACATGTCCTTCCTGGACATTGATGAACGCCTGTTTGAACTGGTGGAACTGGTGGAATTCGACCGTTCTCCGCTTACCGACATCAAGCAGGTCGGCCCATGTGATATTGGCTTGATTGAAGGCGGGCTGTGCAACGCCGAAAACGTGCATGTGCTGCGCGAATTCCGCAAGCACTGCAAAATCCTCGTGGCGGTGGGCGCCTGCGCCATCAACGGCGGCCTGCCTGCGCAGCGCAACCCCATCCCGCTGCCGGTGATCCTGAATGAAATCTACCTGGCCGAGGCCGGGCTGTCGCATGGCGGCATCCCCAACGACCCGGAACTGCCCTTGCCGCTCAATAAGGTACACCCCATTCACGAAGTAGTGAAGGTGGATTATTTCCTGCCTGGCTGCCCGCCATCGGGCGACGCGATCTGGAAGTTCCTCACCGACCTGCTGGCAGGCAAAGAACCGGAACTGAATCACGACTTGATGCATTACGACTGATATGAGCCATCTCGAAACCGCCAAGAATCCAGAAAATCTGCGCCGCGTGGCGATTGACCCCGTTTCGCGCGTGGAAGGCCACGGCAAGGTCACCCTCCTGCTTGACGACAATAACAAGGTGCACCAGGTGCGCCTGCACATTGTGGAATTCCGCGGCTTCGAGAAATTCATCCAGGGCCGCCCCTATTGGGAGGTGCCGGTGATGGTGCAGCGGCTGTGCGGCATCTGCCCGGTATCGCACCATATCGCGGCCTCCAAGGCGATGGACATGATGCTGGGCGTGGAACACCTGACCCCGGCCGCCGAAAAAAACCGCCGCCTGATGCATTATGGCCAGATCATGCAGTCACACGCGCTGCACTTTTTCCACCTGTGTTCTCCCGACTTGCTGTTTGGCTTTTCCTCCGAGGTCGCCCGCCGCAACATCGTCGGTGTAGCCGCCGAATATCCCGACATCGCCAAACAGGGCGTGCTGCTGCGCAAGTTCGGCCAGGAAGTCATCCGCATGACGGCCGGCAAGCGCATCCATGGCACCGGCGCAATTCCCGGTGGGGTCAACAAATCGCTCACCAAAGAAGAACGCGATACGCTGCTGGCTGACGTTTATCAAATGGTAGCGTGGAGCCGCGACGCCGTTCACTTGGTTAAGCGCCTGTTCGAGCAGAACTTGGCAGAATACAACGCCTTTGGCCGCTTCCGCGCCCACCAGTTGAGCATGGTGCGCGCCGATGGCGCGATGGATCTCTACCACGGCGGGTTGCGCGCGCGCGGCATGGATGGCGAAATCCTGTTCGACCATTTTGATTACCGCCATTACTGGGACGTGATCTCGGAAGACGTAAAGTCGTGGAGCTACATGAAGTTCCCGTTCCTGCGGAGTTTAGGGCCAGAAACCGGCTGGTATCGCGTCGGCCCACTCACCCGTGTCGCCAACTGTGATTTCATCCCCACCCCGCTAGCCGACAAGGAACGTCGAGATTTCCTGGCTTTTGACGACGGCCGCGCAGCTGGGGCCACGCTGGGCTTCCACTGGGCGCGCATGATTGAAATGCTGCATGCGGTGGAATGCATCAAGGATTTGCTGCACGACGACGACATCATGGGCGATGACCTGATGGCCACCGGCGAGCGCGGCGGACGCGGCGTGGGCGTGATTGAGGCTCCGCGCGGCACGCTGATCCACCATTACCGCGTGGACGAAAACGACCTGGTTATACGCGCCAACCTGATTGTTTCCACCACCCACAACAACCAGGCCATGAACGAAGCTGTGCGGCAGGTGGCGGTGCAATACCTCGACGGGCATGAAGTCACCGAAGGTTTGCTCAACCACATCGAAGTCGCCATCCGCGCCTTCGATCCCTGCCTGTCATGCGCAACACACGCCTTGGGGAAAATGCCGCTGGAAGTGGAATTGCTGGATGCTGAAGGCAGTGTGGTGAGCCGCCTGGCCAAATCCTCCACTGGAGAAATTGCAGCCTGATGCCCGCGCCTTTATTGGTGATCGCCATCGGCAACGAAAGCCGCGGCGACGATGCACTCGGCCCCTTGCTGCTACGCCGCCTGCAACAGGAATTTGCAGACGCGGCCATTGAATTCATTGAGGAGTTCCAGTTACAGGTGGAAAACAGCCTCGATCTCCAGGGCCGTGCGTTGGTGCTGTTCCTGGATGCGGGCAAAAACACCCCCACCCCTTTTTCTTTCTACCCCGCCAAACCGCACCGCATGGAAGGACACACCAGCCATACCATTGCACCGGAAGAACTGTTGGGCGTTTATGCCGCAGTCACCGGCGAAACCCCGCCCCCGGCTTATGTCCTGTGTGCTGCGGGGGAGTCCTTTGAACTGGGGGAAGCACTGAGCGAAGCAGCCACCCGCCATCTTGAAGCCGCCACTGTGTTTGCCATACAACTACTGAAAAAACCATCACCTGAATTTTGGGGGAGCCCCCTGCAGGTACCCCAATTCATGAAGGTAGCAAGCTCCACTCATTTTCAATAAGCCCCTCCATCGGACGGAAGTTGGCCTTGTAGGCCATCTTGCGGCTGTTCTCTATCCAGTAGCCCAGATAGAGATACGGCAGCCCCAGCGACTTGCAGCACTCGGCCAGCCATAACACGTTGTAGGTGCCGTAACTGGCGTTTTCCACACTGGCATCGAAGAAGGCATAAACCGCCGAAAGGCCATCGCTGAGCCTGTCCACCACACTGACCATGCGCAGTTGGCCATTTTCGCGGAATTCCACCAGCATGGAATCCACCTGGCTTTGCATCAGGAAATTGCGGTACTGCTCCACGTTATCAGCATCCATGCCGCCCCCGGCGTGGCGGCTCTTCTGGTAGGTCGCGTACAGATCGTAATGCTCCTGGCTGAAAGTCAGCGGCAGGATGTTGACCTGCAAATCTTGGTGCTGCTTCCAGGCACGGCGCTGGCTGCGGCTGGGGGTGAAGTCGTTGATGCGCAGCCGCACCGGCACACAGGCCTGGCAGTGGTCGCAATGGGGGCGATAGGTATAATAGCCGCTACGGCGAAAGCCCATGCGCACCAGTTCGCTGTAGGCCCGTGTATTTATC
>WBZT01002305.1_pt1 | contig 13386 bp, 9 predicted proteins | sample 5204241 | NCBI WGS metagenome assembly WBZT01 (sample SAMN12344358, study PRJNA552823) | activated sludge metagenome | biome: Activated sludge suspended growth; feature: Nitrification reactor; material: Wastewater; isolation source: activated sludge from nitrification reactor of wastewater treatment... | reverse complement strand
GAAGAGGGTATGCGCGTTGCCCTGCTGGAAATCGCAGCGGCCGGCACCGCGGATCAGCAGGCAGTCACCGGTGAAAGCCAGGCGGTGGTCGTCGCTGACGTAGGTGAGACAGCCATCGGTATGCCCGGGAGTTGCGCGCACCTCGATGCAGGGTTTTCCGAAGGGCACCCGGTCCCCGTGGTCGAGTCGCAGGTCGGCGCCCTGCAGGGCATCGCCATAGCGTCGCGAAATTCCGATCCGGCAACCGGTGGCCTCCTGCATCAGCCAGGCACCGGTCACATGGTCGGCGTGGCAATGGGTGTCGAGCGTGGCCACCAGTCGCAACCCGAGTTCCTCGACCAGCGCGCGGTCGCGCAGGTGCTGCTCGAAAACGGTGTCGATGATCACCGCCTGCCGGCTTTGCGGATCGCCCAGCAGGTAGGTATAGGTCGAGGAGGCCGCGTCAAACAGTTGCCGAAAAATCAGTTCGCTGAACATGAGGCTCTCCGTGGGCGCCGAAGCGCAAAACGCCGCCAATCTATTGCAAACGCAGGCGAGCGGCAAGCGCTTCCCCAGCGCTTCCCCTGCGCTTGTGCGCGCAAGGGTGGCGCGGCGTGTCGCCGATTCTCATGGCCCGTTCTCCCCGGTCAACGAAAACCCCGGCACGCGGCCGGGGTCGGTCATGGCAGTGCAGCGCCTGCTGGCGCCGGGCTGAGCTCTACGCACGCCGCCGGCGTGCAGCCCCGGCGCCGAGCAAGGCCAGGCCGCACAGGGCCAGGCTGGCGGGCTCGGGTAACTGACCACCATCATCACCACTGACGATCACGTTGTCGATCGCGAAGCTTTCGTCGTCGCCACCCTGCCAACCCGATCCGGAAGCGAAGAATTCGATTGTGTGCGCACCGGCCGACAGGTTTCCGATGGATAACGCCACTTTATAGCCTTGGTCGCCCCAACCCGAGCCCGCGAGATCGGGTCCATAGACGAGGGTGGTCAGTTCCGGGCCGGTACTGGGGGAGCCGAAGAGGTCGAAGTTTTTCGTATAGATCGTCGTGCCGTCTACCTTGACATTGAAGAAGTCAGGCCCGCAGCAGTTGAAGCCATCCCAGGAGTCGATCGCGGCGAAGTAGAAATTGAGGGCCACCGAGGTCGCGGCGCTGCCCAAGGAAAAACCGAGAACCGAGGAGGCGGCGGGGTTGCCGAAGCTGCTGTTGCGGAAGTACTGCCTGCCGAAGCCGTAGGCAGAATAGCCCTTAGTTGGGGCCAGGAAGCCGGCCCCCGACATGCCGGCCGCCGAGACTTCGAAGTCGTTGGAATAGAACACTGCCGCCTGGCTGGGGACCGCCAGTGCGGAGAGAAGGGCGAGGGTCACGCTGGAAAGAAACTTGGGCATCTTGGTCTCCAGAAGAATCGGGTCGATTGAGCCGCGCAGACTATGCACGGATTGTATGAACTACAAAGCAAGTGCCGTGCCAGGCCCGCTCCGATACATAAGCGTGGTTTATTTTCAAGCGCTTGCGGACGATTCGCGGGTTCGCCCCTGGCGGCATGTAAAATGCGTCGACACTTGGCAACCGTCGTCGGTCGCAGCAAAGCCGTCCAGCGTACGGTATTCATGGAGTCTCCAACCCGAATCACCCCAGCGAAGACCGGCAAATGGCTGTCCCCGCTGACTTGCCGCGCCATTTTCCCGTTCTGCCGTACCGATCCGCGGCGGGCGCACTCAGGTCGCCGGCAGGCCGCGATAGATCGAGGGCGCCATGCCGCTCCAGCGCCGGAAAGCGCGCGTGAACGCGCTCTGCTCGGAAAAACCGAGGAGGAAGGTGATCTCGGTGACCGACTTGCCCGGATCGTCGAGATAGCGTCGTGCCAATTCGTGGCGGGTTTCGTCGACGACGCCCTGGAAGCTCAGGCCGAGCGCCGCCAGTCGCCGCTGCAGGCTGCGCTGGCTCAGACCGAGTGCGCGCGCCACTTGCTGCGCCGACGGTACCCCCGAGGTGAGGTGCTGCAGCACCTGCGTTTTGCAACGGCTGACGATGTCGTCATCGATCAGGGTCGCGAGCTGTCCAGCGAGGATCGCGTCGAAGGTGTTGGCGAGCGGGACGTTGGCCGAAGACAAGGGTGCGTTGGCCACCTCGCTGGCCAGCAGAAAGCCGTCGGCCGCCTGGCCGAAAGTGACCGGGCAGGCGAAGAAGTCCTGCCAGGGTTGAGGGTTGGCGGGTTCGCGCCGGCGCAGATGGACGCTGACCGGGCTTGTGCGCTTGCCGGCATTGACCCGGCACATGGCGATCAGGATCGACAGCGAGAAGTCGGTCAGCAGCGGCCCGATGGCGGCGTCGCCACGCCCGTGATCGAAGGCGAGATGGACGCCGTCGGCGTCCTCGGAACAACGGTATCGGATCCGGCTGCCAAGAATGCGCGAGAAACGCTCGATCCGCTTCAAACCGGTATGCAGCGTGCGGCTGGACAGCCAGGCATAACCCATCGTTCCGAGATTGGAGGGATGCCAGCACTCGGCGGCTCGCAGGGCGAATGCCTCGTCGCCGATCCGTGCGGCCGCCAGCTCGAAGCCGACATCCGCCAGACGAGCCGGCAGGCGGGCATGCACGTCGCGCAGCACGTCCGGGGCGATGCCCAGTGTCCTGCAGAACTGCTGCGGATCGATTCCGTGCTTCTCGATCAGCCGCAGCATCGCCCACCAGAGGGTTGCCAGCGTGCTCCCTGATTCCTCCATGCTCCCCTCTTTCCCCTCTTCCCTTGCCAAGGATCCGGCGAAGGCGGCAATGGTCATGCGATTGGCGCCCATAGTCAAGCCGCCGATTCTGCGGCCGCGTAGCCTTGACCCCGGAGCCAGCGGAATGGTTGTAAAGGCAGCTTTTCCTGGCGCTGGAAAGGAGCGACGTCATCAAACGGCAAGGACCGGCGCGCGGCAGGCTTCGCGTGCCAGGAGGGACAGCAAACGGTGCGCAGCCAGCCACCCGCGACCCGACGACCGGATTTCACCTGCGCAGTTCCGGCCAGCGCCTGCTGGCACGCCTGTTCGCCGTGGCAGATCAGGCACAGGCATCGCTGTGCGCGATGTGGCTCGACCTCGACCGCTTCCGCCAGGTCAATGACTCTTTCGGATTTGCCGAGGCGGACGCCGTCATCGCGCGCATCGCCGGGCGCATCCGCTCGGTCGCCGGTGACCGGGCGACGCTTCTGCGCATGGGAAGTGACGAGTTCGCGCTGTTGCTGCCGGTGGTCGAGACCCCTGACGCCGAACGGATTGCCGGACGACTGCTGGCGGTCGTCGATCAGCCAATCCTGCTCGGTGGCATCCTCTTCCGGCCGTCGGTGAGCATCGGCCTCACCTGGCGGCACGCAGCGGACGATCCGCTCAGCCTGCTCGCGCGTGCCGATCGTGCGATGGGCGAGGCCAAGCGCCAGGGCGGCAACCGCTTCTTCGTCCTGGCTGCCGAACCGCCTGGCGCGACGTCCGCGGCGTGGTCGGCGAGGCGGGACCTGGAGATCGAGAGCGTACTGCAGGCTTCGCTGGCAACCGGCGATCTCGAGCTGCACTATCAGCCCATCATTCGCCCGGACGGCAGCATCGAGGCGGTCGAGGCCCTGATGCGCTGCACTGTCGGCGGCCAACAGGTGTCCCCGCTGCAGCTCGTCGCCGTCGCCGAGAAGACCGGGCTGATCGTACGGCTCGGCGAATGGATCCTGCTGCAGGGTGCGCGCTGCGCCGCTCGCCTGCGCGCCCAGGGCTGCCCGACCAAGATTGCGATCAATATCTCGCGCCTGCAACTCTGCTCGGCGAGCTTTCTCAGTGTCCTGCACGCGGCATTGATCTGCGCCCGGCTGCCGCCCGATGCAATCGAACTCGAACTGACCGAGTCCCTGTTCGTCGATGCCTCTCCGGTCGTGCAGGCCAACCTGCGTGGTGCGCACGAAGTCGGTGTCGGCCTGGCGATCGACGACTTCGGCACCGGCTACTCGAGCCTTGCGAACCTGAAGGACCTGCCGGCGACGAAGCTCAAGTTCGATCGCGCGTTCATCAACGAGCTGCCAGACGATCGGCGGGCCTTTGCCATCCTGAGTGCGATCACGCGGCTGGCTGGCGAACTGGGGATGGTCGTCGTCGCCGAAGGAGTCGAGACGGCCGCGCAACTCGCCGCCTGCGAAGCGGCACGGGTGGATGCGACGCAGGGCTTCCTGCACGCAAAGCCGATGTGCGAGGAGGAGTTGTCACGTTGGATGGAAACGAGGAAGGCCCGCTGATGGACACCCGCCTGGTCGGCCCGGAACAGGTGGAGACGGCGCTCGAAGCGAACCTGCGGGCGATCGATATTCCGCCGCGACCGCTGATCATCGACCGCATCCGCGAAGAGATGATGCAGGACAATCCATGCCTGCGTCGCGTCGGGCAGCTGATCAACGCCGACGTCGGGCTTGCCGCCGGCCTCATCAGGACGGCCAGTTCGCCATCTTTCGGTCTGCGTGCGCGCGTGCGTTCGGTTGCCGATGCGCTCATGCTGCTCGGCCTCGAGGTGACGAGCCGGGCGGTTGCGGCGATCAGCCTGCGGCGTGCGTTTCCCAACAGCGGTCACTACGCCCGCTTCTGGGACGCATCGGCGCGCATCGCTGCACTCTCCGGCTGGCTGGCACAGGAACTCGACCTGCCCGGCGTGCACGCTGCCGATGCCTACACCTTCGGCCTCTTTCGTGATTGCGGGATCGTCATTCTGTTGCGCCGGCTGCCCAGCTACCTGCAGACGCTGGCGCGGGCCAATGACGACGCCGAACGTTCGTTCACCGCTGTCGAACGGGCGGAACATCCGACCGACCACGCGGTCGTCGGTGCCCTGATGGCGGTCGACTGGTGGCTACCGGACGAGGTCAGTGAGGCGATCCGGCATCATCACGACCCGGCGGCGCTCACTCCCGTGGAATCGGATCTGCCCACGCTGAGCCGTCGGCTGATCGCCGTCAGCCAGACCGCCGAATACCTCCTGCAGCAACTGCGCGGCGAGAGTCGGACGCAGGAGTGGCAAAAGCTCGGAGAAGCGTGCCTGCTGCTGCTCGGCATCGATCAGGAAGACCTTCGCGGAATGCACGCCGAGGCGACGGCGATCATCGAGGCAGTCGACTGATCGCCACCGGCACTGGCGCTTTGGCGACTCTCGCTGGCGATTTCCTTGCGATCGGCGATCGTGATCGCGGCCGGCGTCACGGCTGTCGCGGCTGAAAGGCCATCGAGCGGGCGGACACGCTGAACGCATCGGAGAAGCAGGCGCCGTCCTCGGCGCCGTGCTGCTTGAGGAAGGGGAAGATCGCTTCGACCATGCGCACCGAGCCGCAGGCATAAATCTCGTACTGCTTGAGTTCGGGGAAGTCTTCGAGAATCGCTTCGTGCACCAGGCCGGTGCGTCCGCTCCAGGCATCCTCCGGCAGCGGCTCGGAGAGTACGGGGATGAAGTGGAAGTTGTCGTGCTCGCGCGCCCAGCGTGCCGGCAGCTCGGGCAGGTAGAGGTCCTGCAGGCTGCGCACCCCCCAGTACAGGTGGATCGGCCGCTTGAGCCCGCGCCGGAAGGCGTCCTCGACCATGCTCTTGACCGGCGCGAAGCCGGTGGCGCCGGCGACGAAGACGATCGGTCGTTCCGATTCACGCAGCGTGAAGTCGCCGATCGGCCCTTCGAAGCGGATTTCGTCGCCTTCCTTCATCTTCTCGAAGACGTGCGTCGTGAAGCGGCCGCCGGGCATCAGGCGAATCTGCAGTTCGACGAATTCGGCTTCGTACGGCGGATTGGCAAACGAGAAGGCACGCCGCTGGCCGTCTTCGAGAAGGATGTTGATGTATTGCCCGGCCTTGAAGGTGATCTGCTGCCCGGGTGGCAGCCCGAGCAGTACGCGCATGACGTCGTGAGTGAGCTTCTCCATCTTCACGACGTGTGCGGTGTATTCGCCGATGCTCCGGGCTGCGGTGCTGGTCTGGTACTCGATCTCGGCGTCCTCGAGCGCGCTGGCGCAGCACATCAGGACCTTGCCCTGCGCCAGTTCGGCGGCGGACAGCGCGCTTGGCTGGTAGAGGCCGGGATCGACCTTGCCCTGCAGCACCGTGCACTTGCAGACGCCGCAGCCGCCGTTGCGGCATTCGTAGGGCAGATCGATGTCCTGACGCAGGCCTGCGTCGAGCAGCGTCTCGTCGAAGCGCGCGGTGACCGCTTTCCGATCGGGATGGAAAGTGATCGTGGCCTGCGCGTGCGCGGCGCCACGGCGCTTCGGCGGCAGCCAGGGGGTGAGGAAGAGGAGCCCGGTCAGACCGAGCACCCAGTACCAGAGTCGCAGCGGATCGGTCACATAGACCAGCGCCAGGACGGGCAGCTCGAACCAGTCGAACGCGATGTCGGTGGGCACCACCGACATGTCGGCCTCGCCGCCCTGGCTGACGATCGGTTTGACCAATGCCAGCGCAAGAAACATCAGGCTGACCGCGATGGCAATCGGGCGCGGCGGATTGATGTGCGCCCGCGGTACGCGCTGGACATGGATCCACATGATGAAGACGACGATCAGCGGCGCACCGATGTGGATGAAGGCGAGCAGCGTGAACAGGCGGCTATTGACGCTTTCGAGGTAGAGGAAGTTGCGAATCAGGGTGCCGTTGAACAGTGGCAACACGTCGAACCACTCGGCGGTGGCGATCACCACGAACTGCGCGAGTTTGTCCCAGACGAGCATGAAGCCGTTGACGCCGGCGATGTAGATCAGCCACAGCAGGGCGACGCCGGTCAGCCAGGAAAACGAGCGGAAGCCACGGTAGCGGTCGTAGGCGAAGTGCCGCAGCAGGTGCAGGAGCATCGTCAGAATCATGCCGTCGGTCGCATAGCGGTGGATGCTGCGCAGGATGCCGCCGGCCCACCACTGATTGTGGGTGATCCGCTCGACCGAGTTGAAGGCATTGTGGATTCCCGTATCGGCGAAGATGTAGAGGTAGAGACCCGAGCCGACGAGCAGCCAGAACTGCCAGAAGCTGATCGTTCCAAGATGGTAGAAAGGATTCATCTTGTCGCCGAAAGCGACGTTGAACACGTTCTCGACGCGCATGAACAGCCAGCGCAGGATTTGTTGCAGGATTTTGACCATGATCGATGTCGGCTCAGAGAATTGGCTGGGCGCTTTCGGCTGCGCTGCGGACGCTGCAGCCGAGGTGGCGGGCAGGGCAGGGGGCGGCGGTGGCGGTCATTTGAAAAAGATGCCGCCGCGATCGGGATTGAAGTCGATCACCATCACTTGTCCCGGCTGCAGGTTGATCTGCTCTTCCTTGACGAAGTTGAAGCCGGGCCTGGTGAGGTTGTCGCTCATTCGCACCGCCACCTGATGGCTGCCGGCCTTCACCTCGAAGCGCTTGTATACGGTGGAGACGCCGTCCTTGTACAGGCCGGTCGGGTGCATCACGGTGGCGAAGGCAGGCTGACCGTCGAGATCGACTTCGAGCCGGATGTCGGAGCGCTCGCGCGGGCAGTCCAGCGGTGCGCGCATGTTCGGTGGCAGCTTTGCCAGCTCTTCCGGGGTTCGCTTGCGACATTCGCGGTCGCCGAGGTGGCTGATCGACAGTTTGATCAGGGCGACGTCGTCCGCGATCTGCCGATATTTCGGTGCGGTGGCAAAGTAGCCGATGAACGCGGCGAAGGCGCCGTAAAGGATCACCTGGCCGACGATGGCGGCGGGTTTAAGCATGATGTGAAGCTCTCCGCAGGTAAGGGGGAAGTCGGTCGTCGTTCGCCAGCGCGTCGAGCCGGGCCCTGAATTCGGCCAGCGCTGCGGCGAGGGTACGGCTGTCGTTGGCGCCGGCAGCATGCAGGCAGAGGCGCGAAGCCGGCACCGTGCTGCGAAGATGGGGTTCGCGCCGGCCTTGCAGACGTGCGTCGGTCCAGCGGTCACCGAGCCGGAATTCGCAGCCGCCGTTGCGGCAGGTGCTCAGGAATACCCCGTCGGCGCCGCTGCGCAGGGCGTATTCGACGAATGCCGGCGGCAGCATGCCGGTACACAGCAGGGGAATGACGGCGGTGTCGACTGCCGCGAGCGAACTTGCGTCGGCGCCGCGGGCGCAACTGAAGACGACGATCCTGCTGTTCCCTCCGAGCCCTGCCAGCGCTCCTTCGAGTTGCTCGCGCAGCGCCTGCACCGGCTGCTGTGGCATGTCGATTCCGCTCACCAGCGTATCGCGCTTGCGAAAAGGGGTCGCCGAGGGGCACGAGCCGGCGCAGATGCCGCATCCCGCGCACAGATCGGCGTCGACCACGGCCAGGCGATACGTCGGGCGCAGCGGGTGCGGCGCCATGCTGATCGCCGCAAAGGGGCAATCCGCGTGGCAGCGGTCGCAGCCGGTGCAGTTGGCGGCGTCGACGACGGCGGCCGGTGGCGCCTTCGGATGTGGCAGCAGCGGCAAGGCGAAAAGCAGCGCCGTCGCCCCGAAGAGAAGCGACCAGACGACCGCCGGCGAGCTGAGGTCGGTCAGCGGATGCAGGAACAGGATGAACCAGTCGAAGCCGAGATCGCCGGGCACGGTCGCGAGATCGGCGGGCGGGTTGCTGAGCGCCGGCCGGAGCAGCGAGAGCACCAGGAGCGCGGCCAGCGTTGCCAGCATGGCGCGCCGCGAAGGCAGGTAATCGACGTGGCTGATGCGATGCACATGCGCCCACAGGCTCAGGATCAGCAGCAGCGGCACACCGAGATGGACGAATACCAGCATGGTGAAGAAGCGATCGTTGATCGAGTCGGGCGCCAGGAAGTTGCGCGCCGACGGTTCGCTGAAGATCGGCAGCCAGTCGAGCAGTTCGCTGGTGGCAGTGGCAGACAATTGCGCGAGCTGATCCCAGACGATCCAGTAGCCGCCGATCCCGGCGACATAGGCGAGCCAGATCAGCGGCACGCCGGTCATCCACGAATAGAGGCGAAAACCGTGGTAGCGTCCGTAGCACCATTCGCGGACGAGGTGCAGCATCATCACCAGCATGAAACCGTCCGCGGCATAGCGATGCAGACTGCGCAGGATGCCGCCGAGGTACCACTGCTCGCGCGACAGGTAGCCGATCGAGCGGTAGACGGCCTCGATGCCGGTGTCGAGCACCGCGTAGAGATAGATGCCGGTGGCGACGACGATCCACAGCAGGTACAGACCCATCGCACCGAGATGGCGAAACGGGTTGTCTTCGCCGCCGAATGGCGCATCGAACGCTTCCTCGACGCGCAGGAAAACGGTTCGCACGCTCGCGCGAACGGGTTCATGAAAATTCACTGGGCTGGTCTTTCCCGACCGCTGGCGGCCATCATCCGTAGCGTCCGATCGTATTGACCGCGCTCTCCTGGCGACTTGACCCGAGTCAAATCCGAAGAAAACAGACGTGTCGCCAGGACGAGGCAATCTCCAGGGCCACACCCCTCCGGCACAGCGCGGCCAGTTGCGGGAAGTGGGAAAGCGGCCGATGGTAGCAGTTTTCTTTTCCTGCACCCAGGCGGACCCGCCAGCCGCCGCCAGCGGTGGCGTGGCTTCCCCCGCGCGAAAGGCCTGACGCTGTCGAGACCTGCAGCAAGGAGAGGACCCGCGCCGAAGCCGCATCCGCCTTCCGTCCGACGATTCCTTGCGCTGCCGGACCCGATTTCGTTGGAGAATGTCGCCCGTCAGACCGCATACCGATAGCGGACGAGGGAGATTACCCATGAACGAACCGATGCACCCGAGCCTCGCCGTCGGCGAGCGGGACGAGGAAACGATCGCCGACCGCGAGCTCTGCGAACCGGTCCGCAACCGTGGCCGGAGCCTGTTCGCAATTGCCCGCAGCGTGCAAGCCATGCACGCGCGCGAAATTCCCCTGTCGCGGCCCCTGCTCGGCCGCCTGCTGCTCGAATCCGGGCAGATGGAGACGCTGCTGGACGAATACGGCGCGCGCCAGAACCAGCACTGGAGCCGCTTCCGCGCCTTGACGGCGTCGCTCAAGAACTTTGCCCGCATCGGCCTGGCCCTTGCCTACGTGCAGCGCCGCCTGCCGACCTACCGCCTGCTGCCGGTCGAAGGGGACTTCCGCCTGGCGACCGGCGAGCAGTTGCGCCTGCTGAGTGGCGCCCTTGCCACGATCGCCGGCGCGCTGCTGGAAGAGGGGCTGGCGGTCGGCATTGACGTTTCGGGTGTCGCCCCGTCCCCCGAAGATTTCGGCGAACGCCTGCCGCCGGGCCGCCTGGCCCGCGACCGCAGTGACCGCATCGCCGGTGACACGGTCACCACCGTCACCCATCTGGCCACGGAGTTTCTCAACCTGGCAGCCGAAGGCGACCTGCTGCGGGCCGCGGCGCGAGTCCGGCCCGCGGACTATGCGTCCTGCTTCCCCGACCCGGTCAGCGAGGAACGCCTGCGCCAGCTGACTTTCCGCTTCCACAATCTGCAGTCCCTCTACGACACACATGTCGCCGGCACTTCGATCGAAAGCTTCGACGCCGAGCTCCCGATCCTCCGCGGTCACGCCAGCGTCATCTACCACCTGCTCGATATGGCCACCGACCTGGCCCACTACTACGAGCGGCACGCCAGCCCGCATACCGCGGACGCCGTGCTGCGCGATCGGCCGGTGGTGGATTGCGACGCCACCATGGCGACGCTGTTCGCCTACGCGATGGCCTTCTCGAGCGAATATCTGGCCGGTGGCCAGCGGCTCTGTCAGAAGATCCTGTACCGCTACGCCGAGTCGGGCCGCCTCGACGTGCCGGTGCCCAGCTACCGCGGTTTCCATGTCCGGCCGTCGAACCTGGTGGCGCGCATCGTCGCCCACTACGGCAGTTCGGTTTACATGGAACTCGACGGCAAGCGTTTCGACGCCGGCTCGCCGCTCGAGCTTTTTCGCGCCAACGAAGCCATCAACGCCCGCAAACGGCGCTGGCTGGCGTCCGAAATCGCGCGCGTCCATCCCGATTGCGGGGGGGAGCAGGGTCCGCAAGCGGTGGCCGCGGCGGTCTTCGCCATCGTCCATCGCCTCGCCGGCGAGGGAAAGATCCTGCTCTACCGGCAGCCGCTGGAATTCTCCGGGCAACTCGGCCATCGCGAGGGCAGCGTCCTCGAGAACAGTGTCGCCGAGATCGCCCACCTGCAGGCCACCGGCCAGCTCGACATTCGCACCGATCTGACGGTGACCTTCGTGGGCGACAAACGCGTGCTCGCCGACGTGGAAGTGCTGGCCTGCCACGGCTACGGCGAGGACGCCTTCGGCAACAACGTGGTGTTGCCGAAGGCACTCGCCTACTTGCGGCGCTAGCCGGCAGCGAAGGCGCCGCGGCGGGCGAGGGCGTCTCGACAGTGCGGACGCCAGCGCCTCGCCAGCCCCGGGCATCGTCGTTTCGCGCTATCATTCCCATCGCATTGGCATGGACTGGACGACGCTCCATGCGATCCCTGTCTTTCGGCGAGAACCCCAGCGAATGAACCGCATCGAACGAGCCGCGGATCTCTTGACACCGTTCATGGGCGAAGAGCGTCGCGACACCTGGCTGACGCTCGCCTTTTTCGCCGAGCATCGGGATGTGTACGACGCCATTCCGCAACGCGGCGCGACGAGGGATTTCGTGGTCGCCTGCGTGCGCCGCCTGCTGGACCGCGGTCGTGCCGGGTCGCGGCATGCACTCTCGCTGCTGCTGGAGGCCGTGCGCAGCGAAGCGGGAGAGGAGAGGCAGCCGGCGTTCCAGGCGCTGATCGAGGAACTCGACCGACCCTGCCTCGCAGGCGCGGACCTTGCCGCAGCACCACCATCGGCCGCCGCAAGCCCGCCAGACCGGCGGCCACCGATCGCCGGCCAGGCGAGTACGCCTGACCCGGTCGTCTTCGTCAGCTACTCGCGCAGCGACCGGCCACTCGCCGAACGCCTGGTCGCCGATCTGCAGCGAGCCGGCCGTGACTGCTGGCTCGACAGCAGCGACATCCCCGGCGGCGAGACCTGGGTCCACTCCATCGCCGACGGCATCGAGCGCTGCTATGCGTTCGTCAGCCTGGTATCCGCAGCCGCGAATGCCAGCGAATGGGTGCGTCTGGAATTCCTCCAGGCGAGGAAGCGCGGCAAGCCCGTCGTTCCGCTGCTGGCTGGCGACTGTGAGCTGCCGTGGTACATGGCCGACCGCCAGGCGATCGCGATCCTCGATGGTCACTACGTCAGCGGTGTGCAGCGCCTGCTGCGCGAACTGCCCGCCCCGCCGGGACCGCGCGATCCGGCGGCGCCCCAGCGCACGGCAGAACTCGCCTACCTGCACCGTCTGGAAATCGGCGAACTGGTGCACACCGAGCTGTACACGCCGATGGCCGGCGTCGCCCGCGTGCTGACGCCGGCCGTTCCGGCCACCAGGCTGCCGGCGATCGTCATGCGGCCGGAATTCCGCCACCTGCGCCAGCGCTCCGCCGCCGCCGAAGCGCGGAGCGAGTCGCGTCCTTACGAGGACATCGCGCAGGCGTTCGCGCAGGTGCGCCGGGCGGCGCTGCTCGGCGAGCCGGGTGCGGGCAAGACGACGACGCTGTGGAAGCTTGCGCACGACGCGCTGGAGGCGGCGCTGGCCGATCCGGCAGCGCCGATTCCGCTGCTCGTCAGCCTGGGCAAATGGACCGAGGCCACGGAAGAACTGACCGCCTTCCTCCAACGCCAGTTGGGCGAACTCGGCGCCCATCTCGACCGTCTGCTCGACTCCGGGCGCGCCGTGCTGCTGCTGGACGGCCTGAACGAAATGCCCGCCGGCGAACGCGCCGCCAAGGCGAAGGAGGTCAAGACCTTTCTGCAACAGTACCGCGAACTCACCACCATCGTCAGTTGCCGCGAACTGGACTACAGCGCCGCCCTGTCGCTCGAACTCGACACCATCCGCATCTGCCCGCTCGATCCGCCGCGCATCCTGGAATTCGTCACGGCATACCTGACGCACGCGCTCGCGCCGAGTCCAGCCGATCCCGCCGCGCGCGAGGCGCCCGGGCGCGCACGCGGCGAGGATCTGTTCTGGCGCCTCGCCGGCGGCGAAGACGTGCGACGGGCGTGGGGAAGCTGGCAAGCCGCCGGCGCCAGCCTTGCCCTTTTCTGGTCGGCGAGCGAGGTGCCGAGGCAAAATCCGGACATTTACAGCCGCACGACCGGGGCCATGGACCGCGCCTGGGCGCAGGCGGTGCGCGACCCGCGCAGCCTGATGCGGCTTGCCGGCAATCCGTACCTGCTCTACATGCTCACCTGCGTCTATCTCGACGCGGGCGACGTGCCGCAGAATCGGGCGCTGCTCTTCGACCGCTTCGTCGAGGTCCTGCTGCTGCGCGAACACCTGGCGGAAGAGGCGGAAGCGGCAGGCGGGACGCTGCGGCTCAGCGGCGAAGGCGAACGTCTGCTCGAAGCGCTCGAAGGCCTCGCC
>WBZT01002303.1_pt1 | contig 13387 bp, 13 predicted proteins | sample 5204241 | NCBI WGS metagenome assembly WBZT01 (sample SAMN12344358, study PRJNA552823) | activated sludge metagenome | biome: Activated sludge suspended growth; feature: Nitrification reactor; material: Wastewater; isolation source: activated sludge from nitrification reactor of wastewater... | reverse complement strand
TGCAGGCTGGTGCCGCAATAGCGGCTCGCGCCGGCGAGCAGGGCGCAGATGTCCCAGACGTCCTGGGACTGGAACAGGTGGACGGCGGCGGAGTCCAGCCGGGCCGCGAGCCGCCGGTACACGCCCGGGTCGTCGTGCCAGGGCGCGGCGCCGGCGCGGAACAGGACCAGGCCGAGGCCGGTATCGGCCAGCAGGGCATCCAGGTGTCGGGCGATGGCATCGAGGCTGGCGTCGTCGCCGTATTCGGCGGCGAACTGCATGGCCAGGTAGCCCCGCGGATGGGCCGCCCCCATGGCCGCCCCCATGGCCGCCCTCATGGCCGCCCCCATGGCCGCCCCCATGGCCGCCCGCACGGCCGCCGGCTCGCCCCCGCGGGCGTGGGCGCGGATGCGTTCGGCGAACAGCTCGGGTACGCGCCCGACCGGATCGGGCACCAGGGCGGCATCGATGCCGGACGCGGCAAGCCGGGCCCGGGTGACATGGTCGCGCACACTGAGCGCATCGGCTTCCCCCAGGCGGTCCAGGACTTCGGTCCGCGATTCGGGGGGCAGCCCGGCCAGGTCCACGCCGCCCACGGCCCGGTATTCGAAGCGCCCGGGATGCGCGAACAGGGATTTGGGCACCAGGTAGCCCATGTATTGCCGGAGTCCCAGCACCCGCCTGGCCCAGTCCATGCCGGCCGCCGGGTCCGCCGCGAAGCGGGCCATGACGGCGTCGGCGGCGGCGCCTTGCACCATGACCGCCGCCTGGAACAGGTCGCAGGTCAGCAGTTCGCCGCCGACATGCAGGACGTCGGCCGGCCTGTCGCCCCAGCGCCGCGCCAGGTCGGCGATGGCGCGCACCTTGAAGCCGCCGGCGGAGGTGAGGTCCCGCTCCGCCAGGCCGGCGGGGATCACGGGGCGGGGGGAGGGTCCCAGGGCCAGTTCAACCGCCGCCACCCAGGCCAGCAGGATGTCGCCCAGGTTGTGGCGGTCGAAGGCGCCGAACAGGATGATCGGCGGCTCGGGCATGGATCAGGCTTCGGGGCGGGTGAAGGGCGACATGTCCACGGCAGGCCGGGCCGGGGGCTCAGAAATCCTCGTTCTTGCGCTCCAGTTCCTCGCGATAGCGCTGGGCCTGGTCCCGCAGCCAGGCTTGCTTCTCGCGTTTGCGCCTTTCCGCCTGGTCCTTCAGCCAGGCTTCCCGTTCCAGCCGGATCTTCAGCAGGCGGCGGTAGTTGTGGCGCATGTAGGCGATGATGATGCCGGCCACGATCAGCATGATGCCGCTGGTTTTCCCCAGCAGGGTATCCAGGCCGTAGGTGGTCACGATCCCCAGTCCCACGTAGAGGTAGGGCAGCGGTTCATAGACCCAGTTGGGTAGATTGAACATAGATCCTGGAAAAGCGTTTCATCCACGAAAGAATACGAAGAGAACAAGGCCTTGCGGGTGCTCGCCGACTCCCCCTCGCGGTGATCGGCGCCTTGCCACCATAACGCACCGGCGCCGTCCTGGATGACAGGATGCTGGCCGGCAACGCCCCTCGTTATCGGTTATTTCACTGGGTGACTTTAACCGGTTGCCTCCAGGGGGCGATAGCAGAACACGAAGCGTCCCCGGCCGAAATTGACCATCAGGGCGCCGCCGCGGTTCGCCGCGTAATCCTGCCAGCCCGGGATGGGGCACTGGAAATGGCATTCCGATACGCCGTGGGGCGATTCCAGGCCCCGGTCGTTGTCCCAGAACGAAAGCAGCATGGCGCCGCCCTGTTTTTCCAGCAGGTGCTCGGCCGCCGCGTTGGCGAGCTTGAGGCATTGGTCGAAATTGAGCGCCAGTTCGTCGGCGTCGAGGTGCAGGGTCTTCATGGCGGTTTCTTTCCCCGGCCCCTGTCCGGGCTGTTCACACTGTCCGACAGCATAGCGCGGATTGCCGGTGCCGCCGCTTCCCCATGGCGCGTATCGGCATCCCGCGGGCAGCGGCCATGCCGCCGGCAAACCCCGAGCCAACGCGAGCCGGTTGGGGTACATTAGCGCAATCTAATACACGGGAGTTCCCCATGACCGCCGAAGACAAGCAGGCCCTCGGGCAAACCGCCTACGACAAGGCCCTGAAGTACGAGCTGGACTATGGCTGCTGCCCGCAATGCGTGTTGGCGGCGGTGCAGGAGACCGTGGGCGTGATCGATGACAGCGTCATCAAGGCCAGCCATGGCCTGTCGGGCGGCGGCGGCCTCTCCGGGCAGGGCGCCTGCGGCGCCTTGACCGGCGGCCTCATGGCGCTCTCGGCGAAACGCGGCCGCGACCGCGACAAGCTGGACAAGGGCCGTTTCATCAACAACTTCAAGAAGGGCCAGGAACTGGTGGAGCGCTTCCGCGCCGAGTTCGGCGGCGTGACCTGCCAGGAACTGCAACATCAGTTCACCGGCAAGACCTACGACATGTGGAATCCGGAGGAATACAAGGCCTTCGACCAGGCCCGGGGCCAGCAGTGCGCGCGGGCGACGGCCACGGTGACCCGCTGGGTGGTGGAGATGATGTAGGAGCCTGCTGAAATGGGCTCCAAGTCATCCTGACGCTGGCCTCGCCGCCGCGTCCGCACGACAATCCCCCGCCTGATTCCCTGCAGGAGTTCGAACACATGGCGCAAACCATCGGCATCCTCACCTCCGGCGGCGACACCCCCGGCCTCAACGCGGCCATCCGCGGGGTCGGCAAGGCCTGCCTGTCCCGCCACGGCATGCACATCGTCGGCATCCGCGACGGCTTTCGCGGCTTCATGGAAAACCGCACCATGAACCTGGAGGGCGATGCCCTGTCCGGCATCCTCACCCTGGGCGGCACCATCCTCGGCACCAGCCGCGACAAGCCCCACAAGATGCCCGTGAACGGCAAGATCCAGGACATGACCGGCGCCATCGTCGCCAACTACCACGCCCTGGGCCTGGACGGCCTGGTCTGCCTGGGGGGCGGCGGCACCCAGAAGAACGCCCTGCGCCTGAAGCAGGCCGGCCTCAACGTGGTGACCCTGCCCAAGACCATCGACAACGACGTGGCCCTCACCGATACCACCTTCGGCTTCGACACCGCCCTGGGCATCGCCACCGACGCCATCGACCGCCTGCACAGCACCGCCCACAGCCACCACCGCATCATCGTGGTCGAGATCATGGGCCACCGGGCCGGCTGGCTGGCCCTGGGCGCCGGCATCGCCGGCGGCGCCGACGTGATCCTGATCCCGGAAATCCCCTACGACGTGCAAGCGGTGGCCGACGCCATCAAGACCCGCAAGCGCAAGGGCAAGCCCTTCAGCATCGTCGCCGTGGCGGAAGGCGCGATTCCCCGGGAGGAATTCGAGGCGCTGCAGGCCAGCGCCACCCGGAAAAAGGACAAGAAACCCAAGGAAATCGCCGCCGAGCCGGAACTGGTCTACGCCGAGCGCACCCTGCGCCTGGCCCACCAACTGGAAAAACTCACCGGCCTGGAAGCCCGGGTCACCATCCTGGGCCACCTGCAGCGCGGCGGCACCCCCTCCGCCGCCGACCGCCTGCTCGCCACCCGCCTGGGCACCGCCGCCGCCGACCTGATCAAGCAAGGCCAATACGGTTTCATGGTGGCGGCCCGGGGCGAAGCCAGCGAGCCGGTCCCCCTGGAAGACGTGGCCGGCCAGGTCAAGCTGGTGCCCCGGGATCACCCCTGGGTGGAAAGCGCCCGGGGCGTGGGGACGAACTTCGGGGATTAGGGGCTGATGCCGTGGGCGGGCCCGCAATCCCGTCCCGGCAACCGCCGCTCAGAACGACATGCTCAAGGCCACGCCGAAGCGCTTGGTGTTATTCGACCTGAAATCGCCGCCCAGATCGTTCCTGGTTTCGGGCGGGAGCAATTGCAGCCGCCAATCCTTGGGCGCGGGCGCCGCCCTGGCCGTTTCCGTTCCGTAACCCAGGCCGCCGAGCAGGGCCTTGACCTGATGGAGCAGCGCGCCGGAATTCGCGCCCTGCCCAAGGTCGTCCGCATCGCCGAGGGGCAGGCTGGCCGCCGGATGTTCGCCGCCGAAGTCATGTCCCCGGCCCGGGATGGACTTGCCGTCCTGGGCAAAGACATGCCCGGAAGCCCCCGTCGCCAGGGCCATGCTCATGAGGAACAGCCTGCGTTTGACTCTTCGCCGCATATCGGCCTCCTGCATTCAGGATTTGCGACTCTGCAATACCTGTATAGCAAGATTGGCCGCGAGCGGGGGCGGGTATTCACACCCGCGCGTTGACTGATGACGGCGGACTGATAAAGGCCGACCGATAAAGGCGCCTCAGGCCGCGCACAAGGCCTGCCGGACGTCCTCGATCAGGTCCGCCGCGTCCTCCAGACCGGCGGAAATCCGCACCAGGCCCTCGGAGATCAGGTGCGCCGCGCGTTCCTCCGGGGTGTAGAAGGAATGGGTCATGCTCGCCGGGTGCTGGGCCAGGCTTTCCGCGTCCCCCAGGCTGACGGCGCGGGTCACCAGCCGCAGGGCGTTCATGAAGCGGCGACCCGCCTCGATGCCGCCCTTGAGCTCGAAGGCCACCATGCCCCCCGGCCGGGCCATCTGCCGGCGCCCCAGCTCGTATTGGGGAAAGGACGGCAGGCCCGGGTAATGGCATACGGCCACCTTGTCGTGGCTGGCCAGGAATTCGGCGATGGCCTGGGCGTTGGCGCAGTGGCGGTCCATGCGCAGGGCCAGGGTCTTGAGGCCGCGCAGGATGAGGAAGGCGTCCTGGGACGACAGCACCGCGCCGGTCATGTCCTTGATGCCGTGGAAGCGCACCTCGGTGAGGGGTTCCCCGGGGCCGACGATGGCGCCGGCGATGAGGTCGCCGTGGCCGCCCAGGTATTTCGTGGCCGAGTGCACCACGTAGTCCGCGCCCAGTTCGATGGGGCGCTGCAGATAGGGCGTGCAATAGGTGTTGTCCACCACCACCACGGCGCCGTGGCGATGGGCGATGGCGGAAACGGCCGCGATGTCCACCAGGCGCATGTTGGGGTTGGCCGGGGACTCGAAATACACCACCCGGGTGGCGGGGCCGATGGCCGCCTCCAGGTTTTCCGGCACGGTGAGGTCCAGGTGGGTGATCTTCACCCCGAAGCGGGCCAGGCCGTGGTTGAGGAAGCCGAAGGTGCAGCCGTACAGGGTCTTGTCGGCGATGACCTCGTCCCCGGGCTTCAGCAGGGTCCACAGCAGGGAGGTGGTGGCGCCCATGCCCGAAGCGGTGACCAGGGCCGCCTCGCCGCCTTCCAGGTCGGCGATGCGCTGCTCCAGCAGCACCGTGGTGGGGTTGCCCACCCGGGAATACACGTAGCCCGCCTGCTCCCCGGCGAAGCGCGCGGCGCCATCCTCCACGGTGGGGAAGGTGTAGGTGGAACTGACGTGGATGGGCGGGTTGAGGTCGCCATCCCCGGCGTAGGGGTCATAGGCGTGGTGGATGGCGCGGGTGGAGAACCCGGCGCCCTGGGTGTGCTTCGCGGCCATGGGGGAACCTTTGTGGCGGGAGATGAATGGAAAACGACTTCGCGCGCGGGAACTACAATCCGGTTCGGCGGATTCGCGCCGGGGAATTATCTCCATCGCGAACGACCGCTGACTACCGAAACTTATCCGGAATAGCCCCGCCGCCATGCCCCTCGACCGAATCGACGCCGAAATCCTTCGCCTTTTGCAGAACGACGCCCGGCTCTCCAACAAGGCCATCGCCGCGCGGGTGGGCCTGGCGCCTTCCAGCGTCCACGACCGCCTCAGGCGCCTGTGGGCCGACGGCGTGCTCACCGGCGCCCACGCCGAGGTGGACCCCGGGGCCCTGGGCGTGGGCCTGGAAGCCCTGTTCTTCATCGAACTCGCCAAGCACGAGCGGGCCAGCGTGGACCGCCTCATGGAAGACCTGCTGACCATCCCGGAAGTGCGCTCCGCCCACCTCATCACCGGCCGTTACGACCTGGTGGTGCACGTCGCCGCCCGGGACACCGCCCACCTCAAGGACCTGGCCCTGGACCGCTTCACCAGCCGCCCCGGCGTCACCCGCATCGAGACCTCCATCATCTACGAGACGCGCAGGCGGCACGAGTTGCCCATGCTGGGGAGAATCGCGCCTATTGATCCGCCCGGGCGAGGTTGAAGTCGGCGACATGCCGGCGGAAGGCGTTATCCAGATCTTTCGCTGGCGCCACGACGGGTCCCCGCCACCGCCGGGGTGACCGGTTCAAAACGATTTGGCCGGATCAATAGCACCCCTGCGCGGGACGAAACCACGATCGGGTTTGCCAACCCTGCGAGCGCCCCCTAACATGGCTATCTAAATAGCCATTTCAGGAGGGCGCCATGACCCAGGCTTCCATCGCCGAAGCGAAGAACCACTTGCCCCGCCTTGTCCAGCAGGCGGAAGCGGGAGAGCCCGTCCGCATCACGCGGCGCGGGCGCCCCGTGGCGGTCCTGTTGTCCGCCGCGGCCTACGAGCGCCTGCTCGCGCCCAAGCCTGAGCTGGGGGAATTCCTGCGCGCCTGGCGGGAGGACATGAAGGCGGCGGCCGTCCCCTTCGCCGACGAGACCGTCTTCGACAACCTGCGTGACCGCGCCCCGGGCCGCGAAGTCGAACTGCCATGACGGCGCGCTACCTGCTCGATACCAACATCGTCTCCGAGCTGGCCCGGCAACGCCCCGATTCCCGCGTGGAAAGCCGGGTGCTGGCCCATCAGGCCGAATGCGCCCTGGCCGCGCCCAGCCTGGAGGAACTCGTTTTCGGCGTTGCCCGCCTGCCGCCCTCCACCCGCCGCGAGATGCTGGAACGCTGGCTGGAAGGCATCCTGGCCAGTTTCCCCCTGTTGCCCTACGACGCCCGCTGTGCCGCTTGGCTGGGCCGGGAACGCGCCCGGCTCGCCGCCCAAGGCCAGCCAGCCCCCCGCACGGACGGCGAGATCGCCGCCGTGGCCATGGCCAACGGCCTGGTACTGGTCACCCGGAACCGGGCGGACTTCGCTTGTTACGAGGGCTTGCTGGTCGAGAATTGGTTTGAGGAGGGGTGAGGCAGCGTGGATTGGAGTGACGCGCAGGCGTGTTTGGCATTTCTTTGCCAGCAAAACAAGCGAAAAATAGAGCGACACAATAAGCGCCATTTGATACAACATAAAAAGCTAATTATTGTTCATCGCAAAAAGCGAACACAAACACAGCAGGAAGAACGCACATCATGGCCACCCCGTCCGCAAAGCTGGCGCAATCGCTCGAAGCGCTGCGCGCGCTTCAGGCACGCGGCCTGGTCGCGATCCGCTCGGGCGACCTGACCCGCACGCACCGGGAGCGGGTGCTCAAGGGCGGTTTCCTGCAAGAGGTGATGAAGGGCTGGTACATCCCGAGTCGCCCGGATGAACCCGTCGGGGAAAGCACGGCCTGGTATGCCTCCTACTGGGAATTCTGTGCGGCCTATCTGAACGAGCGCTTTGCCCAGGACTGGTCCCTCTCCCCGGAACAATCGCTTTTGCTCCATGCCGGGAACCGGACCGTGCCGCGCCAGCTCCTGGTGCGTGCCAAAAGGGCCCGCAACAACATCACCGCCTTCCCACACGGCACGTCGCTGCTCGATGTGCGGGCCGCCTTGCCGGAAGCACAGGATGTCGCGGAGCTGGATAAGCTTCGTCTGTTCTCGCTTCCGGCGGCGCTGGTCACCTGCGCGCCCGGCTTTTACACCCAGCATCCGACCGATGCGCGCGCGGCGATCTCCACGGTGCGGGATGCCTCCGACATCCTGCCCCGGCTGCTGGAAGGCGGTCATAGCACGATCGCGGGTCGCCTCGCCGGGGCCTTTCGCAACATCGGACGCACCCGGATCGCGGACGAGATCCTCTCGACCATGCGCGCGGCGGGTTACGACGTGCGCGAGAACGACCCGTTCGAGACCCGCCCGCCCTCGATCCTGAACGCGCGCGAGATTTCGCCCCACGCCAACCGCCTGCGCCTGATGTGGCGGGAGATGCGCGACCCCGTCATCGCGCGCTTCCCGGAATCGCCGGGAATTCCCAAAGACGGCAAGGCCTATCTGAGACAGGTCGAGGAAATGTACGTCACCGATGCCTATCACTCCCTCTCGATTGAAGGCTACCTGGTCGATCCCGAACTGATCGAGCGGGTCCGCAAAGGCAACTGGAACCCGGACAACAACGAGGATGACCGGAACCAGCGCAACGCCATGGCGGCGCGCGGTTACTGGCAGGCCTTCCAGACTGTGCGGGCAAGCGTGGGAAAGGTGCTGAAGGGCGAAAACCCCGGCGATGTGGCCGATGCGGATCACCGTATCTGGTACCGGGAGATGTTCGCCCCCAGCGTCACCGCCGGTCTGCTCACGCCGGCCGACCTTGCCGGATACCGTAATGACCAGGTCTATATCAGGCGCTCGATGCATGTCCCGCCCAACCGCGCAGCGGTGCGGGATCTCATGCCCGCCTTGTTCGAATTGCTGCGCGAAGAACAAGAGTCGTCCGTGCGCGTCGTGCTCGGACATTTCGTGTTCGTCCATATCCACCCCTACATGGACGGCAACGGACGCATGGGGCGCTTTCTGATGAACGTGATGCTCGCCTCAGGCGGCTATCCCTGGACCGTGGTCCCGGTCGAGCAGCGCGATGCCTACATGGCCGCGCTCGAAGACGCCAGCGTTGGCCAGAACATCGCACCATTCGCCGGTTTCCTCGCCAACCTTGTCCAGGCAAGGCTCAAGAGTTTCTGAAGCTGATGGCGAGGCCTTGAGAGCGCACCTGGAAAGCAAGCGGGACATGGTATTGGTTGCGCGCCAACACGGTGCCCGCAACGAACCTAAACGCAACCTTCGGGCCTCGGGCCGGTTCTCCTGCTCCTCGGCCGAAGCAGCCATTGAACAACCCTTGCTATTGGCTTACTGTCAAGTCTTGCCAAATGGCCGTCGAACCCCCTTGCTGCTTTTTTCACGCTGGGTGACGCATTAAAAAATAAAAATTCATGGAGGATAAACAAGTTATGCCCCATCCAGATTTGTTACACATCACAAAGCACCAAGTTACACGCCAATTTTCATGCACATAACTTTGGGCCAAATAAGGAACCGTTGATGTCACCGACCCAGCGTGCCAAGAATGCCGCCTTTCTTTGTTGTCATTTTGCACGGAACCTCGTGTACTACAACGCAGGCCGAAAGTTTCTTCCTCTCGACCGAGAAGGCTTTTGGCTAACCACAATGGGAAATTGCATTGACGTCTGCATTCTCGAGTGGTGCAAGCTCTTCGGCAATCGCAATGGGAAGTATCACTGGAGAAAAGTACTTCATGCGCCAGATGATTTCATAGCCTCAGTACTCAGCGCAACACACCTTTCGCGAGTTCAATTTGACCTGCTATACAAGCGGGTCAAGAACTACCGCGATGAGTTCGTTGCTCATCTTGAGGGCAACGAGACAACAATAGTTCCGGACATGAGTGTTCCCTACATTCTCGTGTGCGCTTACTACCGTCAGTTGTGCGAAGACTTTCCCACATTCAAAACGACTGAAGCGTTGCCAAGAGACCTTGGAAACTACCTTCTTTGTCAAACTGAGGAAGCGAATGATGTTTATCGGCTCTATGGCGCGCCAAGATGACTACGGTAGGTATTGCAGGTAATGATGTAGCAAACTGGCAGTACGTTTTATATTTCCAGAGCTTGCGCCTGTGACCCAACTATACGGTACAGTGCCCGAACTTGATTGCGTCTTGCACACGATCAAAAGGAGTTAAACTTGAACTGGTTAAACCCATTACGTTGTACTACCGAGAGCACTCGTCGCTTAAGCGTCGGTTTGATGATTTTCGCTTTGTTAGCGTGGGTCGTTTGGGTCGGCGTTGTGTCTGACGGGTTTTCTATCATGGGCCTCAATGGCTGGCTCGTCTTTGTCGGTGTTCCAATTTCTGTTTACATTGCATTATTGCTTGTTTCGCCCATTCGAAGAGCATCCAAAATAGTTCGGGTCTTGCTTAGCGTGAACCTCATGTGGACTTTCCTGCTCGGGGCCTGGGGATACGTATGGGAATGGGAAAACGTATTTACCTTTGACCGTTATCTTGGCCTATTTATTTTTCCTACAATTGGCACATGGCTTGGGCTCCTTCTCTGGAAGTGGTCGAGATCGGCACCTAGTGTTAGCATTATCGACAGTAATATAACATTAGAAAACGGTCATCAACATCAGGCAAGCGCGTCAAACATGACTGTGGAGTTTTGCAAAAGGCTCAAGGGATACTTTGTATTTACAGCAGATCGAGGCAGGTTTAGGCTGTTTGCAATCGGCATTGGTATTTCATTACTGCTTGCGAGTCCTCTTTACATAGCCCAAAAAAAGAAAGAAGTGATAAATATCGAGATTAATGATCAGATTAGCACTTTAATCGGAGAAATAGCTGCTCTGTGCGAGGCATCAAAGCACGTTGCCACCAGTTATTGCCGCGACTTAGATTTAAAGGAGGACATCAAGAGAACCTGCACGAACAACATCGCTTCATTGATCCCATATTCAATGCCAAGTCGCAATGATGCTGTTATTGCCACCGAATCCGTTATAGCATCAGATGAATACAAGTTCCTAATAAATAATATCAAAGACAAAATTGATAAATCCATCACTGCAGCGAGACTGCAACCAAATTACTCCGAGGCCGTACTTTGCAACGGTTACGCAGAGGATTATAACAATCTATACGATCAATTAATTTCAAAACTGGACACTATCAAATTCTAATGAAGATCAACGGATGCAGATCGCGATTATGTTAATCAAGAGGCCTTGTTCACATTGACTATGAGCTACGTGTCGTTGGGCATTTCGATCATTCCAGGCTTGGAGGTAACGGTAAATATTGAAGTTGACGTGAGCACCTTGTTTGGGTTGTAAGTGAGCGTTGAAGCGGTGATGTCTTATCTTGCGGAGGTATTCATGGAAAATTCATTCGTATTTCTTACATTCGTTTGGTGCGGGGCGGCGTTTCTGCGGGCCTGGTTGGGACACTTCCAACCCAAATGAGAGATTAACGTCAATGGAGTATTTGCCAGTTCAAGGAGAAACGAGAGGAGGTGCAAATTTCCCTCCCCGCATCAATTTATTTGGGGGGTAATCATGACAATGCGAACCACCTATCCGCTCACCTGTTCCTGCGGGCACAAGGGAGCCATTAGGATGAGCGAAAACGATCAGCCCTACTCAAAGCCTTGGGAAAGCTATTCGTTAGAAAACATAAATGGCGGAGGCTATAGAGTAGAGGGAGTCGCCGACTGGCCTGCTGTTTTTGAAGCAATGAAGCCAACCTGCCCTCAATGCGGCAACTCATTGACGCCAGAAAACCTCGACTAATGACACCAATGCCCAACCCATCATTCTACCGGACATTGCGCATAAAGCCGCGCAAGTCCGGTGAATTCAAACGTTGTGCGTCTCAAGCACTCGTTCACCACAGGCTAACTCATGTTCCGATCCATCTGCTTCACTGATCGAGTCGGCATCGGTCCTCCGATAGACATCGGCTTCTTGGCGGAAGCGACGTTGTTTTATGAGACCGTACACATTGTCGCCACGCCCCACACGCTAAACCATCTTCTCGACGTAGTTGGCCCCTTCGTCCTTTACGACTACTTAGCTGATGGATTGCTAACGATTCACTATCAAAATGACCGCCTCGCCATAAAGACGGAGAACACCGGGTCTTCGTCTGAAAAACACGAGATAGTGAAAATGAGTGCTCCCAAGCATGCTCGGGAGGTATTCCTACCAAAGCTTTTTTACGACAAATCATCGAGATCAGGAAAAGGGCGCGTACTAGGGAAGCGATTTGCGGAACTCATACAGCCCATTGACCATAATTCTTTCGATTCATCGCTCCTGAAAAGCGCTCTGCTGGACGAGGCATTTCTCCAAAAGGCTGTTGTTGAATACTGCGCACTTAATGCGCCCAATTACGAACTATCAAGCGACTTCCATTTCTCTGTCGAGGAGCATGGTGATCAATTACGAGTACACACAAACCTCGATTTTGCTGCTCTGAATCAGGCATACCACAAGAGGGTTCCAAAGAAGCACTCTTCTCTTTCCCCCGCGTACATGTTGCTGCATCTTCAGCATGCTTGGGACGATTTGCACTTCTCATCTCTGCTGAATGCCGAGGTTGCAACCAATCCCGTCAATTCGATCGCGTTTCGTTTAAAGCTGGAGCGAATCGCCAATTCAAGCGCCAGAGCGAACAGCGAAATTCAATCATTTTCGGACTTGGTGTTTGGGGACGGCAATGCAATCGGAGAGGCATTGTTGTCGGGACAGAGATCGTTTTCGGAGTGGAGGAAGGTTCTTCATCAGGCCGCCAAGTACCGGGAGTGGCTGCGAAATCAGGAACCAGAAGTAGGGCTCATCAAGGCCTACTACAAAGAAGCCACCAAGCAAACCTGGGCTGAGAAGCAACCTGCCAAGTCAATCCGCTGGGCAGTCTTCACGGGACTTGGAGCTCTTGCAGACGCTGCTGGTGCCGGCGGGGTCGGTACAGCGGCAGGGCTTGCAGTGAGTGGAGCCGACGCGTTTCTTCTCGACAAATTGCTGATTGGATGGAAGCCAAATCAGTTCATTGAGGGGCCGCTTCGGCAGTTTGTCGAGAGGCGGCCGTAGGAATGAGACGCCCAACCCGTCATTCGAGCGGACCTGCGCGAAAGGTGCAGGCTGCTCAATTCAGACGTTGAAGTCAGCTATCCTGAAGGGATGGCTGGCCGGTATGGCCGAAGCCCCGCCCTTCAGCCCAACCCCCTAAGCTCATACAACACCTCCAGCGCCTGCCTGGGCGTCAGCTCGTCCGGGTCCACTTCCAGCAGTCTTTCCAGCGCCGGGTTGATCGCCGGCTCCGGCGCCGGAGCCGGCGCGAACAGGTCGCCCTGGGGGCTGGCGGCGATCTGCTGGTTCTCCAGAATGACCAGCTTGTGGCGGGCGGCCTGGATGACGGCGCCGGGGACGCCGGCGAGTTTCGCGACCTGGAGGCCGTAGCTCTGGGAGGCGGGGCCGTCTTCCACGGCGTGGAGGAAGGTTAGGCCGGCCTGGGTTTCCACGGCGTCCAGGTGGACGTTGGCGATGGTCCGGAATTCCTGGGCGAGCTGGGTCAGCTCGAAGTAATGGGTGGCGAACAGGGTATAGGCCCGGGTCTTCTCCGCCAGGTGGCGGGCCACGGCCCAGGCGATGCTGATGCCGTCGAAGGTTGAGGTGCCGCGGCCGATCTCGTCCATGAGGATCAGGCTCTGTTCCGTGGCGCCGTGCAGGATGCCGGCGGTCTCGGTCATTTCCACCATGAAGGTGGAACGGCCGCCGGCCAGGTCGTCGGAGGAGCCCACGCGGGTGAAGATCTGGTCCACCGGGCCGATCACGGCC
>WBZT01002302.1_pt1 | contig 13387 bp, 14 predicted proteins | sample 5204241 | NCBI WGS metagenome assembly WBZT01 (sample SAMN12344358, study PRJNA552823) | activated sludge metagenome | biome: Activated sludge suspended growth; feature: Nitrification reactor; material: Wastewater; isolation source: activated sludge from nitrification reactor of wastewater... | reverse complement strand
GACCTGCATGTCGAAACCACAACCTTCCTCCTGAACCTTGAAAAACAAGGGCTCGAGGACAACACGTTCACGAATGGTCTGGGCCGGGATACGACCCTGATGGGCAATCTGCTGAACGTGTATGTGCGGAAACGCCTGCTGTCCTCCGTAGACTTGGACCTTGGAGTGTTCGCCAATATGCCGTACGGCCATGACACGGAGGTGTCGCAAGTCCGGCCGATCGTCCGCCTTCAATATCGCCCCACTGAAGAAATCACGGCGCTGCTCGGCACCCTTGCGGTCCCGCACCGGGACTTTCACGACGCGGTCTTCGACAACGCCAACCGGTTTGTGCGACCGATCGAACAGGGTGCGCAAGTGACGGTGAACTCAGAGTATTACCGACAAGACCTGTTTATCAACTGGGAGCAGGCCTTCCGGGGCTCCGCCACCAATCGATACGATGTGGGTTATGCGGGGCAACTTCGAGCCGGCCTCTTCCGCTTCAATGGGCAGGCGCACTGGGTCCATCACGGCCAAGCCCTTCTCAAACTCGATCGCTCCTTCAATACCGGCAACAATCTGGTGACCGCGTTCGGCCCCGAACTCGTTTTCGAACCGGCACGGTACTTCAGTTCCCTCCGATGGTGGAATGAACTCGGCATCCGGCTGACGTATCTCAACAGCTTTAATCAAGCGGCTCGCGCCACCCCCTATGATCAGGGACGCGGCTACGACGTTCAAGCCTGGCTGGATATCGCAGGCTGGCGGCCGCGCATAGGATTCTGGCGCGGCGTGAACTTCCTTGGCCAACAGGGCGATCCCGAATTCGTCGCAGGAAATTTCATGGAAGTGGGGCTCTCCAAAGTGTATGCGCTCGGGGAGAATGCCTCTATCGAGTTCGGGGTGCAAGCGAGGCGCCTGCGCAATGCGGTCAATGAATTTATCCCGCAAGGGACCAAATGGGTGAACCAGCAATATCTCGTCTTCAATTGGAACTGGGATACCGCAAATGGTCAGTTCATGAGAGACCTGTTCCCCACGCAGAGCAACCCGGCCGCCACCGAGCCTTCAGATCCCACGCCTCGGTTTACGGCCAAACTCGACACCCTGACCTATGTGTATAACATCGGCTACTCCAGCCTCCGGGAAATCGGAGGGCGACCGGTCGCGAACAGTACGCTCGCCGGTCAATACCTTGCACCTGTGCTCAGATACAGCCCTTCGTCCAGGTTGAATCTGGATATCGGCGTCTTTGCGGGGTTACCCGTCGGGGATACGCAGCGATTCCACACGGTACAGCCGATCCTGTCGGCGGAGTATGAACTCTGGCCGGCGGTGTCGCTGATTGCCGGCACGATCAAGCGCAACCACCCCTTTGTGGATGCCCTGTTCAACGATGCCTCCCTGTTTTCACGCCCTCTCGAACAAGGGTTCCAACTCCTGGTGAACCGGGAACATTACCAGCAGGATCTGTTCATCAACTGGAACCAGATCGAGACGTTTCAAAAGGCGGAGCGATTCGACGTGGGATACGCAGGGCGCGCGAGCGCCGGATTCTTTTCCTTAAACGGCCAAGTCTACTGGACGCACAGCGGCGGGGCCCAGTACTCGGAATCACGCACGTTTTTCGGAGCCGGCCTGCCGAGGGACCGGCCGGCCTCGAACAATTTCCTGACGGCCGTCGGACCGCAATTCACGTTCCAGCCCAATCGCTACTCGTCCGCCCTGTCGTGGTTTCGTGAAATCGACGTGATGGCGCTGTATCTCACCAGCCAAAACGAGCCGACCCAGAGCGGAGCGCCGATCGTTCGCGGCCGGGGCTACCAACTGACGGCAGGTGTGGATCTGGACGGCTGGCGGCCGTACGTCACGATTTGGCGAGGCGAGCATTTCGTGAATGAACAGGGCGACCCGGCCTACTACGCCGGAAACTTCACGGAGTTCGGCCTATTGCGCGATTTTTTGCTGCCGGCCGGGTTCTCCTTGCGGGTCGGCGGGTTCGGGCGCGTGATCGACAATCGCATGACCCATACCGAGTATGCGTTACTCAACTGGTCCTGGGATCAATCGCCATGGCGCGGGTTCTGCCTGCGACCGACGTTACTGCATCGAAGCGAGTCGTCTTGCAGCCAGCCTTGAGACACACTTCTCTCTTGCCACCCCGCATTAAGCCCGTTAGAGTAGCACCAGCGACAGGCGACAGGCAGACGTTTCGTTCATGGTGGAGGGTGTATGTTTCGTAGGAAGTTAGCGGTTTTGTTAGGAATCGTGGCGCTTTGCCTCCCTTCGCTTGGTCATGCCGAAAACTATGCTGCATTCGCCATTGGGCCGAATATCGCCACCCTCGATACCACGGACGTCGGCAAAATCGATCTCGCGAACAATCTGGCTTATGGCGCGAAATTCGGCCACTATTTCGACGATCGCGGCTTCAATTGGTTCGGCCTCGAAGTCGACATGTATCGATCGGCGCCCGACGTTAAACAGCAAAACATCCCCGCCTCCACCAATCGCTTCCTGTCGCAAAAAGTCGTCGGCGCTGACCTCTTGGTGCATTCGCTCGCGTTTAACGCACTCGTCCGCGTCACCGGCTATCAATACAAAGTTGAGCCCTATGCAGGTCTCGGCATCGGCCTCAACATGGGGAATCTTTCGGATGGAAACTTCAGGCCGGAAGCGTCGTTCGCCCCGAGCTTTAACGTGCTAGCCGGCATCAAATATTTCGTGACACCGAAGATCGCGCCCTTCATTGAATACAAGTACAATTTCGCCCATTTCAGCTTCAGTCGCAGCAACATCACGGCTGACTACCGCGCCAACCTCTTCATGTTCGGCGTTGCCTTCCATTTCGGACGATAGCCCTAGTGACTTGCCCGGTAAAACGACTCCTCCAATCTCCGGCTCGGGCATGGACCTCCACCTAACAGCTTAAGTCCAACGTGCCCTCCCACAGCACCACGCGCACAGTGGCAGACTCTGGGTCACAGCCGATCTTTGCTATTGCCGGCTAGAAGGCGTAAGGTCACAGCTGGCTATCCCTCACACTCTGCCCCCACTGCCTGCGGCCTGCCACCGCCGACAACGCTCGAAAGGCGGCTCCCCGTGCTGACGCGTCCACACAAAATCCCGGGCTACTCAGGTGCCGCAACTGTCCTATTGTCATCCCCTCGAATTCAGCCACCGTTGCATCGAGTCTTTCCTTAGAGACCACCGGGCAATCTGAGCCAGACATCCGCGCCAAGCGGGACTCAGCCTGCAAGTCCTTTACATCGAATGTTGGGACTCGCCGGGCTAGCAGCGCAAAGTGGAACGCGGAGAGGCTAGCTGGCGATCACCCGGCAGAACCAATGACACGTACACAGGCTGTCGATCCGATTACTACCTGGAGGTATCGTATGAATGGAAGAAACGTTGCGCACAGTTCACTCTGGGTACTGCTCATCAGCGGTTTCTTTGGTTGTGCCAGCGCGGGGCCGTTTGTCACGCTGCCGAGCAGCGCCTTTTTTGAGACCGACGTAAAGGAGCGAGAGGCATTGCAGGTGGTGAGCCGAACCCAGGAAGCGCGGCGGGCGAATTGCCAACAGAACGCCAGCTGTGAAGAGGTGACGTACCTCAGGGGCCTAGTCGCGCTATTCGAAAACCGCGAGGATGCGATCCACGCATTCCAAGAATTACGCACCACCGTGCCAAACGGCCGCTATGCCGCCTCCAGCACTCGCTGGCTGACCCTGCTGCAAGGCGGTCAGCCGGCATCCGTCAGGCACGAGCCGCTGTTCATGCAACTGAGACAGGAGATTCTCCATGGCCTGCTGGATCCGGACACCCTTGCCGCAAGTCGGAAACTAAAAGAACAAGAACGGCGAATTGCCGAGGTGAGCCGCTGAACGCCGGTATCAGCACGGGCTGCCGGCAGGCAGAAATAGAATGAACGAGAAGGTGATGACTAGGTTATCCCGGCACCAAGAACAATCGTAAAGGCTCCGGGTCGAGCAAGCTCTGTTTGGAAGCGCCGGGCGGGTTCGAACCGCGGCATCGCAGTAAGAGATTGGATGACACCGCAGTTAATTCAGACATTCACGTACTTCGCCCAACACCGGCCTTCCCGGCCTCCACGTTCCCTGAATCAGGTCCCTCACCGGACGATCGAAACGCCTGGCAGGACTTTAGATAATCGAGGATGCTCGACTTCGAGATCTTCAAGGCCTGGAAGGCATGTCGGATCAAGGTGTGCGCCCCTTCGACCTCAGGCAGGATGACTTCCGTTGCCCCCACGTCCTTCAAGTCCTCAGCCTCCCTAAACCCATGCGCCCGGGCGAGAAGGGGGATCTTTTCGTTCAACCCTCGGAATCGTCGAACGGTAAGCGACGTCTCGTGAATGACGGGAAGCGCCACGATCACCAGCGCGGCATGTTGGGCGCCGGCCGCTTTCAATAGTTCAGTTTGCGAGGCGTCCCCGTAGACGCAAGAAATTCCGCGTCGACGCAGCTGTCGAACGATGTCCGGGTCGCGCTCAATCACGGTGTACGGCAGTTGAAAATGATCGAGGGCGAGCCCCACCGCGCTGCCCATGCGACCGAACCCACACAGCACCACATGTCCGGCTTGATCCTCAGGAACCCCGCCTTGAATCGGCAGAGCAGCTCGCCCCATCTTGAAATGTAGTGTAGCGATCCACCCCGGCGCATACCGAACGAGAGGCGCGTTGAGGAGAATACTCAGCAGCGAAGCGGCCAGGGTGGCATTGTACACATCCTCGCTCACATGGCCCGCCGTTTTCGCGACCTGAACCAACACGAAAGAAAACTCGCCGATCTGCGTGAGACCGGCGCCCACGAGTAGGGCCGTACCCCAGGAATAACGAAACAGCCTCACGACCAGCGTCCAAATGACGAATTTTCCCACAATAATCAATCCGAGCATGAGGCCGAGCAACGGGAGATTGGCCCAGACCACGCGCGGATCGATGAGGACACCGATCGTCACAAAAAACAGGGCCACGAACGCGTCCCGGAGCGACAGGAGCCGGGCTAAGGTTTCGTGACCATATTCTGACCCGCTGATGATCAATCCTGCCAGAAACGCGCCGAGCGCCAGGGACAGCCCTGCCATCTGTGTGACGGCTGCCGTGCCGATTCCCAGGGACAACGCGACCAGGAGAAAGAGTTCTGCATTTTGTGTCTTCGCAATGCGTGTCAACAACGGCGGAATGGCTTTCGCCGCGAGATACGCGAAGGGAACCAAGATGAGGACCGCGAGCCACAAGGCCTTTCCAATGGTGGCGAAACGGCCCGGTTCCAAAGCCCCGAGCGCAGGTAGCAGAACCGTCAGCACGACCACCGCGAGATCTTCCACGAGGGTGATCCCGATCATCACCCGGCCATGCTTGGCACGCAAATCTCCGCTGTCCAGCAGCAAACGCGCCAGAACCATCGTGCTGGCGACGGATACCACCGACCCGATCACCACGCTTTGAATCCCACTCCATCCCACCACATGGCCCAGCCCGACGGCGAGGAGAATGGAGAGGAAAATACCGAGTGGCCCTCCCAGCAGGGCCACCCACCGGACTCGTAACAAGTCATTCAGAGAAAATTCGATCCCGATGCAGAACATCAAGAGGATCACGCCGATCTCGGCAAACAATTCGAAGCTATGGACATCCGAAATGGAAGGACCGGGGGTAAACGGACTGATCAGAATGCCGCCGAAGACATATCCCAGAATCAACGGTTGACGAAGTAGATAGGCGGAGGCCCCGCCGATGACCGCAGCGACAAAGACATAAGCGAGATCTCTAAAAAAAATTGGATCAGGGGTCATGAGTCCTCTCAGACAGAAGATCGTCCTCTAGGCTGCAGACTAACATGAACGAACGCTGGTTGACGCGAGAAGTCGGGACACACACGTCAAATGTTCGGCAGGTGGCGGCGACTAGCGGTGTGATGTTTCGATGCTTCCCCCGTTTTTATTTTCCAATCGTGCCGTAAGGCAGCTTGCCTGAGTGCGCGACGACCGACGACGGCCAAGAACGATGGATAGAGAGAGGGCCGCTAGGGAATCAACGGTTTACCGCTCGCGATTGCACCCAATTGAAACGGCCTAGGATATCAAAGCGGGAGCAACACCGGGAGTGGGATCGGACGCATTGCCGCCGTGCACATGAAGTGAGCATGATTCACTCTCACCTGTGTCGGATAAATGGAGGGCGACAGGGACAAATTAAAAAGATGGGCTAAACCTGATCGTCACCGCGTGAGCCCCGTTGAATCGAGCCAGTTGGAAAGCGGTCGGAGGGAACAGTCTGATCGGAACCGGACGTAAAACCGGGAGTAGTCGGATACAAAGGGGGTGACGAGGGGCGGGAAGCACTTCCCGCAACATGCCCTGGAGGGGTTTTTCCGCTCACCTCAACCACTAACAAGCGATCACTAGGCTCGCGGTCGGGTCAAGCAGGGTTTGGAGGCGCCGGGCGGGTTCGAACCGCCGCATCGCAGTTTTGCAGCTTGCCCGAGGGCTCTACGACCGATGATGATCAACAGCGACAAACAGAGACACCGAACTAATAATATCAACAGCTTATGGACCTTTCACTACGCCCTACTGAGACTGACTAGGACTCCGAACCGGGAGCAAAATCGGGAGTGGAACCGGGAGTAAAACCGGGATCAGGGTTTGTACGTTGATTTGGCAGTTATCTCATGCGTAGCACTGGGCGCCGGGACACAATGATTAGCCTAATAAGAACTTCTATTGCCAACGAGCTTCATACATTGACTAGCCGAACCAAATCAGCTGCCCAGTTCACGTTGACTGGGTGTCACGTAACCTTTGTACACTAAATCAAAACTTTTAATTGTGAGGTCGCATTCTTGCCATCCACTTTTCCAAAATTGAGGATGGGACCAATTAGAGTTAGTTACCGTCAAATTAATCCAAAGCTGCCCCTCCGACGATGAAGCAGCAAATACGCGGTACAGCTGATCGAAGCTTGCTTTTGAAACGCCGATTGTCATTCTGAGAGCTATTGATTCATCATTGGCGTCCAATCGTAGAATTCCAGGATGGGTAGATGCAGGCGTACCTGCACTTGTTATTTCTGAGAGCACCTGGGTGCCCTCAAGCGCTTTGGCCCCGTCCACAATTAGGCCGTAGCATTCTGTTCTTACTTGAAAGCCATCGTTAGAGGAGATAGATACAAAGTGCGACCAGTCCCAAACACGGATACAAATACTCTGCTGTTCTCCTTCTCCGTCCCACTGAAGCGATTCGGTATTCAGCATTTGTCAGTAGTGGTAAAGCGTGCCCTAATCCTTATTAACCTCTGCCCCAGTCTATTTCAACAGCGGATAGATATCTGCCACAGCTCCAAAACAACATAAGGTCTTGATTGCCCTTTGTGAATTACATAGGAACTGTTTTTGTCCTCCGGTTCTATGGACATGTTCACTTTATAGAACAACCACTTACCTACAAATCATGGCGACGAGCTGATATAGGGGCATACCTGTAATCGTTGCCAAAACCGTGACCAAAGACTGCTTCAAGAATGGGATGCAATCCTATTTCAATCGCGATTTGGATTCCCGGACTGTATGCACGTGGGAAATTTATACTTGTTCTGCGACAGCTGGCTGGACAACGGTTTTATTCTTGAGTAGCTCAACAAAATTGATGCCTGGAAGGAAATATTTCCCGAACTCCCCAACGCCTGTTGTTTGCGCGACAAGACCTCTGGCTAGGCCATAAAGGATGCTAGACCCATTTAATGTGGCCATGCGATCCCTATCCTCCCCTTTCATGTCGGGGGCGGGCAAGAAGTTAAAGAACCCGACGACTCTCAGGCTTATTTCGTACGGGTCTAATGCAGGACGGGTTACGGCAGGTCGGACTGTCACTGCAATTCCAATCCGATAGTTGCCGTCATCTTCTGCGGCACCTTTGGCCATATCCACAGAACAGCTTATTTGTCCTGCGTTACGATCAGCACCGATCGGCTCAAACACTGGATTGCCACGAACAGACAGCTCTTCAACGAAGTAATTGTTAAGCTGCAAGGAGGAGATCATCGTATTCCTCTGGGCGAACAGGAATTTGTTGTTGCATGGCAACGTATCGGCTTGAGCTCGCGATAGGTTGCCCCACCGTTGTGGCAACGTGTCCCACCTCTACTTTATTTCTAAATTCCAGGTGTAGTTCTTGTCCTAACGCATCGGAAAGCTTTATGAGGCTCTTGATTGTTAAATTAGGGTTCCCGCTAAGGAGTTTCGTAATATATGCAGGAGAAACCTCCATTCGCCGTGCTAGTTCCGATCTACTCAAGTCGGATGCTTCCATAACAGCGCACACCTGCTCGCCTAGGTCAAACAAGACCTTTTCCACACGATAATCGAAAGTCTTTCGAGCATTCGATAATTTCTCTCTTAGAGCATCTAAACTCATGACCTACCCCCTTCTCTCAAAGCCTGTCGTATCTCTACTGCTCGTTCATGGAATCGCCGCTCCACTCGTCGCCCCCCGGCGTTTTTCATGAAACCAAGAGCGAGCGTAAACCGCTTTCTGCCGTCAAAGAAACCATAGACACGAGAATTTTTTGTCTTGAGGGCGTAAATATCATCTCCCTCGTTCCTAAATTTTTCCTCGTTCCGTGGGATACCCTGGGAATTCAAGAATTCTATAAGTCGAATCATTTGTGCAAGGTCAGGACTGAGCAGGGCATTAATAAATGCGGATACCTGGCAGTCTCCATCTTCTTCAACTACCCAAACCTCGAAGACTGATCCGGGGAAAAGCAGCCGACTCGTAAGCAACTTTAACCTATAAGTTAAAATTTATCAACGTCCATTATATTGACGTGTGGATCATTGTCAACCCATATGTAGTGTGATGATAGGAAAGACAACTGTGTACCGGCCTCCGCATCCATCGTTGCTTGAAAAGCTTAGGCTGCGGATGGCATCGGTGGAAAAAATTGGGCCCATAAATAGCACTCTATCCGAGAGAGAAGCATTTCGATCGATCCACATCCACCTACCGAATCTATGAGATTGTGGGTAACCTTTGCGAATCGCCTATCACTCATTGAAATCCTCTTCAAAATACTCCAATGGTGGCTGATCGATGTCGAAGTAGTCCGCGGCATCATAATAAGAAAGTCCGGTATAAACATCCCCAAGCCCACACGCGTTCAGTTTTGAATGCCCCACTATTTTTAATCCGCACGCCACACACTCAAAATGCGAAGGCAGCATAGATTGTCTTTCGATAACCGAGTCGCTTCGAAGATCAGTGCTAGCCAACCCTATAGCTGTACCCTGAACTAAACCAGCGCTATCACATGAAGGACATTTCACCCTATGGCCTTCGTGTCGCGTAGCCAACAAGGAGGCTTGTTTAGCCAAAAGGTCTCTTTCTGGTCTGGCCTTTGATTTCCAAATTTTTTTATGTTCCGCAATTATTCTTTTAACGGCTAGAGCCGCCTTGTCCTGCGAAGATTCTATGAGCGTAGCTGCCAGTCTCGCTTCACTTGCACCAAACAAAATTTCGAGATTTTCCCCAATAGACTTTAGAAGGATCTCACAAGCGGAATAAAACATGGGCAACCAACTCGATGTTCCCAACCCTTCAAAAGCTAAATCACCTGAATGCAATTCGACGTTGCGACGATTGATATGACCACTACAGAAGTTGTGAGTCTCACGTGTGAACTCAGGCACAATTGTCTCTAGTCGCTTAAACACTTCTGTAATATCAATAGATTTAGGTTTACTAGTAGATGCTGTGTTGCCAAGAGCATAATAAATATTGGTCCAATCCTGGGGTGCAGCAAGAAGTGTAGGGGAAATTTTTGCAAGCGCTGCCCTAGCAAGCACCTCCAAAGTTAGCGCAGACCAAAACCCAAACTGCCAACCATCCTTATCGGCCTCCAACATAACAGTTGCGTACCGTTGCGCCTTGTTCAGGAGGCAGTCGGTCGACCACGGATGCGGATGTTTTTTGATGCTCATTACTTTAAATCCTGAAGATACACCCGCTCAATAACACGGGCCGAACAATTCTGTGGAACCGCGCTTCTTCCATGCAACATTCGCCAGTTATCGATCACTAAAGTGTCGCCAGGATTCCTGAGGCAAACTTTCGTAACCTGATCACCTCCCGCATACCTGGATAAAGAATCGCTTACCTCCTTAGCTTCGCGATTAGCCGGAACAATGAAAAGGCCATCCCATCTGATCAAGTATTCGTTGTTTTGTTTCTGTAAAAATCGCAGTAAATGAGTCTGGCCAGAAAGCCTTCGCCGAGGCAAGAATTGTGCGCGAAGAACACTGTCGCGCGGAATAGTGTTGAGAAGGCTGAAACCATCTAGCAAACATGTAAACACATACGCTGCGGGAACAACGCATCTCAGAATTAAGAAGCGCGGCGGAATATACCAATGAGCGAGATCGGTATGGAGAGGAAATTCTTGTAATCCGAAATGCCCGCTATACACGTTTCTAGCAGCATCTACCTGAGGCTTCGGGGTCAACCGCTGCACATCTAAAATCTCTGTTACTCTGAGTGCCTTCCCAAGGTCATACGCTATTCGCGCAATTGGGACTCCGGGTTCCAAGCATTCTTTGTATGTGTAGCCCCAACTTTCGAGTTCTGGCTTGATGGAAAGCGCTAAGTCTTTCATCCGTCCTAAACAGCTAAACCATTGATCCATGAGCATCGCAATATAACGCCCCCGCGCGAAATTTTCGACAGTTTCATTCGGAGCTCCGGTGGAGGAATGAAATCACTCAAGTTTCTTTAACCACAATCCTCGACTATGTACCGAGCAGTCATGAAAGTACAATGGAAGTGTCGTCCTACTTTGACCATATAGATCAAGTGAAGCGGGGGCTGCGCCCCCGATCCCCCCGGCCGTCCGGTCCATTGGTCCGGATCGGCCGGGCGGCCTCGTTGGGCGAAATCTTCGCGTTACTAACCTCCCCATGTGTTTCAGTATCTCTTTTCTCTTCCGTGTTTTTGTAATCAACGATCAAACCGAACGGCGGCCAAGCTAACGCATCGCCGCCTTGTAGGAATAGCGGCAGCTGAATGATTCCCTCTCACCCGTAGAAGATGGTGGACGGGTGACAGGGACAAATTGATTTGATCGCTTCACCGTCACCCAATGAACCCCGCACAGTCCACACAGAGCCAGATCTCGCACATCCCGTCGTTTTCCGTATAACAAAATCGCACCCATGCTCGCTCGAATTGGCAGAACTCGCAGAGTCGCTCCTTCGTATGTTCAGGGCAGAGCCAGGCTTTTCGTGCACGATCGTACGTGGTCGCTTCCCGTCCGCAACAGGCTGGACCGAACAGGCTTGGCTGCTTCAAGCCGCATCGATGCCAGATCATAGTTAGACCTCCTGGTAGACAAGCCCCTTCCCCAACACGAGTTGCAGAATGGTCCCGCTAAACCAGATGGGATGCCCCGAGAGCAGATCCTCCCAGGTTTTTAGGAAGACTATCTTTGGGATTTCGATCTCTCCCCTGATCCGCCGATAGGCGTTCCTGGTGGACCATTGGTGCCGCATTTCTTCCCACAACCGGCTGATGGGAAAGCCGAGCGAGCGCTTCCAGGACCAACACATATTCACATAGCCACATTGATCCTGGACGTACTGGCTGATGACGTACCGGCTGAGACGGTTTCGAGAACGATGGCTGGGCTGGTAGGCCTTGATCCAGACCACCGGCGCCCCATGGAGCGCTTGCCATTGTGACGAAAGCCATTCCTGCGAGATCCAGAAACGTCGAGCGCGTTCCCCATCCGGCACTCGCCAGGCCCAGAAGATATGGAGCACGCCATGTCCCTCCTCCGTCCGGACCTGGTAATACTCCAAGCCCTGAAACCCCAGCTGGCGTTCGATCCGCTGCCGCAGTTGCTTATGGTGATACGTCAGCTTCTCCGCGTCCCCGCCTTCCGCCGTAGACAGCGTGACCCAGAGCACTTGGAACTGATGGCATTCCCAGAACCAGAGCAGCGACCGCACCCGGTGATAGCCTCGTTTCTGCTTCCTGGTCCATTCGCCGGCGACTGGTTCCCGCCGGAACTCCTTCCAGCGGCTCATCGGGCGGCCTCCGCTTGAGGAATGGCCGGCCTCAGACCGGCATTGAGAATCCGCTCCAGTTCCTCGATAGGAATCCGCACAGCGCGCACCGACGGCTTCACATAGGCGATCTGCCGTTTCAGGATGTATTTCCTGATCGTGCTTTCCTTCAGCCCTAACCGATTCGCCGCTTCTCGAATGGTGATCAATTTTGTACTCGGGACCATAGGGCACCTCCTTGGTAATGAGTGAATTATTGATGTTATGCCTTATATACGTTAGGCATAATGTATATTGACACGCATTACCATTTACGAGGTACACTTCCCAAGAGTTTTCAGTTCAAAATTGGCTCGTTCACCTCCAGTTTTTTTCAATGAAATGGGATTAAGTGGTGAAGCTGTCGAAGCCAGCTACAGAAGGAGAGGGCAGATGACCATAGACCGTGCCGCAATCTTTGAGCAGTTCTACGGCGAGATGAAGAAGGCTAGAGAGCGGATTCTCACCACAGCAGACGGTGAAGTGGGCTGGCTCTTGAAGTTTATCCAGACCGACCTAGAAGCTCTCACGCCAAGTGAATGGATGGTTCTGGCGTTCGAGGTGGCCAGCTTTGTCGATGACGTGGCCAATCGCCATGGGGAAGAAATCGCGACAGAAGGAGGGTGGAGCGTCCAATCTATCCCAGGTGAGAGGTTTCGTGGCACTATTCCAAGCCGCGCAGAGGCCAAGGAGATTCAGAGCATGGTCCTCCGCAGTCTGGAAAACTTATGGAAAAAGGCAGTGGCTGCCTTCAGGTTCCCTCAATTCACCATCATTGTCACGTTGCCGGGCGCGGACCACGAACGAAAAGGGAGTGTGTTTGTTGCGACTAAGCGAAAAGTGAAGGAGTTTGAATATCGGTTCGCCCATTTGTTGGTCGACTATTCCGGGCGAATTCGCCGTTGCCCAGAATGCCAACGGATTTACCTCGCCATTCGGTTTGATCAAACATACTGCGGTCCTCGATGCCAGACACGAGTGGCCACTCGGAAATGGCGAGAGAAACATCTCCCGAAGAAACAAAAAGCCTCTGGAGATATGACTATCACGAAGGCCGATTCAGCCAGAAAAGGGCGAAAGGGAGGCTCCGATGGCAAGGCCAAACGGTAAAGACCGCGGAGTGGTGTTTAAACAAGGCGGTTGGTGGGTTCGCCTCTATGTGAATGGCCGGGAGAAGTGGTTCCGGGCGGACTCCAAGAGCCAAGCCAAGACGCTGTACGGTCGTTTGCGATCCGAAGCGCGCGAGAACCGCTACTTTCCCGAGAAGTATGCCGTCTCCAAGG
>WBZT01002301.1_pt1 | contig 13389 bp, 8 predicted proteins | sample 5204241 | NCBI WGS metagenome assembly WBZT01 (sample SAMN12344358, study PRJNA552823) | activated sludge metagenome | biome: Activated sludge suspended growth; feature: Nitrification reactor; material: Wastewater; isolation source: activated sludge from nitrification reactor of wastewater treatment... | reverse complement strand
CGTTGCGCCGAGCGCCTGCAGGATGTTGATCTGGCGCGGCGTGTTGTTGACATGGTCGTCACCGCGGATGACGTGCGTGATGCCCATGTCCCAATCGTCGACGACGACACAGAAGTTGTAGGTCGGCGTGCCGTCGGCGCGCGCGATCACCAGGTCGTCGAGCTCAGCGTTGGCGAACTCGATGCGCCCCTTGACCAGATCCTCCCAGACGACGACGCCGGCGTCCGGATTGCGGAAGCGCACCACCGGCGACACGCCGGCCGGCGGCGTCGGCAGCATCTTGCCGGGCTGCGGCCGCCAGCGACCGTCGTAACGCGGCTTGCGCCCCTGACTGCGCTGCTCCTCGCGCAGGTGGTCGAGCTCGGCAGGCGTCAGATAACAATGATAGGCGCTGCCCGCGGCGAGCATCTCGTCGATCACCGCACGATAACGCGGCATGCGCTGAGTCTGGTAGAACGGGCCTTCGTCGTAAGCGAGCCCGAGCCAGTGCATGCCGTCGAGGATCGCCTGCACGGCGGCCGGGGTCGACCGGGCGAGATCGGTATCCTCGATGCGCAGGATGAAGCAGCCGGCGTGGCGGCGGGCATAGGCCCACGAAAAGAGTGCGGTGCGCGCCCCGCCGATATGCAGAAAGCCGGTCGGGGAAGGTGCAAAACGGGTGCGGATCATGGTCGCGGCTCGCAGTCGGGGAAAACCCGCATTCTAGTTGAAGCGCAAGCCGCAAGTGCCGGCGGCGGTCGCCTTCTCCAACCTAAAAAGGCTCAGTTGGCGGGAGAAAATCCCGTTCCTGCTTCGACAGGCTCAGCACGAACGGAATTTTTTCGGATCACCCAACGGGTGAGCTTCCGTTCGCCCTGAGCAGCCCGCACAGCGGGCGTGTCGAAGGGTTATCGTGTCATCAACAGCGGTTTCCAGGTTCAAGCGCGCCGGCATGCTGCCGTGCTTGCTCGTCAAACGGCTGCGCCCCGCCCTAACTCTCCTCGCCATCGAGCGAGCCTCGCACGCGCAGTACACCAACCCCTCGTCTCGCGCTGAGCGAGCGCGCTTCCCGCCCGCCACTTCATCGCGTATGCTTGGCCGATGAGCATTCGTGGAGTCATCGCGGCATCGGAAGCGCATACAGCGGCGGCGGGCGCGTGTCTGTTGCGCCATGGCGGCAACGCGGTCGACGCGATCGTCGCCGCGCAGTTCACCGCCACCGTCAGCGAACTGCCGCTGACTTCGCTGGGCGGTGGCGGCGCCTGCCTCTGGGGCGACGCCAGGGACGGCTATCAAGTGCTCGACTTCTTCAGCGCCGCACCAGGGCGCGGGCTCGCGGCATTGCCGGCGCTCGACTTCGCGCCGATCACCGTCGATTTCGGGCAGACGACGCAGGTCTTCCACATCGGCAAGGCGGCCGCAGCCGTGCCCGGTACGCTCGTCGGTCTGCTCGCCCTGCATCGCCGTGCCGGCCGCTTGCCGCTGCGCGAAGTCGTCGCACCGGCGGTGGCCTGCGCCCGCGACGGCTTCGGGGTCAGCCCGCAGATCGCGATGATCTGCCGGCTGCTCGCCCCGATCGCCAGCCGCTCGCCGTCGGTGGCGCGCCTGTTCTTCGCCGGCGAGCACCTGCCGCAAGCCGGCGATCGCCTGACCAACCCCGAGCTCGGCGATTTTCTGGACGCGCTGGGCGAAGGCGACCCGGACACCGCGGTCGCCGCCTACTGCGAATCGCTGGTCGAGCACTTCGGTCCGCCGCACGGCGGATTGATCACGGCAGACGATGTCGCGGCCTACGCGCCGGTGGTCCGCCAACCGCTGCGCGTTCCCTGCGGCGCCTGCACGGTGCTGACCAACCCGCCCCCTTCGGCCGGCGGCGGCCTGATCGGCGTCGGACTGCGGCTGGCCGAGCATTTCGGCCTCGGCGAGGAAGCGTTTCTCTCCGGCGAGCATCAGCTCGCCGTGGCGGCGGTGCTGGCGGCGGTGTCGGACTTCCGCCGCTCGGGCTACGATACGCTGCTGCACGCCGACCCGGCGGCGATCGCTGCGCTGGCGACCGGCCACGGTCTGCCGGAATGGCTCGCCCGCACCCGCGCGCTGTCGCCGCACGGCGAGAACACACTCGGAGCAACGACGCACATCTCGGTGATCGATGCCGAAGGGATGGCCGCAGCGATGACCACCAGCAATGGCGAAGGTTGCGGTCACGCCTTGCCGGGCCTCGGCATACACGTCAACAACTTCCTCGGCGAGGACGACATCAACCCGGCCGGTTTCCATCAACTGGCCGCAGGAAGCTGGATGAGCACGATGATGTCGCCGACCCTCGTCGTCGCCGGGAATCGTCCGTGCCTGGCGCTTGGCAGCGGCGGCTCGAACCGGATTCGCAGCGCCATCCTGCAGGCGCTGCTCAACCTGCTGCTCTATCGGCGCCCGCCCGACGAGGCGGTGAACGCCGCCCGCCTGCATGTCGAAGGCCAGCAACTGTGGTTCGAGAGCGTCGGCCTCGCCGCCGGCGCAGCCGAGGCGCTGCAAGGGGTATGGCCCGGTGCGACGCGTTTCGACTCGACGAGCATGTTCTTCGGCGGCGTCAACTGCGTCGCCGCCAGCGACGGCTACCTGCACGGTGCCGGTGACCGCAGACGTGGCGGCGTGGTGATGCTCGCCGAATCGTAGAAGAATGTCGGACGGGAGCGAGCCGGCGGGAAAAAGGGGAAGGTCCCCTCTGCAGGGACGGGCAGCACGTCTGGCGAATCGAGGCCGAAAACGCTGCGCACGTCGCCTGCTTCGAGAAAGACACCCCAGCGGGCGACCGCCAGATGCGCTTCGGCGATCGGCTTCAGAAAGAATGCCAGGCGGTTGTATGCGGTCAGGAACGGGCTTCGATCGGCGTGGATCGTGGAGATAAGGGACGTTCCAAAAATAATCTGCGAATTTTATGCTCCACAAGGGGATATTCCAGAATTTCGATAAGAGGACATTGTTGCCAAAGGAACTCCTCCCCCTTCAAGGGGGAGGTTGGGAGGGGGATGGGGCAAAGGGACGGATCTCCCTTCAGTGCCTCGTAACCCCATCCCCTCCCCAGCCCTCCCCTTGAAGGGGAGGGAGCGCGCACCCTTTTTGCCGGTATGTTCATTGCTGGAAATGGCCTAAAATCATCTTTCAAGATCATTGCCGATCCCATTCTTCCGCAACCGAATTACACTGAATCTCCGCAGCCAGATGATCTAATTCCGCAGCTTGTTTTTTGAACGTTCCTTACTCGTCCATCAGCACGCTGGTGTAGACCTCCTGAACGTCATCGAGATTTTCGAGCACGTCGATCAGCTTCTGCATGCGCAGCGCTTCGTCGCCGCTGAGTTGGGTCTCGTTCTCGGCCTTCATCGTCACCGTGCCGTACTCGGCCTTGAAGCCGGCGGCTTCGAGCGCTTCCCTGACCGCCATGTAGTCGTTCGGCGCGGTGAGCACTTCGACCGATCCGTCGTCGTTGGTCAACACGTCGTCGGCACCGGCGTCGATCGCCGCATCCATCAGCGCGCCTTCGTCGGTGCCGGGGGCGAACAGCAACTGCCCGCAATGCTTGAACTGGAAGGCGACACAGCCGTCGGTGCCGAGGTTGCCGCCGTACTTGTTGAAGGCGTGGCGAACGTCGGCGACGGTGCGCGTCCGGTTGTCGGTCAGGCAGTCGACGATGACCGCGGCGCCGCCGATGCCGTAGCCTTCGTAGCGCACCTCGACGTAATCGACGCCTTCGAGTTCGCCAGTGCCTTTCTTGATCGCGTTGTCGATCTTGTCCTTCGGCATGTTGACGCCCTTGCCCTTGTCGATGGCCATGCGCAGGCGTGGGTTGAACGACGCGTCGCCGCCGCCAGCCTTGGCGGAGACGGTGATTTCCTTGGCGATCTTGGAAAAGGATGCGCTGCGCTTTTCATCCTGGCGGCCCTTGCGGTGCTGGATGTTGGCCCACTTGGAGTGTCCTGCCATGCTGACCTCGGGTGATTGCTGTGCGGCTGCTGCCGGAGCAACAAATGAAGCCGCAAATGGTTGATAATCAAGCCGCGCATTCTAGCACTTCCCGTATGGCCGTCCGCCCCTGTCCTCACTTTCCGGAGTTGCTCATGGTTACACCGCTCGTCATCGCCAAACATGAAGATACCGAACTGGCCCTGCTGCCGGCGCTGGCCAACCGGCACGGCCTGATCACCGGCGCCACCGGTACCGGCAAGACGATCACGCTGCAGTTGCTTGCCGAACGTTTTTCGACGATCGGCGTGCCGGTGTTCATGGCCGACGTGAAGGGCGATCTCTCCGGTCTGGCCGCTCCCGGCAGTCTGACCGCCAGGCTGCAGGCGCGCCTCGAGTCGCTGGGTGTCGCGGACTACACGCCGGCAAGATGTCCGGTCCTCTTCTGGGACGTTTTTGGCGCGCAAGGGCACCCGGTACGGGCGACGATTTCGGACATGGGGCCGGTGTTGCTGGCGCGGCTGCTGAATCTCAACGACACGCAAGCCGGTGTGCTGCAACTGGTGTTCAGGATCGCCGATGACAACGGCCTGCTGCTGCTCGATCTCAAGGATCTGCGGGCGATGATCCAGTATGTCGGCGAGAATGCGAAGACTTTCACTACCGAGTACGGCAACGTCTCGGCCGCATCGATCGGCGCCATCCAGCGCGGCCTGCTGAACCTTGGCGAGCAGGGCGGCGACGTTTTTTTCGGCGAGCCGATGCTCGACATCGCCGACCTGATGCAGACCGAAGACGGCCGCGGGGTGGTGAATATCCTCGCCGGCGAGAAACTGATGGCCTCGCCGCGCCTGTATTCGACCTTCCTGCTCTGGCTGCTGTCCGAACTCTTCGAGCAACTGCCCGAAGTCGGCGACCTCGACAAGCCGAAGCTGGTCTTCTTCTTCGACGAAGCGCACCTGCTGTTCAATGAAGCGCCGGCGGCGCTGCTCGAGAAAATCGAGCAGGTCGTGCGGCTGATTCGCTCGAAGGGCGTCGGCATCTATTTCGTCACGCAGAATCCGCTCGACATCCCCGATACCGTACTCGGCCAGCTCGGCAATCGGGTGCAGCACGCGCTGCGCGCCTTCACCCCGCGCGACCAGAAGGCGGTCAAGGCGGCGGCGCAGACCTTGCGCGCGAATCCGAAGTTCGATGCCGAAACGGCGATCACCGAACTCGGCGTCGGCGAGGCTCTGGTTTCCTTCCTCGACGAGAAGGGCCGGCCGAGCGTCGTCGAGCGCGCCTTCATTCTGCCGCCGGCGTCCCGCATCGGTCCGCAGACCGCTGAGGAGCGGCAGGCGGTGATCAGGAGTTCGTCGCTCTACGGGCATTATGAGCAGGTCGTTGATCGCGAGTCGGCTTACGAAAAGCTCAAGGGAAGCGCGGCGCAGCCGGCGGGCGGTGAGCCGGCGCCCGCTGCATCGGGCGGCGGCGGCTGGCTGAGTGGGCTCGGCGAGCTGTTCGGCGGTTCCGGCGGCGGCCGCGGGCGCGGTGATTCGGTGATCGAAACGGCCGCCAAGAGTGCTGCGCGGACGATCGGCTCGCAGGTCGGTCGCGAGATCATACGCGGCGTGCTCGGTTCGATCCTCGGCGGTGGATCGCGCCGGCGCTGAGGTCTTGCAGCGATCGCTGGCCGTTCGCCCCGGGCGGGGATTGATCGCCGACCAGCCGGTTCAGCAGTCAGCGTTCGGCGCTCAGCGTGAGCGCGCCAGGTCGAAGTCGGCGGTGTTGCGTTCGTCGATGAACACACGTTCCGGCTCGGGCGGGGGGCCATTGCGGCAGGTGACGACGACGTTGGCCAGCACCTGTTTTTTCTGCAGAACTTCGACCGCACAGCGGCCGTAGATGCTCTCGATGGTCGCCAGCAGATTGCGGGAGTAGGGTGTGGCGAGCGCGCTGTCGAGAATCAGGTTGGCGATCAGCAGTCCCTCGGGTTCGAGAACCCGGCGCGTCGCCTGCCAGAACTCGCGTGTGACGAGGTGGCCGGGGATCGACGAGTGAGATCCGTAGACATCGACGATGGCCGCAGCAAAGCGCTGGTCGCTATGAATGACGAAGCGGCGGGCGTCGTCGGCAACGAACTCGCCGCGCGCCGCTTCGCGGAGAAAATGCTTTTCGGCGATGCCGCGCACCGCCGGATCGATGTCGACATAGGTGTAGTGGTTGCTCGCTTCGCGGTGCGACAGCGTGAAGCCGCCGGCGCCGAGGACCAGAATCCGCCGGTCGCGGAAACCCAGTTCTTCGAGCAGGAGGCTGCGGATATGGCGAATGTAGCGCGCGTAGTGCGGCGGTTCGGACTCGTCGATCAGCGAGGCGAACGAGCTGTTGTTCTTCAACGCGCGCCCATCGATGGCGCCATCGTATTTTGCCGGCACCACCAGATAACTGGCGTAGGCCGTTTCAATTTCCGGGCGTAGCCAGGCGTTGGCGGTTACCGTCAGCGTCGCAGCCAGCAGCCCGGCGACAGTCGTCGTCCACCGGCGCCCGCCGAGTAGCGCGTAGCCGACGAGCAGCAGCAGCGCGCAGAGCGCGACGGCCGCCGACACGCCCAGCCATTGCATGACCAGCAGCGACAGCGTCAGCGAACCGAGAAAGGAGCCGAGCGTCGAGTAATACAGCGCCTGGCCGCTGGCCTCGCCGACTCGTTCGTGCTGCAGCAGGTTGCTGAGGATGGGTACCGTCTGGCCGAGCAGCCAGGCGGTCGGGCAGAGGACGCCGGTGATCAGCACCAGATAGGCGATCTCCGGCGGCTTGAGGGCAGTGAAGATGAGGTCTACACCGACCCCGGACAGACCGACGCCGATCAGCAGCGCCGCCACCAGGAAGTTTCTCGCCACGACCGCCAGATAGTCGCCATCGATTCTGGCGCCGGCGTGGTAGCCGAGCGCCAGCGCGAGCAGGAAGAAGCCGATCGTCGGCGCGGTGACGACGATCGAGCTGCCCAAGTGCGGGATGATCTGGCGCAGCGCGATGACCTCGGCGCCCAGCGAGCAAAATCCTTCGATGAAGACGATGGCAAAGAGCATTGAGCGGGGCATTGGCGCGCCTGTTGCCGGCTGGAGAGGGCGCCACTATACTCCAGCGACGCCGTCGCGGACGAACCTGGGCAGCAGTTCCGTTGGCCACTGCAGGCGGTGGAGCAGCGTCTGGCGATTGACATGCAGCAGTTTCTCGACAGCGCTGAGGTCATCGTTGAGCGCCGGGTCAGTCCAGCCGTCGAGCGAGTGGCGGGCAAGGTCGACCGCCAGTTTGACGTTCTGCACCCTGGGCAGGTGCGCGTTGCCGTGGTCCATCAAGGTGGTCAGCAGCGCCGGTAGCTGCCAGGCGCGGCAGAGTGCCGATTGCAGTTCAGCGAGCGAAAAACCGAGCACATCCTGCTCGACGTCGATGCGGTGCAACGTTCGCGGGGCCTGCAGCCGCGCACGAAGCGCGATGGCCAGATCGGGCGCAAAGCACCACAGCAGAAGCTCGGCGAGGTCGTGCAGCAGGGCCGCGAGAGCGACCTCTTCGACGTTCATGTCGTGCCGCGCGAATGCCCAGTCGTGGGCGTAGCGCGATGCGCGTTGCGCCCGCAGGATCACCTGCAGCACGCCGAGCAAGGCGGGCGCCCGGCCGTCGAGCAGGGTCTCGAGGGTGAGCGGCTGATCAAACGTGCGAAAAAACGGGTCGACCCCGAGCATCATCACGGCGCTGGCGATGTTGGTGATGTCGCTCTGCAGGCGTCGACGGCTGACCGCCTGAATATAGGCCAGCACGCGGATCGCCAGCAGCGGGTCCTGCAGCACGATGTCGGTGATGTCGCGGCCGGTGACCCGGTCGATATTTCGGCGCGCCTGCTCGAGACGGCGCCCGGTCTGGCGCAGGATGGGTATCTCGGCGTCGCTGACCAGCGTCAGCCAGCTTGCCAGGTCCTGCGGTGGGTGTGGGTCGGGCATGTGGCTGGCCGCGTCGGGCGTCCGGCTCAGAAGCGCTCGTCGGGGCGCAGATAGCGCCATTGCCCAGGGGGCAGCTTGCCCAGCGATACACTGCCGATACGGACGCACCGGATCTCGGTCGCCTGCAGACCGACCAGAGCACACATGCGCTGAATCTGCCGTGGTCTGCTTTCGTGGAGCACGAAGCGCAACTGCTGCTCGCTCAGCCAGGAGACCTGCGCACGCAGCAGCTTGACCGCGTCCAGCGTCAGGCCATGCCTGAGCAGCTCGAGCCCATCCGGCACCAGTTCGCCCGTCACGCGGACGTGGTACTCCTTCTCCAGCCGGGAATCGCCCCCACTCAGGCGGCGCGCGACGCTGCCTTCCTGGGTAAACACCCGCATGCCGCCCGCTTCGGCGTCGAGTCGGCCGGCCGGAGCCAGCGCACGCAAATGGGTGGCCTTGAAGCGCAAGGAGGTGCTGTCTTCCGTCCAGTGGTTGGCGGAACGGATCAGGGTGACGGCGCTTTCTCGCCCCTCGTCGCTCGGCGCGTCGGGCCGGTTGGCAGGCCGGTTGAAGACGATGGTGACGCTGTCGCTGCAATGCTGGCGCGCGGCTTCTTTGATCTCGATGCTGGCTTTCGGATTGACCCGCGCGCCGAGGCGCTTGATCACCACCCCGTCCACGCTCACCCAGCCGTTCTCGATCCATTCGTCTGCTTCTCGTCGCGAGCAGCCGGTCAGCTCGCTGATCTGTTTCGCCAGCCGAGGCGGCTCCTTCGCTGGGCCACGTTGGCCGGTGGCGACGGCAGCCGCTTGGTTGCGCAGCGCCCGCGCTGGCGGCTCGCGGGGCGCCAGCACGGCAGGCTGGCCGTGGGTGGCGTCAATGGGCAAGGGATCCTGCTCTGCGGCGCGTGGCGGAGCAGGGGGCAGGGCACGCGCGCCGGTGCTGCGCGCTACACCGCGCGGGGGGTAGGTTTTCGCGCGCCGCTGCGGGCGATCGGTGGCCGGCGGCCGGTCGCCGAAGCCGCCCGGCAGGCGATCCCGCGGCCGGTTGTCAGCGGCCTGTGGCGTCGGGCTCGCGGCGGTCGCTTCGTCGCCGGACGGGAGTTGCGGCTGGTCGTTAATGTGAAAGTCGCGTCCGCGACTCACGAACCTCCCCTCGCCCGCTCCTGGGAGAGGGGTCGGGGGTGAGGGAACGGTCATGGCTTTGATTGTCTGGGGCGGCGTGGAATCGCCATGACCGTTGGCGACCTCCGTGCTGGCTGTGGCGATTTCTGCGCGTTTCTTTTCGCTCGGGCGACCGGGCGCACCGCCAGCCCGGCTGCGCCAGGCGGGGATGGCGTTGTTTTGCGTTGCGGACTGGCCACCTGCGGTGACCGGCGAGGTGCCGGGGCCGTCCGCACGCCGCGGCGTGGCATGCTTGGCTGCCGGCGAACCGCCGCGCAGCGGTTTGCGTAGAAGAGCCCTCGGGTCGCCGGCGGCTTTGCCATGGGTGGGCTTGTTGGGCAGCTTCAGGGTTGGGCGGGGCATGGTGTCGCTTTTCGTTGTGTCGGGCGCGTAGTTTACGTCAGAAGCCGTCGCTGCCCGGGTGCGAATCACTGCTCGCCGTGCGATCAGCAATGACGTTCTGCCGGGCCGGTACGCGGCCCGCTAGAGAATTTGTCGGTCGCGCCGGCGACTTGCAGGTCAACGCGGTGGCGGGGGCGGTGGCGCGCCACGCGGGGGCGGCGGCGGCGGCGTGGGGGCAGGGGAGCTGGGGGCAGAACTGCTCGGCAGCGAGTAGTAGCCAGCGATCACGGGTACCTTGTGGCCGCGCGCGTACATGCATTGCACGTAGCCCTGATCGTAGCGCCGTTGCAACTCGTAGCTCGAAGCGTTGCTGGCAGAGACGCCGCTGGCGCTGCCGACCAGCAGACCGAAGCCGGCGCCGACCGCGGCGCCGCTCGAGCCATCGACCGCCGCGCCAACCGCCGCGCCAACCGCCGTCCCCACTGCGGCGCTGGCGACGCCCGCGTTGACGGCGGCAGTTTCCGGCGTCTTTGGGCTGATCGACTGCTGCGCGTAGTTTCTGCACCACGCATCGTCGGCGCGAAACGCTTCGAAACTCCTTCCCGATCCGGGCAGGGCCATCACGCTGGGGCCCTCGGGGGGCAGGCTGACGCAGGCGGTGAGGGTGACGGCCAACAGGGGGAGCGAGTAGCGTCGGTGGGGCATGGCGGGGCAGATCCTGGTGATGAGAAGTCGGTGGTCGACGGAGGGGCCCGGGGTATCTTCAGGAGCCCGTCGGACGGGGGCTGGCGGGCTGCCCAGCGGGCGCTCGGTCAATACCAGTTTAACGCAGCTCGCGGCCAACGGCTGACCGATGTCGGCGTGATTGTCCGCCGGGGCAAGCTCCGGCTGCCGGTTTTCTGCTACGCTGGCGGCCATCGCTGGCGCCATCAGGGTGTGCCCCTGGAAGGGCCCATGCCCGTGCGCGGGTTGCCGCGGCCCTGGAAACCTACCAGGCGCGGCCAGGCTTGCCGTGTGCCACTTTATCGACCGGGATCTGACTGCCGTCATGCCACACTATCCGGAAAGCGCCATCGGCAACCTCGCCGACCTCAAGGAGGGGCAAATCGCGCTGTCACGCTGCATCGTACAGCGCGACGACGGTCTCTATGTCAGCCTTTCCCGGCTCGATTCCGCGACCGACTTTCCCGACTTCGTGCAGCGCGTGATCGCCGAGGGGCTGTACTTCCGCGCGCTCGATTACTCGATGTTCGTTTCGCTGCTCTACGATGATCCCACGACCTGGGGCCAGGATTCCGCTGCCGAGGTTTTTCTGGCCGCTGATATCACCTGCTTCCAGTCGGCGCGTCAGGCGCTGTACCAGTCGCTGTCGATCGACAACGGCGAGGCGGTTTTTCTCTTCGAACCCCTCTATCGGGAAGTGGAATCTGAACCGACCCTCGGCGAACACGGCGCGCAATGCCCACCGACGCCGGCGACCAGCGCTTCCCGGCAGGCGGAGCACCGCGTGTTCCTCGACAGCGATGAATTCATTGCCGCTGCCTGGGCGAAGGGGGTGCGTTTCGGTATCGATGTCGAGGCGGTGCGCGAAGGGATCGAACTCGACCGGCCCGAGCGGCTGGTGGTCGCCCGCAGCCGGCCGTGCGTCGCTGGCAGGGATGCCGAAATCGTCGAGCAGGCCGCCGGCCTGCGGCGGAACAACGCACCCCGGCGGCTGGTCGGCGACCGGGTCGATCTGCGCCAGTTCGAGACGCGCTATCCGCAGGTCGCTGCCGGCATCCGCCTGGTCAGGAAGGTGCACCGCACCTCAGGAAGCGATGGGCGTGACCTCGCCGGCGAAGTGCTGCCGGCGCCACTGCCGAGGGATTTCGACCTGCAGTGCCTGGCCGGCCCCGGCACTCGTATCAGCCGGGAGGCGGACGGAGAATACCTGGTGGCGTCGGTATGTGGCTTTCTCGCCATCGATCGCCGCAGTAACCAGTTTTCGGTTGCCGACAAGATCGTCAGTCACGAGGGGGTCAGCGTGCGCACGACCGGCGATCTCCTGCTGACCGGCGAAGTGTACGAGCAGCACGGCGAGATCCAGGAGAAGCGAGTCGTCCAGTGTCGCAGTATCACGGCCTACGCGGACGTTTTCGGCCAGATCTTTTCGAGCGGCGGGGTCGTCCGCCTGCAAGCCAATCTGGTCGGCGGCAGCGCGCGCAATGAGGAAGGCGACATCGTTGTCGACGGGCTGGCCTCCGGCGCGACCTTGACCGCGCTGCATGGCTGCATCAACGTACAGCGGGCGGACAACTGTGTGCTCGTCGGTCGCCAGGTGGTCGTCGGGCAGGCCACGAACTGCGACATCGTGGCCGATGAAGTGACGATCGAGGTGGCCGAGGGCTGTGCCCTGGCCGCCAGAACGCTGGTGGTACGCATGACCCGATCGCGCCGCGAGGTCGACAACGTCCTGCGGGTGCTCGTGCCCGACCTGTCGGCGCAGGCGAAGCAGATTGCCACGCTGAACCAGCAGCGCGGCGCGCTGGAGACGGCGATTGCCGGTCACCGTTCGCGGCTCGCTGCGCTGCGCAGCGAGAAGGAGGTCAGCAGCTATCTGCTGCTGGCCGGCAAGCTGCGCGATCATGAAATGACTCTGAGCCCGGAGCAGCAGGTCGGCTGGAGCAGGCTCTCGGCGCTGGTCGCACCGGTTTTGCGCTCACTCGCGCAGCTCGGTGAACGGGTCGGGCAACTGGACGCCGAGTCGAATGCGCTGGCGACACGCATCGGCGAGCTGGTCGCCGCTCGCGAGCAGGCGTGCTGCGGAATCGCGTGCACCGTCGAGCACGTGGACGGCGATACGCGAATCAGTGCGTCGCTCGTGCGCTCCGCCGACACCCCGCTGAGCGAGCTTCCCGGCAAGGAGCTCAGGGCCCGGCTGCGCCGAACCGATGCCACGACCAGGCTGCTTTTTTCCGGCAAAGTCGGGCAGTTTGCCTGGAGCTACCAGGCGCCGCCGGCCTGACTGCCGCTGAGCGCGCGGCGGGCGCCGGAGCCACTCGCCGGGCGGCGCGCCGAGCACCGCCTTCGGCACCGTTCAGGGAAGCAGTCCCGGGTCGCTGGCGCGACTCCCCGCCTACCCTTCGGCCACCCGCCCGGCGATGTGTTCGAGGGCTTCCTCGATCTGATCGATCAGGATCAGGCAGAGGTCTCCCGCCTGCAGATCGGCCAGGGCGCTGTCGATGGCCAGGAACTCGCCGCGGATTTCGCGGATCTCCGAAGTTCGCCGGGCGTTCTGCAGCCCCTGCTGCAACAGCGCCAGTACTTCGCCATCGGCGCGGCCGCGTTGGCACTGGTCCTGATAGAGGATGACCCGATCGAAGGCGCTGCCGAGAATTTCCGTTTGCTGGCGGAGGTCTTCGTCGCGCCGGTCGCCGGCACCACTGATGACCACCGAGCGCCTGCCGCCCGGCGTCACCGGCAGGTTGTCGATCGCGTCTACCAGTGCCTGAATGGCGTCCGGGTTGTGCCCGTAGTCGGCAATCACCGTCGCGCCGCGATAACTGAAGACGTTGAAGCGACCGGGCGCCGTCTGTGCGTCGTTGACGAAGCTGGCCAGACCGCGCTCTATCGTCGCCCAGTCCACCCCCAGGGCCCAGGCGGCAGCAGTCGCTGCCATCGCGTTGTCGACCTGGAAGCCAATGGCGCCGCCTTGCGTGATCGGAATTGCGGCCAGCGCGATGCGCTGTTCGACGCCGCCGCCGGCAGCGACGAGCGCCGCGCCATCGCGGTAGACGACGCGTTTGCGCTGTGCGCGGTGCATCGCCATCACCGGATGGTTGCGGTCGGCAGCAAAAAAGGTGACGCTGCCCGGACACGAATCGGCCATCCGCGCCACCATCGGATCGCTGGCGTTGAGTACGGCGACGCCGCGCCCGGGCTTGACGTTCTGGACGATCACCCGTTTGACCACCGACAGATCCTCGACGGTGCTGATGTAGGAC
>WBZT01002298.1_pt1 | contig 13401 bp, 12 predicted proteins | sample 5204241 | NCBI WGS metagenome assembly WBZT01 (sample SAMN12344358, study PRJNA552823) | activated sludge metagenome | biome: Activated sludge suspended growth; feature: Nitrification reactor; material: Wastewater; isolation source: activated sludge from nitrification reactor of wastewater... | reverse complement strand
CGTCCGTGAGGGACCCGGCCACATGACATGAGCACTTTTTGGGAAGAAATTCCTCCCCACTCGCCCGACACTTATGTTGATGTGCTGCGAGCTGCCACCCTTGACGCGATCGAACGGCCACAACAGAGTCAGGATCCTGCTTGGGAGTGCGCCAGGTGAGCGTGTCGAAATCCGGGAAGAAAGTCCCCGATCCCGACCGTGTTGTTATGCAAACCCATGAGTCGACGTAACAAGCCTTGGCAGTCGGCGGACGGAAACCGAACGATTGGTCCGCCGGCTCACTGCAAAGTACTTGCCAGTAGCTTCGATGCCCAGTTCAAACAGACGTGTTCATGGCGCAGCCGGGTATCCGGTTGGCATGGGAGTGGCACGTTGTCCAAAATCAGGAGTTGCCATCGGTGTATATGTGGCAGGCACTGTCGCAACGGGCACCTTTTCTTCCAGAGAACTCACAAAGCGATGCCCGGGTACATCGAAGTAAAAGACCGTGCCGTCCTCGGCAACAAGCATTAACCGGTTGTTCGTGGCTTCTGCAACTTTGAGAGAGCCGTGCTTTTCGGTCGTTCGATATTCTTCTTGGAGAGTGCGATCACCTAGCATCATGACCAGCTTCAGTGCGCCTTGCTTGGGATCATCGACGAATGAACCAGCGAAGATGGTGACGGCGTTCTTTGCCTCTATCCCGAACCATGCGTTCTGGACGGAAAACCCCTGCTTGAGCCACTCAGCCTTCACGTACGCATCGTCGTAAATGCCGGTTGGCGCCAACTGAGGTGTGATTGGAGGTAACGGCGTTATTCGCGCAGCGAGAGTGGCCTTATCGGCGATGACTGTGGCAGCCTCACCGGGTTTCTCGGTTGCGCCCCCCAAAACTTCCACCGTGGTCACAATACTCTCTGTACCAACACCTGAGGGTACCGGTGGCGCCGACAAGGGTGTACAAGCTGAGCCCATGGCTAGAAGAGTGGCACTCATCGCGATCGCCATTCCGCGGTTGTGTTGAGTCTTGGTCATAGTCAAACATCCTTTTGCGTTCGACATCGTGGCTTATGGCTGAAGCGATATGTCGGTTGACCAGCGTGGGGTCTGCTTGGTCGTCGTGTTGCTGGCGAGTGCGTTCAGAAGGAGCCAATAGCCCGTCTCTGGGGTGTTGTTCCCTTGAGTACAACCATCTCCGCACCGAGCCCGCTGTGTCAACACGCCAACGAATGTAATCGGGCCAGCACTCATCTGATTGGCCGAAAACAGACTCAGATCCTTCCATTGAGTGGCATTAACGCCCCATGGATATTGGGGCCGAGACGGGTCATAGGGTAGATATATCTGTGGTAGCGCTCGAGCGACCCGAACACCCGATTTTGTTGCGCCCCAAGAGGCGTACCAGACGTCACATGCCACCCAGGTCGTGGTGGTGACTGATGTCGCACAGGTCGTTCCGGAAACGGAAACCGCCATCGTTCCGTAGTTGTAAATACAGCCTTGATCGTATCCAGTAGATCCTGTGTTGCATCCTGCGGGGCCCTGGGCGGCGAACTTATTTACCCATTGAGTCGATGCATAGGGCCTATTCCAATCGTACTCCATGTCATAGCCAGCCACGACATCCACACGGGAAGAGATGGTGCCAACGGTTTGAGTTCTTATCGTCTGAATGGCATTGGCCCAGGCGGTCCCATGATTCTGCATTAACGCCAAGTCGCTATTCGGGTTTGTGGATTGGCAACAGTTGACCACACCAAGAACGATGCGCAGATGCGCAGTTGTGTTTGAGGCACTGTTTGTGTACCAGTTCTGGGCGAACGCAACTACTGCGTTGGTCACGTCAACCATGGGGACGAATACGGTTGGCGAGAAGGAGAGCTTGACACCATAGTTGGATCCCGAACTGGCCGGGTATCCGAAATGGAGAATAACCAAACGATTGCGACCAGCGGACGTGGCGGCGCTATCTTCTGAGCCGATTGCAGTTCCAAGCGATGCCAATGTGCCCACATTGGTGACGTAATAGCTTGTGGCGGGAACAGGAATAGCTTTTCGGACCAAGGGCAGAAAAAGGTGATTGTTGAGGGGGCCCGATGTGGCGGCCGCAGGCGGTTCGGGTGGTGGATAGCCAGATTGAGCCAAAACCGGTTGCGCAAGAGCCCGAAAGTCGATGGCTGCAAGAATCGTTGTGGCAATGAGCACAACAAGCAACGCGAGGCTTCTGAAACGCATGATTTCCTCCAGAAAATCGCGGGATTCGTGGGTTCGTTCGTGCGAACCCAGGCGATTAGAGGTTGTTGCAGGGTCGGAGTCAGTTAATGTGTGAACGCATCACAGAACAGGCTGGCCAATATCAAGTAACGAATCACAAGAGCAACAGCCCGATCTTATAGCCAGGGTGTTGCCTCGTCAACAGGATTTTGGTTGACTTACAAAGCGGCAAGTTTGCGAAGATAAATCTTCCCAATGAACTTCGCGCTATTGTGACGCCTGTTGCGCCGGCACAGCCTCGATTGATGAAGCAACAACAGGGGTTTGCTCGATCGCCAAGAACGTGAGCTGAATACCTGGCGGCAGATCGTGTCGACGTCGACGACAAGATTCAGGTCGTTGCCAGATCTTGAGCCATTGGGTCTCATCGAGCTCAAACAGCTCGATCTGCGGCGAAGCAAACGCCGTTTGATAGATCTTCGGACGCGAGATGGTCTTGAGCGCGCGTCGCCGCCGGTGGTGGGTATAGGCGTAACGCGCCAGAACGATTTGCTCGTACTCCACCCGCAGCCAGCCAGCGTGCATCCAAACCGACACGCGCTTTTTCGCCATGCCATGCTCCGCATACACGTAGAAGCGCTGGATGCTGACGCAGCCATGTCGATTCACCGTGCGCTCGAATTGCAGCCCGCGAAATCGCTTGTCCAGTTCGCCCGACTCTACCGATCGCCCCAGGGCTCCACCCAGCACGGCTTCGGGCGTGCGCAGCCCATCTTCACGTTGGCGGTGGGCCCAATGAGCTGTGGTATTGAACGTGTGGATGAACTCAGCATGCCGCGCCTGGATTTCCTCAAGGGTCTTAGCCTCCTCAAACTTTGCGTCCGCCAAGCGCAATTGGATCTTGAACTGGGCTTCGATCAAGTTCTGCCACGGCTTGCGCTTTTCAATTCGGGGGTGATCGACATTCAGCCCATCCAACACGCCGGTGTAGGCTGCGCCTTTGAAAGAGCCGCCGTTATCTGACACGATTGCTCCGGGACAACCATACTCGGCAAGGGCTGCGTGAACAAGCTGCAAGACGGCCAATTCGTCTTGATATTCCGAGGCCATGCCGGCCAGGATGCTGCGCGAGCAGCCTTCGATGATGCAAATGCTATAGACCCAGTGGCCATCGAGTTGAACCAGGTAGCGAACATCGATGTACCAGTATTCATGGAGATACGTCGGGTTAAAGGGCAAAGGGCGCGGATCATCTTCTGGCTCAGGCCCGTCTGGGGCAGGCACGAAGCCAGGCGCCTTGAAGAAGACTCGGGTGAGGCTTAGCGCCCGTCCGATCGTCCGTTCGCTGGGAACCGGCCGCGCATCGCCGGCTTCAGCGCGCTTGCGCGCCATGATCCCTTGGATTCGGAACCGACCCGCACGGGGATACTCCCTTTGAATCTCCAGAGTCTCCTGGAGAAACGGCATGGTGAGTTGGTTCTCAGGGTGAGCAGCCGGACGTGATCGCGAATCCTCCAACCCGGCAAATCCATCCTTCTCAAACGCGCGCACAATCCGGCGTACATGAGCATAGGAGAGCTTCATGAGACCGGCAATGCTGCGAGCGTGCCAGCCTTGATAGAAGTACTTCACGACGGTCCAGCGCGCTTCATAGGCGTCTTCGAAGTCATGATAGACCTTCAGATCGAATTGAAGCTGCACCGGGATCGGGTAACGGTCCAGGAAGGCCTGGATCGTGTGGTGGTTGGTTTCGTAGCCGAAATTGCGCTGCAGGATGCGAGCGATCTCACCGTTTCGCATCGGAGGATAGATCTGTTTGAGGTAGAGGATGTGCCGGGCAACGGGATCGGGGAACTCGTGGCCTTTGCGACCAGCGGCGGATTGGCGGCCGTCTACGAGGCCGAGCATGCCCTCCTTGACGAATTTGCGCGCCTTGTCGCCGAGGGTGGTCCGCTCGACTTGGGTGCTTTCGCTCCGAGCCTTGACGGTCTCGGCAAACAGCACAATCGGGCGGATCACCTCATAGTCGTGCTGAATGGGGTCTACAAAGCGGACTTTCAGTTGTTGGAAGTCATCGATGACTTCCATCGGCGGCCTCACGTTCTGGCCAAAATGCCCTGAAGAATACGGCGAAATCAACTGAAATGGACTGGGAAGGGCAGTATACGTGGCCGTTCGATCGCGTCAAGGGTGGCAGCTCGCAGCACATCAACATAAGTGTCGGGCGAGTGGGGAGGAATTTCTTCCCAAAAAGTGCTCATGTCATGTGGCCGGGTCCCGTCCGTGAGGGCCTTGGTGCTCTTGCCCTGAAAGGGCTTGGGCGCCTTGGGCCGCACGGCGTCCACGGGGTTGGCCAGCGACACGTCCGCGCGCTTGGCGTTCTTCTGCGCCCACTGGTAGAAGGACGAGACCCGGCTGACCATGGCGTAGACCGTGGCCGGGGCGAAGCGGCGCCGGCCGGTGTCGGGGTCACGTTCGAGGCGCAGGTCGTCCTGCCAGGCGGCGACGTCGGCGGAGGTCACTTGTTGCGGGCGTTTCTGGACCCTGCGGAAGAAGGCGTAGACCACGCGCTGCTTGTCGCGCAGGAGGTCATCCACGCGCGGCGAAGCGGGATCGGTGGTGCGTTTGGCCCAGGCGGTGATGGCGGCGTCCAGCACGGCCCAATCGGGGTCGTTCAGGCGCAGGCGGCCGCCGGTCTGGATCAGGGCGTGAAAGCGAGTGGTGTCGGCCATGGCGAGCACTTCCCTTCTGGCCGACAGTATACCTCAAGAGATAAGGTTACACTTCTGATCAGGTTGTGTAATCAAGCTGACAACCGATGAAGTTAAGATCAAACAAGAATGCCCAGGATCAACACAGTGTATCAGGCCCATATGACAAAGTACACGAATCGGCAATCGTATGCGCGTCTCTCGAGCATCGCCGAACCAGAAGTTGGACTCAATAGAGTCCATGGTAGCCGTTGACAGACAGGCATAGGCGGACTAGCATTTTACCGGTGAACACCCGGCCACACGATGACGACATCGCAATGTTACTGAGTATTGAATATATAATGCTCGCAACTCACGCTTTGCCGACAGAGAGCTTGGCACCTGCGAAGCCGGCCCACATCCGACGCGGTGAGCGCTTGACGCGAGCGATGGCCGCCATCACTTTGAGGCGCAAATCATGACGATCGCGTGGTGCGGTATTGGCCAACATATCATCCATTTGTTGCCAGACCCACTCCACCGGGTTGAGCTCTGGCGCGCTGGTGGGGAGTACCACCACTTGCAGCGTGGGATGCTGCGTGATGAAGGCCTGAACCTGCTGGCGCTGGTGAATGGGATGCTGATCCCAGACCAGGATCAAAGGGCCGGCGAACCGGGCCAACAAGACCTTCAGAAACGCGATCACTTCCTCGCCTCGCAACGAGCGCCGGTGAGCTCGGGTGATCAACGCGATTCCACGGCCGCCGGCTGTCACGCACAAGGCACCCAGCAGATTGAGCCGCTCGTGTTGCGACAGACTGGTGCGGACGGTGGGTGTGTGCCCGCGACGCGCCCAGGTTCGTTTGAGCGGCGAAAGCAGCGAAAATCCGCTCTCATCCAGCAAGATCAGCCTTGCGCCAAGTCGCCGACACTTTTTTTGTCTGCGGCCAAACGTAGCGCCGCCAATGGGCGACAGCACCGTCGTCACGCGCGATGGACCGCCGCTGAACCCGTTGACTACTCCACCCCACACGCTGCATCAGGTGCCACACGCCGCTGGGGTGATAGCGCACTCCAAAGAGTTGCCAGATCAACTGACCCATCCGCTCCAAAGTCCAGAAATCCCCGGTGTAGCCATGAGTGGGTGCCCCACGTTCCAGTTCGCGTTCCAAGCGCTCCACTTGTTTGGCCGTCAATCGCGTCGGCCTCCCAAGCGGACGTCGGCCTCGACGTGGCTTCGGCTGCTTGCGCCAGCGGCGCACCGTTTGCGGTGTTACACCGACCGCTTCCGCGACCGCCTGCGCCCCGTAGCCTTTCTTCAAGAGCTGCAGTGCGCGCTCACGGCGAGCGGCCAACTGTTCCAACGTGCCTTTCGTTCGCATGGCGACGATTGTCGCACAACCGAGAACATTCATTTTTCAAAAGTCAGTAGATTCTCGACCATACTCGTGATCATTGCACGGCCCAGGAATCGCCACCTACGGAGTGTCTGATGAAGCTTACAATGCGAAACGTGACGGGATTGATGTTCGTGGCCCTATCAGTACTTCTTGCGGGATGTTCCAATGTGTGTTCGAGTCAACCAGCCTTCCCCCTGCTTGGCTATCCCGGCATGTCCGGCGACGAAAAGAGGTGTGAGCAGAGCGTATTGTTGACGGCTGAAGCAATAGGTATAGCCCAGACGACTACGGCTCCCATCACTCCCACAGTAGTTATTCCAGCTCCTTCCCTTGTGCATGGAACCGGTAACTTTCCGCAATTTCCGATCCTTGCACAAAACATCGGGTCGGGATACTCGACCCTGTACCTTGTCAATGGAGCCAGTGCAGTTCCGATCACCAGAGTTCCCACTTCCGAGACGATGGGGCGGGAAAGCCAAACTTCGCTGTCGCCCAACGGAAGGCTGTTCGCAGTGTTGACTGAAGACGTCTCGGGAACAACGACGCTGTCGGTTGGAGAAAACCCAAACGAGGAACCGCCGGGAATACTCATTCCCATTGACAAAGCATTGTTCTCAGACGAAAAACGCATTACAGGCTTCACTTGGATCAACGGCAATTCCTTAGTGTATTCAATAGCCAGAATAACAGAGGGAAACGACGAAGGCACTCTTCTAGAATATGACCATGGCCGAGCCGTGCGATCAATCGCTTCGGGAAAGTTCTATCGTGTGATCGGCTTGAGCGGAGATGCTCAACGAGCTTTCGTCACGCGTCGCCGCTGGAGTTCGACAGGCTGGCCCACTGAGGAATGGGCACTTATCGATCTCGCGACGGGTTCGCTCAACGATTTCGATATTGCTGGGGTTGACAAACGACTGTCGTATTTTGATTTTGCCGTCTTTGCGCTTCCTGGCATCGGTCCCCGTCTACTGACCGTTGTTTCCGAAACTGAAGTTGGAAACACCATCCTTTCTCCCGCGACATCGATATTGCTTATTGATCCAGATGCGGCTTCGAGTCAATCTTGGGCGGTCCCAGCATCCCAAGATCCATTGCTGTACGTCGGCCGGTTTGTTTGGCATCAAGGGACACAAGGAGAGTTCGCATTTGTTGTGAATGGTTCGCTCTACTCGGCCACTACACGTCAAGGAACAAGGCCCATTGCCTCCCTAGAAGGCAATCTGCCAATCCTATGGACCTCTGAAGGAATCGTGCTTTGGAATCAGGCCACCCTGAATCTGCAACTTATCGATACTGAAGGCGCACCGATTGGTGGCATGACCTTGAATTAGTCGCTGTACCGAGGAATTGGGTCCGACCGCTGGATTAGTCCCTGTTGCCGAGGATTACTGTACCGGACCCCCGCCCGCTGATTGGCTTTGGCGCTTGCCACAACTCGGTGTGGCCGGCAATCCGGCGCTTTGTCGGCTTCTGACATATTGCGGGTATGTCGGTGCTGATTGTCACTTGCCGCGGGCCTGAGTTGGACGCAAGTTTGATGAAATACGCAGACTCGCAGCAAACATCGCCTAGCGGTGAACATAGTTGGTAAACAGCCATCCGCCCTTGAGCAAGATACGTAGCAATGCGCGTTTGTTCGTGTGTTTGATTGACGTCAGTGATCCGCGTTCTGTTGGCGCGTTCACAATGCATAACGCTCTCACACAGACTCTGGGACATTGCTGACCATCGCCGACCCAGAGACTGAATGCAAAGTAGTTGTTCTTGGACCGCCCAATTCAACGTCGAGGAGGGCGGCAGTGATTTTGTGGCACGTCGTTGCATTTTGGGGAGTAATGGCAATGCCAAATCGTTTCTTTTCTCTTGTCGCCAAGTGCCTAGTCGCGTTCAGTCTAGTCATAGGCCCCTCTCAAGCCTTAGCCTTCTCAACTGCTAAGCATCAGTTGCCGACAACTATCGAAGGCAAAGGCGATTTTCCGACGACCTACGTCGTAGCTCCAGACTCTGATGGGCGCGGTTCAGCCCTATACCGGGTCGATCATGCCACAGCAAGCTTGCTCGCCTCATTCCCTGACTTCGATTTCAATGTGGCACATTCGGACGCGATTGTTTCACACGATCAGAAGAACGTGGCAGTGATCGTATCTGATGGTCCCCATTCGGCACTCTACCGAGTATCCGCCGATGGCCAATACATCACGTCGATCTATGCTGGCGGCAAACTCGACTTGTTGGCAAGCGAAAGCACCAAGCCTGTTCCGGTTGTCACTTCGGCGGCTTGGTCGCCCAGTGGCGATCTGTTATACACGCTCGTGACGTGGCCTGACGACGAGGCGGCAACAGTTGCAGAGAAAGCCGGCAAACCTCTGCCTTTTGTCGGTGATGTCTGGCTTTTCGAAAGTGCAACAGGTCAGCAGAAACGTATTGCGCAGGGGTCATATTATCGTGTCCTCGGACTAGACAGTGAAGGAAGCAAACTGGCCGTCACGACCCTCGTTCCGTTCGTGGAGGATTGGCGAAGCGAGAACATTGCCGTAGTCGACTTGAAGGCGCCTGCGGCGCAACCCGTTTGGATTACAGAGAAGGTCGGCACTCCGGACTATTTCGCGATTGAGAGTGTTCCACTGGCTGATGGTTCGCTGCTCGTTAGCACGGTTTTCGCTTCTGCCATGCCGGGGACCACCACGTTTTCACTTGACAGTCAAGCATTAGTGATCGATCCATTCACGGGTTCAACAGGTGAGCTGGCTGTTGCCTCAAATGCTCAAGCGAGCGGCGGTGATAAGTCGTTACTTTCAACCTGGGTCGACGTGAATCCGCATGACTTCACATCATCATCGGACCAAACCTCTGGTGTGGTCTATCAGTCGGGCCCCGGAATCTTCCTCCTAGAGAAAGGCTCTTCTCAGGCGGTATTGTCTTTGAGCACTCCGGACAACCAAGGAAAACTAGTAGTCCATCACGGTAGATAAGATGGACCAGAACTTGCATCGGCATAGCCAACGGAGGCCCCGCCGATGCCCAAAAAGCGATACATCGTCACGTTGACGCCGGATGAGCGAGAGGCGTTGCAGCGCCTGACTCGCCAAGGCCAGGTGCGCGCTCGCAAGATGAAGCGTGCGCAGATCCTGCTCAAGGCGGACCAGGGTGCGACCGACCCGGAGATCATGGCCGCCCTGGATGTGAGCCGGCCGTGCGTCGAGCGGTTACGCCAGAGGTTTGTGGAAGGCGGCTTGAACCAGGCGCTCAATGATGCGCCCCGTCCGGGTGCGGTGGCCAAGTTGACAGGCACCCAGCAGGCGCGCTTGATCGCGGAGGCCTGCAGCACTCCACCGGAGGGGCGAAAGCGCTGGACCTTGTCGCTGCTGGCGGATCGGGCTGTGGCCTTGGGGCTGACCGAACGGTTGTCATACGAGACCGTGCGGCGGGTCTTGAAAAAAACGCGACCAAGCCCTGGTTGCGCAAGGAATGGTGCATTCCTGCCGTGACCTCGGACTTTGTCGCGGCGATGGAGGACGTGCTGGAGCTGTATGCCGAACCGCCGGACCCGCGTCGGCCGAAAGTGACGTTTGACGAGACACCCAAGCAGTTGATCGCGGAAACGCGGCAGCCGCTGCCGGCGCGTCCGGGCCAACCCGAGCGCTACGACTATGAGTATCGGCGCAATGGCACCTGCAATCTGTTTGTGTTCTTCGATCCGGATGCAGGTTGGCGCCATGTGGCGGTGACCGCCCAACGCACCAAGCTGGACTTTGCCCGGCAGATGCAGTGGCTGGTCGATCAGCGCTATCCGGACGCGGAGGTCATTCGCGTGGTCCTGGACAACGTGAACACGCATCGGCCTGCGGCGCTGTATGAAGCGTTCCCGCCAGAAGAAGCGCGTCGCCTGTTGCGACGGTTGGAGTTCCACTACACGCCGAAGCATGGGAGTTGGCTCAACATGGCTGAACTTGAGATCAGCGTCTTCAGTCGACAATGCTGGGACCGACGCCTGGGCGATCTGGAAACCCTGCAGACCCAGACCCAGGCGCTGGAAGACCAGCGGAATGCGGCTCATGCGACCGTCAATTGGCATTTCACCTGCCAGGACGCACGCCAACGCATGCGCCGCGTCTATCCATCCGTTTCATCGTGATGGACTACTAGTCGCATGGGGCAAGCAAGGATTTGTATTATGGGATAGCGATGCAAGAGTGTTGTCATTGCTTGATGCCACTGGCACCAAGATGGGCGTGCTCAATTTTCCGGGTACTCCTTCTTGGAAAGGCCCGTTGCCCATACCGGGCGCAGCGACCCTCGACGCTATCAGCGTCAATGTTGATGCCACTTCTGAAACAGTAACGAGTGAACCACCCTTTTCCAGCGACAACCAACTGGAGGGTATCGCTGCCACCGGATTGAATCCGGGTGAATTGGAAGTCGTTGATTTTCCCGTCGACTATGTGAATCAACTCGCGGACACCCGTGATGGATGGAAAGGCCATGCATCGTGCGGGCCGACCTCGGCCCTCATGCTGATGGCTTACTACCACCGCTTGCGGCCGCACTCGATGCAAGTGAACGGGACCACCTACGTCGTCAACGGCCAGGTTGTGAATTACCCCGAAAAGCTTCCGGCTCACGCAACTAACTATGGCTGGTACATCACCGAGCCATACAATTTCCAATCTTTGGCTTACGACAGTCTCTACGACTTCAGCGTGTATCAGCCCAATGCAACGATTGCGGGACAAAACACGGTTGGGCAATCAGCAGCTGGAGCGTGGGCTTCCATCACGCAAGGCAGTGGCATAACTGCCATCAATCCTTTGCGCGACTACCTGGCCATGCACGACCTCGGCTACAAGTATCAAGGCTCACCCTCTTTTGATTGGATCAAATCGGAATTGGATTCGGGCGGGATTGTTCTACTCGGCACGTGGCAAACGTCCGCTGGGCACATCATTGTTGCACGTGGCTACACGACATCAAATCGCGTGATTGTTAACGATCCCTATGGCTCCTGGCTGAGTGCTGGAAACTTTAATATCTGCGGTTCCTCACAAGAGCCTTCCCTTGCCTGCGGTGCCGACCGGGTTTATACCCCGAGCGCGATCAACATCGCCTGGGCGTTGGCAGTATACCCCCCTCGTTTTTCGCCCATGTTTTACGCTAACGAAAGCGGCGTCGGCACTGCTCTCCAAGTTGAGAATAGTACCGCTACTATTCCAGGCACTAACAATTGGGCCGGGGTCTACTTTCCAAACTACCTCGGAAGTCGAGTTCAATTCACACATTACATCGCGTTTGCGCCATTCGACTCCAAGTCAATCACTTCGCCATCAGTCGGGTCTCTCGAGAATGGTGCGATGCTCCTTCCGTGGAGCGGCGGTTTTGTCGCTGCTACAAATAGGAGACCAGTTACCAGTGCGCCATACTCCGACGGCGCCGCAGCCGCAATATCTAGTGCCAGAGCAAGCGCCGTTTGGTACTTGCCATTGGTCTCTAGTCACAAATCCACGGCCAGTGGTGAAAACAACTCAACGCTTCAGGTTATGAACGTGTCCGGCATGGACGATACCGTGCGCTTTCAGTTTTTCGACACTGGTGGCAACCTTGCGGTGGACACGTATCAGGGTATTCCAGCCCGCGCATCACTCTCTTGGGAGATATACGGATTGGGTGTTCCATGGAACTGGATTGGGTCCGCGCAGGTATCCAGTGTCAATGGCGGCCAATTTGTGGTGGGTTTCGAAACGACAACCGGAAACTCAGGTCGACATGTGAGCGTTGGAACTCCAAGTGAGCGTGGCTCAACTAATTGGGGAGTACCGCAATTTCTTTCGCGGCTAACCAATGCCACGGGTGTACCCATTAGTACACCATTGAACATCCAGAACATCTCGGGCAGCACTATGGCTGCGGGGTCGATTCAATTCGTATGTACGAAGACCAGCGGATCTTCTACACAGACAACGATAAATCGCTCAAATCCCAGCCCGGTCGCAAACCTCACATTGTTTGGGGTCAACCCAGTTACAGATGGCACTATCCCAGCTGAATGGGCGGGATACTGTACTGTGACGGCGCCCGGCAAAGTACTTGTGGCGATTCAACAGCGCTACGTTGGCGCAACCTATTTGGGGGCCACAGGGACGTACGAAGGTCTTCCACGGGGTGTGAATCGCAACATCAACCAAAGAAGGCTCTTGTTCCCTGATGTATGGCGACGCGTTTCCAAGCCAAATAACCAGATGCTGGCCTCGTCGCTCATCATTCAGAACGTCGACACCGCGAACGTGCAGGTTGTGATTTATTACATGGCCAGCTCAACTTGCGGCTCAAGCACTTCCACGAATTACAGCTATGGGCCTTTTACGCTCGCGCCAGGAGAAAGTAGGAATCGTAACATGAGGCTCTACAATAGCGGCTCCTCTGAAGAGGCGACGGAGCTGCCGCTGGGGTGGTGTGGGTCAGTCATAGTTGGAGCTTCTGGCGCCGTGGACGGTTTCGTGCAGCAAACCGACACGAACAACCCTTCTGGTGATTGGCTTAGCGTTTACAATGCGATAATCCTGCCCTGATCACCCACAAGGGACCGTTTGGTGACCAATGCCCCGAAGGGGTACGAGGTGACCTGGCCCCGTACCCCTTCGCGAATCTTCCTTCCGTTGTAATAATTGCGCGGTCGATTTTCATGAGCAGGTTCATTGATCTGCCACAACGTGCTCGGTTTTGCCCAATAAGAAGTGCATCCAAGAGGCGGTCGAAACACGGACGACAAAATCGGGATGTTCCGAACTGCCTCTATTTTCCTCTGCGAAGTGCGATTCGGCAGTCGCTGTTAAACATTTTTGCACGTTTCGTAAATGCACCCCGACCTGAGCCTCGAGGAAAGCTTCTGCCTGTGGAGGAAGCGGCCGGCTGGCGGTCGAGGCGGACCGGGCGTGCGTGCCCGCGGCGGGTTGCTTTTTCTTCACGAGGCGGCGCCCTCCACAAAGCGGATGTGGGCGGCCTCCACCTCCGCCAGGGTGACCAGGTGGGCACTGCGCTCATGAGCAAAAGCATGGGCCGCCTCCGTGAACCCGTTGCGACTGAACAGCACATACTCCGTGCGCCAGCCCTCGGCGACC
>WBZT01002296.1_pt1 | contig 13406 bp, 16 predicted proteins | sample 5204241 | NCBI WGS metagenome assembly WBZT01 (sample SAMN12344358, study PRJNA552823) | activated sludge metagenome | biome: Activated sludge suspended growth; feature: Nitrification reactor; material: Wastewater; isolation source: activated sludge from nitrification reactor of wastewater... | reverse complement strand
CATGGCGGCGACGTAGGCCCGCGCGAAAGGCCCGGGGTCGACCATGACCACGGCGGTGGGCAGCTGTTTCGGGTCGGAATTGATCGCAAAGCCGAAGAGCAGCAACTGGATGATCGGGATGCCGACAATCATTCCGAAGGTCAGTCGGTCGCGCTTGAGCTGGATGAACTCCTTGAGCAGGATGCCGATCCAGCGCGAGAACGAGAAGCCAGGCATGTTCTTCTCAGCCCGCGAACGGGTCCTCTGCGTGCTGCATGAGGTGGATGAAAGCGTCTTCAAGCGAGGGCGCGACCGCGGTGACCTGTATCGTCGTCTGCTGGGTCAGCTCCTGCAGGCTGGCCTGCAAGCGTTCCCCGTCCTGGCCGCTGACGTGCAGCGTCGCGCCGAAGCTCGCCACCTGGCCGGCACCCGGCATCTGGCGCAGGCGCTCGGCGAGCGCGTGGACGCCGGGGCCGCTGACTTCCCAGGTGTGCAGCCGGCAGTTGGCGACCACCTCGCCGGCGGTGCCGGCGGCCAGCAGATTGCCGTAGGCAATGTACGCCAGGCGATTGCAGCGTTCGGCTTCGTCCATATAGTGGGTCGACACCAGGACGGTGATCCCGGCGACCGAAAGCCGGTGGATTTCTTCCCAGAAATCCCGGCGCGCCTGGGGGTCGACGCCGGCCGTCGGTTCGTCGAGGAGCAGCAGGCGGGGCTGGTGCAGCAGGCAGGCGGCGAGCGCGAGGCGCTGTTTCCAGCCACCGGAAAGCGTACCGGCCAACTGCCGGCGCCGGCCGCCGAGACCCAGTTCGGCGAGGGCCTGTTCAACCACCTGCCGGCGCCTGGCCATGCCGAACATGCGCGCCACGAAATCGAGGTTTTCGCCGATCGTCAGGTCGTCCCACAGGGAGAACTTCTGGGTCATGTAGCCGACCTGGCGCTTGATGGCGGCGCTTTCCTTGAGCACGTCGAGTCCGAGGCAGGTGCCGCGGCCGCTGTCCGGTGTCAGCAGACCGCACAGCATGCGGATCGAGGTCGTCTTGCCGCTGCCGTTCGGTCCGAGGAAGCCGTAGATTTCGCCCTGGTTGACCTGCAGGGTGAGGTCCTTGACCACGTGCTTGTTGCCGAAGTGTTTGTTGAGGCCGGCGACGTCGATCACCAGGGGGGGCATCGCTCAGCGCTCGGTCAGGCGGACGTCGACCGGCAGTCCCGGCCGCAGGCCGGGGGCCTGTTCCGGCACCGGCACGGCCTCGACGCGAAAGACGAGCTTCTCCCGGCTGCCCCGGCTGTAGATTACCGGTGGGGTGTATTCGGCTTCGGGAGCAATGAAGTCGATGCTGGCGCGGATGGGTTCGCGGCAGCCATCGCAGCGCGCCTCGACCTGCTGCCCCGGTTCTAGTCCGGCAATCTGCCCCTCCGGGACGAAGAAGCGCAGGCGGCGGCGCGTGTCCGGCAGCAGGCTGGCGACCGCTGCTCCTGCCGGCACCCATTCGCCTGGCAGGTAATACGTGTCGGCCACCTCGCCGTCATCTGGCGCGGCGACCGTCTTGCGTTCGAGCAGCCAGCGCTTCTGCGCGGCGACGGCTGCGGCCGCGTCGAGGTCGGCCGCAGCGCTGCGCACCTCATCGTCGCGGCCGAGCGAAATCCGCAGACTGGCCAACTGCTGCCGCAGCGCTTCCCGCTGCGCGGCGTCGCGGTCACGCGCCGCCCTGGCTTCGTCGAGCCTCGCCGGCGAGACGAAATGCTGCCGTTCCAGCGCTTCCTGTTGGCGGAATTGCGTTTGCGTGAGTTGCAGGGCCGCGTCGGCCGCGCGCAGTTGTGCCTCGATGGCGGCAATCTCCGCCGGGCGGTGCGGCTCGCGGAGGTTGTTCAGCCTGGCCCGGGCAGCGCCGCTGCGCGCTTCGGCTTCGGCCAGCGCTTGCGCATCGGGATCGCCGGTGATCGCAAAGATCGCCTGACCTTCCTTGACACGCGTGCCGCGGGGGCTGTCGAGGGATTTCAGATAGCCCGCCAGCGGCGCCGCCAGATAAAGAAATTCGCCCTCGACGTAGCCCTGGAAGGCGGTTGGTCGAGGCTTGTCGCAGCCGCAGAGAGCGGCCAGCAGAGCGGCGGCGAGCAGGATGGAATTTCGCGGTGGGTGCATGCGCTGCCATTCTACGGCGCCAACGACCAAGGGGGTGGCCAAAGTGGCCTTGCTCCGGCAACCGGCGGCCGCAGCTTGGCCATCGCTTGCGGGGCGATCAGCGCGGCGCATCGAAACACCTTCCGCCGCGCGACGGCGGCGGCTGATTGGACGGGTGTGGCCGACTCTCAGTGCTTGGGTTCGGTTGCCGGCGCAGCCGAAGCGGTGAGGTCGCGGACCTTCGCTTCCACTTTGATGGACTCGACCTGCTTGTCCTTGCCTTCAACCTGCAGCGTCAGCGGCACGGTGTCGCCTTTCTTCAGCGGTTGTTTCAGGCTCATCAGCATTACATGGTAGCCGCCGGGGCCGAGCACTACCGGCTTTCCGGCGGGCAGGTCCAGGCGAGGGATGGCACGCATCTTCATCACCCCGCCATCCATCTTCATTTCGTGAATCTCGCTGACGCCGGCTGCCGGACTGGCGGCACCGACCAGCACCGCTCCCGATTTGCTGGTGATTTCCATGAATGCACCGGTGGCCTGCTGGCCGCTGACCGTGCCGCGGACCCAGGGGTCCTTGATATCGAGGTCGGCGGCGACTGCGGCCAGTGGAGACATGCCGAGCAGCATTGCCAGCGACAGAACGTTTGCTGATGTTTTCAAGCCATACTCCTTGAGCGTTTGGGGAAAGCGATTATAAATGTGTACCTGCGCTGCTCGCCGCGACAAAATGTCGCAGGCGAGCGCGTCACTTTCAGGAGGCTGCGTCAGGGTTTCAGGCTCCATTTGCCCTGTGCATCTTCGATCCACCAGCCGGAGTGGAACTGCTCCTTCCAGCGCTTGACCTGTGCCGCGCGCGCCGCCGGTTCGTAGGCCTTGCCGCCGTGCGCTTCGGCGAGGGCGTAGATCAGCGAATTGCGGTCCGGGTTCTCGTTGTCGATGAGCTTCTCCGCAATCTGCCTTTGCGGCAGGCTGAGCCGGCTGTCGTCGCGCATCTTGACCATACCGTCGTAGCCCAGACCAATGATCCCGGCGTCGTAAAAGCGGACCAGTCGCGAGGAGCGCTGTGCCAGGCTGTGCTTGACGACCACCACCGGCGGCGTGCCGATGTCGAGATTGATCGGGTCGCCGGCAGCGACGGCAGCGGTGCAGGAAAGCAGGGCCAGCAGAAGCAGAAGGGGTTTCATGGGAGTGGTCCTGAAAAATCACTTGCCGGCCAGCAGCTGCCTGAGATCGGACGCGACGTTGTCGGGGGTTTCGCCATGCCGGATCAGAAGCCGCAGCCGGCCCTCGGGGTCATAGGCATAGCTGCCTGTGGAGTGGTCGAGGCTGTAGGTGCCGGCAGTGCTGCCAGCCTGTCTGGCGTAGAACACCTTGAAATCCCTGGCCACTGCCGCGGTCGTCGCTTCGTCGCCGCGCAGGCCGACGAAGCTCGGGTGAAAGGCCGTGACGTATTCGCGCAACACCTGCGGGGTGTCACGCGCAGGATCGAGCGTGACGAAGATCACTTGTACGCGGCCGGCGTCGTTACCGAGACGATTCAGCACCTCACGCATCGACAGCAGCGTGGTCGGGCAGACGTCAGGGCACTGGGTGTAGCCGAAAAACACGACGACGGCCTTGCCCTTGAAGTCAGCCAGATGCCGAGCCTGACCTTGCGGGTCGGTCAGCGCGAAATCCTTGCCCCAGTCGGCACCGGAAACATCGGTCGATTTGAAGGTCGGGGGTTGCGAACAGCCCGCGAAGAGGAGGGTGATGCATACGATCAGGGTCGAGAGTATTTTCATGGTTGTCGATGGTCTGTGGCGAAAGCGCCGGGTCTGTCTCCAGATGCAGGAGGCCGCAAATCGTCTTCTCCGGGTGAGGATGCGGACCAGTCGTACCGCCGGCTGGCGGGGTACAGGTCTGGCTACTGACGCATCCGGCAAGCATGCAATCACCAGGCATTGTCGACACACCACCGGCCTGGAACCTTGATGCAGGTTAATCATTGTCGCTCATTCCGGCGGTGTTGCGGCAGCCCGCTGATCGTCACCTCGTGCTTTTGCGGAGTGCCGCCGGAAATCCGTCCTGTTCCCGGCCGCCAGAGCGGCTGGAGAGCGCTGGCGCGGTCAGGGTCTCTTGGGCCGATCGGCTGATTGCGGTTGAAAAGCTTCTTGCTCAAGGCGTACAGTACAGTCTGGTCGAAGTGGCCGGGGGTGGCTTGGCTTCCGCTCAAATGCGCGACGGCATCGCTCCACGAGCGGCATGGGTGTGCTTTCAATTTCCTGGGAGTCAATGAGATGTCGCAAGCGGACTGGTATTTCGACTTCATCTCGCCCTACGCGTATCTCGGGCTGATGCGGCTCCGGGAATTGCCGCAGGACCTCGAGATCAGCTACCGGCCGGTGTTGTTCGCCGGTTTGCTGAATCACTGGGAGCAGAAAGGTCCTGCGGAAATCGCGCCGAAACGGTCGTGGACCTATCGCTCCTGCACCTGGTGGGCCAGTGCGCACGGCATTCCCTTCCGCTTTCCGGCCGCGCACCCGTTCAACTCGCTTCCCTACCTGCGGCTGGCGATAGCTGCGGGCAGTACCGGTCAGGCGGTGCGTCTGATTTTCGAGGCCTTGTGGACCAGCGCTGCCGACCCTGCCGATCCCGCGCTGCTGGCCGAACTGGCGGGTGCGCTGGGCGTCGATCCGCAGGCCTGGTCACACCAGCCGGTCAAGGATGCGCTGCGGGGCGGCACGCAGCAGGCCATTGCCGCAGGCGTTTTCGGTGTGCCGACACTGCGTGTCGGTGACGAACTGTTCTGGGGGGCGGACGCCACCGATTTCGTCAAGGCTTATCTTGCTGATCCCGGGATTCTGGGCACAGCCGAGATGCGGCGGGTTGCGACCTTGCCGGTCGGCGCTTCGCGGATACCGATCTGAACCGCTCCCTACGCGGCCAACCCTGTAGGCAGCGAACTCGTTGCCTACGCTCGACAACGCGGGTTGGGTTGGCGAGCGTGCTATCATCCACGCACCCGATCGGCAAGGAAAGCGCATGGCCTCCTGGGGCTGTCAGCACGAACTCGATGGCAAGTGCAGCAAGATCAACGACCTGGTGTGCGACCCGGGGATGAAGGGCTGTGTTCTGGCCGGCCGTTATTTCTTCCTGAGCAGCGACGACAAGAACCAGCGCCTGCGCGACAAGCAGCAGCGGACGGCGAGCCCGCCAGGCGACGAGCCCGCGGACTGAATTGCCGTCGCCAGCAGGCACGCCTGGCCGCCGGTGGCAGCTACCCCACCACTGGCCTGACCCGGCTCGCCGCGAGTTTTGCGCGCGCCCGCGCGACGGCCACATCGTCGCCGTTGGCCACCGCCACGCCCATGCGGCGTTTGCGGAAGGCCTCGGGTTTGCCGAACAGGCGCAGGTCGCTGCGCGCTACGGCGAGCGCTTCGGCGATGCCTTCGAACGCGATACCCTTGGCGTCGCTGCCGCCGTAGATCACGGCCGAAGCGCCCGGCTCGCGCAGGCGGGTATCGACGGGCAGGCCGAGGATGGCGCGCGCGTGCAGTTCGAACTCGGAGAAGTGTTGCGAGCACAGCGTCACCAACCCGGTGTCGTGCGGGCGCGGGCTGACTTCGGAGAACCACACCTGATCACCCTTGACGAACAGTTCGACGCCGAAGAGGCCGCGCCCGCCGAGGCTGCCGGTGACGGCGGCGGCGATGGCGCGCGCCTTCTCCAGAGCGGCCGCACTCATCGCCTGCGGCTGCCAGGATTCGACGTAGTCGCCGGCGACCTGCAGGTGTCCGATCGGTTCGCAGAATGAGGTCTCGATGACCCCGCCGGCGCCGCGTGCGCGCACGGTGAGCAGCGTGATCTCATAGTCGAAGTCGATCAGGCCTTCGACGATGACCCGGCCCTGATTGACCCGCCCGCCGCTCGCCGCGTAATCCCAGGCCGGCGACACGTCATCGGGACCGCGCAGCAGCGATTGCCCCTTGCCGGAAGACGACATCACCGGTTTGACAATGCACGGGTAACCGATGTCGCCGGCGATCGCGGACTGCAGTTCGGCCAGGGAATCGGCAAAGCGGTACGGCGAGGTGGCGAGGCCGAGTTCCTCGGCGGCCAGGCGGCGGATTCCCTCGCGGTTCATGGTCAGACTGGCCGCTCGGGCGGTGGGGATGACTTCGGCGAGTTGTTCGGCTTCCACGTCGACCAGCGTGGCGGTGGCGATGGCCTCGATCTCCGGCACGATGAGGTGGGGCTTTTCCTGTTCGATCAGGGCCCGCAATGCAGCCCCATCGGTCATGTCGATCACATGCGAGCGATGCGCGACCTGATGGCCGGGAGCGTTGGCGTAGCGATCGACGGCAATCACCTCGACGCCGAGTCGTTGCAGGGCGATGATCACTTCCTTGCCGAGCTCTCCGGCGCCCAGCAGCATGACGCGCAGCGCGCCGGGGGACAACGGGGTTCCGATCTTCATGGGGCTTTCCTTGAATTGGGCGCCACGCAATCTATGCGCCACCGGCGTCGGCGTCAAGCCCTGCCGCCGCGCTGATCGCTCGTGCCCGTCCCCTGTCAGGCGATCCGGCAGGCTTCCTCGAAACTCAGGCGAGGGCCGCGCGGGTGCAGGCTGGCGGGGTTGCCGACGCCCAGGTTGCAGAGAAAATTGGCCTGGTAGCGCCCGTCCGGGAAAAATGCGGCATTGAGCTTGCCGGCGTCGAAGCCGGACATCGGGCCGCAGTCGAGACCCAGCCCGCGCGCCGCGACGATCAGGTAGGCGCCCTGCAGCGTACTGTTACGGAAAGCGGTGCTGCTGGCCAGTTCGGCATTGCCCGCGAACATCGGCTTGGCGTCGTAGGCAGGGAACAGGGTCGGGAGGTGTTCGTAAAAGCGGCTGTCGGTGGCGATGATCACAGTTGCCGGGGCGGCCAGTGTCTTGTCGAGGTTGCCCGGAGACAGCGCCGGGGCGAGTTTTTCCTTGCCCTCCGGGGTGGTGACAAAAACCAGCCGCGCCGGCTGACAGTTCATCGACGTCGGGCCCCACTTCATCAACTCGTAGAGCCGGCGCAATGTGGCCTCGGGGATCGGTTCGGGGGCGAAGGTATTGTGCGTGCGCGCGTGCACGAAGAGTTGATCGAGATCTTCGGCGCTGAGGGCCGTGCGGGTGGCGATTCCGGTCATCCATATCTCCAGTTGGTTTGTTGTGCAGGGTTTCGGCCTCGGCAAGCGGCGAGGGGAGCGAAGCGGGGCGGCGTCGGCCGGCCCCGCTGCCCTGCGTGCTTACTGTTTCAGGGCTTCGACGGCGATGGTCAGGGTGACGTCGTCGCTGACATGCGGCGCGTACTTGCCGGCGTTGAACTCGGAGCGCTTGATCCGGGCGCTGGCATTGGCGCCCAGGGCATCCTTCTTGACGATCGGGTGGGGCATGGTCTGGAAGGAACTGAGGCTCAGGGTGACCGGCCTGGTAATGCCCTTGACGGTGAGCAGGCCTTCGACGGCTACCGGCTTGTCGCCGTCAAACTTGATGGCGGTGGACTTGTAGGTGATGGTCGGGTACTTCGCGGTATCGAAGAAGTCTTCGCCCTGGAGGTGCTCGTTGAACAGCGCATAGCCGGTATCGACCGTGCGGGCGTCGATGACGATGTCGACCGAGCCGGTCTTCGCGGCGCGGTCGAAGACGATGGTGCCGGAAGTCTTGTTGAAGCGTTGAATCTGGTTCGAGTACCCGAAATGGTTGTATTCGAAGCGCGGGTAGGTGTGGTTGGGGTCGACCAGGTAGGTTTCCGGGGCGGCGAACGCCGGGGCGGCGAACAGGCTGGCGAGGGTGATGAGGCCGAGTTGCTTTTTCATGAGAAGGCTCCTTGACGTTGGGGGACTTACTTGCGGATTGCTGCCGGGGCAGCGACGATGTGGAACTTGATCTGCACTTCGTTGGCGACGGTGCTGACGTCGGACCAGACGCCGTCGCCGACACCGAACTCAAGACGCTTCAGGACGAAGGCGCCGTCGAAGACGCCGTTGCCGCCGTCCTGGCGGAAGCTGAACGGGGCGGTGACGTCCTGGCTCTTGCCCTTGATGGTCAGCTTGCCGACGAGTTCGAACTTGTCGCCGCCGAGTGGGCGAACGGCTGAGGAAACGAATGTCGCGGTCGGAAACACCTTGACATTGAACCAGGGTTTGCCGACGACTTCGTCGTTGGCGTCCCTGGAACCTGCGTCGATGCTGTTCAGGTCAAGGTCGAGGCGGGCAGTGGCGGCCGCCGGTTTTGCCGGGTCGAAGGCCAGGCTGGCGGCGAACTTTCGGAAGCTGCCGTCGATGGGCACGCCCATCTGTTTCGAAACGAAGGTCAGTGAACTCTTGCCGGCCTGGAACTGGTTGAACTCGGCGGCAGCGGCGCTGCCGGCGGCGGCGACGGCCAGCGTCGCAAGGATCAAGCGAAAGGTGGTCATGGGTTTCTCCATTCGGGGTTGGCGGCGGACGGTCGGCGTTTCCGGGCGAGGAAAGGCAGCATGCGTGCCAGTACGTCGTCGCGGTCGAGCAGGTGATGTTTGACGGCGGCGCCGATGTGCGCCAGGACCAGGGCTGCCAGGGTGAAGTTGAGGGCGGTGTGCATGCTCTCCAGGAGTTCGCCGAGTTCCTTGTCCTTCTGCAGCAGGTCGGGTAGCGGCAGGATCCCGAAATACACCGTCTGGAAGCCTTTTGCCGAACTCATCAGCCACCCGGAAAGCGGAATGGCGATCATCAACAGGTAGAGCAGGTGGTGCAAGCCATGCGCAGCCGTCTTCTGCCAGTTGGGCATGGCTGCCGGCAAGGCCGGCGGTGGATGACCGGCGCGCCAGGCGAGGCGAACCAGCACCAGCACGAAAGCGGTGACGCCGGCCCATTTGTGCCAGGAATAGATCTTCAGCTTCTGGGGTGACAAAGGCAGGTCGCTCATGTACAGACCGACGCTGAACAAACCGATCAGCAGCAGGGCCATCAGCCAGTGGATGAAGATCGCGGTGGGCGTGTAGCGGGTCGCGGGCATGCCATTCTCCTTATGAGCCAGGGGTGGAAGTGGGCCAGAACGCGTAGCTGTCCATCGCCAGAACTACGGAGTCGATGCCCTGGTACAGGCATTCCGACCGGTAATCGAGGCCGGCCGCGCCGATGGCGACGTGCAGTGGCAGCAGATGCTCCTCGCTGGGGTGGGCGCGGACGGCGTGTGGCGCGCGCTGGCGATAGTCGAGAAGCGAATCGTGATCGCCGGCGGCGATACGCTGCCCGATCCAGTCGGCGAACGCAGCCACGTAGGCCGGTGTTTCCGAACCCTCGGCGAAGGCGCGGCGGAAATCGCCGAGGTTGTGGGTGAGATTGCCCGACGCCAGCAGCAGCACCCCATCGGCAAGCATCGGGGCGAGGGCGCGCCCGAGCTGGAAGTGGTGTTCGGGGCCGAGACCCGTCTGCAACGACAGGGGCAGTACGGGAATGTCGGCCTGCGGGTACATCAGCGACAGTGGCGTCCAGGCACCGTGGTCCAGCCCGCGGTCCTTGTCCATGCGTACGCCGAACCCATTCTCGAGGAGCCGCGTGCGCAATTCTTCGGCGACGGCGGCGTCGGACCGCGCCGGATAGCGGACACGGTACAGTTCCGCCGGGAAGCCGTAGAAATCGTGGATCGTTTCGAGTTCGGGGGCGGTGCCGATCGTCGGCGTTGCTGTTTCCCAATGCGCGCTGACGACGATGATCGCGCGCGGTCTGGGCAGTTCGGCAGCCGCTCGGGCCAGCGCGGCTCCCGCCGGTCCGGGCTGGAGCACCATCGTCGGCGCGCCGTGGGCAACGAAGAGGGCTGGGAAATGGGCTGAGAAATGGGCTGAGAAATGTTCGGGGGAGCGGGCGGCAACTGCGGGGCTGGTCATGTGCATCGTCCTTGGTGTTCAGTGCTTGCCGAAGAGTTCCTGCGCCAGGCAGGCCAGCGGGCGTGGCGGGTGGCCAACGAGCAGGGCGAAGTCATTGCGCACGCGGTCGAACTTTCCGGCAGCCACCGCCGAGTACATGCTGGCCAGCGCGCGCGCAGACCAGGTCGGCCAGCCGTGGCTCTCCAGCGACTGTGCGTACGCGTCCTCGCTGATCGGCTGATATCGCACGCGGCTGCCGGTGACCTTGCCGACGGCGGCAGCGACCTCCTGATAGTCGTGTGTCGCTTGTCCGGTCAGTTCGTAGACCGTGCGGGCCAATGCCGGCGCCAACGCGGCCGCGGCGATGGCTTCCGACAGTTCGGCGCGGCTGATGAAGCTCGCGCGGCCGCCTCCTGCGGGCAACTGGAAGGTGCCGGTAGACCACGCGGCCGCCACGGTCATCGGCAGAAAATCAGCGTAGAGCGGGTTGCGCAGTGCGGTGAAGGCGATGCCGCTGGCGGCGAGGGCGGCTTCGCTGGCCCGATGGACAGCGGCGTACTCGGCCGGCGAGTCGGCAGCGACATCGATGAAACTGGTGTAGAAGATGTGCTTGACGCCGGCTGCCCGGGCTGCGTCGATGGCGTTCTGGTGCTGGGCAATGCGGACCACGCCGGGGCCGTCGGTCGACACCAGAATCAGTTTGTCGACGCCCCTGAACGCGGTAAGCAACGTATCGGGTTGATCAAAGTTGCCGTGACGGACGTCGATGCCGCGTTCGGCGAGTTCGCCGGCCCTGGCCGGATCGCGCACGCTGGCGGCGATGCCCGCGGTGCCGCCACGGCGGGCGACGAGTTGGTCGATGATGCGGCGACCGAGTTGGCCGGTGGCTCCGGTAACGAGGATCATGTATTTCTCCATGGGCGACTGCGTGTGATGGCCGAACTGTAACGCAGCGGTTGGTGCTGAAATAGGGCACAATCTGCAATTATTTGTTGCGAAAACAGCAACGACTGGAGAAGCGATGGATCGTCTCGACAGCATGCACATCTATCTGCGTGTCGCCGAACTCGGCAGTTTTGCCGCGGTGGCGCGGCAACTGGACGTGGCCCGCTCGGTGATCACTCGCCAGGTGGCGGCACTTGAAGCGCACCTTGGCGTCAAGCTGATCGCCCGCAGCACCCGCAGCCTGATGCTGACCTCGGCCGGCAGCGCCTACCTCGAACGCTGCCGGGAAATCCTCAACCTCGTCGAAGCCGCCGAGGCCGGTCTGGCCGACGAACGCCAGGAACCACGCGGACTGATTCGCCTCAGCGTGCCGCTGAGTTTCGGTCTTCGCCACCTGTCGCCGTTATTGATGGATTTCAACGTGACCTATCCGGATGTCGTCACCGAGATCGATTTCACTGACCGGCGGGTCAAGCTGGTCGACGAAGGACTCGATCTCGCAATCCGCATCACCCGACGCCTCGATCCTCTCGATGTCGCGCGGCGGATCGGTAGCAGTCGTCTGCAGGCGATCGCGTCACCGGATTACCTGCGTCGCCACGGCGAGCCGAAACATCCCCGCGAACTGGCCGAGCACGAGTGTCTGATCTACCTGCCCGCGCAGCATGAGGGCTGGCCGTTTCTGGTAAACGGTGCGACGGAACTGTTTCCGGTGCGCGGGCGGATGCGGGCCAACAACGGCGATGCGTTGCTCGACGCCGCGATGCGTGGTCTGGGAATCACCGCCCAGCCAACATTCATCAGCGCCGCGGCTGTCGAGGCGGGCTGGGTACGACCGATTCTCACCGACTATCCGATGCCGGAACTCGGCATATACGCGTTGCTCCCCGGCAATCGCTACGTTCCACAGCGGGTGCGGGTGCTGGTCGACTATCTGGCCGAGCGGATTGGCAGCCGGCCGTACTGGGAAGGTGCCAGCTAGAACGTTCAGGACACGCCACTATCGTTCACGGTTCCGCCGGTCCAACCGCGGCTTGCCGCTGCCCTCATCCTGCGCGGCACGGGGTCGGCGCCGGGAGGCGTTGTGAGGTGAAATGCCGGGAGGTTGACGATCGGCATCGGTCGCCTCGACAATGTCCGGCTCTCCAGGAGAAAGCCATGTCCCACCTGCCGAAACTTTTTTTCACTGCGCTTGTATTCTTGATCGCCACTCTGGCTCAGGCCGCCGGCCTTGATGCCATCTCCAGCGGGGACGCCGCGGCGGGGGTCAAGGCGGCATTGACCAAGGGGGCTGATTATGCGGTTTCCTCGCTGGGCAAGGACAACGGCTTCCTCGGCAATTCCAGGGTAAGGATTCCGCTGCCCGGCTATCTGGCAAAGGCGGAGTCTGCCCTGCGCATGTTCGGCATGGGCAAGCAGGCTGACCAGTTGGTCGATACCATGAACCATGCGGCCGAGAACGCCGTCGCCGAGGCCCGGCCGATCCTCGGCGAATCGATCAAGAAGATGACCATCCAGGATGCCAAGGCGATTCTGACGGGTGGCGAGGACAGCGTGACGCAATATTTCAAGCGCACTTCTTCCGATCAACTGACCGCCAGGTTCATGCCCATCGTCAAGGCCGAGACCAGGAAGCTGGATCTGGCCGAGCAGTACAACAAGTTCGCCGGCAAGGCGGCGAGCGCCGGACTGGTCGACAAGAAGAGCGCCGACCTCGACAGCTACGTCACGCAGAAGGCCATGGACGGCCTGTTCCTGATGATCGCCGAAGAGGAAAAAAAGATACGTTCCAACCCGTTGGCCGCTGGTAGCGAACTGCTCAAGAGCGTATTCGGCGCAATCTGAACGGTCAGCCCGGTCTTTGCCTCGGCCAGGATGCTTGAGTTCCAGGCGTCACCGGGGAAGGTGACGCCGGCCGTCTGCGACCGGGATACCAACCGTCTAGCGCTGCACGTAGCCGGTCAACTCGTAGCGCTCATGTTTGACCAGCTTGCCGTTGGCGAAGCGTTGCCGGGTTTCATGGGCGATGACGCGACGGACTTCCGGGGAGATCCAGAACAGGTTGTATACCTCGACCCCGAACCTTTCGCCCTGGCTCCAGCCCATTCCTTCGACCCGGAATGCGTCGAAGGTACCGGCCGGGAGCGTGACGCTTTCCCTGGCCACCACCCGGTACTCGATCTGCGAGTCGTAGGTGGCGCCCCTGGCGTTGGTCAGGCGGTGGCGCGCGGTCCAGCGCTTGCCGAGGCTGTAGTCGGCGATCTGGTGCTGGGCGTCGGTGTAGCGGGTCCCGTCCGCCAGCTTGACGGGGTTGCCGATCAGGTCGGTGATCAGGCTGCCGTTGTTGTAGATCACCTGCGTATCGGTGATCGCGGTGACCACCAGGGTGTACTGGCGGATCTCCTGGTTGGTTGCCAGATCGAGGTGCCGGTAGCTGTAGCGATCGCCGAGTCTGAAGCGTGTATCGGCGCGTGCGGTGCCCTTCGAGTAGGGATTTGGAGC
>WBZT01002294.1_pt1 | contig 13417 bp, 13 predicted proteins | sample 5204241 | NCBI WGS metagenome assembly WBZT01 (sample SAMN12344358, study PRJNA552823) | activated sludge metagenome | biome: Activated sludge suspended growth; feature: Nitrification reactor; material: Wastewater; isolation source: activated sludge from nitrification reactor of wastewater... | reverse complement strand
GCGTCAGCCTGCTTGCGGAGCGTGTCGGCGCCGCAGTGGCGGCACTTGTACGCGCCGGGGACGTGCCACCGACCGCATGCGGGGCATTCGGGAGCTCTGCGCCCGTTGTCGAAGATGATGGGCTTACCCACGGGACCCGCGGCGCGCGGCGGCCAGTCGACCAGCGCGATAAAGTTGCCGCCTGGGTCGACGACACCGCGACCCAAAAAACACCTCTCGCCGGCGTTCGCCGTCAGACAGGCGAGCACCTCCGAGCTGTGGCCCGGCGGCATGGGGTTTTCAAAGTGGTCGTCGCTGCCGTCCGAGTAAATGCACCACCCAGCGTTGTGCCGGAGCACCGGGTACGGCTTCGGCTCCGGTGGCGCGGCTGCGGGACCTGGGTCGTCATGCAGGCGGGGGATGCCGCATTGGGGGCACGCGTACTCCCCTGTCTGCCCGTCCGCGGACTGACCACAAGCCGAGCACTTCTCGCTTCGATCCCGGTCCACCCCCGTGGCGAGCGCGTCGGCGAGCGCGAGCAGCAGGGCGTCACGGGCGTCATCGTAAGCTGCCCGCGCCGCGCTCAAGCGGATGACACTGTCTCTTCGCGCCTCCGCCAATTCCGACTTCGCCGCGACCAGCCGGGCGCGCAGCTCTGCCAGCGTCGGGGCGCTCATCGGAGTGTCCCTTCGCAGACCGAGCAGGGCACGACCGCCTCGTCCTGGCAGGCGCCTCGGCCCACATGACAGAAGGCCCCGCGGGTCCGCGGACACGCTTCCGTCTGAGTCGGCGAGAGGGAGCAGCCCCAGACGACACCGCACGACAGCGCAACGAGCCAGACCCGCCTCACGACGCACCTCCCTCTTCCCCAATCTGATGCCGCTCGCGCAGCTCGATCAGCCGCGCCAGCGTGCGCCGCTCCTGCTCCCACTCGTGCAGCAGGAGCGTCGCTCGGTCGCTACGGATCTGTCGCGTCAGCTCCTCGTCGCTCATCGCACGCAGGAGCAATAGGAGCCGCGGGTGCTCGACGTCGCGATGCACGATGACGTCGCCGTCATCGATACGCCACCCCTGCGGCAACGACGCGACCTGGGTGTCGTGCGCCTTGAGGACCCTGAGGCCGTCGGCCGTGATGCGCGGCTCGGGCGCGTGGCCGTCACCTGCGAGGTCGTCGACCAGGCCCTCCAGGTACAACTTGCCCAGCGCGTCCCCGAGGTCGCCGACGGGCTCCCCCTGCGCGATGCGCCGGAGCACCGTACGCTGCGTGTGGCTCAGCGTGGCGTCGACGACGGCGCGGCACTGCATGCACCGGCGCACCCCCGCGTATGTCTCTACGACGGCGTGCGTACACGTAGCGTCCGTACTGCTCACGGCGTACCGCCGGGCGTACGCGCCGTACGCGCCGCCGAGCCGTCGGCCTCGCAAGCCAACAGCCACTTGGTGAGCACGACGAGCTGACGGCTCGTCGCGTACGCCAGGTCAGATAACGCCGCGAGCCCCCTTCGGTGCAGCTCCATCCGGCGCTCGAGGGCGTCCGTGACGTGGACGAGCTCCGGACGCAGCTCAGATCGCGTCGCGGGCGGCGGGGCCGCAGCAGCCCCCTCCGCCGTGGCGCCGCCGGCGCCCGGGTCTTCGGTGTCGTACATCGGTTCCTGCTCCTTCATCGTGTCTTCTCCCCTCCGTGCGGAGGCCCGTAGAAGGGCTCCGGCGGCGTGTCCGTAGGCTGCACCGTCCAGGACGTACCGTCCACGTGCAAGACGCGCGCGACCCGCACCAGCCACGTCGACCCCGTGCGGCGCCGCGCCACGACCACGTCCCCCACCGTCGGCACCGTCCCGCGACCCGACACCGCCCACGTCCAGCAGCCCCGCGCGTCCAAGACCAGGTCCGTCAGGTGGAACTTGCCCTCGCACAGCGTCGACGGCCGGACCGGCGGCGGCACCGCCCGCGCCGCGACCGGCGGCCGCGCCACGGGCCCGGCCGCCGGCCGCTCCCACCACAAGAGCCGCCGCCCACCCCCGGGAGACCCGTCGTCGCTTTCGTCTTCATCCTCAGGGTCAGAACCCAGAGCATCGTCGTCTTCACCCGCTGACGCAGGTGAAGACGACCCCACGCTCCCCGCTCCCAGCTGCACCTGCTCTCGCATCTCTCCCTCCGTCTCAGGACTTGCCTTTCACCCGGCCCCGTGGCCCTTTGGGCCACGGGCCGCGAGGGGCGGCGAGCGACCGAGCGTCCGGGCTCCTCGACGCTCCGCCGCGTCGACCGGGTCGCTAACGCTCCCCGCTCGCCGCCGGCTCCGCTGGAGCCCGACAGCTCTCGCGGCGCTTCGTCGCCTCGTCGCTAACGCTCCTCGCCGCCTCGCTCTGCTCGAGCGTCGCTCGCCGAGGGTAGCACGTTTTTCCGTAAAAGTCAAGCGGTCTAACCTCGCGTGATTATTGCGCAACCAATTTTTACGGTGATCAATCGCATCCCCTTCGGTGCCGGTTTTCAGGATGTCGGGCAGACGGGGGCGAATAGGTTGCCAGCCCCAGCCGAAGCAGGTACGACAGGGGCATGCGACCCATCACCGTCACCGCCAAGAACTTCGGCCCCCATGATGACCTGACCCTGGAGTTCTCCAGGGGGATGATGCTGGTCTACGGACCGAACGGTGTCGGCAAGTCCACCGCCGTCGTCGAGACGGTCGCTTGGGGCCTCTGGGGGGAGACCGTGCGGGGAGTGAACCCCCGACCTGCCGACCTGCCGGCGGGGAAGCCCACGGTCGTGACCGTGGTGTGCGAGCACCAGGGGGTGACGTACACCGTCACCCGGAAGACGACGGGGAAGTCGCCGACGTTGTCGTGGTCCCGTGACGGGCAGGCCCCCGTCGTCTACGAGACGACGACCAAGGCGCAGAAGGCCCTCGAGGCGGAGCTCGGAGATCTCGGCCTGTGGGTGGCGACATCGGTCTTCAGCATGGACGACGCTGACATGTTCACCCAGGCCGGCGACTCGGACCGCAAGAAGCTCCTGGAACGGCTCCTGGGGCTCGAGCTCTTCGACGAGGCGTCTGCGGCGGCCCGCACAGAGGCGGTGAATACACGTAAGCGCTTGGCGGGCATGCAGTTGAGGCTCCAGGGAATTACGGCCTCCGTCGCCCAGGCGGAGGAGGGTCTCGCACGGCTCCAGTTTCTGGAGGGGCCTGCGAACCCCCCGCCGAGCACACAGCCCCTCGAGGCCGAGCTCATCGTCCTCACCCAGCAACAGCAGCAGCTCACCCGGAGCGTACACGAGGCGCAGTTCGGACTGGAGCAGGTCCGTCGGCAGCAGGTCCGTCTGGTCGACGGCAAGTGCATCACCTGTGGCCAGCCCCTCCCCGAGGGCATGGTGGAGCATCAGCAGCAAGCTACGCGGGACGCCGAGGCCAACATCTTGAAGGTCCAGCAGGAGATAAGACCAGAACTCGATGCTATCTCGTCGAGCATAAAGGCACTTACCGGTCGCATACAGGACCTCAGGTCTCAGGCGCAGCAGCACCAGGCGCTCGCCCGGGTATCCCTGCAGCTCACCCAGGCGGAGGAGCAGCTGTCCGAGCTGTACGTCCAGAAGCTCGAGCTGGAGCTCGGGTTCCAGGGGCTGACCGAGGAGACCGCGGTGGCCGAACACGTAGCCCGGGTGCTCGGGCCCAAAGGCGTGCGCGGCCACATCCTCGGTCGCGCCCTGTCGGCGCTCACCGAGCTCGCCAACACCTACCTGTCCTGGATGACGTCCAAGATCCGTGTGTCCATCGACCCCGTCGTCGGGGCCGACGGGTCGGTACAGTTCAAGCTCAGCGTACAGGGCGCCGGCGGGGGGCAGTACAAGGGCGCATCCGGCGGCGAGCGACGGCGCATCAACGTCGCCCTGCTCATGGCGTTGTCCCAGCTGCGCCGCAGCGACATGCTCATCATGGACGATCTGTTCGACGCGGTGGATAGCGCGGGCGCCACCGCCATCGTGCGGCTGCTGGCCGAGGTCGCCAAGAAGTCAGACGTCGTGGTCATCACGCACGACCAGAACCAGGGGCTGTTGACAGCTCTCAGCGCTGACGCAAGGAAGGTTGTACGGCTTCCTTGACAATGTCATCGTACGGCGTATCATCCGTACACCTTCGGTCCAGGAGTGTTCATGGGATTCCAGTTTTCTCGCAGTGGCGGGGTGATGTACGGACAGTCGTCGGATGGTCGAATCAAGGTCCAGTACCCGGTGGGGGACAGGGCAAAGGTCGAGGCGATGCTCATGGCCGCCGAGATCATGTGCCCCCAGGATGAGCAGCTGACGCTCACGTCGGAGGTGGCACCCCAAGTCCGCCCCGGGCAGACCGAGCCAGCAGCTCACCAGCCGGAGAAGCGGAAGCACCGCGTGGCGAAGAAGCTGAAGAACGACGACGGGTCGCCGTTCGTCTTCAGCGACTGGGTCGCGGAGAACGTCAGTGCGTCGCCGAACGGCCGGCGCTCGGTCGACGAGATCCTCAAGCAGATCGGCCACCACTACGACAACGACAGGGCGAAACTGGTGGCAGCGCTGCGGGTCGCTGCGATGCAGACCCAGAAGTTCTCCCTCGCGGGTGACACTGTTCTCGCCAAGACGGCTTCGGTGCCGAAGCTGGGGAACAAGCGAGGCATCTGATGGTGATGGCGCCAGATCCGCAGGACAACAACCAGCACAGCTACCTCTACTCGTGGGAGGTGTTCGACGCTGATCTGGCGCAGGAGCTCTATCTCTGGCTCGGCAAGGCGCAACGGGTGACATTCGCGCCTACCGACCGCCCCTACAACAAGTCGGAGAGGCTCCTCGACGAGAAGCTCGTCGACCGAGCGCGCGAGGCGCTCGACCGGCAGGACATCCTGACGGGGCGCATCGTCTTCGTCGGCCCTGACACGAAGGCGCACCGGCTGCCTGGTGACGCGCGGCGGCACGCCGAGGCGCTGGCCGCGAAGGGCTTCTCGATCTTGGTCATCGCGGACGTCTTGGGGTACAGCGACCAGACTCTCCGGCGGTGGAACATTAAGTCTGCCAAGGAGTCTGGACGCCAGGCGTTCATCCCGAATGGCACGGAGACGGAGCTTGATCTGTGGCGGGAGATCGGCCGGGCTCGCGTTCTCGAGCTCCGGCCCGACGACGATCGCGGCCCCCGGTCCAAGCACTACCTCTTGGTCGGGGCCGCGATGGTCTGGCTCCAGCAGCTCGTCTGAGGAAACATGCCCCCGCCAACACGGCCGCAGACAGCAATCTACGATGCGATCGTCGCCTGCTACCGCAAGCTCGATCGTGAGGCAGGTGGCATCAAGGGGGTACACCACCAGCAGGTGGCGAAGCTGCTGAAGCAGCCGCAGCAGGTGGTGATGTGGGCATGGGAGCGCGGCTGGCCGGGGGCACAGGGCATCCCTGGCATGCCCGCCGTGCGTGACCTCATCTTCCGTGAGCAGGTCTTGGCGCGAGCAGCGCGCAACAAGGCGATGCAGAAAATGATCGAGGCTCGGACGGAAGAGCTCAACAACGCCACTGAGGACTCCGCCAGATCCAGGGCCTTGGAGGGGCTGGCGGTACGTCAGCAGATGATGGTCGCGGGGGAGCTACTCAACAACACGCTCCAGGTGTTGATGGGCGTCCAGCGGATGCGCGAATCGGTCATCGCCGGCATCAACGAGCTCGCCGACGACCCATCCACGCCGATGTCGAAGCGACTTCAGATCATGAATCAGATGTCGGAGATCGCGGAGCGCGACTCGAAGACCCTCGAGCGGGCGCAAGCTCTCGAACGCCGGTTCATGGGGGAGGTCGAGCAGCGGCACAAGATGGATGGGGAGGCGTCTGCGGCGGCGACCGCCGAGTCGGTGTTCGACAACCTCTCGGCGCTGCTGCGCGCGATGGGCGTACAGCAGAAGCCGGGCGCGGGGGCCTTGCCTGCACCGGCAGACCCCCAGCTCATCACGGTCGAGCCGGAGACCACGAGCAACAAGGTCAAGAAGGGCTAAGCGACCTTCGCGCGCGGGAGCCGCTTGACCTTGCTGGCCGGCGTCTTGGACGACGGGGCCACGCTCTCGGCGTGCCGCCGGGAGTTGTTGATTGCGTGCGCGATGGCCTCGAGTTCGGCGTCTTCGCGTGCATCCCGCGTCGGATAGTCCTGGGCACCGTGGGCCACGACACGCTCGAGCAGCCGTAGTTGCCCGAGCGTGAGGGTCACGGCAGCGCCTTTGCCGGTAGCGTACGCGTCGGGGAAGTCGGGGTCGTTCTTGCTGTGCGCCATGCCACAGGCGTACCCCGACGCTGCACCCGGTGCAAGCTCGTCAGGTGGGTCGCCACCGCATGAGCTCTTCGTAGTGGCGTGACCGCACGTTGCAGTAGGCGCGCTGTTTCCGGGCTGGGTCCTTGAAGAAGGAGGCCTGACCGCGCGAGAGGGCGCCGTAGCGCTCCCCGTTTGCAGCCATCGCTTCTGCGCGGGCCCAATCGCCGGGGCACTTGCCGTCGTTCAAGTAGGCGTCGGCGACGGACCAGTAGCAGCGTGCCGCGGCGACGATGTCGAAGGTCCATCCGTTGTAGCCGCACTTGGCCCAGAACCAGCCCTGCATCTGGAAGGGGCCGTGGCTGGCACCGATGTCGCCTGCCCTCGGGGCGCTGCGGAACGCTGACTCCCAGCACCAGGCAGCCCCGAGGATCCCACGACCTGCGACAGGGACACCGAGGTCGCGCTCGAGGCGGACCAGCGCGAGGAGCTTCCACGGGTCCGGCGGGTCTTGTAGCGACCGACTTTTCACCCACGGGTTCTTGGTGCGCTCGAAGCGCTTGCAGGCGGACACCCAGAGTTCGACCTCCGCTCGTTCTTGGTCGCTGATGTCCCCCGACACCAGGAGCCCGAACTCGGTGGCGGGTGGCGGCTCGATCTCCGCTTCCGGCAGGCACATCGGGCCGTCAGCTGGCTGGGCCCACGCAGGCGGGTCGGCAGGTTGGCGGGTATCGGGGGCAGGGGTCCGCACGCGAGGCATGGGCTGTATGAGCGGCGGGGGCGACCCGTCGCGGGCGTAGCTGCTTGCGCAATCATGCGCAACAACGGCAACCACGAATGCGAGGAACACGGTGATCCCCAGCGGGATGACGAGTGCGAGGTTGGGCTTCTCGGACATGGTGCGGACCTCAGGATTGGGTGGCGGAGCCGAGGGCGATCAGCAGGAGGATAAACAGGGCCAGGATGAACCAACCCGCGAGAGCACGCTCCGGCTGGTACTTCACGAGGGTAGGAGCTGCTGAAGGACGACGGGACTTAGACATGGAAAACCTCGAGTTTCTGAAGAACGTGACCGAGGAGGACTTGCGGGCCCTCAAGGGCAGCAACCCGAAGGGCTTCCTCGAACTGGCGCGAAAGGTCAAGGAATACCAGATTCACTTGGCCAGAACCGACGTAAATCACTTCGTTCAGTACGTCATGTTCGACGAGCAGAAGCGGCGTCCCCTACGGCAGGCCCCCTACCACGTCAAGCTCCAGCGCTTCATCGACAGGAACAAGTATAGCGTCACCCTCGGGCACACAGAGAGTGGCAAGGATCTCGCCGTCACAGAGCAGGTGCCGACACCGTCGGGGTGGCGGACAATGGGGGACCTGCAGGTCGGCGACTACGTCTATGCCATGGACGGAACACCGACACAGATCATCGCCACGACCGGCGTGTTCACTGGTCACAGGTGCTTCCGCGTTAGGTTCTCGGACGGAGCCGAGATCGTAGCGGGTGAGGACCACGAGTGGCTGGCGTGGGCCGCAGACCAGTACAGTAAGGGCAAGGCACCGCAGGTGGTCACCACGGGGGAGATGTTCCGCCGCGTGGTGGGTGTAGGTGCTGTGTGGCTGGTGCCTCTTGCAGGTCAGATCGGGGCTGCGCCGGGCACTGATTGTGAGCGCACCAAGACGATAGAGTCGATCACTGAGGTCGATTCGGTCCCTACTCGGTGCATCACCGTGGCCCACCCGAGCCACACCTTCCTCGTCGGATCGAGCTATACGGTGACGCACAACTGCTGTGTAGGCAGCACCCTGCTTATTGATCAGTACGGATGCCCGACCACGGTCTTGCAGTTGCGAGACCGTCTCGCACGTGGCGAGCAGGTGGAGGTGGTGACCCTCGACACCATCTCGCGTCGCGCGCGCTACGTCCGGGTCAAGTCGGTGTTCGAGGACGGCATCAGACCGTGCCGTCAGATCAGGACGGCATCAGGGGTGATCACCACCGTGTCCACGAATCACCCGTTCAGGGTCAACCGGCCGGGGACGGACAGGTACCGCTGGATCCAGGCGGGTGGCCTGAAGGCCGGTGACATGCTGGTCACGACTCACCAGCTACCGCCACCCAAGACCAAGCTCGAGTCGGAGATGACCGCTGAGGACGCTTTCGTCGTCGGCTTCCTCACGCGGCACCTGATCCAGTCGTGTGGGTTGCCTACAGCTCTCGTGGAGAAGCTCCCGAAGGAGGAGATCGGTCTACCTGTGTGGCTGCCCCCAGGGGCGTTGTCCGCAGACGCGCACTACGACGTCACACGGATCGCGCAGACCATCGCGCAGCGATACGGGTGGAAGGTCGTGGCACACGGGCGTCACACCCTGCTGTTGCAGGGGGGCGCAGTCGAGTGGCTGCAGCGGCACGGCGTCCAGGTCGCTCTGGCGCAAAGCACGTTCGCCTCCGTAGGCACAGCAGCGGTGCCTGCAGGTGACGAGCCGATCCTGGTGCCCCGTGCGGTGCTCGCTGATGGTGACCGCGCGCGAGCCTACCTGGTGGGCTTCCTCACGTCGACGGTGGCAGTGCGTGACCGCGTCCTGATCGAGCTGCCGGTCTACACGACGGCTGCGCTCCGCCACCTGTTCGCCCGCGCGGGCGTCACCTGCAAACTCAACCCGCGGTTCAGCATCGACACGAGCTCCCGGAATCGGACGACGCGTTACCGCGTCCAGGCCAGGATCTCAGGTGGTGAGGTCACGCGCCTCCTCGAGCAGGTGCGTCTCGTGATGGGGCCGTACTACGAGTCCGTGGTGATGCGGCACGACTACGCCGCTGGCATCTTGCCGGACCAGGTCCTGGGAGCCCTAGAGGGCAGCAGCGGCACCCGGGACCGGGCGAGGCCGGTGGTGTGGTCCAAGGACTGCATCCGCGAGGTCACGGACGCTGGTGAGCAGATGGTGTACGGCATCGAGATCGACGACGAGCAGCACACCCACCTGACTGACTGCATCTTGACCCACAACACGCAGCAGGTGTCGATCGGTAGGACCCTCTTCGAGCTCGGCCGCGACGTCAACAAGCGCATCACGATCATCCAGTCCACTGGCGTCATGGCGCGTGACATCTTGAAGACGATCACGGCTCACATCGAGAACAACCCGAGGCTCCACGAGGTCTTCCCTCACCTCAAGCCGGGGGACATGTGGACGCAGACGGCCATCACCGTGCAGCGTGGGTACGGTATCAAGGACCCGTCGGTACAGGTGCGCGGCGCGTTCGCCAAGATCCTCGGCGTGCGTATCGACTATCTCGTCTGCCATGAGATCGGGACCCCCATCCTCCACAACGATGAGTGGATCCCTGTCGAGAAGCACCCAACGGCGAGATTTCAGCGAGGTGACGGGTACTCAGTCTCTGTGTGGGGCTTGCCGTTTCAGGAGACTGTCACCTCTGAACACAGGTACTGGGCACGGAGGATCACTCGGAGGGGAGTAGAGGACGCAGGATGGGTGGAGGCCAAGGATCTGGGGCCTGACCACTACATCGGAACCCCGATCGATACTAGGATCGAGGGGGTTCGGGGCATTCCTGAGCGGGTGAACACTGCCACCAACACTATGGGTTACCGTGGTCTCCAGAATAACTGGGCTGTGAAGGAGCTCCCCCAGAGGGAGTTAGACGACCCGGAGTGGTGGTGGCTGATCGGTCTGTGGTGGGGGGACGGCCACAGTGCAAAGCAGCCGTTCGGATTCACGTTCTCTGGCATGGAGGCATTCCTGCGCGCTACAGCCGTGATCGATAAGTACGGGTATCGCTGGTACTACGGCTCAGGCGAGAGACCCGGGTGCTGGCAGATAAACGTGTCGTCGGCTAAGTGGTCGCGGTGGCTTCGCTCGTGGCGGACCGGTAACTCCATGAAGTGCCCACCTACCTGGGTGGAGCGGGTACAGCCGGAGTACCAGGCTGCACTTATCCGTGGTTACGTTGATGCCGATGGCTACGTGGACTCCCGCGACGGGCAGGCTGAAGTAAGAATTACGAGTGTGCACGTACCTGGGCTTCTGGCTGCACGCCGGATACTATCCAGGCTCGGGGTCCCAGCCTCAATTCGCAAGGGTGTAGGCGCAACACGCTCCACGATCGCAGGCGTATCAGTGAACTGCCAGCCCAAGTTCGATCTGAGGTTTCACCTCAGGTACGGAGCGGTGCTTGGGCTGACTCCCAAGGGTAGCGACACCAGGTGGGCGAGGAGTCGTAACCGGGTCTTCATCGAGAACGGGTTTCTGTGGTCCAAGGTCAGGCAACTGGTCCCTGTCAGCGATAGAGCTTTTGTGCCAATCCAGACCAATGATCACACATACGTGACCGCGTTCGGTCTGTCGCACAACTGCGACGACGTGCTCACGCTCGACTACACCCGAACGAAGCACATGCGAGGACGCATCCGGGAGTGGTTCATCTCGGAGGTGATGTCACGCATCACCGAAGACGCGAAAGTGATCGTTCTCGGTAACGCCTGGCACCCTGAAGATCTGCACCACGAGCTGATGGAGAACCCGCGGTGGGCCTCGTTGCGGCTCCCCGTCCGCGACCCCATCACCAAGCTGTCGTACTGGCCTGAGGTGTGGCCTCAGAGCCGTATCGCCGAGTTCGAGGCGGCACGTACCCCTGACGAGTGCGCGCGCGCGCTCGACTGCATCGCGCGCTCCGACGACATGTCGCGGTTCCATGACGTGTGGTTCCGCCGTGCACTCAACCGCGGTATCGGCCTGTTCGGCGACCTATCACTCCTGCCCAGCCTCGAGTCGATGCCTGTCGACCCTGATACGGGCAAGCCCAAGATCGAGGGGGTCACCTTCTCCGGCGTGGATCTCGCGTTCACGGACAAGGAGCGTTCCGACTGGAACGTCATCTTCACGATCCTCCTGGACGCCGAGGGGCACGTCTACCTGCTCAACATCGAGCGCTTCCGGGGGCCGACGAATGAGACGGTCCGGCGCATCGTGGATACGCACAAGAGGTACGGCTCGACGATCTTCGTCGAGTCGGTGGCGGCCCAGCGTGCCGTGATCGACTGGTGTAATGCGCTGCACGCCGAAGTGCCTGTGTTCCCGTTCGGGGTGCGTGGTCAAGGCGAGGTGTCGAACAAGTGGCACGGGGTCTACGGCGTGGAGATGGTGGCGGCCGAGCTCGCCAACAATCAGTGGACGATCCCTCAGGCTGGGACCAGGGACGACCCGGGGGAGATCAACGACCTCGTGAGGGAGTGGATCAAGGAGTGCAAGAACTTCGCACCTGACACCCACACAGGCGACATTCTCATGGCCTGTGTGACGCCTGGCCAGCTCGTGCAGACTCGAGCAGGTCGTGTACCAGTTGAGAGTGTCGCCGTGGGCGACGAGGTTTTGACGCACAAGGGCAGGTGGCGCAGAGTCACGAAGACGATGTCCCGTCACTTCAACGGCGAGGTGGTTCGCGTCACCGCAGCTGGGGGTCACCAGCTGACCCTGACCCCCGAGCACCCTGTGTACACCCCGCAGCTCGGAACCCAGCGTCGCAATGGTAACAGATTGAGCTTCAAGAGCTGGGGGTGGTCCCCAGTCGGGGAGATCACGACTGGCCGTAAGAAGGCTGGCTCGTGGCTGCTCGCGCCGGCAGTACCGCCAGTGCCCGGACCGCCTGTGGTGGACATGGCCGAGCTACCCCCAGCACCGGTGAAGCACGCAACGAAGTGCGGGACCAAGCCAGCCGAAGCGGGCTGGGGTGTGAAGGTCACGAAGCTGGAGCGACTCCAGTACGAGGGACCTGTCTACAACTTTCACGTGGAGGAGGACGAGTCGTACACGGTAGACGGGGTCGCTGTGCACAACTGCTGGCTAGCTCTGCGCGGGGCCAGGCTCCACCACGGCCAGAACAACATGACCATGGTCGACGTCGTCCAACCCGGAGAGACCTACAACGCCTCGGTGGTCGGACTCGATTACAGCGACTTGCGCAACCGCGCGGGTGAGGCGTTCTTCTCATCGCTGGGAGTCGACCTCGAGCCAGACCCCCTCATCCAGGAGGGGGTCATACCGTTCAGGTTGTGACACGCCGGTCGAGGATCTCGTTCACCTCTTTCGCGGCCACATCGAGCGCCCGCTGGCTGACAATCAGGAACGGTTTCTCGGAAGCGGAGTCGACACCGATCTCACCTCTAGCGGTGAGCGCACCGAAGCACGTGCTGAGGGCAGTAAACCCCTTGTAGTCAATCTCGGGGTAGCACCGCGTGACGTTTCGGATCAGGTCCAAGATCATGTTCAACCGGTATTCGTAGTGGTCACGGGCGCTGGGTCGTACCCAAAGAGCGGTACCGCTAGCATTGGCCACACGTATATCCACAGAATCCGCCCACCAAGGCGTGGTTGCTCGTGACAGCCAGTCGTCAGTGTCTTTGACATCCATGTTCAGTACCTCCAGAGCTCGACGTTGCCCCACGCGGAGAACTTCTCCAGAACGTCCGGCAGGTTGGCCAAGAACAGCCGCTGTCGCTGCCCGGGAGTGATCTGGCGCTCGAAGCGTGCGGGGAGGTACAAGCCAGTCGCCTCTGTGAAGCCGGACATGGCGCGGCGGATGAACGGGAGGTTCGCGTGTCCGCCCGTGAGCTGGAAGGGCCCTCGGGTGATACAGACCCAGACAGCTGGCTCCTGGCCTGTAGCCGCATTCAGCCAGGTCTCCAGCTCCGATATCCCGCCAGGCACCTGGACCGGGTCCGTGATGTCCACGATCATCCGCAGCGGTATCGTGTACCAACTGAGGGCGAAGCTGGCAGGCCGTTTGTGCTTCATGGTGTTCGTGGACCGACACGGTTGCAGGTCAGGTAGTAGTGCGCAAGGTGTGGTTCCTCACCGTGCCCACGAGGGCCAGGGAAAGGGAGCAGAGCATGATCCGCATCGAGATCGAGGACACCGTGGCCTCGGGCAACTACACGGCGACCGCGTACCAGGAAGGTGAGGTGGCTGCGATCACCTCCGCATCCCACGCCACGCGCCTCACCGCGCTGGCCAACTGCCTGACGGCGCTCTCGACCAACGTCGCCGGCGACCTCACCAAGGAGCCGCTGACGATCGTCAAGCCGCGGCCGCGCAACGTGGTCTGATGACTCCCGGACCGGAGACCCGGTCCGGGGGCACCCCACCTGGAATCTACTCGTCCTCGTCACCGGTGCCGTCCGC
>WBZT01000299.1_pt3 | contig 13432 bp, 11 predicted proteins | sample 5204241 | NCBI WGS metagenome assembly WBZT01 (sample SAMN12344358, study PRJNA552823) | activated sludge metagenome | biome: Activated sludge suspended growth; feature: Nitrification reactor; material: Wastewater; isolation source: activated sludge from nitrification reactor of wastewater... | reverse complement strand
CACCTGCCAAATCAAAAGCTGATCCGGAATTAACAGCCCTAATCTGCTACTGGACCATTGCAAAAACCTTAATTTTTAGTGAAAATCAGGCTTTAGAGGCTATTCAAAATTTGGAGAGCAAAGCAAAAGAACTTCATTTCACCGAAGACGTAATAAATGATTCAAAGGAATTTGCCAAACAATTTTGTGATAGTGTATCTCTATGGATTAAAAAAGACAATTACGCCTATACAAGAACATTAGATAGGTATACCAGTAAAAAAAATCCAGCCCATTGGAGCGAGACTCCACCCGATTACACAGCGGGACTTGAACCAAACTGGCCAAAAATAAGGCGCATTATTCTGGATAGTTCTGATAGCTATGTTTTCACCCCATTACCTCCGTATTCAACAGATAAAAAAAGCCCATTTTATCTTATGGCTGAAGAAGTTTACCAACAAGCCAAGATCCTTGATTCTTCACTCATTCAGACAGCCTGGTATTGGGACGACAATCCGAACGTGAGTAAATATAATGGCCATTTGATGACGGTTATACATAAAATTTCTCCACCTGGACACTGGTTAAATATTATTTCAGATCTCTGCAAATCCAAGAAGACTGATCTTTTTACCAGCACAACCGCTTATATGCTTTGTTCTATGGTCATGTTTGATGGGATTATTGACTGTTGGGACACAAAATATAAGATGGATGTTGTACGTCCCATTAGCTATATTATGGATAACATAGATGCAGAATGGAAGCCCTTGATTCAAACACCTCCTTTTCCAGAATTTACTAGTGGACACAGTGTTATTTCTGCCGCAGCTGCTGAGGTTCTCAGTGAAATTTTTGGTCGAACGCTGCCTTTCGTTGACTCAACAGAAAAATTATTTGGATTTGATGCGAGAAATTTCTCCAATTTCCACGAGGCTGCAATGGAAGTAAGCCTTAGTAGATTTTATGGAGGTATTCATTACAAACAAAGTGTACTGGAAGGAAATAAACAAGGGAAGTATATCGCTCATCAGTTAATGCAAAAAATTAGTTATCCATCGACACAATAATATCCATGAAAGCATTTATTGCACTATTCATATTCCTTTTTTTTGTTGTATCGTGTAAGAAAAATGAGTCATCAAAAAAAACGAACGCTGATGTTCAACAGACTTTATTTTCAGTAATTCCAAACACGAGTTCGGGTATTGATTTTATGAATCGAATTGTAGAAGATGAAGATATCAATTACTTACATTATGGATACATTTATAATGGTGCCGGTGTAGCGGCTGGAGATATTAATAACGATGGCTTGGTTGATTTATATTTTAGTTCAAATCTGGAATATAATAAGCTATATTTGAATCAAGGCAATTTTAAATTCAAAGACATTACTGAATCAGCCGGCGTTGATGGCGGAACAGGATATAAGTCCGGCGTAACCATGGTTGACATCAATAACGATGGTTGGCTGGATATTTTTGTTTGCAAAACGGCAATTAAAGATAGCAGTTTTAGAAAAAAAATGTTGTATATCAATAATGGAGATGGAACATTTACGGATAAAATCAAGGAATATGGATTAGATGATCGAAGTTACACGACACAGGCCTACTTTTTCGATTCTGATAACGATGGCGATCTCGATGTATACTTTGTCAATCACCCCATGAATTTCGAAGATAACAATTATATCAAACCTATAATTTCAACCCAAAAAAGTAAAGGACCTGACGTTCAATTTACGAGCGATCGACTCTATGAAAATAAGAATGGCTACTTCCGTGATATCAGCGAAAAAGCTCATTTAATCAATGAAGCATTTGGATTGAGTGCGGTGGTAGGAGATTTTAATAATGATAGACTTACCGATATTTATGTTGCCAATGATTTTTTAAAACCGGATTATCTATACATTAATCAAGGAAACAATAGCTTCAAAGAAGAATTTGATCTTTTTTTTCAACACTGTTCCTTTTCAAGTATGGGCACTGATTTTGCAGATATAAATAATGATGGCTGCCCGGATTTAATGGTTGTTGATATGACACCCTTGGACAATTACCGTCAGAAGACCCTGATGATGACGCAGAATTATGACAGGTTCCAACTCATGTTAAAGTCAGGACTCAAAGCTCAGTTTTCTATCAATTGCCTGCAATTGGGAAGCTGCGGTTCTAGATTTTCAGATATTGCTTTCCTCAGCAACACAGCGTATACCGATTGGAGCTGGACCCCTTTGTTTGCAGACTTTGATAATGATGGTTATAAAGATTTATTTGTCACCAATGGATATCTACACGATGTAATGCATGCAGATTATAATAAATACAAATTAGATTCATTAGAAAAATTACACATTGCAGGAAAAATAAGTCAGGTCGAATGGATAAACCAAATTCCTTCTGTCAAAACAAAAGATTATTTATTTCGAAATAATAAAAATTTACAATTTATAGATGAATCAGCTGGTTGGAATAGCGGACCCTCAACATTCTCCAGTGGTGCATGTTATGCTGATTTGGATAACGATGGCGATCTTGATTTGGTAGTCAATAATGTCAACGATTATGCCACGCTGCTTCAAAACAACACTCAACAAACGGCTAAGCGGAATTTCATTCGTTTTGAATGTACTACAGACAAAAGTTATACCAACGAAGGTGTTCAAGTTACACTTACATTAAGTGACCATAGCATTCAAACCCAAAGTTTGAATCAAACCAGAGGCTTCCTTTCAAAAGTTGAAGAAGTCTTGCATTTTGGATTAGATGACAAAACAGTCTTGGAAGCACAGATTAAATGGAAGGATCAAAAATCTATTACACTCAAAAACCCGGAACTTAATAAAGTTTATAAAATTAATCATAAGGATGCAAAGAAAGTGATTTCTCAAGCTGTCATTCAATCCATTTTTAAGGAATCTGCCCAATCATCAACTGCGCTTCTTCATCAAGAAAACGAATATATTGATTTTAAAAGAGAACCCCTGTTGATCAATAAACTTTCTGAAGAAGGTCCGGCTACCGCAGTTGCGGATATTAATGGCGATGGACTAGATGATATTTACATAGGAGGCTCGAAATCATATTCGGGATCTTTATATATTCAAAATGAAAATGAGACCTTTAACCAAGTATCCATCCCAGCATTTCAACAAGACAAAGATGCAGAAGATGTTGCTGCCTTATTCTTTGATAGCAATGGTGACAAACTTCCGGATCTATATGTAGTCAGTGGTGGCAATGAATCCGTAGCGGGCGATAAAAGCTATCAGGATCGACTATATATAAACAAGGGAAGTGAGCAATTTGCGCTGTCAAATTTGTTGCCGGAAGAAACCAATAGTGGGTCCTGTATTTGTTCTTCAGATATAGATGGCGATGGGGACATTGACTTGTTTGTAGGGAGCAGGTGCGTGCCAGGTAAATATCCAACCCCACCTGAACACTTACTTCTAATTAATAATCAGGGTAGCTTTCTTAATCTGATTCAAAAATTAGCCCCGGAATTAAATTCCGTAGGAATGATTTGTGCTGCACAATTTGCAGATCTGGATAATGATCATAAAGATGAATTAATCGTGGCGGGAGAATTTACACCTATTTGTATTTTTAAAATGAAAGACGGAAAATTTGAAAATGTTACAACAGCATATTCATTACAGGCTAGCTATGGCCTTTGGAAGTCATTATACATTGAAGATTTGAACAACGATGGATTTAAAGATATAGTTGCCGGAAATACCGGATTAAATACCTACTTTAAAGCAAGTCCTGAACAGCCAATTGAACTCTATTATTCAGATTTTGATAAAAATGGAACCGTCGATCCCATTCTTTGTCAGTACAATGGATCCAAATCTTATCCCATAGTATACAGAGACCGTTTGCTGGACCAAATGGTCATATTGAAGAAAAAGTTCACCAGATATGAACCTTATGCTAAAGCAACGCTTAATGATATTTTTAACGAAGATCAATTAAAAAATAGTAAGAAACTTTTTTCGAGCATGCTCGAAAGTAAAATACTCATGAGCGACCATGGAAAATCATTCGTGATTTCAAATCTTCCCATTCAAGCTCAATTTTCAAGTTTAAACGCCAGTCTTTCCATAGATTACAACCACGATGGTACAAAAGATCTTATAACCACCGGTAATTTTTATGGTTCAGATGCACAATATGGCAGAGCGGATGCCTCGATTTCTTGCCTTCTAAAAGGAACCGGCAACATGCAATATGACTATATAGCTGTAAAAGATGGCGGATTAAATATTTCAGGAAATGTTAAATCCATTTTAACCGTTAAAACAAAAAACGGGATTAAGTATGTTTTTACAAAAAATAACGATACGTTCAGCATAGTTCAGTTAGTAGAAAAGAAATAAACTAAATCCATTCTGTAAAACCTGAATAATACGAAAAAATTGCTACGTTTTTAAAATGAAAACCAGCCAAGAATAAAGCTCAAAGCTACACCCAATAGCAAGACAAATCCGTAAATCGAGCAAATTGCAAAGGATTTGAAAAAGGATAACCACGTCGATTGTTTAAAGTAATTCTTCAATCCAATCATTAAGTAGATAAAAAGACAAACGAATATTAAAAAATAAAAAGGTAGTGTAAGCTTATAGAAGAACGAAATCAATATAACAAACGACCAGGTAGTGAAATACAATGTATGGTAATTAATGGCTAAAATCAGATACTCATAGTAATTTCTCCTCCAGCGAAAATGAAATAAGTTCAATATTAATCCAAATATCGGCATTAACAAAAACAAAAGAATTGATAGATATTTAAGTCCTTTACTAAATAAAATTCCACTTAAGCCTTTTCCGGCCAGTTCTGATTTAATGATTTGCTGAACACAAAGTCGACTGAAATAATTAGGCGTAAATTCATTTTGGACAATGAATGAATCTACAGCAGCTTGACCACCATACTGGAGATAATTAATAACAGAATCCGATAGAATTAATTTATTCCCATGAACGGTTACATGAAACTCATTGTCATCGTTTTGGGTAATAGAATCTGATGGCGTAGATTTTTGATTGGATTTTAAATCACTTGATTTTTGGGACGAAGAATGATGTGACCCAAGAAACTGTAATAGAAAGAAAAAAAGTGCGCTAATAAAAATATACAATCGTATTGGAGGAATATATCTGTTCCTTTTATTTTCGATATATTCTTTCGAATATAAACCAGGCTTTAGAAATAAATTTTTATAAGTTAAAAATATTTTAGAGTCCAAATGTGTAATACTCTCGAAAAGTTCAGCCAGTAAATGCTTAAATGCCTGGTTGGGTGAATGATTTTCCTGACCACAATACCTACAATAGTTATCTGTTTTTTCAAGCTGATTTCCGCAATTCTGACATTTTTCCTGCAATACCCTTTTTCTAGCCATTTTGGAATACTTTGCTTAATTCAATTAATAGCTCTTAACAATTTACAAATTATTTTTCATGTCTTCTTTTATTTTTTGGTCTTGCTTCAGCACCAACTGTAGAATAAATCTTATTAAATTAAGAATAGATAAAAAAACCAAATAGACAATTCCAAAAACAAATATTAACTGAGCTATGGAAGGCATTTCAAAAATAGACTTTCGGGTTAAAAGAGTACAACATCCTATGTCCGGGATCAGAAAAATAAAAAAACTATAAATCGAGTGACCATAATACGATTTTACTTCTTTTTGGGTAAAACCAAATAATATATTGAAAAGGATATAGAGCATTAAAAAAACCGGACATAACATCCAAATATCTTCCACGTCCTTTTCTGTATTTCGAAGTATATCTAATAAAAACCAAGAAACCTGAAGTATGCAAGCCAAACCAAGTGCCCATGAAGCCTGTAACAAGGGTTTGCATTTTAAGTATGTCAGTTTAAATACCATCGCAGACCAAATATAAGGAACAAACTATTTTTATATACAAATCCCTTGTCAACAAATTTCGAATGATCTCCATGTTAAAACTTATCACAAAGTTTCAGCAAAAAGATCAAACTCGGTATTGTCTTTAATGCTGACTTCAACAAATTCACCAATTTTCAACTCTTTCTTAGTTTCAATAATTACTTCATTGTCAACTTCAGGACTATCGTATTCTGATCGTGCAATATAATACATTCCTTCTTTCCGGTCGATCAGAACTTTCATCTGCTGACCAATTTTGTGTCTGTTTTTACGATACGAAATCTCTTCCTGAATTTCCATCAACAATCGAGCCCTCTCTTCTTTTACATCCTGAGGAATATCATCTGTCAACAAATGAGCACTTGTTCCTTCCTCATGCGAGTACTGAAACACACCCAATCTATCAAATTCCATTTCTCTGACAAAGCCACATAATTCTTCAAAATCAGACTCGCTTTCTCCGGGAAATCCAACCAGCATAGTTGTACGCAGACAGATCGATGGATTGATTGTACGAATAGTATGTATTAAATCTCTTGATTCCTGCTTCGTAATTTGACGTTTCATGGAATGAAGTATTTTATCGGAAGCATGTTGTAAAGGCATATCCAGATAATTGCAAATCTTGTGATTGGCTGCCATAAGCTCAATCACATCCAATGGAAATCTGGAAGGATAGGCATAATGTAATCTAATCCACTCAATCCCTTCTACTTCAGTTAGCTTTGACAGGAGATCAGAAAGTGCTCTTTTCTTATATAGGTCTAATCCATAGTAAGTAAGTTCCTGTGCAATTAAGATCAATTCTTTCACACCCTTTCGAGCAAGAAAATAAGCCTGTTCAATCAGTTTTTCTATTGAAACAGAAACGTGATGTCCACGCATCAAGGGAATAGCACAAAAAGAGCAGGTTCGGTTACATCCTTCTGAAATCTTCAAATAGGCATAATGAGAAGGTGTGGTAATGATTCTTTCGCCTACCAATTCTTGTTTATAATCAGCTTGAAGTTTGGCCAATAATTCCGGCATTTCCATTGTACCAAAATAAGCATCTACTTCTGGTATTTCAACTTCCAGCTGATCCTTATATCTTTGAGAGAGACAACCAGTAACGTAAAGTCTTGAAATCTCCCCTTTATTTTTAAGATCTGCATAGGACAAAATAGTTTGGATGGATTCTTCTTTTGCCCGATCAATAAATCCACATGTGTTGATGATGATAATTTCATCGTGTTTTTCTGACTCAGGATTATGTTCAACCCGGTAATTGTTGTTTTCCAATTGTGTAATGAGATTTTCTGAATCCACTGTATTTTTAGAACAACCGAGGGTTATTAATTGAACTTTATTTTTTCTATAAGTTTTTGTTTTCAAATAGCTAATTTTGGGCAAATATAATCTGATTTACAACTATTGGAGATGAGTAAAAAAGTAATGCTTCTTTGGATCATGCTGTTCGGGCTTCAAATTACCTATGGTCAGATTGGTTATCAGATTAATATGGAAAGACATTCTTATATAGAATCACAACAACCATCTGGAACCAGTAACAACTTAAACATACATTCTTTGGGCGCTCAGGTTGGAACACAATATTGGTTCAGACTTAAAAATAAAAGAATAGAATTTATTCCCGGCATTCATGTTGCTGCTGATATTGGGCAAAAAACTTCTTTTCAAAAATATAAGATTGTCAATATTCAGGCCATGGCAACTTTTCCCATTTTAATTTATCCACTAAGTTTTACTGATGATTGCAATTGCCCTACTTTTAAAAAACAAGGGAATACTATAAAAAAAGGATTTCACCTCATCCTACATCCGGGCCTTGCATTTAGCAGACGAAATGTAAGCCATGACAGTGTTTCAACTTCCGGCTCTTCGATCTCGCCATTTGTCGGGGGTGGTGCTGGCCTTGACATAGGAATAAACAAAAACCTTACACTAACGCCTTTTTTAGTATATGTTCGTTACTTTTCAGATGAAATATTGAAAACGGTTGAAATCTCAAGCCCTATTCACCACGAATCGATAAATCTAGGTGTCCGAATCAGAATTCATGAAGCAAAACGAAAATTCTAACGACTCATACTTTTATAAAATTCCCAGGCGACAATTCCAGCTGCAACACTAACATTTATTGAATGCTTGGTTCCTATTTGTGGAATTTCAACAAATTGATTAACCAATGTAAGAATATTATCACTCAAGCCTTTTACTTCGTTACCTAATACTAAAGCATACGCAGCATCGGGTTGAACATTAAATTGTTCCAATGGGATACTATGGTTTGTCTGTTCCACACCAATAATTGAAATTTCTAAATTCTTCAAAGCCTGAATACAGGAAAAAGTGTCTGGAAAATATTCCCACTGCACCGTATCGGTTGCACCCAATGCCGTCTTTTGAACTTCAGGATGGTGAGCTTCAAAAGGATAACCACAAATATAGATTTTCGAAAATGCAAAAGCATCAGCAATTCTGAATAAAGCACCAATATTATGTCCCGAACGAATATGGTCCGCAATAAAAAATAATTTTAACTTTGGCTTTGTTTTAAAATCTTCAGGTTTTTCCCGTTTTAGTTCTAACAAAGACAGTTTACGCAATTCCATGAATACTATTGATATGACATTTGCAAAGGTAAAAAAGTACGACAAAGTCATCGCATCAATCCTTCTTGTTGTATTATATCTCATTTATTGGCCATATAATAGTACAGGTGGAGATATGATTGAAATAATGCCAGCCCTAAAAAAGATGCATTTTCCAAATCTATATCCCAGAGATTTTTATTTAAATTTTAATTCCACCCTGGGATTTCATGAAAGATCATTCTACCTGTATTTTTTGCATTACATTGGAGGTATACACGCTATTGTACTTTTTACCCTATACCTCTTTTGTTTGTTCTTTTTTTGTTTTGGATTGATAAGCTTGACAAATATTTTTAACGGAAGTATAGGACTTCAATTTATATTGGCTCTTATCATTCTGGTACCTTTAAAATACACTGCTGTTGGTGCTAATGAATTGTTTTATGCTATGCCTACTCCCGCTATTCTCTCAAAGACACTTGGGCTCTGGTCTATTTATTTTTTTTTAAGAGATAGAAAATGGACGACCTATTTCTTACTGATTCTTTCCGCTTACTTTCATATTCTGGTAGGCGTTCAGTTGTTTATCCTAATAGGAATCAGTGATGTAATGCTTAATTTCAATAAAAAATCATTACATAAAATTATTTTGCCTCCATTTTTCTTTACCTTGTTAGTTATTCCTTACGTACTACTACTTTTTTACAATCGTCTTAGTCCACATGCACATGGAAGCAGTTTAATAGATTTGATAGAATTCAGAATTGGACATCATTTCTTTATACAATACAGCGGCATTCTATCTATTGTGTTTCTGGCAACACTATATGTTCTTGGCTTGATTTTATGGAGATTCAAAGAGAAATTTATTTACTATTTTATATGCATACAATTTACACTTCTATTAGTTTATTTAGTACTTGGCAATTGGTTAAGAATAGATTTCTTCATACAATTTCAATGGCTTAAAACCAGCATTTGGATTGAATTGTTTGCAACCATCGGACTGGTATTATGGCTTTATGAAAATTACAGAGAATATCTTTCTGAAAAAACACTCCGCATAGTTGGGTGCGGACTTATGACTGGTGTTATTATAGCAAGTTTCTTTACACAGAAGGAAGATAAAATATTGCTAAAAGAAGAAGAAAAACTTGCCTTATGGACTAAAAACAATACAGATACGAATGCATTATTTATGTACCCTCCCCTATTTACAAGGTTTAAAGCTATATCTGAGCGATCGTCCTGGATCGATTACAAAGCCATATCGCATCAAATTGCCTATCTAATACCCTGGTATGACAGGGTCAATAAAATTTTTGGGATAGACCTTGATGACAGACGCCATAACATCAACTTAATCAAAAAAGCAAATGTAAATTTCGAAAATATCAACGATCACAATTTAACCTTTTTACTTTATTCTCAAAATGTAAATTACATAATCTTACCAACAAAAAATGAACCTTCTGAATATATGTTTCCTGCCTATTCAACAGATCATTATACCATCTACCAAAGAAAGGAACTCAATTAGGATAATTTGAAATCACAACAACATTTTTAAGTTAAGAATACTAATCTTTTTTCAACATAAATTGAACCGGAATATCTATTCGGGATTTCCAATCTTTCATGGAATGTCCAGCATCTTTAAACACTTCGCTATGAAACTGAAATCTACTTCCAGCCTTATTTCGTTCTAAAAATAAGGCATTAATTACATTCTGATATGTAGGATACCAGCCATCAATATTCTCTGTGCCATAATCAAAATAAAACTTTCCGGACGTTAACTTATTGAAGTATTGTTGTATTACTTCGTGATAGGATTCGGGAATTGATTTCTTATTGCGAATCACACTTAATGGCCAATGTGTAGAAATACACAGGGACGCTCCAAAATATTCGGGATATTTTATGGCTATAAAAAATGAAATCAATGCACCCATGCTTATTCCTCCGATAATATGATCCTCCGGTAAATCCGAAATTGAATAGTGTTTCATAAGAAACGGCATTAATTCCTTTGTAATAAACTGACAATACAAATTACCTTTGGGCTCACCCCCATACTCCTTTCGAATAAATTTTTTATCCCTTCGGTGCAGGGAAGAATAAATTTCATCGGGAAGATATTCTCTGAATCTCCTGGCTGTGTTCCATATGGCTACCACAACAACATCATGAATTTCATTTCTAATTAAGACTTCATCAAGACCAAGAGGTTCATGTTGAAATGCTAATTCTGCAGAGAATAAATTTTGACCATCTTGCATCAGCAACAACCTGTACTTTTTTGTTGAATCATAATCCATCGGGACATAAATGTCAACATTTCTTGGATCAACAAATTTGGAAGGAAAGTTTAAATAGTGCCTGACAGAGCGTGCAGAATCTAAAGGCAACATTACAAAATCCTGGGCGTAGGATTTCAATCCAAGACTAATTAGTATCCAGGACCAAAATGATTTCAACATGAATTTTTGCAAATTATTTCTTGTTTTGAACACAAGCTTTTACAAAATCAACAAAAAGTGGATGGGGTTTTTCAACAGTACTTTTTAGTTCCGGATGAAACTGCACGCCAACAAACCATGGATGATCTTTCAATTCAATAATTTCAACAAGATTTCTGTCGGGATTCACACCGCTTATCAACATTCCATTTCTTTCAAATTGCTTTAGATACTTATTATTAAATTCATAGCGATGTCTGTGTCTTTCAGAAATGTATTTTTTGTGGTAGGATTTTATTGCAAGCGAATTTTCCTTCAATTGACAGGGATAGGCGCCAAGTCTCATAGTGCCACCCTTACTTTTTATTTTTTTCTGCTCCGGCAACATATCTATAATTGGATGAGGTGTGTGTGGATTTACTTCTGTTGAACTGGCATCCTTAATTTTTAAGACATTTCGGGCAAATTCGACACTGGCACACTGCATCCCCAAACATATTCCTAGAAAGGGAACTTTCTGTTCACGAGCAAATTGAATGGCGTTTATCTTGCCTTGGATACCTCTTTCTCCAAACCCAGGTGCAATTAAAATTCCATCTAAACCAATTAATTCAGTTTTAAAGGTTTTTTTGTTTTCAAGATCTTCTGAATGAATCGCAACCACCTGAACCTTGGTATTATTCGCTGCGCCGGCATGTACAAAAGATTCATAGATAGACTTATAGGCATCAGGTAATTCATTGTATTTTCCTATCAATCCAATTTTAACCGATTTTTTGGGATTTTTCAGATGATCCAGAAAAACTTTCCACTTTTTTAGTTCAGGTTTTTTAATTGATTTTAAACCTAACTTTTCAAGAACCCGAATATCTAATTTTTCATCCTGCATTAGAATGGGTACATCGTAAATACTTGGAGCATCAATGGCCTCAATTACGCAGTTTTTATGAACATTACAGAAAAGTGCAAGCTTAGCTCGGATGTCATCTGTAATTGATTTTTCTGTCCTACAGACCAGAATATCCGGTTGAATTCCGGCTTCAAGCAGTTCTTTGACAGAATGTTGTGTAGGCTTGGTCTTTAATTCTTGCGCAGCCGACAAATATGGAATGAGGGTTAGATGTATAGAAATTGTATTTTTTAGGCCTAATTCCATCCTTAGCTGCCTTAAAGCTTCCAGGTATGGTAATGATTCAATATCACCAACCGTTCCACCTAGCTCCGTAATAATGATATCAAAGGAACTTTCCCCCAATAATGTCATTCTACGCTTAATTTCATCCGTAATGTGGGGAATAACCTGTACAGTCTTACCCAGATAATCTCCTGCCCTTTCTTTATTGATTACTGTCTGATAAATTCTTCCGGTTGTAACGTTATTGGCCTGTGAGGTTGGGCTGTTTAGAAATCTTTCATAATGCCCCAAATCCAAATCGGTCTCGGCACCATCATCTGTTACATAACATTCACCATGTTCGTAAGGATTCAATGTACCAGGATCTACATTGATATATGGATCAAATTTTTGAATACTTACTTTATACCCATGTTCTTGTAGAAGTTTGGCTAGAGAGGCAGATACAATGCCTTTACCTAATGAGGAGGTTACTCCTCCCGTAACAAAAATATATTTGGTCATTGTATACTTATGAGGTTACGGGATGCAAAGATATATATATTGCATCAATCTCAAGCTCATAATGTAATATACAGTTTCAAATCAATGTAATTCATTGGAATATGCTCCTAAATCACTACCTTTTTATAACTGAATATTTTAATGTTTAAGAAATTAGCTTCTTTTAACTCAGCGAATATCTCTTAACGATAGATTTGGTGGAAGCCCTTGTGGAAACCTTGCAAACATTTTTAAATACTCTAAATTAATGTCCCTTTGCGTATAAGTAACCTCTTTATAAGCACTTTCCATGGTGTAAAAGCTCGTTAATAAACCTGCTATGATACTTATACCTCCATAGACCCCCAGACTAAATGAAGGTAGAATCAAAACAGGTAGTGTCCATAAATAGCTTTTAGATTGTGCAAATTGCAAAATAAATTTTGAGATATCTTTTTTTTGAATTTCTACACAGTAGTTTTCATTTTCTAATAATACAATCATCCTTGAAGAATCAATAACTATTAGTTCTCCTTTGATAAGATTATGTTTTGCGTTACGAAGCTTAATGTAAGAGCCTTTCGAATTCGTATTGATCTGATTGGCTTTTGGCAGATACTTTGGAGCTGTACCACATCCGAATAGATGAATAACAGCTATACAGAAAATAATTAGCTTAGTTTTCATAATAGCTGAATTTTTGGGTATCAATTCTTGAATTCCAGAAATTTAACTCAATGTCCGATTCATACTTTTTATAAAACCCGGCTTCCCTTTTTAAATAATGGGATGGGTGAACGAGCAATTGATTTAATTTATAAAGATTTTTATCCTTT
>WBZT01002289.1_pt1 | contig 13443 bp, 11 predicted proteins | sample 5204241 | NCBI WGS metagenome assembly WBZT01 (sample SAMN12344358, study PRJNA552823) | activated sludge metagenome | biome: Activated sludge suspended growth; feature: Nitrification reactor; material: Wastewater; isolation source: activated sludge from nitrification reactor of wastewater... | reverse complement strand
GCCGGCGCAACTGGTCGGGTTCCGGACCGACACCAAGCGGAAACAGGCTGACGACGATGACGAAAAAAAACAATGCGGCGACCAGATCGGCTTGCCGACGCATCGCCAGTCGCAGATCCCGACCGATGACGGCGCGCAATATTAGCAGCATCTGCCGTCCTGCGTCCGCAACGCTCCATGCTCGTCGCTATCCAGCGTCAAGGTACGGATTCTGCCGGCTGGCACCGTGACTGGCTGATGAGTGGTCAGTACGGCCAGACCGCCGCGTTGCAGATGCGTACCGATCAACCGGGCGACCAGATCGACGGCTGCCTTGTCGAGAGCCACGTACGGTTCATCGAGAATCCATAGCGGGCGCCGCTCGTGCACCAGCCGGGCCAGGGCAACACGGCGCTTCTGTCCCTGCGAGAGATAACGGCAGGCGAGATCTTCGCGACCGCGCAGGCCGATGTCATGCAGTGCGGCGAATGCGTCATCTTCATTCAGCGTTGTTTGCGCGAGTTTCCACGTGCTGAGCAGATTTTCCAGCGGGGTCAGTTCGTCCTTGATCGCATTATGGTGACCAAGATGGCAGAGTGCTGCACGGTAATCGCCCGCGAGGCGGGTGATTGCCTGACCATGCCAGCGAATCTCGCCCTCAACTGGCAGGGTGAGGCCGCAAAGCATGCGCAGCAGGCTGGTCTTGCCCGAACCGTTTTTGCCCTGCAGGAACAACATTTCTCCCGGACCCAGGCGAAAAGCGAGGTTGGCAAACAATCGGCGTTCGCCGCGCACACAGCCCAGATTGACGGCTTCGAGCATGAGCAACAGGTTCCGGAAATGGCTAAGAGCAGGCAGTAGCCGGCGGCGGTCGATGATGAAGGCGCGAGTTTAGCGGTTGCTTGATAAAAATCAAAATCGATTCAAGACGTTTGCTTATGCTGACATCCGCAGAGTAGTGACCCTGGAGGATGGCCGATGTTGAGGTATCACGCGATGTCCGGTGTGCAACCCGCTGTCCGTCTGCGCGCATCCGACTCGTGGTTGCACCCGGTCAGGGTCTGTCTTGCGCAATGCGGTGTCCTCTCCAGCCAGGAGCGTCTTCAGCCGATCCGCGTCGGTCGACGCCAAGTTGCCTCGTGGCAAATTGTGTTTTAATTAAAAACTTATGCCGCCTTTTATGGTGGCATGCGATCCGCAGTCGAAAGATTGACGCCTGGTCGGCGGTGAGTGATGTTTGCCGCCTGGCTGTGCCGACGCGTCTCGCGCTTCGAATAATAATCAAGACGCACTCAGGAGACAGCAACGATGTGTAATTCCTGCGGCTGCGAGGATGGCCTCGTATCTGCCGTGGTCGCCGCTATTCAGCCGTCTGTCCTGTGGCCGGCAGTCGATAGCATTCCGCTCCGTCCGCAAGGCCAGCGCATGCATGTGGGCAACGGGGTATCCCCCTTCGAGTTCGTAGGGCGAACTGTTCAAGCGTGCAAGGTGCCTCATTGTCATTTCATGCGCTGCAGTCATTGGGCTGCCCGTCGGCATTTCTTTACCGGTTCAGACGAGACGGTCCGTCTCCGTTTGGCCCATGCGCAACGACCGGGATCCTGCCCGGTTCTGGTGGTCCTGGAGGGGGCGCCCGCCCAAGCCGTCGCTGAGGGCGCGCGCGCTAATCGACCGCCTGACGCGAGCATCGATACTGGTAAGCGACGGTGCCATGTGCGACATCGAGTGCGGCGCGCTGCTGACGATCTGGCGCGGGCTGACTCTTCACTGTTCGATTGCCGACAGGCAAGGACTCATAGCGAGCAGATCAATCCGTCTCTGGCTGGGTTCGTTGCGTTCTTGGTTGGCAGAGAAGGTATGGCCAAAGGGCTGAGCTACGTGCCGGCCATTTACGCTGCATATTGGCAGAGGAGAAAACCGACGACGGCCATACCTCCGGATCGGTACGCTGCCGGAGTCGAAAGCAGGCATTTTGCGATTTGGCGAGACTGAGATGTTAGAGCACAAGGTTTGTCAGAACATCCGCGTCAGCGGGGTGGTGCAAGGTGTCGGTTTCCGTCCATTCGTCTGGCGCCTGGCACGTGAATTGGGACTGGCCGGTTGGGTGCGCAATGACTCCCGAGGGGTCGAAATCGAGGTGCGCGGTGCGGCCGCGCAGGTTAACCGGCTGATCGACCGCCTACAGAATGATGCGCCGCCGCTGGCGCGTGTCAATTCGGTGACTGCGCGAGAATCTGAACCAGAGGACAACAGTAATAATTTCGTGATCATCGACAGCCGTAGCGGCCGTGCAGCGACGATGATCGGGCACGACACGGCGGTTTGTCGTGACTGCCTGAGCGACATGTTCGATCCGGGTAATCGGCGCTGGCGGTATGCCTTCACCAATTGCACCAACTGTGGCCCGCGTTACACCATCAGCCGTAGCCTGCCGTACGATCGGGCACGTACCAGTTTGAAGTCATTTGTGATGTGTCCGCGCTGTCAACTCGAGCATCGGCGTCCGGATGATCGACGCTTTCATGCCGAAGCCAATTGCTGCGCGAAATGCGGACCGCAGCTTTTTTTACTTGATGCAGAAGGACACCGTTTGGCTGAAGATCCGGTTGCCGGGGCGCTGGCCTTGTTGCGACAGGGTAAGATCGTCGCCATCAAGGGACTCGGCGGCTTTCATTTGGTGTGCGACGCGCGTAACGCGGCGGCAGTCGCCCGCTTGCGCGAGCGCAAACAACGTGATGAGAAACCTTTCGTCGTCATGTTGGCCAACGCTGCCTCCGCGACGCCTTTTGTCCAGATGGGCATTGGTGAACCGGGCTTGTTGACTTTGCCGACCCGGCCGGCAATTCTGCTCAAGAAACGTGGCAATTGCGACGTTGCCCTGCCGGGCGTCGCTCCCGGGCTGGCTTGGCTGGCGGTGATGTTGCCCTATACGCCAATTCATTTTCTGCTTTTTCACGAGGCGGCCAAGCGCCCGGCGGGCGTCGGCTGGCTTGAGCGGGCACAGGATCTGGCGCTGGTGATGACGAGTGCCAACCCCGGCGGCGAACCGCTGGTCGTTGGTAACAGCGAAGCGTTGTTGCGCCTGTATGGTACGGCAGACGCTTATCTGATGCACGATCGCGATATCGTTTCGCGTTGTGACGACAGTGTGGCACGCATCACGAGCGATGGTCTGCAGTTCATCCGGCGAGGCCGAGGATATACCCCGCGGGCCATCAAGCTGCCTTGCTCCGGACCGTCAGTATTGGCGCTTGGTGCCTGGTACAAGAATACCGTCTGTGTGACGCGCGGCGACGAAGCCTTCCTGTCGCAACATATTGGCGATCTCGACAACGCCTCGGTTTGCGATTTTATGGAGGAAACGGTCGCTCAATCGCTGAAGTTCCTCGGTGTCGAGCCGGCGATCGTTGCCCATGACCTCGACCCGGATTTTTTTTCAACGCGATTCGCCGTCAATTTTGCCCAACAACGGCGATTGCCGTTGCTGGGAGTCCAACATCACCATGCGCATGCCGCGGCGTTACTTGCCGAGCACGGTATCCAGGGGCCGATCCTGGCGCTGGCGCTGGATGGGGTCGGGTTGGGACCGCATGGCGAGAACTGGGGTGGTGAGCTTTTACGTGCGGATGGTGCCAATTTCGCACGTATCGGTCATCTGCTTCCTTTGGCTTTGCCAGGTGGCGATCGCGCAACCGCCGAACCTTGGCGCATGGCAGCAGCGGCTCTGTATCGTCTGGGGCGCGGCAAGGAAATAGTCGAACGCTTTGCCAGCCAACCAGCCGCTGAGACTGTTGCCGAAATGCTGGCGAAGGATATTAATTGCCCGACGACCACAAGTATGGGGCGGATGTTCGATGCTGCGGCCGGCTTGCTCGGCGTGAAATCGGTCGTGTCGTATGAAGGTCAGGCGGCGATGCTGCTCGAAGGCTTGGCGCAGCAGTATGGTGGCATTCTGCCGCTCGACCAGGGGTGGCGGATCGATCAAGGACAGCTCGATCTCCTGCCTTTGTTTGCTGTGCTTGCCGATGAGAAGCGGGCGGATCGCGGGGCTGCCCTATTCCACGCAACTTTGATCGCTGCTCTGGACGATTGGGTTCGTAGTGTCGCGCCTGGAGAGAAAATGGCCGTCGGCAGTGGCGGCTGTTTTCTGAATCAAATCCTGGTCCGTGGTTTACGCACCCGACTGGGCGCGCACGGCATGCGGCTTTTTGAAGCCCGACAGGTGCCGCCGAATGATGGAGGCGTGGCTGTCGGACAGGCCTGGGTGGCTTTGCAGCATCTGCTTGTATCGAAGTAATGACAATGATTGATTGTCAGCGACCTGTTCTCTGCACAAGCGATCTTTCCATGAACGGCTGTCCCTTGGGGTACTGCGAGGTGTTCAAGGACTCTGCCCCGTGACATGAGTCCCTGTCAGGCCTGGATATGTACCGTTCTCTGTCCTGTACTCGCGGTCCCTGTTTCAACCTCTTCCCAGGAATTTCGTGCAGTCTGTCGAACGTGGCCGCTCGGCGGCAGAAACTTGAGCGGTAGCCGCTGTTTCCGTGAAATCGAGTAACCATCGTCATTTTGCTGATGATCCGAGGTGTGCGAACATGTGTTCCTTCTTGCGAACCGTTCTCGCCGACAGTTTGCAAGAGGAGGGAGCGACTTCGGCTGGTTGAACAGAGATCACGGAGATGCTTGTCGATCCTGCGCAAGGCGTATTACCAGTATCGACCCCTGAGCAGGGTGGCATTCGGCATCCGGAGGTGGCAGAGATGTTTGGTCGCAGTCGGCAACTTTGATCTGGATGTGCGTTATTTCGCTGGCGTTTTGCTCCCAGCGGATTACTCTTCGAATTGGTACTTCGGTTTTGGCCCCTCGAAATGTTTGCTCAGAGGGCTTCATCCGCTTGATTAAATTTAAGCTGGATCAATGGGTTCCCTGGTCGCTTCTGGAATTGGCGTCGAACGAAGAAATTTTGGCCGGAGTTTCATGGAAATGGCACGAGCCACATGGAAATGACAGCAAGTTTATGATGCAGCGGTTTCTTTTGTCTTCAAGGACGATTCCACTATACTGTGGCGCTCTCAAGGAGAGGTACAGACCTATGTCTTTGAGATTGTGCTCATTGATTTCAGGCTGGCGAATGATAAGGAGAGGAAAATGCTTACACGCTTGAATGCCTTTGCGGGCATCGCGTTCCGTTGGTTTATTCTGGGGATGCTGGGGGTCTGGCTCGCAGGTTGTGCATCCTATCCGCCCGCACCATCGTCGGCTGCGAATCCAGAATATCGCTACAACATCGGCCCGGGGGACATGCTGAACATCTTGGTGTGGCGAAATCCGGAGTTGTCAATGATCGTTCCCGTGCGCCCGGATGGAATGGTGGCCGCTCCGTTGATCGAGGATATGCTGGCAATAGGCAAAACCCCGACCGCATTGGCTCGGGACATGGAGAAAGCACTTGGAACGTTCATCCGCGATCCGGTCGTCACCGTGATCGTAACCAGTTTTGTCGGTAGCCGTAATGAGCAGATTCGGGTGGTGGGAGAAGCCGCCAAGCCGCAAGCCCTCCCTTATAAGCAAAATATGACCTTATTGGATGTAATGATCGCCGTTGGCGGTTTGACCGATTTTGCCAATGGCAACGGGGCCAGCATCCTGCGCGCTGCTGAAGGAAACAAGCAGTACGGGGTCCGCTTGAACGATCTTCTTCGTCGCGGTGATATCTCGGCGAACGTTGACGTACTTCCCGGTGACGTGTTGATCATTCCGCAGAGCTGGTTTTGATCGGGTCGCTGCCGTGGCTTAAGCTTGTGTTTAGCTGGGTTCTCGCACGCGGCATGGGGCATGATGTTTTTGAAACCGTAACGATAGAGTCTGAAACCGATGGATGAACTGCTCCGACAAGTGACAACGGTCCTGCGGGGGATGTGGAGACGCCGCTGGCTGGCTGTCATCGTTGCCTGGGTGGTCGGGTTGGCCAGTGTTCTGGCCGTCCTGGCTATTCCGGATAAATACGAAGCCACGGCGCGAATTTACGTCGATACCCAATCAATACTACGGCCTTTGATGGCCGGACTGGTTACGCAGCCGAATGTCGATCAGCAGGTCATGATGTTGAGCCGTACCTTGATCAGCCGACCAAATGTTGAAAAGCTGATCCGGATGGCTGATCTCGATCTGAAGATTCAGTCCAAGGCGGAGCGTGATGCCTTGGCGGAAGGTTTGATGTCGGCGCTGAAAATTACTAATACCACCCGGGACAACATCTATTCGATCAGTTATCGGGACACGCAGCCTGAAAGCGCCAAGCGGGTGGTGCAATCACTGGTTTCGATTTTCGTCGAATCGAACCTGGGTGATTCGCGCAAGGACAGTGAATCGGCTAGGAAGTTCCTTGATAAGGAGATTGCCGGCTACGAGAAAAAACTCGAGGAAGCAGAAACAAGACTGAAAGAATTCAAGCTGAAAAATCTTGAGGTCCAGTCGGGTGAAGGGAAGGATCATTTCAGCAAGATGACCGAGACGAGTGCCTTGCTTGAGCAAAGTCGTTTGGCCTTGCGTGAAGCTGAGCAATCGCGCGACGCTTTGAAGCGCCAGTTGTTGGGAGAGGAGCCTGTCTTGTTGCCGGATGCGTCGCAAGAGTCGATTTCTGGCGTATCGGTACCCGAAATCGACAGCCGTCTCGATGCCATGCAACGTAATCTCGACGCTTTGCTACAACGCTACACTGACAAGCACCCGGATGTGGTCAGCACGCGCAACCGCATCAAGGAACTCGAAGAACAAAAACGCAAGGAAGTTGCTGCTCGACGTAACACGGCTACCACCGTCAGTTCTCCGACTGGTGCCAATCCCGTGCAACAACAACTCAAAATTGCCCTGTCTGAAGCGGAAGCTTCGGTCGCCGGATTGCGTACCCGGGTTGCCGAGTATCAGGCGCGTTATGAACGTTTGAAGAGCGCGGTGAAAATGGTGCCGCAGATCGAGGCTGAATTTGCCCAGTTGAACCGTGACTACGACATCAACAAAAAGAATTACGAGCAATTGGTCCAGCGACGGGAGTCAGCGACCATCGGGAGCCAAATGGACAATGCTGCTGGCGTCGATTTTCGCCTGATCGATCCGCCCCGGGTTTCTCCCAAGCCTGTCGCGCCCAACCGGTCACTGTTCCTTCCTCTGACCTTGTTGGTCGCGCTCGGATCTGGTATAGCCGCTGCTTTTGCTGCCAGTCAATTACGTCCGGTATTTTTCGATTCCCGTTCTTTGCGTGAAATTAGCGGTTTGCCATTGCTTGGTTCAGTTTCGATGCTGGCTACCGAATCCAGTAAGCGGCAAGAGCGGAAAGACCTGCTACGTTTTGCCGCAGCTTGTCTGTCGTTGTTGGGTGCCTACGGGGCAGGATTGCTCGCTCTGTTTCTTTTTTCTGCCCGTTCTGCCTGAGGAAAGCTGATGAGCCTGATTGAACAAGCAGCCAAGCGCCTCGAACAATTGCGTAAAGCAGGCGTAGAGATACCTTCCGTTGGCACAGACCCGATTACCAAAGCGACGTTGGCAGGAGAACGGCGCCCGGAACTGACCGATTCAGGTCGACCCGACGTCCAGCCGATGGATCGCGCCATCACTATGCAGCCTGAGTTGGCTGAGGTGGCCGATGAAGGGTCGGCGATCAGGATCAACGCCCGATCGAAACGCATTGATCTCGATATGAATGAACTGGCGAATGCCGGGCTGATCAGTCCGGATGCGCCGCGATCGCAAATTGCTGACCAGTATCGCGTGATCAAACGACCTTTGATCGCCAATGCCATGGGGAAAGGGGCTGCGCCGATCAAGCGCGGCAATCTGATCATGGTGACCAGTGCTTTGCCCGGTGAAGGCAAAAGCTTCACCGCAATCAATCTGGCGATGAGCATTGCCATGGAGCTTGACAATACGGTCATGCTAGTGGATGCCGACATGCCAAAACCATCCGTCTTGAAAATGCTTGGCTTGCAGCCGGCGCGAGGCTTGCTGGATGTTCTCACCGAGCAATCGGTAGAAATGTCTGATGTATTACTGAGAACCAACGTAGAAAAGCTGAGCATACTGCCCAGTGGCACACAGCACGCGCGTGCAACCGAGCTTCTGGCGAGTGAGGCAATGGTCAGTTTGCTCGATGAAATGGCAAATCGCTATCCTGACCGGATCATCATTTTTGATTCTCCTCCTTTATTGATGACTACTGAATCCCGTGTTCTGGCGACGCACATGGGACAGGTGGTCGTTGTAGTTCGGGCCGAGAGTACGGTGAAAAGTGATGTCAAACATGCGCTGGCAGCCATCGAATCTTGTCCCGTGAAATTGATGCTTCTTAATCAGGCTCGTTCAAGTACCCAGGATGGATATGGCTACGGTTATGGATACGGCTATGGTTATGGCTACGGCTATGGAGCTTCAGATGCTAATTAATCCGGTAGGCTCGGCTGAGCGAAACGGATTTTCCAGGACAATACGGAAAAGAAGGGGGGCGCAAACAGGCCGAAAAGAATACGCGCATGATATGGCCTGTGCCCGATGGGCTTTGGCGATAGGCGCATTCTCGATTGGGGCGACAGGTTTGGTTCACGCTGAAAATTGGCAGATAACACCAAGACTGACTGTGCTCGAGACGTTGACGGATAACTCTCGTACGTCAGCAAACAACCAGACAAGCGATCTGGTGAGCGTGATTACGCCCGGAATTTCAATTAGCGGCAAAGGTGCTCGGGCTAGCTTAAACCTGGATTATGGTCTTTCCGGAATTTTCCATACACGTGATTCATCTGCAAACCGTCGCCAAAACACCCTCAATGCAACTGGAAAGGTCGAGGCGGTCGAAGACTGGTTGTTTATCGATGGGGCTGGTTCAATATCGCAGCAATATTTGAATCCGGTTGGGCCAGTCTCCCCTGGCAACGCGAACACGAATGATAATCAGACAGAAACATCGAATTACTCGATTTCTCCATATATTAAAGGACACTTGTTATCTTTTGCTGATTATCAGCTTCGTTATCGCGCATCTTTGACATCCTCGAAGTCGAATGCAGTTGCGGACTTGCAAACCAATGAGTGGATAGCCAAGCTCAATGGACTGACACCATGGAGTGCCATCACTTGGTCGATTGATGCCAAGAACATGAGCACTGATTACTCATTTGGGAAAGACTACGAGAGTACAAGTTATGGTGGGACTTTGAGTTATCGCTTGAATCCAGAGTGGCGGTTTTCAGCGACTGCAGGACAAGAGATGAATAATTACATCAGTGTCGATCAACAAACAAAGAACACTACCAGTTACGGATTCGTTTGGACACCTGGGTCGCGCACCGAACTTTCGGCCCTGAAAAGCAAGCATTTTTTTGGTAATGGATATGATGTTTCTTTCAAGCATCGAATGCCAAGATCGCAAATTACCTACCGTGCCAGTAAAAATATTTCTTTTTTGCCTCCCACAGTAACCACAAGTCTTGGGACAAATTACGACAACCTATACGCTCATTTCTCTGCCGCCATTCCGAATGCAACGCCACAAGATATCAACAATCTGGTATTAGCGCTGTTGCAGAAGAACAACATTCCAGCAAATGGCGAAGTGGTTTTTGGCTCATTATCTAACAGCCCGCATCTCGCTAAACTGCAAGAGTTGACGTTGGCGTTTCTTGGCGCACGAAACACCGTTACGCTGACGGCGACAGACTCTGAAAGACAACCGTTTGTCCCGGCGCTCGATCAATTAATGTTGAATCGCGTTCGGCAACGTGGAGTCGGCGTCGTGTGGGCGCATCATCTGACCGGGATGACCTCATTGACTTTGGCCTTGAATCACCAGCAGGCACGAACTTTCGGCAATAACGCGCAAGAAACTACAACTGACGGTGCATACTTATTTTTAAGCACTCGCATCTCACCAAAAACACAAGGCAATATCGGAGTTCGGCGAGTTCTTTCTGATGGTGCGGCACACTATTCGGAAAGTGCCTTGACTGGTGGCTTTACTCACAGTTTTTGATTGACTCACATGTATGAATCCTTCTACGGCTTGACTAGCAAGCCATTTCAGTTGAATCCCGATCCATCGTTCTACTTCGCCAGCAAACAACACCAGCGTGCGATGGCTTATCTGGAATACGGATTGAACCAAAACGAAGGTTTCATCGTGGTGACGGGAGAAGTTGGAGCGGGTAAAACTACCATCGTTCGTGGATTACTCAACGATCTCGATCCGGATAAAGTGGTCGCAGCACAGTTGGTGACCACGCAACTAGATGCTGAAGATACACTGCGCATGGTTGCTGCTGCTTTTGGCGTCCCAACCCGTAATATCGGTAAGTCGGATATATTATTGTCCCTTGAGGCGTTTTTGGTTGAAATCACACGCCAAGGTAAACGTTGTCTGCTGATTGTTGACGAAGCGCAGAATCTGACTGCCCGGGCGGTTGAAGAATTGAGAATGCTGTCGAACTTCCAGTTTGGTACGCAAGCGCTGTTACAAAGTTTTCTGATTGGTCAGCCAGAATTTCGCAGAATCATGCAAAGCCCGCAGATGCAACAACTGCGTCAGCGCGTCATTGCCGCTTGTCATATCGGTCCGATGGATAAAGATGAGACCAGGGCATATATCGAACATCGCCTTAAATGTGCAGGGGCACAGGATTCGCCGCGATTCGATGCCGAAGCGTTCGAAGCAATTTTCGAAGCTAGTGGTGGTGTGCCAAGGCGAATCAATTCTCATTGCGATCGTTTGTTGCTGTCTGGCTATTTGAGTGGTAAGCGTGACTTTACTCGCGTTGAAGTCGAAGAAGTGGCTAACGAAATCAGGGAAGAGACGCAATCAGGTGCGTCCCTGATCAACAGCAAGATTGCTGAAAATTCAGCAACTGTGAATAATTCCCTGAATTCTTCACTGACCGATAGCAATATACTGGATATTGATCTATCGCGCCTGAACTTAGATGTGAATACGGCGGATCAGGCTTCCAGAGTCATTGCAGATTTGAAAAGTGGGCAGGCTGATCAGAGAATGATGAGATTGGAGCGAAGCATGTTCCGGCTCGAACGAAGCAATGCGGCGCTACTTTCTTTGTTACAGCAGCTTGTTGAGGCTGTACGTCTCAAACCGTAGTTTTTGCATTTGTCGGTCAGAAACACAAACGCCAGGACCGATTGACGTATACATTTTTCGCGTCAATTCTTGACCAATCTGCATTCATCAGAGCAGTTTTTTGTTTGAAAGTTTCAACGGCTGTTCGACAAGTGCTGGTTGCTCTCAACATTATTTGCTTGCGACTGGTCGTCGTGTAGTGCTGGACAGCACGATGTCATTAGAGAAAACCAGTGATCGTTAGCAATTTAAGCAAACAAATTCAATTTTTGACAACGTCGTCACTTCATTTATATAGATAATGTCAATGTCGTCAGCTTCTATAACCAACGCTTTGACTATCGATGTTGAAGACTATTTTCAGGTTTCCGCTTTTTCGCCATTTATTCCACGTGATCAATGGGACAACTATGAATGCCGTGTTGAGAAGAATGTCGATTGTTTGTTGGAAATGCTGGAAGAGCATCGAACGAAAGCAACATTTTTTACATTAGGATGGATTGCCGAGCGATATCCGCAGCTCATCGACCGGATCGTAAACTCTGGGCATGAACTGGCTAGTCATGGATATGGGCATGAGCGAGCCAGTGATTTGTCGGAAGTTGCCTTTTATGCCGATATTCTTCGCGCCAAGCAAATTCTTGAGGATCGATCAGGCTCAGAAATTCTTGGCTATCGTGCGCCAAGCTTTTCAATTGGAAAAAATAACATGTGGGCTTTCGATTGCCTCGAAAAAGCTGGCTACCAATACAGTTCAAGTATTTATCCAATTAAGCACGATCATTACGGTATGCCTGATGCGCCAAGATTCTCGCATCAAGTGTGCTCTGGATTGATTGAATTACCGGTGACTACAGCCCGTTTATTCAATCGAAATTGGCCTGCCAGTGGCGGTGGCTATTTTCGTCTGTTACCGTATGACTTTTCACACTGGCTGATGAAACAAGTTAACCTCCGCGATCAACAGCCAGTCATTTTCTATCTGCATCCGTGGGAAATCGACTTTGAGCAACCGAAGGTTCTCGGAATCAATCTCAAAGCAAAATTCCGTCATTATATTAATTTACATAAGACTGAAAATCGCTTAAGGCGTCTGTTGAAAGATTTTCGTTGGGGTCGAATGGACGAAATATTTCTCAACGCAAATAAAAAAGATAATTAAGTCATGTGTTTTTTTGCTGATCATATTTAACTTGCAGGGGTGAAACAGTTGTCGATTGTTGTCAAATCATTAAGCCCAGATGACCGGTCTGCCAGTGCAGTGTGGGATACGTTTGTTGCAAAATGTGTTGACGCAACGTTCTTTCATAAGTCTGGATGGCAAAGAATTTTAAGAAACGTTTTTTGTCATCGGACTTTTTTTCTCTATGCTGAGCGTGCTGGAGAAATAGAGGGCGTTCTGCCGCTGGCGCAAGTTAAAAGTCGCTTATTTGGCAACTCTCTAGTTTCATTGCCATTCGCTGTGTATGGAGGAATTGTGGCAACGAATGATGAAGCGGCAATGGCACTAGAGCAGCAAGCAAAGGAAATTGCCGAGAATTTGAGTGTTGAACATTTAGAACTACGCAACATTCAGCGGTGTCACCCTGAATGGCCTGTTCAAGACTTGTATGTTCGCTTTCGCCGGATGCTTGCAGATGACGTTGATGCCAATATGCTTGCAATACCGCGCAAACAACGAGCAATGGTTCGTAAAGGGATCAAGAACGGCTTAAGAAGCGGAGCAGACGATACCTGTGATCGATTTTTCGCACTATACGCAGACAACGTGCATCGCCACGGTACACCCGCATTACCAAAAAGATATTTTGAAGCTTTGCAATCCGAATTCGATTCGGATTTTGAAATCCTTACGGTGACAAGTAAAGATGGACAGCCACTAAGCAGCGTCTTAAGTTTTTATTTTCGCGATGAAGTATTGCCATATTACGCTGGTGACGAGATTTCAGCGCGCGATCTCGCCGCCAACGATTTTAAATACTGGGAACTGATGCGACGTTCGTGTGAACGCGGGTTGAAAGTATTTGACTACGGACGAAGCAAAAAGGGAACGGGTTCTTATGCTTTCAAAAAAAACTGGGGCTTTGAACCCGAGCCATTAAACTATGAATATTTTCTTTATCGACGAGATGATATTCCGCAAAATAATCCGTCGAATGTCAAATACAGAATGTTGATTGAAGCATGGCGGCGGATGCCTATTTCTTTAGCTAATTGGTTGGGGCCATATATAGTACGAAACCTGGGCTGATGCGAGGCCGCGTAAATTCATAAGTGATGAATAAATGAACATAATTTTTCGAGTTGCTTGACCGAATTATTAAATAAGAGAATTTGCTTAAAAGCATAAA
>WBZT01002286.1_pt1 | contig 13447 bp, 13 predicted proteins | sample 5204241 | NCBI WGS metagenome assembly WBZT01 (sample SAMN12344358, study PRJNA552823) | activated sludge metagenome | biome: Activated sludge suspended growth; feature: Nitrification reactor; material: Wastewater; isolation source: activated sludge from nitrification reactor of wastewater... | reverse complement strand
ATTCGCCGGCTGGTTTCACCTACGACCGGACAAGCTCACGCCCGAGGAAATGGAACTCGGTTACCGGCTCAAGCGGAGTGCATGGGGCGTTGGCCTCGCGACCGAGGGCGCGCGGGCGATAATTGAGAAGGCCCTCGGCGAGTGGGGTTGGCCCCGGCTCTCCGCGCGCACGCTGGCGGTGAATCTGGCCTCCCAGCGCGTGATGCAAAAAGCCGGAATGAGGTTCGCGCACGAGTTCGTTTATGATGAAGCGGTGATGCCCGAGTGGACGGTCGAGGAACGGCGCGCGGTCAAATACTCGCTCCAACGCCAGCAGAACTGAGGTTGCGGACTTTGAGTGGGAGTTCAGTGAGTTGATTCAACTCGCGAAAAACTTCTGGATTTCCTTCACCACTTCCACAAAGCGGTCCACCTCGGCTGGCGTGTTGTAAAAATAGAAGCTGGCGCGCGCGGTGGACTCGACGCCGAGCTTGTGCATCAGCGGTTGGGTGCAGTGGTGGCCACCGCGCAATGCCACGCCGCCTTGGTCCGCCAGCGTCACGACATCGTGCGCATGAACGTCCTTGAGCAGGAAGCTCACGAGGCCGGCGCGCCCGGTCTTCGGGCCGAACAGGCGGATGTTCTTCAGCGCGGCCAACTGATCGTAAGCGTAGTTCGCCAGTTCTTGATCGTGTTTCCAGATGTTTTCGCGACCGATGGCGTCGAGGTAATCCATCGCGGCGTGCAAACCAATCGAGCCGGAGATGTCTGGGGTACCGGCCTCGAAGCGATGCGGCGCAGGCTTGAACGTGGTTTTGTCGTACCCCACCGTCAGGATCATTTCACCGCCGCCTTGATACGGCGGAAGGGTCTCGAGAATTTCCTGCCGTCCAAACAGCACGCCGATGCCGGTCGGACCGCAAATCTTGTGACCGCTGAACGCGAAGAAATCGCAGCCAATGGCCTGCACGTCCACCGGCCTATGTCCGGCGCTTTGCGCGCCGTCCACGACGGTGACGATGCCCCGCTTCCGCGCCTGTTCGCAGATTTCGGCGACGGGATTCACCACGCCCATCGAGTTGGAGATGTGAACAAGCGAAAGCAGCTTCACCTGCTTGGTAAGCAGCGAATCCAGTTTCGAGAAATCCAGCGTGCCCTCGTCACCGGTGACGGGAAGGTAGGCGACCTTCGCGCCGGTGCGCTGGGCGAGCAGTTGCCACGGGACGATGTTGCTGTGGTGCTCGGCTTCGGTGAGCACGATCACGTCGCCGGACTTGAGGTTCTTCGCGCCCCAAGTATTCGCGACGAGGTTGATGCCTTCGCTCGTGCCGCGGGTCCAGATGATTTCGTCGGCGCTACGGGCATTGATGAATTTCGCCGTGCGCGCGCGCGCGGCTTCAAAGGCCGTTGTGGCGCGATTGCTCAACTCATGGATGCCGCGATGGACGTTGGCGTTGTCGCGTTCATAGTAATTCACGAGCGCCTGAATCACCGCGCGCGGTTTCTGCGACGTGGCGGCGTTGTCGAAATAGATCAGCGGCTTGCCGTGGACTTTTTGGTCCAGGATCGGGAAGTCGGCGCGGAATTTCTGCCAATTGGGCGCGGTTGGCGTCACCTGCTTCATGGACGTCAGAGTCTCCTCACGTTGGCGGCTACATCAACCCCAGTTGCAACTTCGCCGCCTCGGTCATCATGCTTTGATTCCACGGCGGGTCCCAGACGAGTTCGACGTTGGCCTCGTCAATCGGTTCGAGCGAGATGAGTTTGTTCTGTACATCCTGCGCCAACACCGGGCCCATGCCGCAGCCCGGCGCGGTGAGGGTCATCTTCACGTCGGCTTTGTAGTTGTTCGCGCCCATGGGCGTGAGGTGGCAGTCGTAAATCAGACCGAGGTCCACGACATTGACGGGGATTTCCGGATCGTAACAAGTCTTGAGCGAATCCCAGACCTGCTTTTCAAGTTGCTCTTGCGTCACCGGCCCGCTGCTGGCGGACGCCGGCCTGGCTTGCACCTCCAGGCCGAGCGCATCGGCATCCTGACCGGCGATGCGGAACATGTTCCCGTTTACAACCACGGTGTAGCTGCCACCGAGCGATTGCGTGACGTAAGCCTGCTCACCCTTCTGCAAAGTGACTTTTGTACCCACGGGGACGACGGACGCTTCCACGTCGCGGGTCAGGGTCTTCGGTTCATTCATGCCGCCAGCATAGTCGAGGAATGGCCGTCTGTCATTCGGGGAAATGCTCCCGGCCGAGGTGATACAGCCAGAAGGCCAGCGAAACGCTTTTGGCTGCAAAAGTGTTTGATCGGGGATTTCGAGGCCGCCATAGCCGAAACTGCGGCATTCAGACCTCTCGGCCGGTCTATTGTGCCGAGCATCGACGGGTTAAAATTACACCCGCCGAATCAGCCTTGCAGCGACCCACCCCACGAGCACGAGCCCTGAGAGTATCAGCCAGTTGTATCTGCTGCCGTACGTGGTCGAGTAGTGGTTGCTGATCATCGTGAACACGACGGGCAGAACGATGAACGTGTTGTGCTTCGAGCGGGCCTTGGCGCGCGCGCCTTCTTCCAGATTGGGCGGCTGGCCCGCTTTGAGCGCGGCCACCATGCGGCGTTGCGCGGGCAGGATGCGCATCCAGACGTTGGCGGTCATGATCGTGCCGAGCATCGCGCCGAGTTGGAGATACGCCGCGCGACCACTGAAGTATTTGCACGACACCCAGGCCGTGACGACGACCAGCGCGAAGGAAACCGCCACGACCAGCGCGTCGTGCTTGCAGAATTTCCACAGCAAGTCGTAAACAACCCAGCCCGCCAGCAGCAGCCCAAAGCTCAAACCGATGGCCGGTCCTTTCGCCAACGGCGCGTCCTCCAGGCTGATGAGATACCCGCCGTGATAGAACAGCAGCGCGAAAAGGAGAAAGCCGGTGATCCAGGTGAAGGCGGCCTCCCACTTGAACCAATACAACGTCGCGGGCATGAGTTGCGGTAGTTTGTGTTTTTCCACCGCGTAGAAGCCGCCACTATGGACCATCCAGACGAATTGCCTTTCCCCCGGCTGGGCGTCTTTTGCCTGCGCCTCCAACTCGGCAAACCGTCCGTCCAGCCAGGTGAAATAGAACGTGGCGCCCACCCACATGATGCCGGCGAAGACATGCGCCCAGCGGAGGGCCAGTTCCAGCCATACGTTGAAGTCGGACATAATTCCTCGGTTTGGATTGCTGAAGGCAGGAGAGTGATGCGTCGCGCGGTCGGGTCAAGGAAGATTTGGCCGCCGCGCCGCTCCGGCTTGCGTTCCGCGTTGCGGCTGGCAACTTGTGGGGATACATGAGTTCGCCCACATCCGACGACATCAAGAATGCGTTAAAGGCCGTGAAATATCCCGGCTACTCGCGCGACATCGTTTCTTTTGGCCTCATCAAGGAGGCCAGCGCCGCCAATGGCGCGGTGAGTGTGTCAATGCAGTTGACCTCCGCCAATGCGGAAGCCGCCGCGCAAATCAAGGCAGAGAGCGAACGTGTTCTGAAAACGCTCCCCGGCGTAAATCACGTTTATGTGGAGGTCAAGCAACCCGCCGCTGCGCCGGGCACGGCCGCCGCGGGCGGAGCGGGTCCGTGGGCGAATCAAAATCGCGTGGCCGGCATCAAGCGCATCGTGGCCGTGGCCAGTGGCAAGGGCGGCGTGGGCAAATCCACCGTGTCGGTGAACCTCGCATGCGGCCTGCGGCATCTCGGAGCGCGGGTGGGCCTGCTGGATTGCGACATTTACGGTCCGAGCATCCCGCTGATGATGGGGATCAACGAGCGCCCCGGCTTGAGCGAGGAGGAAAAGATGATTCCCCCCACCAGCCACGGCGTGAAGCTGATGAGCATGGGCTTCCTGCTGAACGACGATCAACCCGTCATATGGCGCGGGCCCATGATCCAGCGCACCATCCAGCAGTTCATCACGGTCGTGGATTGGGGCGAACTGGATTTTCTGCTGGTGGATTTACCGCCGGGCACGGGCGACGCACAACTCACGCTTTGCCAGACGGTGCCGTTGGACGGCGGAGTCATCGTCACGACGCCGCAGGAAGCGTCGCTCGGCGTCGTGCGCAAAGGCATCGCCATGTTCGAAAAGGTGAACGTGCCGTTGCTGGGAATCGTGGAGAACATGAGCTATTTCACCACGCCGAATGGTGAGCGCGTGGAAATCTTCGGGCATGGCGGCGGACGGCAGGAAGCGGAGCGCATTAAAATCCCGTTCCTGGGCGAAATCCCAATTTACACCGCAATCCGGGAAGGTGGCGATCGGGGAATGCCGGTGGTCGTTTCCGCGCCCGACCAGCCGGCGGGAGGTGCTTTTTTGCAGGTGGCGGAGGCGCTCCGAACACGGTTCAAATGAGCCGCGCGGGTGTCCGGATTTTTCCCCATCCCCCTACGGGCGGCGCCTACGGAGTTCTGTCCATTCGGCCTCGGGGCTTTCTCTGTGAGAATTCCATTGTCAGGGGCAGATGCCGGGCGTAGTGTGCCTCGCGGATTAGGTTAAGTCGTATGTCAGAGCAAACCAATGAATCCCTGCAGCCGGGCGACCTGTTGAAGAACTCGTCGCTGTATCGCGAATTTCAGGCGGAGCGGGAAGAGATTTTGAAGCACAAGTGGATCGAGTCGGAGAAGGCGGGACGTGACATCGGTTTCGAGCAGGCTTTGACGGATTGGATCGTCAAGCATCGCTCGAAGTGGCGCAAGGCGCGTCAGGCGCAGCCGCAGAGCTAGTCAGCGTCCCGCGTCCTTTAACGCGGCCCCGTGAGGTTGCGAAGGCGCTTATGAACGAATCCTGTCTTGGCGGAACACGGCCCCCCGGCCGGGTTCATCTCATTCCCTCGTCCGCGCGGAACCTTGGCGCACCTTCACGCCCCCGAGCTAACACCCGGAATTCGGTCGCTCCGTCGGAAATCGCCCACTCCCCTTCGCATGACTGATCCCGTCATTGTTCTTAACGCACCCGCGATTCACCGGGCGCTCACACGCATCGCGCACGAGATCACCGAGCGCAACGAAATCAGCCTGGAGGTCGTGCTGGTGGGAATCCAGACGGGCGGAGTGCCGCTGGCGGACCGGCTGGCGGCCTTCCTGGCGGGAATTTGGGGACATCCCGTGCCGGTTGGCTGGTTGGATGTCGCCATGCACCGGGACGACCTCGACCAGCGCGCGGCACCGCAGATTCATCCCACGAAAATCCCGTTCGACGTGACGGGCAAAACCGTCGTGCTGGTGGATGATGTGCTGTTCAGCGGCCGGACGATCCGCTCCGCGATGGATGCGCTCAACGACTTTGGCCGGCCGCGCAAAATCCAGCTCGCCGTGCTCGTGGACCGCGGGCATCGCGAGTTGCCGATCAAGGCGGACTACGTCGGCAAAAACGTGCCTACGTCGCTGGGAGAAAAAGTGCGCGTGCGGGTCGGCGAGGCGGGCGCGGAGGATGAAGTTACGCTGGAGCGCAAACCATGAAGATAACCGCGGGAAAGAACCAGCGTTCAGCCCCCTGAAGCGCCGGTTGAACTCGGAAAACTGAATTTGTCCATGAGCTGGCAACGCAAACATCTGCTCGACATCGAATCCCTCACGGCGGAGGAAATCCTGACCGTGCTCGACACCGCAAGAGCCTTCAAAGCCGTGGGCGAACGCGCGATCAAGAAAGTCCCGGCGCTGCGCGGCAAGACCGTGGTCAATTTATTCGTCGAGCCATCCACCCGCACGCGCACGAGCTTCGAGCTTTCCGAGCAACGCCTGTCCGCCGACATCATCAACTTCACCGCCGAGGCTTCGTCCTTGAAGAAGGGCGAGACGCTCAAGGACACGGCCAAAAACCTCGAGGCGTTGAACATTGACTTCATTGTCATCCGCCACAGCGCGGCGGGCGCGGCGCATTTTCTTTCGCGCGTGCTGAACGCGCACGTCATCAACGCCGGCGATGGGGCTCATGAGCACCCCACCCAGGCGTTGCTTGATGCGTTCACCATTCGCGAGCGCAAAGGCCGGATCGAGGGCCTGAATGTCACGATCCTCGGCGACATCCTGTTCAGCCGGGTGGCGCGTTCGAATATCTGGGCGCTGACCAAACTCGGCGCCAAAGTCACGCTCTGCGGCCCAGCCACGCTTGTCCCGCGTACGTTCGAGGCTATGGGCTGCCGGGTTCTGCATCATGTGGACGAAGCTCTGCGCGATGCGGACATCATCCATCTGCTGCGCATCCAGCATGAGCGCCAGCGCCAAACGATGTTCCCGAGCATCAACGAATACACGCAGCTTTTCGGCCTCAATCAGGCGCGGCTCGCACAAACCCGGCCGGACGCGCTGATCATGCACCCCGGCCCGGTCAACCGCGGCGTGGAAATTGACAGCGACATCGCCGACAGCCATCGCTCGCTGATCCTGGAGCAGGTGACAAATGGCATCGCTGTCCGCATGGCGGTCTTATTCCTCGTCAACGGCGGCAAGGGCCCGCAGGAAATAGCAGCGAGTTGACGCTTGAAGTAGGCACCACGAATTCGGACCCGCCGCGGCTGCGGGCGCATCCGTCAGGCTTGCCACCGGCCCGTCAATCTTCCCCGGCCAGCTTTCGATACAGCGTCGCCATGCTCACGCCCAGTAGAAGTGCGGCTTGCTCCTTGTCACCCCGGGTTGCCTCCAGTGCCCGGGCGATGTAAGCCACTTCCTGCTCGCGGAGGTAGTACTTCAATGGCTTGATGGGTTCGTCCGTGGGCGGACTATTAGCGGCGGCATTCGCTGCATTCAGTGGGAACAGGGAAGCGGTCGCTGCCGCAGGCAACGTGGCCAGGCTGGTGTCTAGCCCGGTGGCCACGAGGTCCTTCCCCTCCAGCAAGGCGGGTGGCAAATCCTTCGGCTGGATGATGTCGGCCTCGCATAACGCGGTCGAGCGTTCGATGGCATTTTCCAATTCGCGCACGTTACCCGGCCACCCATGCGTCAGGAGCAGATCCATGGCGGCTTTGGTGATCTGAAAGGGCCGGCGGCTGCGCGAACTCAGTTTGTCCCTCAGGAAATGGGCGATCAGCAGCGGTATGTCTTCACGGCGCTCGCGCAAGCTGGGCAGGTTGATCGCGATCACGTTGAGCCGGTAATATAAATCTTCGCGGAACGTCCCTTCCTTGACCCGCTTTTCCAGCGGCTCATTCGTCGCGGCCAGCACGCGCACATCCACGCGCACCGGCGTGTTGTCGCCCACGCGGCGGACCTCGCGCTCCTGCAACACCCGCAACAGCCGGCTTTGCAGCATCGGCGACATGGTGCCGACTTCATCCAGAAAGATCGTGCCGCCGTCGGCTTCCTCGAACAATCCCTTCTTGTCCGCGAACGCCCCGGTGAATGCGCCGCGCCGGTGGCCAAACAGCTCGGATTCCAGCAGGTTTTCCGGCAGCGCGCTGCAATTGATCGGCACGAAAGGCGCGAACTGCCGCCGGCTGTTGAAATGCAGCGCGCGCGCCACCAATTCCTTGCCCGTGCCGCTCTCGCCGAGGACCAAGATCGTGCTGTCTGTGTCGGCGACCCGCTCGATCATTTTGAAAACCACCTGCATTGGAGGCGAACTGCCGACGATCTGGCTGAACTCGTATTTTTTCTTGAGTTGCTTGCGCAGAAAGGCGGTTTCCGAGACTGCCGTGGAGTATGACAAGGCGCGCTGGATGCAAATCTTCAATTCGTCCACCTTGAAGGGCTTCTCCAGATAGTCGAACGCTCCGTGTTTCATCGCGCTGACGGCGGTTTCGATCGAACCGAAACCCGTGATGACAATGACCACCGCCGGCGGGCTCAGCGCCCGTGCTTTCTGCAAAATCTCCAGGCCGCGCGCGCTGGTCTTGTCGAGGTAAAGATCGGTGATGACAATTTCGGGCGCGGTTTCGGACATGCCCGTCAGCGCCGCAGCCGCGTTGGTAAACGGGAAGACTTCGTGGCCGTTCACGCGCAGGACGTCAGCCACCATTTGCACCATGGTGAGTTCGTCATCAACGAGGAGGATTTTGGCCACGCACGAGGTTAGAAAGAATTCGGACGGGCCAGCAAGCTCATTGCGGCCAACGAAAGGGAGCCGGGCGCTTTCAGACTTTCTGTGGCGGGCCGCCGGCGTTAATTTGAAGCCATGCGAATACTTTCAGGCATCCAGCCCTCGGGCGCGCTGCACATCGGAAATTTTTTTGGGATGATGCGGCCGGCCATCGAGCTGCAGGAAAAAGGCGAGGCGTTTTACTTCATCGCGGATTACCACTCCATGACCTCGCTGTTCGACGCCGCGGAGCGGCGGCGCAACACGCTCGACGTGGCGTTGGATTTCCTGGCGTGTGGGTTGGATCCGCAACGCGCCGTGTTCTTCCGCCAATCCGACGTGCCCGAGGTTTGCGAGCTTTCCTGGATTCTCTCGACGCTCACACCCATGGGTTTGTTGGAGCGCGCGACGAGTTACAAAGACAAGTCCGCGAAGGGCATTCCCGTCAATCACGGTTTGTTTGCCTACCCCGTGTTGATGGCGGCGGACATTTTGATTTACGACTCGAACATCGTACCCGTCGGCCAGGACCAGAAACAGCATGTCGAGATGACGCGCGACATCGCGATCAAGTTCAACGAAGCCTATGGGGAGACGTTCGTGATCCCCGAGCCGCAAATCCGCGAAGCCGTCGCCAAGGTGCCCGGCATTGACGGGGAGAAGATGAGCAAGAGCTACGGCAACACCATCGAGATTTTCGGCGACGAGAAGGCGCTCCGAAAAAAGGTAATGGCGCTCAAGATGGACAGCCGCACCCCGGCGGAACCCAAACCGGACGCAGAGCTGAATCTAGCGATCCAGTTGCTCAAGGTGATTGACGCAAGCACGGGCAAAGAGTGGGAGCAAAAACTGCGCGCCGGCGGATTGGGCTACGGCGACTTGAAGAAGAAGTTGTTCGAGGTGTATTGGTATTACTTCGCCGGCGCCCGGGCGAAGCGCGCCGAACTCGTGGCGAATCTGGATTTTGTGAACCGGATCCTCGCCGAGGGCGCGACGAAGGCGCGAGCCAAGGCGCAGGAAGTTCTCAAACGCGCCCGCAAAGCAAGTGGTTTGGAGTGATTGAGCCCGGCAGTCCAGAGCTGCCATGGAATGCGGTGAAGTCGCGATCCGCCTGGAGCAAACTTAGAGCGTTTGGATGGCCAATGCGGCAGTGTTCATTCGTGCTACCCTGAGCGAATCGCGCAGCGACCAGCGTCGGCAGAAGAAAGCGAGGCTTCGGTTTCAGTGGTTCGTGCGATCTGTCAGCGCATGCGCCAGCAACCAGTCGTACAATTCCGGGTTGTTGTAAGTTTCGGCCCAGGAATTGTGATTCGCCTCGGGATAGATCGTTAGCTTTACTTCCTTGGCCCCGGCTTTCTTGAAGGCGACAATCATGTGCTCGGATTCTTCGGGCAGCACCACGGTATCCTTCGCACCGTGAAACGCCCACACCGGCAGGGCAGCAACGGGATTGGCGGTTTTGCCATAGCCGGCAAGCAACACATCAATCGTCTGCCCGCCCCCGCAGATCGGCGCAATCGCGGCGAACAAGTCCGGCCGCGCCGCGCCGAGACTCCAGGTTCCGAATCCGCCCATGCTCAAGCCGGTGAGGTAGATGCGGTTCGTGTCCACAGCGTATCTCCGGGTGACAATTTCGAGCAACTTGAGTAACGAATCGTTCTGCCAGGGTTCCCCCTCGGGACACTGTGGCGCGACAATAATAAAGGGAAAGTTCCGCCCCTGCTTCACCAGACTCAGCGGCCCGTGAATGGCAACGCTCTGCACGTTTGTGCCGCGCTCGCCAGCCCCATGCAGGAACAGCATCAGTGGCCATTTCCTTAGGTCGCGCACCTGATACTCCTTCGGCAGGTAGTAGAGGTATTCCATCGCCACCTTGCGGGTGACCGAGAAGTTAAGTTTCTGCTTGGGCAATGGCGCGCTAGCCGGCTGGGCTTCTGTTTTCATGGCCGTGATGACTGCGAGGAAGCATACAAACCAAGTGACGAAGTGTGTTTTCATAATACGGTAGTTAAGATCGGCGGAGCTGAAAGTCGCCAGCGCGGTTGAGGGTCAGGGAAGGCGCTGCCCCCCAGCCAAGATGTCCCCACACAATCGAACCTCGGATTCAAAGAGCGGACCAATGCTTCCTTGCGAAAAAGCCCTTCGGCTTCTCTGGTGCGCAAACTGATTCCCACTCGGGTCGTAAGGCTGAGCCGGCGTGGCAAAGGTTCGGGATGGGCAAAGCGGTAGCAGCCGGAGGGTTTGCGGGAGTTCTTGGCCTTGCAGATGTGAATCACACCTGAATTGGTTCGACAAAAGAAAATGCGACCCGATTGTGTGGGCAATTCGTGGGAGAGTCGCTCGCCGAACAGCTCGACAAACGTCCAGGGCGGCGGAAAAAACCAGAGTTGGGTCGCGGCCATGCTCAAGCTGCATCATGCCGCGTCGGACCAAGACTGTCCAAGCCAGAAAAATCCCGAAAAATCCAGCGGGTCGGCACGACCCGCGGGACATTCTCCGACCCAACCTTACCAACCTTATTCTCCGACGGTAATCTTGCGGGGTTTTACAACCTCCGATTTCGGTAGCATGAGGAATAGGACGCCTTGATTCATCCGCGCGCTGATCTTGGTGGTATCAATCGTGGGATCAAGTTCGAAAACGCGGCGAAAGTCAGCGCCATGACGCTCGCGGAAGAGCGGCTCTCCCGTCGCAATCTCGGCTCGCCGGCGACCGACGATGGTGATTTCATGACCTTCGAGGGTGAGTTCGAGGCCGTCCTTGTTAACGCCCGGCATTTCGGCTTCGAGCGCGTAGCCCTCTTTGGTTTCATAAATGTTCACGTCCGGCGCGACGTACTGAACCGTTTGAGTGCGCTCCACCGTTGGAGCAGTGACGGTTTCTTTTTGCAGCGTAGTTTTCATATTTTGAAGTTGTTTGGTCTGTTTTGGATTGGGCTCCGGCGCACGAGTCGCATGCCGGAGCACCAAGGGCAGTCTCAGTTGATCGAGACATCAATGTGTTTCGGTTTGGCTTCCTCCGTCTTGGGCAGCGTGATGGTGAGTACACCGTCCTTGTACGCGGCTTTCACCTTGTCCACGGCAACCGGCGCAGGAAGCGTAACGCTGCGCTGGAAACGGCCGAAGAACCGTTCGGCACGATAGACCTCGGCGTCCGCGTGCTTCGTTTCGCTCTGGCGTTCACCGGAGATGCTCAGGCTGCCGTCGTGGAAAGAGACTTCAATGTCCTCCTTCTTCATGCCAGGCAGTTCCGCTTTGAGCACAAAGTTTTCCTTTTCCTCGAACACGTCGAGCGCCGGCGTCCAGCCGCTCAGCAGTTGCGAGGTGCGGGTGAGTTCGGTAAGCGGCGAGTCGAACAAACGATCAATCTCGTCGCGCAGATCGGACAGACGTCCGAAGGTCGGCCAAGCGGCCACAATGGGGCGTTGCCATTTGATGATATTCATAGTTTTTTGTCCTTAAGTTGGTAAATGCTCACTACACAAATCATAAGAGCTGTTGCAATGCCACCAATTTAGCTGAGGCGCAAACTGCTGGTCTTTAACATTCTAGGAAATATCACATCTGAGCACATGGCAAGTTATTGCGCCACTGTGGCCTCGCTTCGGCGATTTTTGTGGGTGTAAGAGGGTTATTATGGCTCAATACTTGGTAAAAAAAGAAGCCCCGCAGATGCGGGGCTTTGTAAACCGTTACTTGAAAAAGGGCGCGCTTAACGTTTGGAGCGCACAGCACCGAGCAGGGCGAGGCTCAAGCCAAGGATTGCCAAGGTGCTGCCACCGTCAGGTGTGTTGTGCGTCGGAGGGCGGGTACCGTCCTCGTAGTAGGTGCGGAATGCAAAGTCGTATCCAATGTCCGAACCAATACCAACAAAGTCCCACGGAATAAACTGGTCAGTCGTGAACGCATTGCCTGCTGGGTAAAAATCGAAGACGGTATCCATGCTGGCGATGCCCAAACCATTATTCTGACTGTCTCGACTCGAAAAAACAAGGTAGTACGTTTGTAGTGGTGTTATATTCACTTGCGGCCAGAAAACATCAAACCACCCACCCCCACTCCCGACGCCACTCGCTGAAGCCAGAAGGGCACCGCCGTCAGTCGGGAGCATGTCGTAAAGACTAATGGTCACGGTGTCAGAGGAATTCGCGTTTCCGGTAAGGAAGATACCGGCGCCGACGATATTCCCGTGATCTTGCTGAAACGATTGCGCTGCGTACGTAGCACTGGAAAAGGTGAAGAAGTTGATTCCGAGATCATACATGCCCTGATCTTGATCGACTTGCACGACAGCAAAGCTTGAACTGGCGGTGAGCAAACCGCCGACCATCGCAAAAACTGAACTCTTAATCAATTTCATATTACATTGCACTCTTTATAGTTAACTGCACTGACATAACATATGGCAGTTGATGTGCCACAAGGTGCTGGGCTTCGAGATCGTGCAACGTTCAAGCTGCCTTAGTTGTTAATTTCGAGCGATATACAAAGCCGTTCTCGCCATTGAGGCCCTAGATTGCCGGAGTCTCAAAATCTAGAATTCTGTAAATGGGACCGACGATGGTATCCGGCGACAACTTTCAATCTGCTCATAGCCAACTTGTTTCCAATGATTTGAGTAGTGCCGCGCAGCCATCGCTCTTCTGTCAGCTTCTCCGACGACTTCGCATCAACCAGTTTCACTTTGAGTTGGTCTTAATGTAAGTGATAGCCAAGCAAAGATAGGTTGAATTGCATCACATACCTCAGTCAAACGCGTGTCCCGCACAGCAGAGGACGTTCTTTACCTTGTGGCGGACAAGATCCTTCACCGCTTTGCGCGCGGGGCCAAGGTACTTGCGTGGATCGAATTCCTTCGGGTTTTCCGCAAACACTTTGCGGATGCCGGCGGTCATGGCGATGCGGAGATCGGTATCAATGTTGACCTTCGTGCATCCGGTGCGGCGAGCGACTTCGATGTCGTCCTCGGGCACGCCTTGCGCGTCGGGCATGTTGCCGCCGTACTTGTTAACTTCGTCCACAAGATACTTGGGCACACTGGAAGCGCCGTGCAACACCAGCGGATAATCGCCCATGCCCGCATCCATTAGCGCTTTTTTGATCAGCTTGAGCCGTTCGAGGTCGAGGTGCTGCGTGCCTTTGAACTTGTAAGCCCCGTGGCTGTTGCCGATGGCGACGGCGAGTGAGTCGCATCCGGATTCCTTGACGAATTTCACGGCTTCTTCGGGCACGGTGTAATGACCGCTGGCTGAATGTGCGCCGCCCTCTTCACCCTCATCGAACTGCGCGCCAACGAGGTGGCCGAGTTCGGATTCCACCGAACAATTATGCTTGTGGGCGTACTCGACAACGCGCTTGGTGATTTCGACGTTTTTCTCAAACGGCTCATGCGACGCGTCAATCATCACGCTCGTGAAAC
>WBZT01002284.1_pt1 | contig 13451 bp, 6 predicted proteins | sample 5204241 | NCBI WGS metagenome assembly WBZT01 (sample SAMN12344358, study PRJNA552823) | activated sludge metagenome | biome: Activated sludge suspended growth; feature: Nitrification reactor; material: Wastewater; isolation source: activated sludge from nitrification reactor of wastewater treatment... | reverse complement strand
CGTTCGTTGTTGCGTTGCTTTCGGAAGGTGGTCAGCAGGATGATGCGACCGTCCTTGGTGAACCGGTAGGTGATCCGTCGTGCCGTCGGGCCGAGCGTGAACCGCAGCTCGAACAGTCCGTCGCCGAGGCTCTTCGAGAGCGGCATCCGCGCCGACGACCCGAGCGTGGCGAGCCGGTCGATCACCACGACCGTTCGATCCCACTCGGTGTCGTCGAGGGTGGCCATCCAATCGACGATCTCGTCGTGGAGCTCCAGTTCGGCCACACACGGACACTATCGCACCCATGCGATGATCGCACAAGAGCGATCATCGTCTCACGTTTCCTTCGATCGTGGGCCAGGGGTCGGGCGGCTGTCGCCGTCGAGCGTCAACAGCCGAGCGCTTCACTCATCCAGTTGCTGGAGCCTGACCGCAGCGCGATCACCTGCCGCAGCCAGGCCGTCGATGATGCGGTGGTACTGGTTCTTGACGTCACCGTCGAGCGACCCAGCCTTGCGAAGCTCGCTGAACCACTCCTCCAAGAAGTAGAGGTGATTCGCGATCAGGTCGAACCGGCCGTCAATAACCGCCTCAATCCACGTGAGAGCGACCGTCGTTTGCCACGCCATCGGGGCGCTCTTGCCGAACTTGATGATGGCATCGACTGCCTTCGGTTCCCACCGTGCGAGTTGAAGCCAGCGCTCGTCCAGCCCCACAAGGGCGTGCGGCTGGATCCAGCTGTCACGAGAGCGGGTGAGAGTGCCGTCGATGTCCGGGTCCCACGAGTGGGGGCTGGGAGTCGGCAGCAGTGCAGCAACCATGAAGTCGAACCAGTGACGTTCGGAGCGGAGACCCGGGCCATCGCCAACTGCATCCAGCGCGATGCCGAGTGCCCAGGGCCAGAACTCACCCATACCGGTTCGCAGATGCTCGTCGTAGGTGAAGACCGTTGCGAACCCTTCGAACAGCAGGTGCAACGCGTTCGCGTTCGTGGCGAGTGTCTCGATGAACGTCTTAAGCAGATCGCGGTGACCGTCGAGCGCGATTTCGACCATCCGTTGTGCGATCGGCTCGTGGCTGGCCTGGGCCCGGTGGTCGTATCCCTCCTTCCACCAATGGGCGACGCCTCGGCGATACGAGTCCCAGAGCGGCGCCCAAAGGTTGTCCACCTCATCCCGCAGACACGGCACCCGCCGAGCGTCGACCATGCAGGCCAAGGGCATGCGTAGCCGGTTGACCAACAACGCGTCGTCGGCGACGGCGCCAAGCGTCTCACTGAACGGCGGTCGCAGCGGATCCGGCTCTCTTCGCTGGGTCTGCTGGTTCCATGGCCCGAGCCTGCTATCACGGAGACCCGCTATGGCTGCAGACCAGGCGGGACCATGCCGACGACACCTTCTTCTGGCCTCGCCCGGCTCACAGGGAATCTCCCACAGCGGCGCACAGCCCATCACGTAGATCGCGCGAACCTCGTCGAAGAGACTGGTTGCTAGGGAATCGAGTGCACTCTCGACGCGCGATGGGTCGATGTCGAGGCGATCGAACGGGCCCAGAAGCAGGACTGGGATAGCGGCGGCAGCGGCTCGGTCGGCACCCATGGGGAAGGTCGTCTCGTGGTAGCTCATGTCATCGATCCGGGGGTTCTCCGCGGCCCACAAGAGGGCCTCAGCCGCCCAAAGAAGGTCGGACTCATCGATCGCCATGAGTCCGAGCCCATGCGCACGCACCGCTGCGGCTGCGACCGATACGAGCCCGTCCTCGGGCCAGGGGATGCCTTCGGGAGCATCCGTTTCCGCGATGCGCCGGGCCGTTGCTAGGTCGTCCTCCAGGCTGACCAGGGGCCACTTGCTCGGATCGTCATTGAAGCGCCCGTATCGGTTCTGCAGTCCGAGGAGAGCATTGGTCGTTTGGAGTTCTGCGTTGCGGGGAGCCAGCTCGACCTCGATGTGTTCGGGCCGTTCGAACTGGATGAGAACTTGGTCTCCGCTGGCGCTCGCTCGATAGTTCTCGATACGGAACTGGGCGGCCCAACCTTCGATCATCGCCAGGTAATCGCCATGGGCGCCTTGAGGATCGCTCAGCTCGGCTCGTGCAGAGGCGATGAGGCTCTCGCCCAGGGACGCGAGCTGGCTCAGACGCTCGTCGTCGCCGGCGAGGCGAGCACTAACCACCATCCCTCCGACCGTTTCGTGGAACGTGAACCCGCGCCGTTCCGAACCCGTCAGCTTGTCCGCGTCGGGGTCCCTTACGCGGAAGCCGTAGTCCCCTGTGACCCGAGCGACTTCGAGGTGCCAGATCGTTGGCGACGCGAGGAACGGGTCCAGGAGATTCTCAGCAGCTTGCGGGTGGCGAGTCAGGAACCCAACCAGCAAGCCGAGGACTGCGAGGTTGTGGCAATCGGCGAGCAGGAGCTCGACGATCCTTCGGGCGGGGAGGTTGAGCCCTTCGAGCAGGTGGTCGGCGAAGCGCTCTAGTGCGAGCAGCGCACTCATGCAGGCATAAGAACCGACGCTCGTTCCTCGGTACCAGGCCCAGACGTGGCTGTCCCCGACGAACAGCCGTTCACCCGTACTCGGTAGATCCAAGCGGACCCCTTCGAGGTCCTCGGCATGGTCGATGTCGGATCGGTAAGACGACAGGTTCTGCACGCGGAACCGCGCTGCGTGGTCAAGCATTCGATTGATGAAACCGATCGTCTCAAGGGGAAGCGAGTTCAGCAGCCGAAAGAAGGGGCCGTAGTACCAAGCGGCCGCAGGGACACCGAACCCCGGACCTAATCCGTGCCTGAAGTCCCGGATGCCATCATCGAGCATGCCTCCGCCACCCCACCGGTCTCGAGGGTCGGGCAGTTCGATGTAGTAGGCCTCAGCGAGGTCTAGAAGCAGCTGGGGACGGGCCTGCGACATGCTGAGCGCCACGGCGAACGATTCGACTGCCGGATGTAGATGGCCCGGCCGGTCCTTGATGACGGCGCGGAGCCATGCCTCCGCTCGGTCGTCGAGGTCGGGGCCAAGGGTGGCGAGAGCCTCGATGGAGAAGTCGTCGTAGAGCGGAGGGTCGTCCGACAGGATGGTGTCGCGAACCGCCTGTCGGAGCTTGTCTGGCTGCGAGCGAGATGTGGCCATTCCTCGCAGCCATGCGAGGACAATGTCTTGAATCACCTCGTGGAGACGCCGATGGCCGAACCGCGGACTCGAGCCGATCGTGGGCTTGTCGCAGAACGCCACCCGCACGAGGGGTGCAAGTGCAAAGGCGTCTCCGATCGTGCCGTTGACGTAGCGAGCCTCTGCTAGCCGTAGGAGGGTCGCCAGCGACGAACCGTCGTCGGCTGTGAATGTTTCCCAGAGGTCCCGAATGGCCTTCTCGGCGTCACCGAGTGTGAGGAGAGCTTCGAACGGAATCTCGAGCCACCTCTCACCGTGACTCGCAGCGATCGCCGTGAACTGCGTCGACAACTCCGCCCAAACCCCGGGCTTGTCGGCTGCGAGCAGTCGAGCTTGGCAGCCGAGTCGTGTCGCTCGAATCGACCAGCGTGGAGCGCCGGCTGTGGCAAGTGTCTCCCATCCTTCGGAGAGAAGGAGTCGACACAGCGCAAAGTCTCGGAACAAATCGGTAGCGAACTCGTCGCCAGTCGACAGAGCCGGGTCGTTCGGGAGCCGGAGTACGCCATCGGATCGCAATTCAGCCGCCGCAGTTCCGTGCACGGGTTCGGCAGGCAGCCTGAGGGCGCGCTTGGCTACATGTAGCGCGGCTCTCTCTCGGTCGTCAGGTGACGCCGAGGCTGAGTCGTGGATCTCGTCTCGGCGGATGACAGCTCGCCACACTGCGCTGTACACGTCGGCTTCGCACAGGAGGTCTGCCGGGTCGAACTCTTCTCCGGTGTGCAACAAGGCGTCGACAAGGCCGAGGCGGCCGAGCAACCAACCGGTTCGTTCATCGCCGCGCAGGCGCGACAGGGACGGAAAGGTCGACGCGACCCGTTCGCTCTCGTCGATGGTGAGCGGGCCAATGATGTGTTCGGCCGGTGCGGAGGCGGTGCCGGCCAGCTCGCATGAATCCGCGAGAGTCCGTCCAACTTGTCGTGAACCGTCGGTACGGGTGACGGCAACGACTCCCACGCCTGCCTGGAGTGCAGCGGTGGCCACGGCTTGCAGCATCCGGCCCTTGCCTTCGAGGATGCTCTCGGCGCCGTCGATGACGATGAGTCGAACTGGCCGTGCATCGGTGGCGGCCAGCACATCGCCGAGGGCAGATCCGCCGAGCTGGCTTTCGAACTCCGTCGCATTTGATGGCAGGTCACGGAGGCTCAGACTTGTGACGGCGGCGCCATCTTCCTGCAGCGCCTCGGCGACTCGCAGAGTCAAGGCGGACTTCCCGACGTCGGGCTCGCCGGTGACCACGAGCGCGCCTGGGGCAGCGCCAACGGATTGCATGGCGGAGTAGAGGCGGGGCCGCTCCGCCGAACGCTCCAGCTCCAGAGTTCGGTTGCCAGCTCGCAAGGTCGGCCTGATCGAGTCCCGAAGCCGCTCCCCCAGGCGGTCGATCGTCGCCCACGCACGAGCGAAGCTCGGGGATCTCGACAAGGGGTAGTCGCTGAGAGTCCGACGGATCACGGACTGAGTCAGCACCGCTGCTTGCGACGCCCACGCGCCTGCGAGCTCCTCGATGCGGGAGAAGAGCGCGTCAGCGCTAGCCGGCGTGCCGCCGTGCAGTATGCGCTGCAATGTGTTGACTGCGGTCGTTCGATCCGTGCGGTCCGTCCGTTCGAGACGGAGCGTGCGAACGGTGAGGTTGGACAAGAGCCGCCACGTGAGGTCCTTGGTTGCCAGTCCGGCTGCCGAGGCGAGCGGCGCAGCGGCTTGTTCAACGAGATCTTTGATGTGTTCGTATCGGTCACGGACGCGTGCGTTGGTTCGCCCCGGCTGCGCGAGTCGGCGTTCGAGTTCTTCTCCGCTCGGAACCGACCGAGCGAGTTCTGCGAGGTCGGCGAGCTGGGTGATCGCGTTGGCGTTCGTGGATACGGCGAGGACAAGTCGCCAGCGACCCGCCGCCGCGGTCGACCACTGCTCAGTGATCACAGTGAGAAAGTCTCTGATCAACGGAATCGAGGCCGCGTCGCTCCTGGTGAGATCTGGGCTCCGACGGACCGCGATCGATGATCGGTGCACTTCCCCGTGGGCGTCCCGTCCCTCGACAAGGATGTCATCGACCGCGCTCGTGTCACTCGCTTGCAGGCGAATCGAGTCGGCGGAGAGCGAGTCCCCGAGCTCGGTCAAGGCTTCGCCGGCAAGTAGGCCCGCGACCAGGCAGGCCGCGTAGGAGTGTTCCAGCCGCACGCCTCCCCCGCCGGTGGCATATGGGCTGGCACCGATCGTTGACGTTGCCGCTTGAGGCACGACCTCCTCCAACCAGGCGCTGATCAGAGGGTGCGTAACCGACAGCCGCCACAGCGTTGCGCGCCCGGACTTCTCTGAGGTCGCGAAACCGGCGTCGGCGAGGGTTGCGAGCGCGACGTTGGCCGTGGTCGGTGAGACGTTCAGCGCTGCCGCAACCTTCCGGCCTGAGAGCGGTGTGGCGCTTTCGGCGAGTACCACCAAGGCGCGGTACTCAGTATCGCTGAGCGTCGCCTTGAGAGTCTCTGCATCGGACGCCATGCAGCAAGGCTACTACCTGTGTCCAGAAATACTGGACATACTGCGGTTCGGCCAGGTCAGAGCCGGGGATCGACTGGTTCGCTCTCCATGGCGAGGACGCCGAAGACGCACTCGTGAACGCGGTGGAGTGGTTCGCCGAGGACGAAGCGCTCGAGGGCTTCGATGCCGAGTGCGAACTCTCGTTGGGCGAGGGATCGCTTCTTGCCGAGGCTGCGTTCGCGGAGCCGCTCGAGGTTCTGGGGCACCAGGTACTCGGGTCCGTAGATGATGCGGAGGTACTCGGGCCCTCGGCACTTGATGCCGGGCTGGATGAGGCCGCGCGTGCCGGTCACGATCGACTCGAGCGGCTTGACGACCATTCCTTCGCCACCGTCGCCGACGAACTGCTCCCACCAGGTGACCGCGGCCGCTTCGCTCTCGGGGTCGTCGAGGTCGACGGTGAGGTTCCGCGTCGGGCGGATGAACCCGTCGCCGGCGGCGACGAGTCGCTCGGCGATCGACATGTGCCAGGTGTGATCGCGTTCCGCGAGGAGGGTCCGTTCGGCGGCGAGGACGACGAAGGGGGCGACCTGGAGGTCGTCGGGCTCCTCGACGGACCAGCAGTACTGGCGGTACGCGTCGACGAACCGGTCGACGGCGAGCATTCGTTCCTCGGTGCGGTGGGCGAGGTCAGTGACGTCGATGCCCCGGTGCAGGGCTGTGGCCAGCAGCTCGCTGGCGCGGGTGGTCATGGAGTGGCCGGCGGCGCCGACGGCGGCGTACTGGCTGCGGAGGAGATCCTCGGCCTTGGCGCTCCAGGGGAGCAGCTCGGTGTCGAGCGCCAGCCAGTCGGTGTCGAGGGCATCCCACAGCTCGGCGGCACTGATCGCTGCGCGGGTGCGTTCGATGACCTTGGCCTGCCAGGCAGGATCGGTGAAGAACGCTCGACCCGTCCGCGTGTAGACGGTCCCGCCAGCGGGGTCATCGATCTTGAACCGGCGGGCCGCGACCTCCGCGTCCCGGCACACGATGACGACCGCCCGCGACCCCATGTGCTTCTCCTCGCAGATCACCTGGGCGATGCCGTCGCGCCGGTAGGCGGCGAAGGCCTCGGTCGGGTGCTCGAGGATGTCGGGACGTGCTGAGGTGGCGGTCGGGGCCATGGTCGGCGGGAGGTAGATGAGCCAGCGGGGGTCGATGGCCCATCGGCTCATGACCTCGAACGCGGCTGCGGCGTTCTCGGCGCCGACGGTGATGCGCGGCTGGAGTCGGGTGTCGACGATGCGCTTGCCGAGCACGTCGGTGGCGTCGAGAAGCTCGGCGGGCCGTTCTGCCTCGGTCGTCGCGGGGTGGAGGGGCTTGGTGGGTTCCCAGTAGGTGCGGGCTGCCGGAATGGAGACCAGCTCGCGTTCGGGGTAGCGCAGCGCGGTCAGCTTGCCCCCGAACACGCAGCCGGTGTCGATGCAGATCGTGTTGTTGATCCACTCGGCTTCGGGGACCGGGGTGTGGCCGTAGACGACCATGGCGGAGCCGCGATAGTCGTTGGCCCACGGGTAGCGGACGGGGAGGCCGAACTCGTCGGTCTCGCCGGTGGTGTCGCCGTAGAGGGCGAAGCTGCGCACCGCCCCGGAGGAACGGTTGTGGAGCCGTTCGGGGAGCCCGGCGTGGGCGACGACGCAGCGGCCGTCGTCGAGCACGGCGTGGCTGACGAGGCTGTCGATGAACGTGGCGACCTCGGTGCGGAACTCCTCGGGCTCGCCCTCGAGCTGGGCGAGCGTCTCCGCGAGGCCGTGGGAGACCTGGACGTTGCGGCCGTTGAGGGCCCGCCACAGCTTGTTCTCGTGGTTGCCGGGGATGCATGCACCCGTGCCGTCGCGCACCATGCCCATGGCGAGGCGGAGGACCCCGGGGCTGTCGGGGCCGCGGTCGACGAGGTCGCCGACGAAGAACGCCTTCCGTCCGGCGGGGTGGCTGGCGGTCAACCGGTCGGGCGCGACGTCGTAGCCGAGCTCGGTGAGCAGGGCGACGAGCTCATCGGCGCAGCCGTGGACGTCGCCGATGAAGTCGAACGGCCCATGATCGTCGCGGCGGTCGGTCCAGCGTCGTTCACGCTCGATCGACACGGCGTCGATCTCGTCGGTGCCCTTCAGGACGAACACGCGCCGGAAGCCCTCACGCTGGAGGCCCTTGATCGACTTGCGGAGCTGCTGGTGCTGACGGCGCATCGCGTGCGCGGGGAGGTTGCGGTCCGGGCGGGCGGCGTTGCGTTCGGCACAGACCTTCTCGGGCACGTCGAGCACGATGGCGACGGGCAGCACGTGGTGCTCACGGGCGAGGCGCACCAGCGGCGCCCGGGCGTCACGCTGCACGCTGGTTGCGTCCACCACCGTGAGCCGGCCGGCTTCGAGGCGCTTGCCGGCGATGTAGGCGAGCACGTCGAACGCTGCAGGGGTGGCGGCCTGGTCGTTCTCGTCGTCGGCGACCAGGAGGCGGCAGAAGTCCGAGGAGAGCACCTCGCTGGGCGCGAAGTGTCGGGCCGCGAAGCTGGACTTGCCAGCGCCGGAAGGACCGATCAGCACCACCAGTGCCAGGTCGGGGATGGTGATCGTCGTGGCGGTCACCGGGTGAACACCGCCATCTGCGTGGGCGGGCCCACCTCAGGATCGTCAGGGCCGATCGGTGCGAAGGTCACGCGGTAGCCGTGCGCCGTGGCGACACGCTCGGCCCAACGGTCGAACTCGTCGCGGGTCCACTCGAAGCGGTGGTCGCGGTGGCGGAACTGGCCGGCGGGCAGCGACTCGAACCGGACGTTGTGCTCCTGGTTCGGGGTCGTGACGATCACCGTGGCCGGTGCGGCGTGGGCGAAGACGACCTGCTCGAGCGCGGCGAGGCGCGGCTCGTCGAGGTGCTCGATCACCTCGATCAAGGTCGCTGCGTCGAACCCCGCGAATCGACTGTCGCGGTAGGTGAGACCCGCCTGGATCAGGTTCACCCGCTCGCGCTGGCGGTCCGACAGGTCGTCGAGGTGCAGCCGATCGGCGGCACGGTCGAGCACCCGAGTCGACACGTCAGCGCCGGTCACGTGGGTGACCTGCGGCGACTTCAGCAGCGCCTGGAGGAGTCGCCCCTCGCCACAGCCCAGATCGAGCACGCGTGACGCTCCCGAGGCGACGACGGCCGCGGTGACGGCGTCGAGGCGCTGCTGGTTCAGGCTGATGCGCTCCTCGACCTGTTCTTCCTCGCGGTCGTGTTCCTCGTCGACCTCGACCTGGTCGTCAGGTGTGTCGTCGGCGAGTCGAGCCAGGACGTCGTTCGCGAGCGACCGTCGGTGCTTCAGGTAGCGGCGGCTGATCAGCTCGCGCGCCGGATGCGACCCCAACCAGTCGCCGCCCTTGTCGAGGAGCTTGCGGGCCTCGTCCTCTCCGACCCAGTAGTGCTTGTCGTCGTCGAGCACCGGCAACAGCACGTACAGGTGCGACAACAGGTCAGCGAGGCGCACCTCACCCGTCAATCGCACCGACCAGTACCGGCTCGGCCCCCACGCGGGGAACTCGTCGTCCAGCGGGACCGGCGTTGCCTCGATCTCGTAGCCGAGGGGTTCGAACAGCGATCGCAGCACGGGCTCCCCGCCACGGATCGGCAGGACCGGTACCTCGACCTCGAAGGGCAACGCAGCGTCGGCCAGCTCGGGACGCTGGTCGCATCGTCCCGTCATCGCGGTGCCGAACACCTTGCCGACCACGACGCTGAGGAACGACGAGGCCACATAGGGCCGGTCATTCACGTAGCCCGCGAGCGAGAAGGACTCCTGGCCCTTCCGGCCGCGCCGGCGGATCAGCCCGATCGGATCGACCTCGACGAGCACCGCTGCGGTGCAGCGCTGATCTCCAGCCTCGGGGAAGAAGACATGAGCATCACCGAAGGGGAACGAGACCGTCCGCACGTTGTCCGGGTGCTTGTGCAGCAAGAAGCCGAGATCGGTCGCTGGGGCGTGTTCGGTGGAGATCGTGAGGAGCATGGGAGACCGCCTTAGGGCAGGTCGACCATCATGGCCCAACCGGTCGCGGGCCTCCTCGGCCATTCGGGCGAGCACCAGCACCGACCGCTCAGAGCCAAGGCGCGAAATAGCTGGTCGGTATCTCGGCAGGCTCGTCGGGTTGGTCCCGAAGTGGTCACGCTTCCACGCTTCGGCGATGGCCTACATCATCGAACGCAAGTGGGGTTTCGCGCATTCGACGTACCGGTCCGTCCCACTGCGGACCAGCCGATACCGGCCCGCGGTGTAGAAGAAAGTGTAGAAGACCAGCGACCGCCGGCACTGAGCGGCTCTCGCCGCGAGGTCGTCGGACCACATCTGCGACCGCCGTCTGCACTCCCCCCTGGTGCGCCAGCAGAACGGCATGTTGGGCCGAGTCGCTTATGGTGGCCAGTCCGACCGCAGGAGGAAGAAGAGCCGTGGGAACAGGTGGGATACTCGTCGGATTCGGTGTCATCGCCGAGGGTCATGTCGCGGGGTATCGCCGGCAGGCCGCTATGGAGGTCGCCGCCGTCGTCGATCCATCACCTGAGCGTCGACGCGCAGCTGAGGCAGCCCTCCCCAGCGTGCGGGTCTATCCCACCCTTGACGCCGCACTCGAATCGGAGCGACCGAGTTTCGTCGATATCTGCACACCGCCCGTGTTTCACCTGCCGACCATGCTGTACTGCCTCTCCCGAGACATCGACGTTCTCTGCGAGAAGCCGCTTGTGATGGACCGCCAGGAGCTTGCCGTGCTGCGCTCAGCGCTCGCGGTATCCGCCGGACGTCTCTACCCGTGCCACAACTACAAGTTCGCACCAGCTGTGCGGGCGATGGTCGGACACCTCTCGGATCGTCGACCATTGGGCGGCAGGTTCACGATTGTCCGTTGCGGTCACGCGCTAGGCGTCGATGCGTGGGATCCCCACTGGCGCCGACGTCAGTCCGTTGGCGGAGGCGGGATCCTTCGCGATCATGGGCCTCACAGCGTGTACCTAGCCGAGCACTTCGTAGGCAGACCCGTGACGGGGGTGTCATGCAAGTTGAGCTACCCCACCGACGGGCCGTGGATAAACACCGAGGAGGCGGTCAACATGACGCTCTACTTCGATGACGAGGTCGTTGATGTCTGCCTAACTTGGAATGGCTCCGAAAGACGCACCCGCTACGAAATCGACCTCGATGAAGGCACGATCGCTCTCGACGGTGACGCAGTCGAAGTCACCTCCACGGAAACTCGGACGGTCTCGACGTTCCCGTCGGACTTCGACGATCCCCGGCACGGTGAGTGGTTCGCCCGCCTGCTCACCGATGCCGCCGTTCGGCTTCAGGAGCCAGACGGCACACGGCCCCTGATCGACGAGGCCTTCAGGACGATCCAGACGATCGACGATGCCTACCGGTCAGCGGCCGACGATGGTCGTCGCATCGAGCTCGGGGCGAGCCCGGACGACCCGGCGACCGCCACAGACGCTCAGAATCTTGCTCTCGTCGATCCGACGCTCTGAGCTACGCCGGGCGACCTCGCCCACAGGGTGGTCGGCGATGCTCCATGTGGTGCCGCTCTGACCGAAGAGGTCAACCGGCCTCCATCTATGCTCTCGCGGTGGATGGCGACCGGCTGCTCGCGGTGCACGACGACAAGGGCGACCGGATTCAGCGGCACAGCCTGGACCGTGACGAGGCGTGGGCGAATCGAGGGCGCAGGAGCGACGCACGCGCTGCAAGCCGAGGAGACGTGCTTCCCCCCGACTCGGCGGGAAGAGCCCGCTATCCCCGTTACGTCGACCGCTGCTCCGGTGCGCATGTATGGGACGTTGACGGCGACCGCTATATCGACTACTTGCTCGGCTATGGACCGGTCATTCTGGGCCACGCACACCCCGATGTGAACAGCGCGGCGATGGCCGAACTCGAACGAGGTCACTGTTTTGCACCTCTTTGGAGTCCGCGTCAGGTTGAGTTGGCCGAGGTTCTTTGTGGTGTGATCCCCGGGGCTGAAGCAGTACTACTACTCAAGACGGGGTCGGATGCGACGACAGCTGCGGTTCGGCTAGCGCGCATCTTCACAGGGCGAGAACGAGTCCTCCGTTGGGGTTACAACGGCTGGCACGATTGGTCGGTGCACCAGGCGCCGGGAGTCCCTCCAATGAGCCGCGCCGAGGAGTTCGATCTCGATGATCTCGATGACCTGGATCGGCGCATGACTAAGTCCGACCCCATTGCCTGCGTCGTAACCATGCCGTTCGAGTACGAGCAATCGCGCCCGGGGCACCTCGAGCAAGTACGGACCATCGTCCACAGCCACGGTGCACTTCTGGTTCTGGATGAGATGCGCTCGGGCTTCCGGCTCTCCCTTGGTGGGGCGCAGGACTACCTGGGGGTTCGAGCTGACCTGACTACGTTCAGCAAGGCCATGGCAAACGGCTACGCGATCTCCGCCGTTACCGGATCTGCTGAGATCATGGCTGGATTGGCATCGACAAAAATCTCTTCCACATTCTTCGCGAACCCTGCCGATATGGCGGCAGCCCTTACTACGATTCATATTCTAGCGGAGACCGACGCGCTGGACCGGATATGGACCTTTGGGGCAAGTCTGATCGCAGGCCTTCGGGAGATCGTGGCTGAGGCAGGTATCCCCGCCGAGGTTGTCGGCTATCCACCCATGCCATTCCTACGCTTCACCCACGCCGATGCAGACGACTCCGACCTGGCCCGCCTAACCTTCTTCTCAGAGACGACCAAGCGAGGCGTGTTGCTCCACCCAGACCACCAGTGGTTCGTCTCGGCGGCGCACAGTGTCGCAGACCTGGACAAGACCCTGTCCGCTTGTCGGAGGGGCTTGCTAGCAGCAGCCGCTATCTGATTCGAGAATCCGCGTTACGCAGAGCTCGACCGCCGAACGTGTCCACCGTTCGAGATCCCATTGCCTCCGACCGTGTATCTCACGGTGGGGCGGCCCGTTGAGTGGATCTCAACGCCAGCAGCGGTTAACGCTGCCAGCATCTTGTCGTCTGGGCACGTGTTCTGATCGATCTCCGCGGGGGTGAAGTCCTCGGGGACGGGCACATCAAGCAGCAGATCCCGCTGCACAAGCCAAAGATTCTGGTCGACGAGGAAGACCGGATCGCCGTCATCCATAACGGTGCTGTTAAGAGCGTCGGATCCCACCCCACTGTCTACTCGGTCCAGAACGATGTTGGTATCTCGGACCCACACCCCCCGCCGACAGAGAAGCTCGTAGAGACGTTGGCCCTCCTCCAGCGTGGCTGCGCTCGGCAGGTGCCGCTCAAGGTAGGGCGTTCCGTCGGGCCAAACGAATGCCCGGCCGGAGTGCACGGCCCGCGCACCCGTCTCGTGAGCAAGAGCCACCAGCGAGCTGACGTGATCCGGCTCGAACTCATTGTCATCGTCGAGGAAGGCAACCCATGGGAAACTGGCCCGCGAGATCCCGACATTTAGGAGGCGAGCCAGGTGCGGGTACACGAACGCCCGGGGTTTGAGTCCCCGGGAGTGGTGGGATTTCGGGGAGCGGCGGTCCACCCGCAGGTGAGCCACCGGTGTGAAGCTCGGTGTGTACGCCAAGTGCACAACGAGAGGATTCACACCGATGGCTCTACCTGATTCTGCCCTGTCCGAACTGCTTGACGCGCTCCGTGTCGGCGATGGCACCGACCTGGTCCGCGAGCTCGCCCAGTGGACGCTCCAAGCCCTGATCGACACCGAAGCCGCTGAACGGATCGGCGCCGGCCGTTACGAACGCACCGACGACCGTGTCACCCATCGCAACGGCACCCGCCCACGAACCCTGTCCA
>WBZT01002278.1_pt1 | contig 13468 bp, 11 predicted proteins | sample 5204241 | NCBI WGS metagenome assembly WBZT01 (sample SAMN12344358, study PRJNA552823) | activated sludge metagenome | biome: Activated sludge suspended growth; feature: Nitrification reactor; material: Wastewater; isolation source: activated sludge from nitrification reactor of wastewater... | reverse complement strand
GAGTTTTTAGAAGCTAGAGCATCCTGGATCTTCGCAGCCAACTCTGGATTGGTTACCAGTCGGTCAATGTCCGAGGTGTTGGTGATGATTCTGTTTTCTTTTTTTAACTTCTCGGTGTCCAGCGAATTTCCAACGGATTTAACGACTGCTGGCAGCCTTGCGTCTTCAATGCTGTTAAAGAACTTCGCCTCCCCAAACCAGAGTGAGAAGTCATCGTCTCCTTCGAGGACGATATGAACGCTGTCTGCCCCCTTCGCGTTGTCCTGCACGTTTTGCTTATAGAAAATCTTCGGAACCACTGGCAAAGCGCCGTAGTAATGATGCATGATTCCATACAGGACAATTTCAGCCAGTTCGCTGCCCTGCCCTATGTCGTCTGCTTTGTCTGTTAGGCGAAGGTTCTTTGCCGATTCCCGTAGCGTAGATCGGCTTTGTCCCGTGAGTTTTTCCCGCTCTTGAGCCGACAAAGCAGTTAGGGCAATGTTGTCCCATATGAAATTCTCGAACTTCTCATATCGCCACTTCTCGTCTTCGAAGTCGTTGGCAATGCTTAAAACTTTCTTGTTCTCGACGGGAGTAAGAGCCTTATCCGAGAAAATTTTCAGATAGTGGTCGTCGACAAGTATTTCGAAGTCCATTGGGTCAATCCAATCAAATGTTCAATCGTCTCTTTGCGTCACGCATTTTTTGTAGGAGAAGCCTTCCTTGTTCCCATCCAACAACACCGCACAAAAGCACTGAGAACCGAATTGTTCTGGCATAACCTCGAAATAATTGACGCCAGGTCCAACTTTGGTCGGATAGCTCGGGTGTCTCTTGAACAGTTCTGCAAGATGGATGGTGTCTTTGGGCGAAACAATTTCACCTGGGACATAGCGATTAAGCATTTCCTTGAAAAAGGCATGAGCTTGGGTTGATTGTCGAAGCTGATAGTTTCGAGAACCACTGGTTTTCCTCTTGCCATTTCGTCCTCCACTGATCGAATTCAAAGGTTTATCTGAGCTATGTTACCCCGAATCGTTCGTCATACACCCTGACAGGAGCGACAATAGTGGACTTCTAGCCAGTTCTCGTTCAGCTAACGCTCCGTCATGACTCGATTCAAGCTGTATTTGCTGCTTCCCGCGTTGATTCTGTCGCTCGGCACCCCGCCCGCTGAGGGAAAGACCCCGCGTTCCTCGTCTGCAAAGACCTCGTTCAAGAAAATGCAGCCCTGTCCTGCGACAGAGTCTTCGAAGGGGCGTTGTCCAGGCTACGTCATCGACTACGTCCTGCCCCTTGCCTGTGGTGGTGCTGATGCTCCTGAGAACATGCAGTGGCAAACCACGCATGAAGCCAAGGAAAAGGATAAGTGGAAACGTAAGGGTTGCCGTCGCTGATTTATCGAATCAGCTATTGGCGGTAAGCTGCTTCCATGTGCTCCAACTACTTTCCTACCGTCATCAGGGAACGCCTGACCGCTTTTGGCGTGCAGCCGTCTCTTGACCTGTCCTCGACGAGACAGGTCTGGAAGAGCTACGCTGCCCCGATGATCAGGATGACCGACGATGGGCGAGAACTACTCCTTGGTGAGTTCGGCTTGCTGCCCTTCTGGTCGAAGGAACGCAAGATTAAATACTCGACGTTCAACGCAAGGTCGGAAACTGTCGAGACCGCGTCATCTTTCAAAACGCCGTGGGCGAAGCGTCAGCGGTGCATCATTCCTGCCGACTGGGTCGTTGAACCCGATTGACGTACGGGAAAGAACGTCCCTACCGCGATTTCCCGTGCTGATAGCGAGCCTATGGGACTTGCGGGGTTGTGGGACAAATGGCTCGACAAGACGACAGGCGAGGTCGTGCACAGTTTTACGATGCTGACCATCAACGATGATTCGCACGGGCTGATGAGAAATTTCCATCGCCCTGACGATGAGAAGCGTATGGTTGTCGTCCTGCCAGAAGAGCGTTACGAGGACTGGCTGACCTGCCCCCAGCCCGAAGCCAAAACCCTACTTCTACCCTTCCCTGCCGACGCTTTGCAAGCTCTGCCCGTCGCCGAGCTAGGCTCTCGCGATGGGGATGTCCGCTAGCTTGGTCGTGTAGCGGGGAGTCCGTAACTCCTGCCGCATCTGCCACTCCCTCTTTTTCTCGCCTGCTCCTGCCGAAGCAACGCTAATGGCTCCCCTGCCGAACTTTGCATTGATGCCATCAATGGCGGACATGAGGTCAGTCCGCTCCTCCATGTCGGCGAACAAGTCCAGTTCGCCTTGGACTGTCCCTGCTGACCCGATGTCCATGAGCATCACGCCTGCCTTGGCGTAGTCGAAGCCAGGCTTGTAGATGCTGCGTAGCCCTTTGACCGCACCCTGGACGATGCGAAGCGTGTCTGAGGTCGGTCGCAGCATGCGAACAGTCGCCGAGTTCGCGTATTGCTGTCCCTCTGCGAAAGGGCTTGTGTGGATGAAGACGAGCACCTGACCTGTAACGCCGTCCTGTTTTCTGAGCTTCTCGGCTGCTCTGCTGGCAAATAGGCTGACCGCTTCTTCAAGTGACGGGAGGTCGGTTATCCGCCTACCGAAACTGCGTGTACAGGCAATTTGCTGCTTTTCGGGCGGTGCGTCATCGAGACCGATACAGGGCTGCCCCTGCAATTCCCTGACCGTCCGTTCGAGAACGACTGACCAGCGTTTTCGAACAAGCGAGGGTTCCATATTCGCGAGTTGGAGGGCGGTCGTCACGCCCATCTCTTCAAGCTGTTTGTTGATCTTTCTGCCTACCCCCCAGATGTCACCCACGGGTGTTGCGGCGAGAACCGAATCCAAATCGGACGCTGGCAAGGCTGAGAGGTTGCAGACGTAGCCCAAGTCTTCGGGGTAGCTGCCAGGCTTTCGCACGGCGGATTTCGCAACGTGGTTAGCAAGCTTGGCAAGGGTTTTGGTCTGTCCGATGCCAATACCTGCGGGAAGCCCCAGCCAGCATTGCAAGCGGTTTCTGATGGCGTGCGAGCGTCGCACAAGGTCGCCACCGACCCCATCGAGACCTACGAAACATTCGTCTATCGAGTAGATTTCCTGATCAGGACACCAAAGCCCTTGGGGGCATCCTGAGAGGCGTCGAGCACAGTGTAGATATCTCCGTTCGCGTTCGGTTCGAAGACGAGTTTCCCTTTGTCGTCGACCCCTACGGGTTTAAGATCATGGGTTAGACGCTTGACGATATCCTGGTTGAGATTGACCCTGATTGAATTGGTCGACTTAGCCATTCCAAAGCCCTTTCTATGTAGCATGGATACACTGCACAACGCCATGATTTGTATGGCGTTTTTATTTTAACAACTTCAGTTTGGCACGTACCCATGTGGCATGCATGCTACACACCAACATCGTTTTAGATAGTTCCTGCTACATGGATGCTACAAATAACGTAAGGGATATTGAGGAACATTGAGGAACCGTGAGGCAAAATGAGGCAAATTTAGCGTAAGTTATTGAATGAAAAAAAATAAAGAAGAAATCGCCAGTCAGGACAAGGAGTTACAAAAACATACTCCAATGATGCGCCAGTACCTGCGCATCAAGGCCGATCATCCCGGCCTGCTGGTTTTCTACCGCATGGGCGATTTCTACGAGCTGTTTTTCGAAGACGCCGAAAAAGCGGCGCGGCTGCTCGACATTACGCTGACCAGTCGCGGTCAGTCGGCCGGCGAGCCGATCCGCATGGCCGGCGTGCCGTATCACGCCGTCGAGCAGTATCTGGCGAAGCTGGTCAAGCTCGGCGAATCGGTAGTGATCTGCGAGCAGATCGGCGATCCGGCGACCAGCAAAGGGCCGGTCGAGCGGGCGGTGACGCGCATCGTCACGCCCGGCACGCTGACCGACGCGGCCTTGCTCGACGATAAACGGGCGACCTTGTTGATGGCCGTGCAGCCGACGCGGCAACTGACGGGGCTGGCGTGGATCGATCTGGCCAGCGGCGAATTTCGGCTGGCCGAGGTGGCGCCTGCCCGCCTGGCGGCGACGCTGGAGCGGATTCGGCCGGCCGAGATCGTCGTTCCCGAAAGCGGCGCCGGGGCGTTCGTCTGCGACGCGGCGCTGACCCGGCAGCCGGACTGGCACTTCGATTTTCAGAGCGCGCAACGCGAACTGTGTGCGCAATTCGCCACACAATCGCTCGATGCTTTCGGCGTCGACGGCTTGCGGCTGTCGATCGCTGCCGCCGGTGCCTTGTTGCGTTACGCGAAAGCGACGCAGGCACGTGCGCTGCCGCATCTGCGCGCCTTGCTCGTCGAACGCGACGCGACTTTTCTCGGCCTGGACGCGGCGACGCGGCGCAATCTCGAGTTGACCGAAACCCTGCGCGGCCAGAGCGCGCCGACCTTGTTCAGCCTGCTCGATTGCACGATCACCGGCATGGGTGCGCGGCTGTTGCGGCACGCGCTGCATCATCCGCTGCGCGACCCGGGCGTGCCGATCGCCCGTCAGCAGGCGATCGCCGCCTTGCTCGACGGCGGCGCGGCCAGCCGGCAGACCTTGCGCCAGACCTTGCGCGGTATCGCCGACGTCGAACGGATCAGCGGCCGCATCGCGCTGTTTTCCGCCCGGCCGCGCGACCTGGCCAGCCTGCGCGACAGCCTGAACCGCCTCGATGAATTGCGCGCGCCGCTGGCGACGGCGGATACGCCGCTGCTCGTCGAACTGCACCAGCAACTGGCGACGCCGGCGGCGACGCTCGCCTTGTTGACGCGCGCGCTGCGCGCCGAGCCGGCGAGCCTGATCCGCGAAGGCGGCGTCATCGCCGACGGTTATGACGCCGAACTCGACGAGTACCGCGCCTTGCAGAACAACTGCGGCGATTTTCTCGTCCAGCTCGAGGCGCGCGAGCGCGAGCGTACCGGCATCGCCAACCTGAAGGTCGAGTACAACCGCGTGCATGGTTTCTACATCGAGGTCAGCCATGCCAACGCCGCGCGCGTGCCGGACGATTACCGCCGGCGGCAGACGCTGAAAAACGCCGAGCGCTATCTGACGCCGGAACTGAAGGCTTTCGAGGACAAGGCGCTGTCGGCGCAGGAACGCGCGCTGGCACGCGAGAAATGGCTTTACGAACAATTGCTCAGCGCGCTGCAGGCCGAACTGCCGCGCCTGCAGGAAGTGGCGCAGGCGCTGGCGCAGGTCGATCTGCTGGCGGCGCTCGCCGAGACGGCGCAGCGTCGCCACTATTGCTGTCCGCAGTTTTCGTCGCAACCTGGCCTATTGATCGAAGGCGGCCGGCATCCGGTCGTCGAGGACCAGCTTGCCGGTGGCCAGGATTTCATCGCCAACGACTGCCGGCTGGGCGACGAGCGGCGGCTGTTGCTGATCACCGGTCCGAACATGGGCGGCAAATCGACTTTCATGCGGCAGACGGCGCTGATCGCTCTCATGGCGCATATCGGCAGCTACGTGCCGGCCCGGCGGGTCGTGCTCGGCCCGCTCGATCAGATTTTCACGCGCATCGGTGCGGCCGACGATCTCGCTGGCGGTCAATCGACGTTCATGGTCGAAATGACCGAAGCAGCGGCGATCCTGCACCATGCCAGCGAACGCAGTCTGGTGCTGATGGACGAAGTCGGCCGCGGCACGTCGACTTTCGACGGCATGGCGCTGGCTTTCGCCATCTGCCGGCATCTGCTCGAAAAAAACCGCAGCCTGACGCTGTTCGCCACGCATTATTTCGAACTGACCTTGCTGGCCAAGGAATACGCCGCACTGGCCAACGTGCATCTCGACGCCGTCGAACACGGCGAACGGATCGTTTTTCTACATGCCGTCGAGGAAGGACCGGCCAACCGCAGTTACGGCATTCAAGTGGCGGCGCTGGCCGGCGTGCCGGCGTCGGTGCTGCGCGCGGCGCGGCGGCAGTTGCGCGAATTCGAACAGCGCGCGTCGATCAACCCGCTGCAGCCGGATCTCTTCGCCACGGCGCTCTCCGATGCCGCCGATCGCTGCGAACCCTTGCCGCCGCCGGCGCTCGAGCGCCTGCAGGGCATCGACCCGGACCAGTTGACGCCGCGCGAGGCGCTCGACGCGCTCTACGCGTTGAAGGCGCTGCTGTGAGCGACGGGCGCGCTGCCGGCCGGCGGATGCTGTGCGCGCTCGTCGGCAGCCTGCTGAGCCTGGCCGCACAGGCGGAAAGCTGGCGCTTCGCGGTCATCGGCGATACGCCGTACGGCCCTCGCCAGATTGAAGCCTTGCCGCCGATGCTGGCCGAAATCGCCGATGAACACGTCGAGTTCATCGTGCACGCCGGTGATATCAAGGCCAGCCACGAGCGCTGCTCCGACAGCCTGCTGCGGGAACGGCACGCCTTGCTCGACGCCTCGCCGCTGCCGCTGATCTACGTTCCCGGTGACAACGAATGGACCGACTGCAAGCTGCTGGTGGCCGGCGGTTTCGATCCGCTCGAACGCTTGCAGAAGCTGCGCCAGCTATTTTTCGGCACGTCGCGTTCATTGGGTAAAAAGACTTTGCCGCTCGAACAGGCGACGAGCGGCTATCCCGAATTGCTGCGCTGGCGGCTCGGACCGGTGCTGCTGCTGTCGTTGAACGTGCCGGGGCCGGACAACAACCACGGTCTGGCGCGTACGGCGAGCGCCGAATTCCAGGCGCGCAATCCGCGTCTGCTCGCCTGGTTGCGCGAGGGCTTCGCCATCGCCCGCCGCGAGGAACTGCGCGGCGTCGTGGTGGCGATGCAGGCCAATCCCGATTTCCGCAGCCATGCCAACGGGTTGGCGCAGCCCGGTTTTCGCGATCTGCTCGACGCGCTGGTGCGCGAAACGAGCGCGTTTGCCGGCCAGGTGCTGCTGATTCACGGCGATACGCACTGGCAGCGCATCGACCATCCGCTGCTCGACGCCGAAATGCATCGCCCGCTGGCCAACTTCACGCGCCTGGAAACCTTCGGTTCGCCGTTTCTCGGCTGGGTGAAAGTGATCATCGACAGCGACGAGCCGGCGCTGTTCCGTTTCGACGTCCGCCCGTACGGCTGGCGCCGCTGATCAGCCGAAGAGCAACTGCGTCAGTTCGAGCAACAGACGCACGCCGCCGGCGATCAGCAACGCGGCGCCGACCGACAGCCCGACCGAAACCCAGGCCTGACGCCAGCCGATAGTGCGCGTCATCAGGGCGAAGGTCGATACGCACGGGATGTAGAAGGTGAGGAAAATCAGAAAGGTGCTGATCTGGACCCGATCCATCGCCGGCACCAGTTCGCTGGTGCCGAGCGCCTGATAGATCATCAGCAGCGACAATTCCTTGCGCAGGACGCCGAAGAGCACCGGCACACCGAGCAGTGCCGGCAATCCCAGCCACCAGTGGGTGACCGGCAGCAGCGCGAGGTTGATCCATTCGTCGGCATGAAAATGGCTGAGCAGGGCGAGGATGACGCTGCCGGCGACCAGCAGCGGCAGGACGATGGTGACGATGTCTTCGGTGCGTTCCCAGGTTTTGCGCAGCACGCCGCGCCAGGTCGGCAGCGCGTAGGGTGGAATTTCCTGCACCAGGCCCACGGTATTGCCGGTGAAATGTTTTGCCAGCAGGCGGCCGAGCAGCGCCACCACGATCAGCGTCAGCGCGAAGATGGCCAGCACGCCGAGGCCGCCGAGGTATTTGCCGCCCATCGCCAGGATGATCGCCGAGCGCGCCGAACAGGGAACGAAGGCCAGCAGCAGCGTTGCCACCAGCCGGTCCTTGCCGCTCGTCGCGCCGGCCACCAGCGAGATCGCCGGCACATTGCAGCCCAGCCCGATCAGGAAAGGTGCCGCCGCACCGCCATGCAGGCCGATGCGATGCAGGCCGCGGTCGACGACGAAGGCGACGCGGTGCATGATGCCGGCTTCTTCGAGCAGCACCAGAAGCAGCACCAGCGGCAGCATGTACGGGACGACGATGCCGACCAGACCGATCAGCCCGTCGAGTACCGCGCGGCCGATGACGCCGAGCGTCGAGTCCGGCGTCCATTCCTGTGCCCAGGCGGCGAGCGGCGCGGCGGTATGCGCATCGAGCTCGCCGCTGACCTCGAAAACGATGAGCAACACCAGCGCGAAGACGAGCAGGCTGCCGCTTAGGCCCCATTGCGGGTGCAGGAAAAAGCGGTCGAGCAGCCGCTGCCAGCGGCCGCTGTCGGCGTGGCCGCCGAACTGGCTGACATTTTCGAACAGCGTTGCCGCACGATGATGGCGGTCGGCGTGCAGTTCTTCGGACAGCGTGCGCGGTAACTGCAGTTCGGCTGCCGCGCGTGCTGCCAGCACTTCGGGCAGGCGCTGCGGCAGGTGCATCGCCAGTTCCTGAAAAAAATAGTCGTTGTTCTCGGCCAGCTGCATGAGCAGAAACGGCCAGGGGACGCGGAAGGCGGCTTCGATTTCCGGCTGCGCCAGGCAGTGGCGCAAGGGAGCCAGCGCGGCGTCGATGTGCGCGCTCGGTGTGGGCGTGTGCGGGCGGCCGCGTTCGCGCGCCGTCTGCAGCGTGGCGGCGAACAACTCGCTCAGCCCCAGTCCCATGTGCGCGACGGTGGCCACCACCGGCACGCCGAGCCGTTCGGCGAGCGCGCGCGGGTTGATATAGACGCCCTTGCGGCGCGCTTCATCGACGCGGTTCAGCGCGATGACCAGCGGTTTGCCGAGCAGGCAGAGTTCGAGCGTCAGTTCGAGGTCACGCTGCAGCGCCGTGGCGTCGACCACCTGGATCAGCACGTCGGGCGGCGGGAAAGCGGCCAGCGGCTGTTCCGCCTCATGCGCCGCCACCGGTGGCCAGCGGTCGCCCCATAGCAGGTATTTGACGACCACCTGATCGTGTTCGTTCAGTGCGTGCAGCGAGCCGATCGACGGCAGATCGACCAGTGAAATCTGTTCGAGGCCGATATCGACGACGCACTCACGATAATCGCCGCCGGCATGCGGCAGCCGCTGCTGCTGCGGCGACGTATTCGACGCGGCGCGAAACAGCGTGCTTTTGCCGGTGCGCAGGCGACCGACCAGCGCGACACGCGGCCGCCGCCCGCCGCGCAGCAGCGTACGCGGTATGGGAATGGTCGAGACGGCGGCGTCCACTAGCGGCGCGGCACCGGCAGGCGAACGGATCGGCGTCGGTCGCCGCCGGTTCGCTCAGCGATCACTCGTCGTCTTCACAGGCATCGTCGTGCAGATGGCCGTGGCGGATTTCCTCGGCGGTTGCCGGACGCACGCCGGTTACCGTGCACGTGAATATCAGCGCCATGCCGGCCAGCGGATGATTGGCGTCGAGCACCACCTTGTCTTCGGCGATGTCGGTCACGCGGTAGATCAGCACGTCCTCGTCGTCCTCGTCGTCAGCATCTTCCGGCAAGCCTTCGAACTCCATGCCCACCTGCAGTTCGTCTGGAAACTGATGACGTTTCTCGACCTGCACGAGCGTCGCGTCGTATTCGCCGAAAGCATCGTCGGGCTGCATCTTGACGACTACCGATTCGCCGATCTTCTTGCCATGCACGGCTTCTTCGATCAGCGGAAAGATGTCGTCGTAGCCGCCGTGCAGATAGACCAGCGGTTCCTGGCCGGCATCGACCAGTTCGCCATCGAGGTCGGTGACGCTGTAATCGAGGGTGACGACGGTGTTTTTGGCAACTTGCGTGTTCATGTATTGATTTCCTTTGCCAGGCGCAGCATTTCCAGCGCATGGCCTTTGGCGTGCACGCCATACTGCGCGTGGTGCAGAACGCCTTGTTTGTCGATGAGAAAAGTCGAACGGACGATGCCGAACTTCTCGACGCCGTCCACGATCCGTGCCTGCCAGACGCCGTATTGCTCGCAGACGACACCGTCTTCGTCGGCCAGCAGGCTGACGGAAATGCCATGCTCGTCGCGGAATTCGGCATGCCGCAGGCAGTCGTCGCGACTGATGCCGAAAATCCGGCAGTCGTGACGCGCGAATTCTTCCTCGTGATCAGAGAAGTCGGTCGCCTGCAGCGTGCAGCACGGCGCGCCGTCCCTTGGATAGAAAAAAAGGATGAGCCGGCTCCTGCCAAGAAAACTGGCGATATCGATCAACTCCATATCCGCGTCGGGTAGGACGAACATTGGCGCTGCCTGTCCTGCTTTCAGCATGGCGACCCCTCAAAAGCCCCTTCCGTTCATCCGCGAACCTTCGGAATGGGCAGATTCTAACCAAGCTTCCAAAGACTGACTACCGGCATGCACGCGCGGCTTCGGGCTAGAATGTCCCGCACGCCAGAACGCAGCGGCCCCGGCCACCGCCATCTTGGTCACATAACCTGCAGCCTAGCCCCGATTGCCGGCTGCCGCAAACCTGGAGATGATACCCATGCCTTCACTGCGCCGTATGCTCAAGACCGCTCCCTTCCTGGCCGCCCTGTGCACCGTACCGCTCGCCGGCGCCGCGCCGGCAGCTTCCATTGCGTCCGCATCGACCGCGACGAGCATCGATCTTTCCGTCGAAGCCAGCCGCTCAGCAAGCAACGACCTGGCGCGCGCGACAGTTTTTGCCGAAGCCAGCGGCGCGACGCCCGGCGAACTGGCGCGGCGCGTGAACGGCCTCGTCGCCGATGGGCTGAAGACCGCCAAATCCTACGCCAGCGTCAAAACGCGCAGCGGAGCGACGCACACCTATCCCAGCTACGGCAAAGGCGGCAAGATCGATGCTTGGCGGATGCGCTCCGATCTGCTGCTCGAATCGTCCGATACCGCCGCGCTGTCGGAACTGCTCGGCAAGCTGCAAGGCGCGCTGGCCGTCGCCAATCTGGTGATGGTGCCGGCGCCAGCGACGCTCAAAAAGGCCGAGAACGAAGCGATCGTCGACGCCATTGCCGCTTTCAAGGCGCGCGCGGCGCTGATCGCCGACACGCTCGGCAAAGCGTACCGGATCAAACAGATGTCGATCAACAGCAGCGGTCGGCCGATGGAGATGCCGATGCTCAAGGCGCGTGGCATGATGGCGGCCGAAGCGGCACCGATGCCGATCGAAGCCGGTGAGAGCCAGATCAGCGCCAACATCTCGGGGCAGATCGAATTGCTCGATTGACGGACGGTGAACGTTCCCGCCGACGCACGACAGCGAGAGAAGGCGGAATCTTTTGCTGGCGATGCCGTCATTTCGGCAAACGGGATCTGCGCGATCAGGTCGAGCAACGCTTGGCGGCGCTGCCCGCGGCGCAAGGCGTGGTCGTGGGACGCACGCCTCTGCGCGACGAGAGCCGCTCGGAAAATGACCCGGCGCAGCGATCCGAATGGTGGCATGACGATCCAGGTGCTGAGGAACGCTCCTGCAGCGCTCGCTGGCGTGCTGCAGGCCACGTTACATTTCAATTTTGAGCCAGCGGTGCGACTTGCCTCCGCAAGTCGTCAGCGGCCGTCGGAGGGCGACGATGAATAAACGTAAACTGGGCAAAAGCGGTCTGGAAGTCTCGGCGATCGGTCTCGGGTGCATGGGCATGAATTTCGCCTACGGCCCGGCACCGGAAAAGCGGCAGATGATCGATCTGCTGCACGCCGCCGTCGAGCGAGGCGTCACTTTTTTCGATACGGCCGAGGTGTACGGGCCTTTCGCCAATGAAGAACTGCTTGGCGAGGCTTTGACACCTTACCGCGGGCAGGTGGTCATCGCCACCAAGTTCGGTTTCAAGCTCGACCCGCAAGGTGGGCCGAAATGGATCGGACTCGACAGCCGTCCCGAACACGTGAAAGCCGTTGCCGACGCTTCGCTGCAGCGGCTCGGGGTCGACGTGATCGATCTCTTTTATCAGCATCGGGTCGATCCGCAGGTGCCGATCGAGGAGGTGGCCGGCGCGGTGCAGGACTTGATCCGTGCCGGCAAGGTCCGGCATTTCGGCTTGTCGGAGGCGGGTGTGCAGACCATCCGACGGGCGCACGCCGTGCAGCCGGTGACGGCGGTGCAGAGCGAGTATTCGCTGTGGTGGCGGGAACCGGAAAACGAACTGCTGCCGACGCTCGAAGAACTGGGCATCGGTTTCGTTCCCTACAGCCCGCTGGGGCGTGGATTTCTCACCGGCAAGATCGATGCGCAGACGCCTTTCGATGCGGCCGACTTCCGGCAGGGACTGCCGCGTTTTTCACCCGAAGCGCGACACGCCAATCAGGCATTGATCGCGGTGCTGAGCCGCCTCGCCGATGAGCGCGGCGCCACGCCGGCACAGATGGCCTTGGCCTGGTTGCTGGCACAAAAGGACTGGCTGGTGCCGATCCCCGGGACGCGGCGGCTCGAGCGACTCGACGAAAACCTGGCAGCGGCAGCGATCGATCTGAGCGGCGACGACCTGGACGACATCGCGCAGGCGATTTCCCGCGTGAAGGTGCAAGGCAAGCGCTATTCGGAAGCGATGGAGAAAATGACCGGCCGTTGAGGCGGTGGTGACGATCCGGCGCCGTCGATCAGTCGGCGCGGTTGGTCGCTGTTCCGTGCCTCCCTGCCAGGCGTGCGCCAAACAGACAGGCAAAAAAATCGGGGAACGCGAGGCTCCCCGATCATGTGGGCAGGCGCTTGGCGTCGCCGAATATTGCAAGACTAAAAACGTGACACTGGCCCCGTTTGAGGTGGGCGCTTTCGATCCAGTTGATTCAATTGGTAATTTCTTTGATGATTTCACTCAGTCCTGATTCAATCGATGTTGCAGCCGACGCGCCTGTTCCGCTGGCCAAACCGATGATGCGGTTAATCGCTTGCTTGAGGGCGGCTAACGTGGACACCACCGATTCACATTCCCGTTCACTGGCCTGGGATTCGAGGGCGGCTTTGTAGCCTTGCGCCAAGGCCGGAACGGTAACGGTTGATTTGCTTTTGCGGGCGACTGCAAGAATCCATTGGGTAAGCAACAGGTCGCTCCTTGTGATGCGGCTCCAGAAGTCTTTCGACTCGAAATCTGGACCCAGTTCGCCTTGGATCGCCACCAGGCTTGCTGCGGTCGCTTTGCACGCCGGGGCTAGATCGCCGGCCAGCATGCGCAGCGCTGCCCACTGAACGGCATTGAGTCCCGGATAGTAACGTGGGTTGCCCGCTTCTACAGCCAAGCGCTCGGCTTTGGCGTAGCTGCCATGGATGTTGGCGAGAGTCTTAAGGAAGTCGGGATCTGACAAAGCCAGGCCACACGTGAGCATGCAGGCGAGACGCCGCTTGTTGATCGCCCCGAGAAGACTATACCGTTCGCAATTTGCGAAACGACCCTCACGATGAAGGTCAAGGGCGAGTATTTCTTCTGCTTCGTCGAGCAGTGCCTGAGCGGCTTCTCCGTCGTTTGTGCTTCCACTCTCCGCCTTGCGCTGTGCGCGGCGTGTCAGCATGTTGGCAAGCTGTTCCTCTGCCTTGCGTGTCGCACTCCCATCCGACGCCGCCAGTGCCCGGCGGTAGAAGGAAATCGCCGCTTCGTGCTCGGCATGTTCTCCCATGACGCGCGCGAAACCTTCCAGAATATTGCCCTGGGCAATCCAGCCGCGTTGCTCGCAC
>WBZT01002277.1_pt1 | contig 13468 bp, 6 predicted proteins | sample 5204241 | NCBI WGS metagenome assembly WBZT01 (sample SAMN12344358, study PRJNA552823) | activated sludge metagenome | biome: Activated sludge suspended growth; feature: Nitrification reactor; material: Wastewater; isolation source: activated sludge from nitrification reactor of wastewater treatment... | reverse complement strand
AAAAAGCGTCTTTTCGAAATAACCGTATCTTTTTTCCACAAACGGCCTTCAAATGACCAACCGATGGCTGGTTCGAAGGTTAAGTCCGACAGGCTGCTAGGGTTGTAAATGACAAATTTTTATAGAATGGATACAATTAGATGACACATGCAAGAAGAACCTCACGGTGCAAAATGTTACGATTAAAACTATTTTCAAGCGTATTCTATGTGTTATTGATTTTCCTACTTACAGTTCGTTTTGCGACAGCGGTTGACATGATCGTCGCCCAACCCGGCCCCGGCCCCGGCAGCGACATAGTGTATAGTGGTGACACTTCGATCGATTGCGGTGTGGACTGTGCGGCCAATTCTTCCAACGCAGCCGCGACACCCATGCCTGACCGGAGCGCCCTTGCTAACTTCCCTTCGCTCTTCTCTTGCAGCAAAACCTGCAATGATCAGTGTTCAGTATTTCTCGCTATTCCAGATCCAAGCTGCACTGCAGCCTGTAAGGCTTGGCAGCTTCCTAAATGCTGGCTAGTTTCTGAAACTTTTAATACAGAACTTAGAGCAATAGGGGAGGTACTTTATCCGGCTGGGGCCACGCTAATCTCATACAAGAATTCTTCAGAAAGCGGTTTTGGTGTCCCCTTATCAGAGCGGCAGAAACAAGAACTCCGGCCTTACTTTAAGGCGCTGAAATATGGTAATTTGATACGAGACTATAGCGCGTTGGTAGATCAGGTACGAATTCACTGGGATTCTGAGATGCTTGATGACTTCAGCGAATATCTCATAGATTTTGCTCTACCTGACCACGGAATGTGGGATCTTGCAGCTAGATCTCTCATCAGTCGTCTAACAACAGGAGATATTTGGAGGTGGAGAGACGTGCATGGTTCTCCTGGACAAACCTTTGGTCTGAACATTTATATTAATTATCGTCAGGGTGAGAAGTCTTTCGTGGATGAAACAGTGCTTCTAGCGCATGAAATGTTTCACACGGTACAATACCTGGAGCGAGGATCATCATTAAGCGCGTTCGGAGGAGACTACTTCGCAGGTTTAGATCGCGGTCTACCAGGTCCTCTTCAATTTTCATACGGAAAAAATCCGATGGAGGTTGAAGCCTATGATTTTGCTGAAACTGTTCGTTCTGGACTGTCTAGTCAGCCCCCCGATACATGGAACTTAGAACTCTGTAATGAGAGCAACGTGGATAACATCTGGGTTGCTTTTGCTCATTATCGTGCAACTCTAAGTCTGGTTCCCATAACTTACTCAAAGGGGTGGTATCTTTTGAATAAAGGGCAGTGTAAGAGACCACTGGTGAATGTGAAGACAGTCAATGGAGATATAGTATGGCTCTACGCTGCCTCACAAACCAGCATGAGCTACCTTGCTAATAATTTTTGGCCTAGCAACACTGTTGCTGATCAGATGCCCTTCTGCGTTGATTTTGTTAACGCATTCGATCTTGATAGACCTTGTACTGGACCTACTGAGGGTCTAGTCAATTTTGGACGTATCGCACCAACGCGAGAGGATCTTGGCGGGCAGCTTTCTGGAACCTTCACGAAAAAGCTGAAGGGAGGCACCAACGACACAGTAGTCAATTTTTGCAATCGCTCTCCTAGCGATGCTTTTTTAGCGTATCTTGTTTACGAGCAAACTAATGGACTTACTAGTCGAGGCTGGATGCGGGTACCTTCTCTGAGTCTTCCTCCTTTCCAGTGTGTCAGCAGAAACTTTGGGGTACAAGCAGGAAATAAGATGCATTTCTATGCTATTAGCTTCCCCCTCGGTGAGGAATGGCCAGTTGTCAAGAACGCGAATGATGTAAATATCTGTACTCTACCGTCAGCCCCTTGGTCGTTTCTGAATATTAATCAGAATCCCGAAGACGATTGGATGACGCGCTGCCTCCTCAACAACGGAACGATTGTACGGGCAGCGACGTTCACGGCGGTACCAGGCTCAATGACGATCGACATACAACCTGCTTTGTTAAAGCACAACCTGACCATCACTAAAAACGGTCCAGGCCGTGTAACGAGCAGTCCAGCGGGAATCGATTGCGGCTCGGTCTGCTCAGCCTCCTTTCTGACCGGTCGAGTAAGCGGCATCACTCTTACCGCGATTCCAAGCACTGGTTTCAGCTTTAGCGGTTGGACCGGCTGTACGCCTCTGGTCGATCCCAAGCAATGCTTGGTTATCATGAATACGGATAAAACAGTCGCTGCCCGATTCACTCCTAACCCCACCCTAATTTTAGTGAAGGGCGGTAGTGGTCGCGGCACGGTGACCAGCACTCCGGCAGGAATTAACTGCGATATTTTTTGCAATTCAACGTTCGCAGACTATACTGCCGGCACTGCTGTAACCCTGACGGCCTCACCGGACAGCGACTCTACCTTCAGCGGTTGGAGAGGAGATTGTACGGGTGCAGGGAATTGCAGTGTGACGATGGGTGGCTCCATCCGAAATGTCATCGCTACATTCGATGCTCTACCGTCAAGCTTTACCCTGGCGGTTGATAAGACCGGTACCGGCTTAGGTACCGTCACCAGCAGTCCCTTAGGCATCGACTGCGGCGCGGATTGCACGGTGGACTACATCAGGGACAGTAGTGTCACCCTGATAGCTGCACCAGCCGGCGGTTCGGTATTTCAAGGTTGGAGTGGCCCTTGTTCGGGCAAGGACACTTGCACAGTTACTATGAGTACCGCTAGGAACGTCACCGCGACCTTCGCCATCCCTACGCCTAAGAGCTTCACTGTTACTACGCTCAATGACGGTAATTCCGGTTCACTGCGACAGGCTATTAGCAATGCTAACGCGAACCCAGGAGATGATACTATCATTTTTCAAAATGGCTTGAGTGGAACGATCACCTTAACGGGTGGGCAATTGGATATCACCGACTCGCTCACCCTGAATGGACCGGGGGCCAACGTGTTAGCTATCAGTGGGAACCATTCCTCACGAGTTTTCCAAATCCATCCTGGGACAAATGGGACAGTCACCATCAATGGCTTAACCCTTAAAGAAGGCTATGACTCAGGAAACGGTGGCGGCGGCATTTACATTGATGAAGGCACTGTAACGATTAACAAAAGCACTCTGTCTGACAATTCGGCGGCGGATGCTGGCAGTAGTGGCGGCGGTGGTATTCGCAACTATGGCTCCCTGACAGTAAGTAATAGTACCTTGTCCGGCAACACAGCCGGCCCCGATGCTGATGGCGGCGCTATTCGTAATAGCCGCACTTCCAGCATTGCGGGTGCGCTGACGATTTACAACAGCACCTTGTCAGGCAATTCAGCACGATTCGGTGGCGGCATTTTAATTGATGGCGGAGTGGTAACGGTCAGCAACAGCACTGTATCAGGCAACTCGGCTTCCAGTGGCGGCGGCATTTTTTTCAATGGGGAAAGCGGAGCACTAGGGCTAGGTAATAGTATCGTCGCCGGCAATGCAGCATCCAATGACAAGGAAATTGCTAATGGTAGCTTTGTTTTTTCTCAAGGCCACAATTTGTTCGGCGAAAACGGCGCTTCCGGCATCAGAGCGGGGATTATATTAGCAGCCAGTGATCGGATTCTAGCCGGTCCTATTAGCACTGCTATTAGCCTCTTGGCAGATAATGGCGGATCGACCCGAACGCATCTTCCGGTGAAGAGCAGCCCGGCGATTGACGCCGGTGATAACAGCCTAATCCTATCAGGAGTTACCACCGACCAACGCGGCCAGCCGCGTATTCAGAACGGTACCGTGGATATTGGCGCAGTAGAGAGCACTGGCCCTGCGGGTACTCCAAAGGCGCACACCAACGGCTTGTTCAACCCCGCTACCGGCACGTTCTACCTGCGCAACAGCAACAGCGCCGGGGTGGCGAACGTGGCGTTCCGCTTCGGTCCTGCCAACGCCGGCTGGATACCCCTGGTCGGCGACTGGGACGGCAACGGCACCGACACCGCCGGGCTGTACAGTCCCGCCAGTGGCACGTTCTACCTGCGCAACAGCAACAGCGCCGGGGTGGCGAACGTGGCGTTCCGCTTCGGTCCGGCCAATGCCGGCTGGATACCCCTGGTGGGCGACTGGGACGGCAACGGCACCGCGACGGTGGGGCTGTTCAATCCGGCCACCTCCACCTTCTACCTGCGCAACAGCAACGCCGGCGGCGCGGCCGATGTCGTCTTCCGCTTCGGTCCGGCCGGGAAGGGCTGGAAACCACTCACCGGCGACTGGGACGGCAACGGCACCGATACGGTCGGGCTGTTCGATCCGGCCACCAGTACCTTCTACTTGAAGAACAGCAACGCCGCCGGAGTTGGCGATGTGACCTTCCGCTTCGGTCCGGCCCATGCCGGCTGGACGCCGCTGGCGGGGGATTGGAACGGGCCGGGGCTGTAATTCAGAAGCGCTTGAGGACAGTCTCTGAAGCGAATCGATTGCAGAATCACCAATCACCTTTTCCTCTGTCTCTCTCCCATCGACCGAACGGGAGAGAGACATTTTTTACGACCCGTAAGTTAAATGACCCCCGGCAAAGCCGGGGGCTTATTGGGTGAGCGCCTCAAAGGCGCTGATCACACCGGGAGCCGCCCAAGGCGGCTATACTCCGCCCAACTTCATCTGGCCGTAATGGTCGTCCGTCCGTTCCTGCTGACGGATATATGCCCTGACCACCGCTTCATCCAGACCCACGGTCGAGACAAAATACCCGCGCGCCCAAAACACCTCACCGGTGAAATTCCGCTCCCGACCCCCAAACCGTCGTGCGATCAAGATCGCGCTCTTGCCCTTGAGGTACCCCACGACGTTCGAGACCGCATACTTCGGCGGCACGCTCAAGCACATATGCACATGATCCGGCATCAGGTGCCCCTCCATGATCCGTGACTCTTTATGACCTGCAAGCTCGTGAAAAATCGCTCCCAAGTGCTTGCGCAAACTCCCAAAAATCTTCCGCTTGCGCCGCTTCGGGATGAACACCACATGGTACTTACAATCCCATCGCGTATGGCTCAGACTCTGATACTCTTTCATTGTGAATCCCCGTCTCTTGGTCGAGACTCCAGATTCACAACGACCGCCGTATAGGTCAAACCTCGGTGAGTCCCCCGGCAGAGCCGGAGGCTTACCTCATTGAGTTAGATGTAGTGAGAGCTTTCGCATGAAACATAAGACCAGCAATTTGACCGTGCTTCATCCCCTTTTTTTTGCGCTCTTGTTATTAACGCTGGTCTTGATGAGTGCGGGCCAGGTCTCTCAAGGCCAGCCGTTGGCGCTGGATGTACCGCTAACCGTCAAGGAGAACGCCGGCGTTGGCGCGCACGACTACCCGGTCAGTGTCGTGATTCCCCTACCACGGGGCGCGTATGCCAGCACTGACGGCCTAGGCATGGCGGGCATTCCCTCGCAGGTGGAAGTCTTGGAGCGCTGGCCGGGCGACGCGACCTTGCGCCACGTACTGGTGCATTTTCAGGCCAGTGTCTCCCAGGAAGGCAACGCGCTCTATCACTTCGGCACGGGGGGGCGCATCGCTCCTCCAATTCCCGTGACCGTCAGTGAAACCGCTCAGAAAATTACCGTCACTACCGGGCCATTGCGCTTTGTGGTTAGCAAAACCGCCTTCAACCTGTTCGATCAGGTCTGGCTGGATGAGGATCAGAACGGTCAGTTCAGCGACGCAGAGCAGATCATCACGCCGAACGCGCAAAACGGCGGCGTATTGACCCCGAGATCGGGAGCCGGGCCGGTGCAATACGACGCAACGCGCCACGACCTGAGCGTTACCGTCGAAGAATGGGGACCGATGCGCGCGGTGATCCGAATCGAAGCGCCCGCCCGCTTTACGTCCACCACCGATCATCTCCACGGTTTCGCCGCCCGTATCTACGCCTACGCCGGTCTGCCGTGGATCAAGCTTGATTATCAGCTCCAGAATTCGGATAAAAATGCCGTGCGATCCTGGCCGCTTTATTTCGAGGCCATAAATCTGGACCTGCGCCTAAATTTGGCCGCGCCAGTTACAGCACGTTTTGGTTTGGACGATGGCACGGTACATACGACGGCAAATGATCAAAGCGCCTATCTGGCGCAAGAGATGCACAATCACTTTGCGCTCTATAACCTGCCGAGTGTGGCGCCGGTTTATTCGACCACCCTGCCCAATGGTGAAGGACCGGAAGGGTTTATCGATGTCAGTAATCCCAATCGTGGGGTGATGGCCGCCATCCGCAACTTCTGGCAGATGTGGCCCAACGGATTGGCCGTGGATGCCCAGCACAAGTTGTCACTGCAACTCTGGCCGGCTTGGAGCGCGCAGTACAACATAAATCATTCATTTTTCCATGTATTTAACCCGACCGGCCTGTATTGGATCGATGATATGCAGCACACCTATAAGGAAGTGTTGCTGGTCTTTCATGCGGCCAATACAGCGGATGTTGAACTCATTAATCTGGCGCGCACGTTTCAGTTCTATCCGGTGGCTGTCGTGCCCACCGACTGGTATCGCACCACGATGGCTACCTTGGATTTAGGCGGTGTGATCCCGGACCCAGCGGCGATTCCGGCGGCGCAGGACCGTCGTCTTCCCACCTACCTGAGCAATCGGAATGATTTGGCCAGAACGTGGTACAACACCGATCCCAACGACGGCGATTACAGCTACCTATATGGCGCCGGTTGGGTTAATTTTCTCGATCCGGAGCCAGGTTATCGTACCCGGTCTTGCACGACTGGTGGATGGCCCTACAGCGATGCCTATCTGATTGCCACTGGCAATCCCGGCGATTTCTTCGACGCGGAAGGTCACGGCCAGGCCGAGTTGAACCTGCGCCCGCAGTGGATGACCGGCTACACCCATGCCGCCGACTGGGACCGCTTGCGTCTGACTGAAAACCCTTACTGTTTTGGTCGCTGGCGCCTGTTCGAAGGGTGGGTGTCGATGCTGGCTGCCGATCCGCTGCCCGATACTCTCCGCGATGAATCGGGAACGGGTCCTGGAGAGTATCCGACCTATTCCGCTCGCGATGACGAGCACGGCTGGTTTTACCATGTGGCTGAGTCGTACTGGCTGACGGGAAACCCCTGGATTCGCGACTGGTACACCTTCGTGGCCGAGTTCCGCCGTACCCGCCTGGAGCGACTCGATCCCTTTCCTGATCGGAGCAGCCGCGCCACCGGGCACGCCCTTGGCCATGTGCTGCAAGCGGCGCGGGTCACTGGGAATGTGGACCTGCTCGACCAGTTTGGTGACCATCTGCGCCTGTACCTACGCCCGGAACAGGACCCCTATTATGGCGATCAACGTCAGGAGGTTGAGGATTCAGGCGGTGGTTTCCAAACCGGTTACCTGATGCGCACCGTGGTGGATTATCTGGAAGAAGCGCGCGCGCGCGGCGACGGGCAAGCCTACGCCGAGGGATTCAACTATCTGTCGGGGTTGATCGAGTGGAACTACCACTACGGCAATTTTCCCTACTACTTCAACGCTCGCACCCACCCTGGCGAGACCGGTCAATCGGACGGTTCCGGGCTTTCCTTGGTGGACCCGGTGGCCTGGTATTACTGGCATACGGGTTTGAAGAAATATTGGGATCATCTGGAAACCTACGTCACCCAGGGTATCAATGGCGGCGAGCGGCCCTACGGTCAATTCGATCAGTGGCAGGGCCAATGGGAAGGTCGTTACTATCAATTCGTTAAGCATCAGACTCGAAGCGGAGTGCAGCCACCGGCTGTGGCCAACCTAACGGCGTCGCGCAGTGGGAGCATGGTCACCCTGTGTTGGACTGCTCCGGCGGGAGCGGAACGTTATCATGTGGTGTGGAGCGGCAAGCCGATTGTCGCCGCTCAGTCTCTCGATTCGGCGGTCAGCAACTGGTGGGCGGCCAACGCCATCGGTCTGGATCTGACGCCCACGCCCGGCCAGGTTCAAGGATGGCGCTTTGAAGCCGACGCGGCCACGCCAGTCCATGCCGCGCTCTTCAGCTTTGATCTCGCCGACAACATGAGTCCGCTTTCCAATGTCGCTCAGGCGGTCAGCGGTGCTGCGCCATGCACGCCACCCAATGCGCTCACCGTGTTCAAGGCCGGCACGGGTACGGGCACCGTCACCAGCAATCCGGCCGGCATCACCTGCGGTAGCGACTGCACTCAGTTCTACAATGCTGGCGCCGGGGTGGCGCTGGGCGCCAGCCCGACTGGCGGTTCCACGTTCGCCGGCTGGAGCGGAGCCTGCTCGGGCACGGGCGCCTGTCAAGTCACCATGAATGCGGCCCGTAGCGTGACCGCCACCTTCAATGCGGGTATTCCCAGCGCGCGCACCGCCGGGTTGTACAGTCCCGCCAGTGGCACGTTCTACCTGCGCACCAGCAATGCCGCTGGAGTTGCCGATCTGGCGTTCCGCTACGGTCCGGCCCATGTCGGCTGGGTTCCCTTGGTGGGCGACTGGGACGGCAACGGCACCGATACGGTCGGGCTGTACAGTCCCGCCAGCGGCACGTTCTACCTGCGCAACAGCAACAGCGCCGGGGTGGCGAACATGGCGTTCCGCTACGGTCCGGCCAACGTCGGCTGGATACCCCTGGTGGGCGACTGGGACGGCAACGGCACCGATACGGTCGGGCTGTTCAATCCGGCCACCGGCACGTTCTACCTGCGCAACAGCAACAGCGCCGGGGTGGCGAACGTGGCATTCCGCTTCGGTCCGGCCAACGCCGGCTGGGTTCCCTTGGTCGGCGACTGGGACGGCAACGGCACCGATACGGTCGGGCTGTTCGACCCTGTGGCCAGTGCCTTCTATCTGCGCAACAGTCACAGTGGGGGCACAGCCAACGTCAGCTTCCGCTACGGTCCGGCCGGGAAGGGCTGGGCGCCGCTCATGGGAGATTGGGATGGCAATGGCATCGACACCGCCGGGCTGTTCGATCCCGCCGCCAGTACCTTCTACCTGCGTAACAGTAACTCTGCGGGCGTGGCCAACCTCAGTTTCCGCTACGGCCCGGCCCATGCCGGCTGGATTCCGCTAGCGGGGGATTGGAACGGGCCGGGGCTGTAGCACGTTTAATGAGGAGAACAATCATGGAACGGGCGAGCGGTGAACAGCAGGATTGGAGACAGGCGGTGAGGGGTGACGGATTATTGGTGATCTTGTTGATTCTTATCTTTGGTATGAGCCTGCTCATCCTGTCGCCGGCGAGCGCCCAGACTGGGGGCATGGACGAAGACCCGGCAGCCGATCGCTCCGATGAGGTTACCATCACCCGATTGCAAGCGGCTTATGAGACGCGACTGGCGGCGTTATTCGAGAAAGCGCGAAACACGGATGCTGTACGCGTGATCGTCCAGTTGCAGATGCCCTTTTATCAAGCTGAAGGGTTACTGGGTAGTGCCCAAGCAAACGAACAGCGAACCACCATCGCGGTTCGGCAAGCCGATGTGGTGGAGCGGCTGGCCCAGCGTTTCGACATCAACAAAATGGTGATCAACCGATTCGAGACCATCCCCTATTTCGCCCTGACGGTGGATGAAGAACAGTTGGAAACGCTGCGGGTAGACCCGGACGTGATGGCTATCGAGGAAGATGTGGTGTTCTCACCGACTCTGTACCAGAGCGTTCCGCTAATTGAAGCAGATGTAGCCCATAATCTGGGTTACACCGGAGCGGGGCAAGTGGTGGCCGTGCTGGACAGCGGCGTTATCAAGGATCATCCGTTCCTAGCGGGGAAGGTGGTGTCGGAAGCCTGTTATTCCATCTCGGCTGGTGGCGAAACCCAATCCTTGTGCCCCAGTGGAGCGTTGTCTTCGACGGCGAGCAACTCGGCACGGGACTGCCCACCGTTCATTCACGGCTGCGGGCATGGAACCCATGTAACCGGCATCGTGGCGGGCAACCAAATCGTAGCGGGCAACCTACCTGGGCTGATGTCCGGGGTCGCACCCGACGCTGGGATTATCGCGATCAAAGTGGTCTTCATGGCCAATACCATAGACCTCTGTGGTAAAAATCCTGGGCCGCCCTGCGTCAAATTTTACACAGACAACGTCGTGAATGGGCTGGAAAAAGTATTCAACTTGCGCAACACCTACAACATTGCGGCTGTTAACTTAAGTTTGGGGATAGGGCGCTATTACGACACCGCCATCTGTGACAGCGAAAATCCCTCTCTGAAAGCTGTTATCGATAATTTGCGCGCCGTTGGCATCGCCACTGTGGCCACTTCGGGCAACGACGGATGGAGTGATTCCCTGTCCGCTCCAGCCTGCATTTCCAGTGCCATCAGCGTTGGCGCGACGACCAAATCCGACCAAGTGCCGAATTATTCCAACAGCGCCAGTTTTCTGAAACTGCTAGCGCCGGGCGGGGATGGACCACTGCCCTCGTCGACCACTCGGATTTTCTCATCGGGCGTGGTCCCTAGCGCGGTCAGCACGGGTTATGGCTACTCCTGCGGGGTGCGCAGTAACGGCACCGTCGCCTGCCGGGGGAGTAACGCCTTTGGGGAAGCCACACCGCCCGCCGGGGTGTTCACTCAAGTCAGCTCCGGTTATGGCAAAACCTGCGGAGTGCGCAGTGATGATGGCACTCTCGCCTGCTGGGGGGATAACATCTTTGGGGATCTCACACCGCCCACCGGGGTGTTCACTCAGATCGACGCGGGTGATTCCCACTCCTGTGGAGTGCGCAGTGATGGTACCCTCGCCTGCTGGGGGAATAATACCTATGGGCAAGCCACACCACCCACCGGGGTGTTCACTCAGGTCAGCGTGGGTCATTCCCACTCCTGCGGAGTGCGCAGTGACGGCACCGTCGCCTGCTGGGGGTCGTATAACTTCTTTGGGTCAGTCTCGCCTACCGGGGTGTTCACTCAGGTCAACTCGACCTTCGCAGGGGATGATGCCTGCGGGGTGCGCAGCGACGGCACCCTCGCCTGTTGGGGGTTCTATAACGAGTTTGGGCAAGCCACGCCGCCCGCCGGGGTGTTCACTCAGGTCAGCTTGAGTGGGGTTCACGCCTGCGGGGTACACAGCGACGGCACCCTCGCCTGCTGGGGGCGTAACTACTTTGGGGAAGCCACGCCGCCCACCGGTGGTTTCACTCAGGTTAGCTCCGGCTATGACGACACCTGCGGAGTGCGCAGCGATGGTACCGTCGCCTGCTGGGGGTCAAACTCTGGGCAACTCACGCTGCCCGCCGACCCGTGGGCCGGTTTCAGATTTCTCCACGGCACCTCCATGGCCGCGCCGCATGTGGCCGGAGCTTGGGCGGTGCTCAAGTCCAAGAAGCCGAGCGCCTCCGTTGACGAAATTCTGTACGCGCTGCGAGCCACCGGCAAACCGATCACGGATAACCGCAATGGACTGATCCTACCGAGGATCGATGTCGCCGCCGCGCTGGAGAAGATATTGATCAGTCAACCCTCAGCGCAGCACACTGCGGGTCTCTACAACTCCTCCACCGGGACATTCTACCTGCGCAACAGCAACTCGGCCGGGGTGGCGAATGTCGTCTTTCGCTATGGCCCGACGGGACGCGGCTGGGTTCCCTTGGTCGGCGACTGGGACGGCAACGGCACCGATACGGTCGGGCTGTACAGTCCCGCCAGCGGCACGTTCCACCTGCGCAACAGCAACAGCGCCGGGGTGGCGAACATGGCGTTCCGTTACGGCCCGGCCAACGTCGGCTGGATACCCCTGGTGGGCGACTGGGACGGCAACGGCACCGATACGGTGGGGCTGTTCAATCCGGCCAGCGGCACGTTCTACCTGCGCAACAGCAACAGCGCCGGGGTGGCGAACGTGGCATTCCGCTTTGGTCCGGCCAACGCCGGCTGGGTTCCCTTGGTCGGGGACTGGGACGGCAACGGCACCGATACGGTCGGGCTGTTCGACCCTGTAGCCAGTGCCTTCTACCTGCGCAACAGTCACAGTGGGGGCACAGCCAACGTTAGCTTCCGCTACGGTCCGGCCGGGAAGGGCTGGGCGCCGCTCATGGGAGATTGGGATGGCAATGGCACCGACACCGCCGGGCTGTTCGATCCGGTCACCAGTACCTTCTACTTGAAGAACAGCAACGCCGCCGGAGTTGGCGATGTGACCTTCCGCTACGGCCCGGCCAACGCCGGTTGGACCCCACTGGCCGGGGATTGGAATGGGCCGGGGCTGTAGTGGGATGACGTGAAACAGGCCGACCGACATGGTGGGTGCAATCAATCAAAAACTCTAGACAGCGTAGTCATGAGATTCAAGATATGAGAGGATCGTGGGACCAAAGAAGGAGGAGGTTTCCCATGAAGAACGCAGTTCCTGCCCATCGCCGTTATGATATTTCAGATGAAACCTGGGCCTTGCTGGAGCCGCATTTGCCGGGGCGTGAGGGTGTTTGGGGCGGCATCGCCAAAGACAATCGATTGTTCATCAATGCGGTGTTCTGGATATTGCGAACGGGTGTGCCGTGGCGCGATTTGCCGCCGGACTATGGCGGTTGGAGCAATACCCACCGTCGTTTCATTCGCTGGCGCGATAAGGGGGTTTGGGAAAAGCTGCTGGAGATCCTGATCGACGAGCCGGATTATGAATGGCTGATGATCGATGGCAGCCACTGCAAGGTTCACTCGCATGCCGTTGGAGCCAAGGGTGGCAATCAGGATATGAGTCGCACCCAAGGGGGCTCAGCACCCAGATACATCTGGCCGTGGATGCGCATGGTCTGCCGGTCCGAGTCCTTATTACACAAGGTACCCCGGCGGATTGCACACAGGCTGACCGCCTGATCGAAGGGTTGAGCGCGGACTTTCTGCTGGCAGATCGTGGCTATGACAGCACTCGCCGCCGTACACATCCGATGCATCGCCCTTTGGGCTCGTATTTCGTGACTACACTATATAGGACAGGAAATACATGATGACTCAAAGCAACCGCATGACCCAGACCACTCATTGGCGCGGATTGCACAGAGGGGGCCTATTCGGGATCGGACTCGTGGTGGCATGCACGGCAGCCAGCGGAATCGCCCAGGCCCGCCCGGACGCGCGCTGGGCCTTTGACCTGCTGGCGCGGGTGGAACAATGGCAATCCGCCGGACCGCTGGATGTGCTGCCCGTCGCCGCACGGGAGCAGCCTGTTCCCGCCGCTACCCAGGCACGGATTCAAGCCGGCTACGGCCGCTTACCGATGCACTTCGAACCGAACGTGAGCCAGAGCGCCGACGCCGTGCGGTTCGTGGCGCGCGGGCCGGGCTACACGCTGTTTCTGACCGCCGACGAGGCGGTGCTGGCCTTGCGCGGCCCGCTCGTGCGGCCTCGGACCGCGCCGATCCGCGCCGCCGGCGGCCGTTCGAGCGGACGACCCCCCCAATGAAACGCCCGCCGTCCCCGGCGCGGTGATTCGCACCCGGCTGGAAGAGGCGACCCGCACCCTCGCCTCGCCGTGAGCGTCGCGACGACGGAACCCGCGCCGCCACCGCTCTCGGT
>WBZT01002274.1_pt1 | contig 13472 bp, 19 predicted proteins | sample 5204241 | NCBI WGS metagenome assembly WBZT01 (sample SAMN12344358, study PRJNA552823) | activated sludge metagenome | biome: Activated sludge suspended growth; feature: Nitrification reactor; material: Wastewater; isolation source: activated sludge from nitrification reactor of wastewater... | reverse complement strand
GTCCAGGTCAGGCCATCGGCCGAGATGCCGCCATTCTGGCGCGACGGCACCTGCACGGCGAGATTCGGGATGAATTCGCCCTTCTCGTTGACATCCCACAGGGCGTCGCCGCTCAAGCGTCGGGCCTGCACGTCGTTCACCTTGCCGCAGTTCAGCTCCGGACACTCCCGCCGGGCCTATCAGCGACCGACATTCTTTCGCGTGTCGAGGACGAGCGGACGCGAACGAGGATCGAGGAACATCTTAGGACTGAGGGCTCGAGCGAGGCCGACATGCGGGCGCTCGGAGATGCCGCTGCCCTCTTCCTCAGCAGACCGAACAAGATGGACTTCGATCCGTTCGAACCGATGAGCGATCGCATCCTGACCGTCCTCCTGCTTGGGCGACGCTCGGGCGCGATCGTCGAGCGGCGGTATGTCCTCATGCTCGACCGCCGGGGCCGCGACATCGACCTCGCAGATCCCGCTGGGGGCGGGCGCGTAACCCTCGACCCGAAGGCGCTCAGGCGTGCCTGGGACTTGGGAGCTCGACGCGGCGGACGACCGTGGATCGGCACGGCGTCGGTCCGGTCGAGGGAGTGGTAACGAAGCATCTCGAAACGGCTCAAAGCGGCAGGAACTCGTGACCGGCGGTGCTCGCCTCGAAGATGAGGATGTACCGCTCGGTCACGCCGATGCCGGAGTGCCCGAGGAGCACGCTGATCTGTTTCAGCGACATGCCGTTCGCGTGTAGCGCGCTTGCCCAGGCCCGCCGAAGATCGTGCATCGAGAATTTCGGCAGCGAGAGATGCTCGCGCACCTTCCTGATGGCGTCCCACGTGGCCTTGTCGTCGAGCCGCACCGACGCGCGCGTCTTGATGAACTCGCGCGCCGCGTCGGCGGTGTTCTTCGTGATGGGGATGCTCCGGTGCCGGTAACTCTTCGGATTCCACCCGTCCTTCGGCGTGATGCTCATGAGGACCTCACCCTTCGCGGTCGAGCTGATGTCGTCTTCGTCGATGTGCCGGGCTTCGTCGATCCGCATGCCGCTGCCGGCGACGAGCGCGATGAGCGCGGCGTGACCGGCAGGAAGTAGCTCTCGCGCCGTAGCGACGACGGCCTTCACTTGTGTGGGTGAGAGCGTGGTTGCATTCGGTCGCGGTTGCGGTTCCTTCAGTTTCAGGTCCCGGAAGTCCTCTGCGCGAAATGGGTTCTCGCTGATGAGGCCCTCTCGCTTGGCGAAGCTGAACATCGATCGGATGGGCACGATGTCGCGGTTCACGGTCCGCGCCTTGACCTTGGCCGAGCGCTCCTTCACGAAGGTGGACATCGTCGTGAAACCGACCTGGTCCGTGCGCATGATTCCGCGCTGCTCGCACCATTCGACGAATGCGGTCACGCGGTTGGCGTACGTCTTCGACGTCTTCTTCGACGTGCGCGGCGGTTCGATGAACACGAAGTATGTCGCGGCGACCGCGCTCAGGAGGGGTGCCTCCGCCGGTGCAGGTACTTGCGGAGCTCGGCGGCGCTCCGCGGCAAGCTCGAGCAGTCGTACGTGGGCGACGACGTCGTCGGCTGTCCCGAGCGAGACCTCGCCGCCGTCGATGAGGCCCGACCAGATCTTCGCCTTGCCGCGCCGGCGGTAGAGGTGCGGGACGTTCGAGGCGTGCTTCTTTCGCTTCCGTGGTGCCATGAGCTCTCGCCCTCGGCGGCGTCCACAAGGGACACCTCCAGCAATCGCGTCACGCTCGCGGCGTCGACGCGCAGGATTCTCTTTCCAAGCCGGTGTGCGACGAGCAGGCCCGTCCGGATCCACCGACGAATCGTCTTCGTGCTCACGCGCAGCGCTGCCGCTGCCTCGGCGACGGTCAGGACGGCGTTGGACGTCCGGAGCTCGGGCCGCGCATCGCGGGGCTGGCGGCCACGATCGTCTCCGGCGACATCATCAGCTTGGTCGCCGACAGCGATGCGCTGCGGCGACAACGTCGTGGAGGGTCGCCTAAACACCGCGGCCCTCCGTCGCGGATCTCAGCGATGAGGATGCTGGTGGCTCAGGTGCTGCACGGGCTAGAGCCGGCAGAGAACATCGCCTCGCCGAGCGGCGGCGCGATGAGCGGCGCGGACGTCGCGGGGATGGTGATGTCCGTCGAATCGTCCGCCGCGGCGCGCATGCTCGTGCGGACCTAGAGGGGCTCCGCCGCAACGACGGTGGGATCGAGTAGAGCTTTCGGTAGTACGCCGGCCCCAGCTCGAGGAGGCCGAGGTCATCGTCGTCATCTTCATCTTCATCGTGGGCATCGAGGGCGGCCCGATGGTCGTCCGGGTCTCGATCCGGATTCAGGTCGTCATCCTCACCGCCGCCTTCCTGATGATGCATGGCTCGTCACACTGCCGGGGGACCGAGCGGAAGCGCGCTGAGGCGCGACCGTTCAAGATAGGCAATCACCCGTTCGCAGGCCTTGCTGAGCCCCACCTGCGCGTAAGCGGCCGCCGTCGGTGGTTCGAGCTGGCTCGGCGTGAGCGGCGGCGGGGTGAGCCGGATCTGTGGCGAGGCAGGGAACCACTTGGCAGACGGGAGGGGCCGCTCGAGATGGGCGATGATTCGGTTGATGGACCCACTCAACCGAAATTGCGCATGCGCTGCGTGAGCGATCGGGTCCAACAGGCCGGGGCCGCCGCCCTCGACCTTCCTCTCGATGACCTTGGTGGCGGGCGCTGCGCTCGAGAGGGCAGTCAAGCCGGGACGGCTCTTCTCGAGGGCATCTGACGGCCGAGCGAACGCCCGAGTGGGGAAGCTCGCAAGTGCCGGGTCGCTCGCGACGGACGATGCGACGGCGAAGTTGGCGCCGAGCATCGGATAGTTCTTGGGCACATGGGTCAACACGGCTCTCCCTCTCTGACGGCGCTGCGGAATGGGTGATGCCCGCCTGGACGGCGCCGTGGTCATGAGTCCCTCGAGATCGAGTCATCGGCCATCGTCTCCATCGTCTCCGTCATCATCTCCTTCTCCGTCATCATCTCCTTCTCCTTCTCCTTCTCCTTCTCCGTCATCGTCATCGTCATCGTCATCGTCCCCTTCTCCTTCGTGCCCTTCCGATCGGTCAAGGTGGCGTCACTCGTCGTGATCCGGTTCAAGGTCGTCTTGTCCAGACCGAGCTTCGCCGATCGGCAGCCCGCTTTCGGAGCTCAGCCTCGATGCGGTCCAGCTCGGCGTTGAGCTGAGCGAGCCGGGAGTAGCACTCGTCGAGCCCTCGAGCGCGTTCGTGCTCAACCCCCAGACTCGACGCATGGCTCTTGTCCAACGCGAGCGCGCGGTCTGCGCTCGACTCCGTGCAGACCTTCCCGATGAGCTCTCGCCGCTCCGCTCGACGATGGGCTCTTCCCTTACCCTGGGCTTTCTAGTGAAACGCTACGGCTGCGCCGAGCGCGTCGCGCTCGTAGAGAACCTCATCCTGGTGAAGATGGATGTCCCACAGAGCGAGCGTGGCGATGTCGACCGTGTCGAAGCCGTGGAGGTGCTCCTGCGGTACGCCGAGGAGAGCCGCGGGCCCGAACCTCGAACGCGTCGCGCCGGCAGATGAGCGCTCATGCGCCGCATCCACCCGCGGTGGCTCCCTTCCCGTCCCCACCCTAGCCCCCATCCCCATACCGGAGTCCGGGTCCGGGCATGTTCTTGGGGCGGTGGTGGAGGTGTCGGGCGCGACCTGGTCAAGGCGTACGCCGTGAAGGCGCTTGCCACCTCGATCATGTCGGCTGAGGCGATCTTCGCTCGTGCGAAGAGGGGCGACTTTGAACGTGTCTCTGAAATGATCCGCGATGTTCTTCGCGGCCTTCTCGTCGAACACGTTGATGTTCGCCACCGCGGCCGTGAGGGCCGCCCGCAAGCTCGTGAAATCTTCGCCGGCGATGTCGATGCCGGCCTTGATCGCGTTGTCGATCTTCTCCTTCTGCCTGGCGATGTTCTTCTCGGAACAAGAGATCTCGACGTCGCCGCTGGCGAGTCGACGGATGTAAAAGCCAAGAACCTCGAGCTTCGTCGATGCGGGGCTGACGACAGTCTTCGTCTCCGCGACGGAGAGCCCGATGCTCGCCAGCTCCGACTTCAACTCCGACAGCGCTGCTTCGGCCTCAGCCCGCCCGCCACGCACGATCATGATGATGTCGTCGTAGTAGCGGATGAAGGCCACGGTGCGCGTCTCGAGCTTCCGGTCGATGTGGGAGAGGAACACGTTGCAGAGCAACGGCGAAAGCGGGGCGCCCGTCGGGATGCCCCTCATCTTGTTCCAGACCTTGAGCTGCTTCATCAACGTGGAGACCAGAATCGAGCCGGCGACCCGCGCATCGAGAAGCCGCTTCAGACGCCGATGCTCAACTTGGTCGAAGAACGACTTGATGTCCGTCTTCACGAAGAACAACGCGCCGTCCGACTTGAGGAGCGCGTCGCGTAGCTCGATGATCGCATCGACGACGCCGACGCCAGACCTGCCTCCAAAGGCACCGGGGCTGAGGTCGGCCTCCACGACAACTTCGAGGAGGATCAACGCGCTGTACTGCGCCAACCGATCAGCGACAGCGAGAAGTCTGAGCGTCCTCGCCTTGCCGTACTGCTTCGCGGCGAGCTTCTTCCGGCAGCGCATCGGCAGGTACGTACCCCCGCGCAGTCGCTGCGCGGTTTGCAGAACAAGTGCTTCCAGGTCTTGCATCGAGAGGTCGATGGGCTTGACGCCGTCGACGCCCGCGGTACGCCGGCCACGCGCACGCAACATCCTCGCGGCGGCCTCGAATAAGACGGCCGGATCGGTGAAGAGTCGGTCGAGGCGGAGGCGCAGCTTCTTGTTCGCCAAGGCGGCGTTGAAGATGCCGTTGAGGATCTTCCCGAGGCGACGACGCCCTTCTTCGCGTCGCAGTCGAAGGGCGCTCTGCACGGCCTCTCGCCTGAGGTTCTTCTTCTGCTTCTCCTTCCTCGACTGCTTCGCCGTAAGTGCCACGGCATGGATGGAAGTTCATGCACACGCTGGGGGTCTTTTTTTAGATCCCCCACGCGGTCCAAGTGTCCGATTGCAGTGGCAAATGTTCCATTATCCATTTCTCCATCTGAACGGTGACCGCGCTGATGAGTGACTCGGGTGCGCCACTTGAGCGGAGCACCAAGAGCACCGCCCCTTTCGTGTTCAAGATCCACTCTTGGTTCAGGATGAATTCGATGATCTGGATGTTCTTGATCACCGCGTCGCCGTACGCCTTCTGTTCTCGCAGGACTCTATTCGCACGCGCGACTCCATCGAACTTCAGCTCGGGGCACCAGACGAGAAGTAGTTCGCGGACGGCGTCGTGCGCCAGCCTGCGTGCAGCCACCTTTAGATCCTCGAGCCCGTGCGTCTCTCGCCCTTCTCGTGAGTCCTTGTTCTTGATGGGGGCTGCCTTCTTCTTGAACTCCACGAGGACGCTGATGTAACTGCGCGCAAGACGCTCGCCCCAGTCGTCCGGAAAGTCACGGGTCGGCGTTACGATCGCGCTCGCAAGGCTCTCCAGCTTGCGACCCAGCACGCCCGGCGTTGCGGCGTTGGCACCCTGAAGCGCGACGAGCGCGTCTACCAGATACTCGATCACCACTGCCGCTTCGACACGGTTGCGAAGCGCCGTGTTCCGCGTGCGACGTTGGACCAGTTGCTCGATCGTGCTCAAGAAGGCGCGCTCGCGCTCGAGCGTCGTCGGAAGGGCCGCGTCGTCGGGTGCGTTCGGCGTCCGATCGAGATGTTGCAGCGCTTCGAGAAGCAACTGGTTGATCCCTTGTAAGACCTCGGAGTCGCTCGCCTGGCTCACAGGAGTTCGAAAAGCAGAACGTTGGCCCGGCCACAACCCGCCACGCCGCTTCCGTCCCGCGCCAGCCGTTGGGCCCTCGGTGCCGGTGGTCCCGCCGGCCGTGCTGAAGGGCAAGACGAAGGGCACGATGAAGGGCGCGATGAAGGGCACGTTCTCAGGCTCGGTGCGGAGAGCCGAGGGGGCGGCCGAGTCGCCGAAGCAGTAAGGTGGGCTCTTCGCATCCTGTCTCGTCGATGAGAAAATCTGGATGCCCAAGCAAACGCCCGCGCGTCTGCGTCCTTGGCAAACGCAAGGCGAGCGTCATGAAGCCAACCCGACGAACGAGCTCTTCTCCGGAACCCGGTCAGCGAGCGATGACCGTGCGCGATGCCGAGCAACGCATCCGCGCTCTTCGCCATCGTGCCGGCCTACTTCGAGACATCCTGCTCGAGCTCGACTGGCGCTACGGCGCGCTCGTCGAGGAGAAGGAGCCCATCCACCTAGGCGATGATATGTGGGAGCGAGTCGATCCCGACGCGCTCGCGCAACTGCGTGGCGAGCTCATCACGCTCGCCTCATCGACCAGGGCCGAGCTCGCCGCGTTGCGCGAGAGCCATGTGTGCCTGGCTTTCCCCGAGGGCGGCTGATGCCTCTTCCCGATAGCTTTGCCAGCCTCTTGGAGGCGCGCGTCGTACGGAGCGAAGAAGGAGAAGACGACCTCGCTCTGGAGCAAGAACATCTTCGTTACGGCGGGCGTGAACGACGCCGTGACGAAGCCCGTGACGGAGCCCATGAACGAGGTCCTCGACCGGATCACCACCCCGATCGCGAGGGAGGGCGAGCGAGGACAGCTGAGCAGATGAGTGGCGTCGACCATGTCACCGACACCGCCGATGCGCTCCGCTTCCTGCTCGCCGAGTCGCCCGGAGCGAGCGCGTCGGAGCGCCTCGTCCTCGAAGTGGCTGGCCACAGCGCTGCGACGTTCGTACGCGTCCGGGATGCCGAGATGAAGCTCGCCGGCCGTCTGGTAGAGCTCATTTCCGGAGACCCACGAGCTGCTCTAGCCGTCGCGAAGACTTTGAAGGAGGTCGTGAAGATCGGGACCGCAGTGTCGAGTCGTACGAGAGAGATGTTGGTCGCGGCGAGCGCGATGAAGCTCCAGAGGGAGCACTTCGAGCGAGGGCCGGGCAAGTGACGTTTGTGGCGCCGTTCTCTGCTTTCCGCCTTCCGACCCCTGGCGTGCTCGACGTCACTGATCTCCGCGGTGCTTTCGGCTCCGACCACCTCACGCTCGACGCCGTCGACGTTGTCGTCCTCGACGCGGACGCTGGCACGCCCTTCGTCGGGCGCGTCGCTCTTGGTCGAAAGCGTTCCGGGCCTGGCGAGCATCTCGTCCTCGTCTGCCCACGCTGCGAACAAGGGAGACTGAAGTTGGTGACCGACGGTCTCGGTGGCGTCGCGTGCCAGCAGTGTTTGGCGGTGAGAACGCGCGCACAACTCGAGTGCCACACGTCTCGGTTTGGGCGGCTCGGTGGGCGCCAGGAGGATCGTATTCTCCGGCTTCTCGACGGACGTCGCCGATGGTCCGCGGGTGGTCTTGAACGGGCGCGTGGGCTCGCCGACGAACTCCGCCGGATCGATGACTCACTCGCCGCGCAGACCGAGAGGCTTTGCCGCGCGGCACTCGACGCGACCGAGCCGCGCCCGTGAGATCGAAACGGCGTCCCCACACCCACAGTTCGACAACGCCGCACGGGCGGCGCGTCACGCTGTCAGAGGTTCTAGTTGCCCTCGAACAACACCAACACGCTCGGCTGGTTCTCGAGCAGTTGGTCACGAACATGTGGTCTAACTTCGGGGCGGAAGGCGCAGCCGAGCCGCGGATGCTCATCGGCTTCGTCGGTGGCTCCGCGGTTCCAGCTCGTGAAGAGGTTCTTGAGCGTCTTCATCACCGACTTCTTCTTTGGGCTGCCGACGAACAGAGGCGGGCCGAGTCCCTCCTTCGAACGGCGATCGACGCGCCCGTCGAGCCACCGTCCGAGGATGAGAGCGCCCCCCGGCCGCCGGCGATCATGGATACGTCCGTAACGGCGAACAAGAAGGCAGCGTCGATGTCTCGAGCTGCTCGATGACCAAGCTGGGCTGATGGTCGATGCTCTCGGCCGGAGCTGTGGCGGGTGAGGACGAGGGAAGAAAGACCGTGCAGAGCGTTGACGACCCGCGATCGTTCTCCGCGACGATGGAGAGCTCGGACGACTACATGTCGCGCCGTGTACCTCGCTCATCCTCAGTGCTTCAGGGCGACGAGGTTCTGCATCGGAATGAGCCACGCTGTTCGATCGAGCCCGGGCGATTGCCGTCCCTCCTCCGCCTGGATCCTCGATGGGCTGCCACGTAGGCCAGGATCCGACGCGCGTTCTGTTGAGTCTCTGCGTTGGCGTTGAACAGGCCGTCCTCCTCGAGGCGCAGGCCATGACGGAGGGAGCCGCGATCCCGAACATCGAGGACCGAATGAACGTGCCGGTTTTGGGTTCCACGCTGTTGCCGCTTGCACGTCTCAGCTCGCTGGAGGAGCCCCGAACTCCTTGGTAACTCCCGCCTCCGCCTTCTGAACCAGATCGGAAAGAAAAGCCACGGCAGCATCTCGATAGGCGGGCAGGTTCAGCTTCGTCGGGTCAATGGGCTCCCCTTCCTTCCACGTCTTTCCCTTACGATTTGCAAGGTCCTTCGAGATCAGACCAGCCGTGTGCTTCGCAGCGTTTGCAACGCATCGAAGCTCATCAACCGTGGTGAAGCTGGTCAGGGTGCTGAGCTGCGTCCCGAGATAGACCTTGGTCAAGTCTTTGAGTCGGTCCCACTGGTGTACCTGCCGGATAAGCATGTCCGCCTCCTTCTCGGGCATTGCCGAGAAGCGCCACCTCATGAGAAGGACGACCTCGCACTCAAGGTAGTGATAGACGGCCACGGCGTGAAGCAGGGCGGACCAACGCGTCTGCGTCCGAAGGGACAGCACCTCGTCGATGACGGAGTCGAGATGGTCGTCGCCGGGCGCGAGCAGGTTCTTTAGCTTGTTAAACTCCGCCTCGAGCTTCTTCTCGTCTGCGGCCGTTGTATCCACGACCGTCGCATGGAGATCGGCGAGAGCCGCGTACTGCATCTCAAGACTTGTCTTGAAGAGCCCACGCGGCGGGAACCAGGAGTTCCCGTACGGCTTCTTCGACGCCGGTGCTGCCCTCTGGGACTTGGGCCAGCACGACGGCCTCCACTTGAACCACCCCATGCTTTCCTCCCGCGGTCCTAAGTATCGGCGGACACGAGCAACGCATCCAGTTCCTAACGGGCCACGACGTCGCCCACCTCGTGTTACGAGGCGACCGCGGCACCGCACCTAACAGCCGTCGGGAACGGGGGCGGCAGTGCACCGATCTTCACATGCGATCTCGCGCTCGTCTTGTTGGGCGTCGCCGGTGAACGGGAACTGCTTCTCGCACCGCTTGGTGCAGGCCTCCCTCGCAGCGAAGAAGGCGGCGCACTTCTTCTCGGCGGCGTCGGTCTTCACCTTCTCCTTCGCGGCTTCCTTCTCCTCTCGCGCCGCGAGGGTCTTCCATGCCGTCTCGAGCGCCGCGCAGGCCGGTCCATTCTTACCGCCGAGATCGGTCTCGAGACTGCACAGCGCACGAGGTTTCTCGAGGTCGGCGGGCTTCGCCGCTGGCGACGCGTCCGCTGCCACCTTCTCTGCGTGTGTATGAAGAGCATCGAGCGACGCCTTCGAGAGTGGAGTTGTCGCGAGGTCCTTGAGGAGATCACTCGAAGGCCCGATGACGGCAGCCCACGCATCCGAAGAAACCCCTGCGGCCTTCACGAACGCCCGCCAGGCGGCGTCCGACGTGGTTGGGTTGCAGACGTGCAGGTCATCTTTCGTCAGCGCGAGGTCAGTCGGGACGAGCTTCTTCATCGCGACGCGCTGGAAGAGGGGCACGGAACCACTCCTGGACAGCGCGGTGACGACCGCCGTCGCTTCTTCACTCAACCGACCCTCATCGAGCCCCTCGAGGAGCGCCTTGCACCCAACGCCGTTCCTCTCGACTTCGCAGGTCTTCACTCGCTTGGCGACGGTCTCGATGAGATCCGAGTCGCCCTCGGCGTCAGCCTCTCCGCGCACTCTTTCTGCTGCGCATGGATCCTGGTCCGCGAGCGCCGCGTCGATTCGCTTCCGTCGCTCGCTCTTGCACGACGCAGCTGCGAACAGCAACGCGATGAGCAGCACCTTCTTCATCGGGTCCTCCAAGGATCTGTCGTCCACGCCCGGGCAGTCGCTTCGGCGCTCCGCTCACGCCGATGCCGTCAGATGTCGACGCACGTCGCGGTGATGGTGACTGTGGACGCGCTCGACAGCGCGAATCGTCCCGCGCAACCCGTCGGGGCTTCTCCAGGTTGGGCCACGATCGGCCCGCAGCTCTTCATCGAGCCCGTCGCGGCAGCTGGGACCCCGCAGCCACAACCCAGAGAAATGTCACCGGCGTTGCAAGCCGCGTCGCATCCGACGTTCGTGCCGGAGTTGAAGGTCGAACACACGACGGTGTAGACGGCAGCCGCGTCCACGAAGCCGTCCGCGCCGGGAGCGCCGGGTACCCCCTGTGGCCCCTGACCACCAGGTGGACCTTGAGCGCCATCGGCTCCGTCCTCGCCTTGTAGTCCTTGTGGCCCCGCTGCACCGGTCGGGCCCTGCGGTCCTTGTACCCCGCCGGGACCGGCGGGTCCTTGGGGTCCGACGTTTCCGGCGGGGCCAACCTCACCAACTTGTCCGGGCTCACCAGGGGGCCCTTGAGGTCCCTCGACCGCTTCGCACGAGCACGACGGCGCAGACTCATCCGACCCCGTGCCCATGCAGCCAGCAAGCGTCACAAGAATCACAGCAGAGGCGCTCTTCATCTTGGTCTCCGTCTTCTTCGTCGTGAGGAACCATCGTCGATGGAACAACACGATAGTGGTTGTTAGCAACACTATGCGAGGTGGAGCGGAGCACCGGCGACGGCGACGCTTCGCTCATGAACTTCGGGCGCGAGGTTCGCCGCCGCCGAAAAGCCGCCAAGCTGACGCTCGAGAGTCTTGCTGAGCGCAGCGGTCTCACGCCCAACTACGTGGGCAGCGTGGAGACGGGCCGCAGTGACCCGTCGCTGACGACGGTTCTGAAATTGGCGAAGGGGTTACGTGCGCCGGCAGGAGAGATCGTCGGCGGTGTTCACGGATTGAGTTCGAAGGCGTTGGAGGCCGCGCGCCTCTTCGATGAAGCACAGCCAGATGTTCAAGACGCTGTCACTCAGCTCCTCCGCGCCGTTCGTCGACGACGGTAACGCCGCTCGTCTTGCGCGCCGAAAGTGAACGCGAACGTCCTCGAACTCCGAGTGCCGGAGCTGGCGACGTTCTGCTCCGGCTTCAGCGTTTCCGCGTCGCGACGATCTCAGCGACGGCATCATCGAGGCGTTTCATGGATCCGCTCGTCACCAACCTCTGCAGCCGGACCGCGATGAAGACCTCGCCGGCGACAACTTCCGCCACGCGCCGGTAAGCCTTGCCAGAGGTCTCTTCATCAAGAAGCTCGGCGACGTGCACGTAGATCTCTCCGTCGGATCCGAGGGCGGCAGCTGGTCGTCTTCTTTTCATCGACATGGTCCTGCGTACGGGCAGCTCCGGCAGTGCCAGCCACGGAGCCGATGATCGACACCAGCGGTGACGGCGCGCTCGACGCTGAAGAAGAGCTCCGCGAGTTCCTCCTCGTCGGCCGGAGAACGCTCGACGTCGACCATCTGCACCACTGGCAAAGTGGCCTTCGTAGTGATGAGCAGCCGCAAGCGGGCGCGATCATGACCACGACCGCGCATCACCAGCGAGTACGCGGGAATCTGCAAGTCGTAGTCGAGTTGATCCGCTCCCCACTTCTTGGCGCCCGTCTTCAGCTCCCAGAGAGAGACGCGATCCTCTTCTTCGACGATCGCGTCCAGCGCGCCTACTAGGGGCACGGAGAGAACCTCCCCGGTCTTCGGATGAACGACGTCCAAAGAGAACGGGACCTCGACGCCGATGACGCGGTCCGGCTTCCTCACCCGTGACAAGAAGGCCGTGAGCATCTTCACCGCGTGGTCGGAGAACGACGCCTCATCATCATCCGGATCGTCGAAGAGAACCGGGAGGTCGGCTGACGTGAACTCCGCTTTCAAATGGTCGCGTAGCTGCTCCTTAAGATCCTCGGGGGCTGTCGTGCTCGCTAGCCACGTCTCGACGACCGCGTGCCATGCCGAGCCGAGGACGAGAGCGATGGGCTTGAAGTCGGGCGCGGCGCCATCGACGTACTTCAGGGAATGTCTCTTCGGGCAGATCAAGAACTCACGGACTCTGGAAATGCTGGTGTGCGGCTCCGCCCGCAGTTCGGCGAGCGTCTTCATGTCGTCCTCCTTGAACAAGAACACCGGTCAATGGTCTGACCGGTCTTGGGAAAGGTCTCGAGCGCCTAGATCGTGCAGCCCATGTAGCTCGTGCAGCTGCCGCACCCATCGGCCACCGCCACCGGGATGCTAGCTGTGTAAGCGGTGTAGCCAGTGCAGCCTTCGGCTCCGGACAGCGGTGAGCCTTCGTGTGTAAGACGTGTAAGCATTGCAACCCCCGCGCCGCGGCAGGGAACGCTCGTGTGGCGGGGCAGGGGAACGGCCTGCACCCCACCCTCGGTCGGTTGCGTGGGCCGGCGGACGGAAAGGCTGCACCGGCTACACGAGCTGCACGAGCGCGGTTGCTCCTCGTGTTCATCGTCGATCCGGGCCTCGTCGCGTCGTGACGAATCGGGCTCAGCGAGATTCGTTCCTGGAGACTTCGAGCGCGCAGAGTGGGGGCCCTCTTCCGAGCGGTGCTCATCCGTGGCCGTTGGCCTCGCTCAGCTCCGCGATGAGAGAAGAAGCGTCGCGGCGACTCAGCTGTCCGAGCTCACGTGTCCGGAACCTCTCGTCGATCATGTTCATGAGAATGTCGCGCTTGATGCCCTGCCTCCTGGCAGCGCTCTGAATCGCGGAGAACTGCCGGCTCGTGAGCCGGTCGCCGATGGCGGGCATCACGGGACGCGGAGGCCGTGGAACGGGACCTTGCCCCCGTTCATCAAGGCGGCCTTCATTCGCCCGCTCGTCGTGCGGTCGAGTCTCTTCCGCAACGCCGCCGTACAACTCGAGCGCCAGACCCAGAAGGCTCGCCGCCTTCTTCAGGCCGTCGGACGCCGCGCTCTTCAGATCGTCCGCGACGGACAGGACTCGACCGTCTCGATCGCGAGTGATCGACGATCCGCCGAACGCAGTCTTGATGATGCCGTCGGCGGTGAGCTTCACGACGACGAGCACCTCGTCTTCGAGGATGTGATGCTCCACGATTTCGAAGCTCCAGCTGTCGCAGCCCTCATTGAGGCGCGCGATTACTGCCGTGACCTCCACGTACGAGAGCGTCTTTCCTCCTTGCCCGATCCTCTGCCTGATCAGATCGGCCGGGAACGCGCGCCTGATGATGTCCTTGTTCATGTTCGATCCCGCTCGGATTCGTTGATGGTTTTCTGCGGTCGCAGACGCGCTCGCGGAGACCCGCCGTCGATGAGTCCAAGGTCCAGGAGCGACGCAAAGCCCCGACCGCGCGAGGCGACGATCACGTGATCGACGACGC
>WBZT01002273.1_pt1 | contig 13474 bp, 5 predicted proteins | sample 5204241 | NCBI WGS metagenome assembly WBZT01 (sample SAMN12344358, study PRJNA552823) | activated sludge metagenome | biome: Activated sludge suspended growth; feature: Nitrification reactor; material: Wastewater; isolation source: activated sludge from nitrification reactor of wastewater treatment... | reverse complement strand
ACCGGTGCGCAAGGTGATCGTGCCGGCGCTGTCGATCGCCTGACCAGCGTTCACCAGCAAGTTCATGAACACCTGGTTGATCTGCGCCGGACAACAGCGCACTTTCGGGAGGTCGCCAAAGGAACGCACAATTTTCGCCTTGTATTTCAATTCGTTGGCAACGAAATTCAAAGTGCTTTCCAGCCCTTGATTGAGGTCGGCCTCCTGGATTTCCGCCTCGTCCATGCGCGAGAAGTCCTTCAGGTCGGCGACGATCTTGCGTACCCGGCTCAGTCCTTCGGCCGATTCCTCGAGCAGATTGGGAATATCTTCGCGCAGGAAATCGAGTTCCGCTTCCTGCCGTCGCGCCTCGGCCGCCTGTCGCGCCGGATGAGCGGCAGGCAAGGCGGCGATCGCCATCGCGTCGGCATCGATCACCGCCAGCAACAGATCGAGATAGCGACGCAAGGAACCGAGATTGGAACTGACGAAACCGGTCGGGTTGTTGATCTCATGCGCCACGCCGGCAGCCAGTTGGCCGACGGCGGCCATTTTCTCGGATTGCAGCAGTTGTCCCTGTGTCTGCTCGATGGTTTCCATCGCCCGTTGCAGCGAAGCCTGCTCGCGCAACAGATCGAGATTGGTCTGCTGCAATTGGCGGGTACGCGCGTCGACCTGGAGCTCCAGATCGCTGTTCAGATCCGCCAGTTGTGCCTGAGCCGCCTTCAGTCTGGCATTGGTCTCGACCAGCGCACGATTGCGTTGCGAAACGACGCTGAACAGATCGATCAAGGCGTCGACCAGCACGGCATTCGCTGCGCCGTCGCGCGCGCTACCGCCCGCGTGCTCTGCCGGGACCCGCAACGGCGACGCTTCGCCGCGTTCCTGTGCCGCGCGCTGCAATTCGTGCGCCATTTCCCGATCTTCGACGAGAATGTGGAAAGTCAGCCAACTGGCCAGGAAGCGCATCGTCTGTTCGCCGTCCAGCGCAACACCGGATTCCACCTGTTGCCGCATGCGCGCGACACCCTCGGCGAAACCCTGATGCATGTGCACGTGTTCCTGCATGCGCGCGCTGTCGCTCAAGCCGGCTTGACGCATGTACTCTTCTTCCGTCCGAAAGTGCGTCGCGGCATAGTCGGTCAGCCGGTCGATCAGCGCCAGGCATTCGCGAAGCGTTGCCTTGTTGCGCGACAAACTGGGCGCAACGGCATTGACCAGTTCGACCAGTTGCCGGTGCTGCTGGTCGACCAGCTCGATTCCGGTCAGGAAATGGGTGCTCCATTTCATCAGGGTCATGCGTTTTCCTCGATACCGGATACTTGCTTTTGCTCTGCGGCGGCAAGCGGATATATCGATTGTAATGCCATTTCCAGCCACTCAGCGTGGCAATCGGCGTCGGAAAACGAACGCGAAAATGCGGGGTGCGCGCCTATTTCGCCGATCCCCACAGCCCTTGGCAACGCGGCATCGACGAGAACAGCAATGCCTTGCTTCGGTAATATTTCCCGAAGGGCTTTGATCTGTCTGCCTTCTCTCAAGACGAACTGGACGTCTTCGCTTGGCAACTCAACACCCAGCCGCGCAAATCTACCAACTGGCACTGCCCTGCCGAGGTGTTCATGCCCGAGTCTTTCAACGCCAAGAAGCACTTTCATCAACCCGTTGCACTTCGGACTGGAAACCGCCATGAAATTTGGCACGGCAGGACTCGCCGGCTCCAACAGCCATGATCACAGCACAAATACCCGCCGGCAACTGGAAAAGCCCGACAGGCGGCTAGTAGATGTGAATGAGCGCTGAACGACCGCTTTGCGCGAGGTGGATGACGAAGTCTCGCAAGCTTTGCATAATGCTCCAGATATCTTCGACCTGCCTCTGACATTCATCGTCAGACTCGGAAGGCTTCCAATAGACCTTGGCGGCGCGAATTGCGTCCGCCTTGTAGGTGGCGGCCATTCCCTGCAGCGAAAGTGTTTGCAGAAAACTGGCGATTTCGCTCAGGTCTTTTGGTGTGAGCAAGCGCGGAGATCCATAGCCAAGGTCTGGCCCGACTTCTTGGCCACCAGACAAGATGAAGGAGGCAGGCCATGGCCCTTCTTCCGCACTGCCAGAGAAGAGGAAATGCAGGATGTGCCAAGCTTTGTCCAATTCAAAGGTCTCACTCTCGGGTATGGGCTCGAGCCTGTGCCCTGCCCGGCCTGGACTGACCGGGGCTTTGCCGAACAGTTTTGCAATAATGCCCACCTTCTTTGCCGGCGGTTCGCAGCCAAGCAATTCGCCGACGGCTTCGGGTCGGCTTTCAATGGTCTCAATCTGTGCCGGGGTCAAGGCGTACAGATTGCACAGCATGCTCATGGTAGTTCTCCGCGCACCGTGTTCTCGAGGTGCTCAACCGTGAAAAAGCGTTTAAAAGAAGCTAGGTTCATTTTTCATGATGTGCCTAGTGTAACGAACGCGGACAGTATGCCGTAGTTACCTAAGTGATCGATTCGTATTCGCCATTTGAGCATGGAAGCGCTGTTCGTTGGCGCCGCTCCGGCGCCCCCCTTCTGATTGGCAGAATCTGCGGCTTTGATGTCGAGGCGTTCGAAGTGAGAGCGGGTGTTGTCTGTCATTCTGTCGGGACGGAGATCGCATTGGTCGAAGAGAACTCTGGAGGCACAGTGGAAGTGGCAACCGAAGAGCTTGAGCTGATTTGATGCCGCAAGGAGGGAGCGGCGAAGCAGAAAAATAGGCCAGGCTCATTTTCAATTTTTTCAAGCTCGCGCAGTGGGCGGAAGACCATCTAGCGTGAGTGGGAAAATAAGCCTGGCCTCTTTATTAGCCTGTCCCCTTCATTCCAGTTTCAGGTGCCGCGGGATTTGATTGCCTCCGGCTCAACCGCGCGGCGGGCCGAGCGGCACGATGATCATCTCCCTGGGGCAACGGCGCGCAGCCACATGCGTTCGACTTGTTGCGTCATGTTCATTGGCAGAAGCTCAATTTCCGGGTGCGCATTGGCATAGACTCTGAACAGTTCATCGGCAAACGCCTGCCCGATTTCATGAACGTCGGTAAAGTCGAGAACGACTGTTCTGAAGCGATCAAAACGCGCGATCAGACGCTTCGCCTGTGAGCGCGAGATCAACTGCTCGTTACCCAATCGTGCGAGCTTCATCGGCACGATGGTTTTGGAGAAGTCGTAATCTTCCGGGGCATCTGTGAATTGCGCATACACCTCGGCCACCGTGCGCGTCGAATGCAAGCCAATCTGCATGACGACGGTCGTACCTTCCGGAAAAACGTCCGCTGCTTCGCGGATCCAGTCATAGGTCAAAGAGGCATCATGCGTAAACTTCAACCCGTTTGCAGAGATGCCAAAAAAATCGAACATCCTGGAGGTAAAGAAGACGCCTTCTCCCGTGTGCTTGCTCGGGTCGGTCGTCAATTTACCCTTGGCCAGTTCGAACAATGCCTGCCGCTGGTCGGGGAGTCCGAGCGACTGCGCGATCCGGGCAAAAATGCCCATTCCATCGTCCGAGATGATGATGCGCAGCGTGTTTTCGTCCTGACTGCTCCAGACGACCACCGATGTGCCACCCGAATGGTCGATCGCGTTGTTGACCATCTCGGTGAAGCCATGGCCAGCAATACTCTGGATGTTTGGCGCCAGGTTGAAGAACGGTTTGATCTCCGTCTCCCAGACCACATGCTCTTCGAGCCTGGCGAGCGGGTATGTCCCGGCGACACGCCGTTTGTAACCGGGGCTGAAAACCGGGTGCGTCGACGGGCCGCTTCTCGCGATCCATCCCTCTTGCTCGAGGCGCTGGATGTAGTTGTTCGCTGCGGCACGGGATATGCCAAGGCGTTGCGCGTAGTGTCTCGTCAAGTCGCGCGGATGTTCGGCGACATCTCTGGTGACAGTGCACAGCAGCGCGTCGTACCTGGAAGGTTTTGCCATGGCGCAAGTTGTAAATCCCGTGATGGCAAATTGTAAAGTTAACAATGACGCATTGTAAATATTGGAGAGGGGTGTTTGACTGCAGCAATCGGCCAGCAAGCGGGGTCAAGAAAAATTCCCCCGCCAGGCAAACGCGGTACGATAAGCGCTCTTCCCGGCCTGCCGACATGCTGCGTCTGACTTGCTCCAACCGTCTGGAATTCCTGCGCGAGACCTTGCTCGACCGTCTGGCGGCGGAGGAGTGCGCGCCGCTCGTCGCGCAGCAGGTGATCGTGCCGAGTTCGGCGTTGCGCCGGCATCTGGAACTGGCTTGCGCCGACCGCTTCGGCATCTGCGCCAATATCGATTTCTCGTTTCTGGCGCAGTGGCTATGGGCACGCATCGCGCAGTTGGTCAATGTCGCGGAAAGTTCACCGTTTGCGCCGGATTGGCTGGCCTGGCGGATCTACGAGATCTTCGGCGAACGCGCGTTTTACGACACGCAGCCGCGGTTGGCGTCTTATCTGCATTCCGCCGACCCGCTGATGCGTCTCGAACTCGCCGAACAGAGCGCGCGCCTGCTCGAGCAGTACATCACCTATCGGCCGGAATGGCTGGCGGTGTGGGCCGACGGGCGCGATGCCGGCATCAGCGGACTGGACGCGGCGCAGCGCGCCGATGAGCGCTGGCAGGCGGCGCTCTGGCGGCGGCTCGGCGAGCAACTCGGCATCGGTCGGCAACATCCGGCAACGCTGTTTTTCGAGCGCGTGGCGCAACTCGGCGATGACGCGCGACGGGCGCTCGGCTGGCCAGAGAACGTGCATGTTTTCTGTCTGCCGAGCATGCCGCCGCTGTACCTCGAAATCCTGCGCCGGCTCGCCGGCTGGCTGGACATGCACCTCTACGTGCTCAATCCGTGCCGCGAATACTGGTTCGAGATCGTCGATGGCAAGCGCCTGCGCTATCTCGCCGCGCGCGGTCAGGCGGCTTGGCACGAAGTCGGCAACCGCCTGCTCGCCAGTTGGGGCAAGCAGACGCAGGCGCACATCGATCTGTTGTTCAGCGACGAGGGACAGATCGTCGAGCAGGACAGCGAATTCTTTGCCAACCGGACGGCGGTGGGCGGCACGCCAGCAGCGGCGCCGTCGCTGCTGGCGGAAATACAGAATGCGATCCTCGATTTACGCGACCTGGCACCAGGCAGCGTGTCGCCCGCGCCAACGGACCGCAGTCTCGAGGTGCATCTCTGTCATTCGCTGACGCGCGAACTGGAAGTGCTGCATGACCAGTTGCTGGCCCTTTTCTGGACGAAAGACGCGCCGAGCGCGGCGGAAATCGTCGTCCTGCTGCCCAACCTGCCCGCCGCCGCGCCGCTGATCGAGGCGGTGTTCGGCAGCGCGCCGGCCGGGCGGCGGATTCCGTACGCCATCACCGGCCTGCCGCAGACGCGCGTCAATCCGGTCGCACGCGCGCTCGAGAGCCTGATGACTTTGTGCGACGGGCGTTTCAGCGCCAGCGCGGTGTTCGGCTTTCTGCAGCAGGCGCCGGTCGCCGCCCGATTTGCGCTCGGCGCCAGCGAACTGGCCTGGCTGCACGACTGGATCAACGAAGCCGGCATGCGCTGGGGACTCGATGCCGACAGCCGCCGCCGGCTCGACCTGCCGGTCGACGCGCAGCACAGTTTCGCCGACGGTTTCCAGCGTCTGTTCCTCGCCTACGCGCTCGGCGACGAGCCCGACGCCCGCCGGACGGTGATCGCCGGGCGCGTCGCCGCCGCACAGGTGACCGGCCAGCAGGCGCTGGCGCTCGGCCGCGGCTGGCAGTTCATCAAGGCGCTGGAAAGCATGCGCGCCGCCTGGGCTTCTTCACTGCCGCCGGCGGACTGGCAAGCTTCGCTGAACGCCGCGCTGGCCCAGTTCATCGCCAGCGATACGGAGCTCGCCGACGACCTGCGCGTCGTGCAGGCGGCGATCGGCGAACTGCATCTGAACCTGCTGCGCGGCGGCGCGCGCTCGCCGCTGCCGCTGGCGGTGGTACACCGCGCGTTGACTGCGCTGCTCGACGATCCGGCGCGCAGCGGCGTTCCCGGCGGTGTGCTGACTTTCGCCGCGCTCGGCAATCTGCGCACGCTGCCCTACCGCCACGTCTGCGTTCTCGGACTCAACGACGGCGTTTTTCCGAGCGCCAACCGGCCGGCGGAATTCGATCTGATCGCCGCCCGGCCGCAGCGCGGCGACCGGCAGCGGCGTCACGACGAGCGCAATCTGTTCCTCGACGTGCTGCTCGCTGCCCGGCACAGCCTGTATCTCAGTTACAGCGGACGCAGCCAGCGCGACAACAGTCCGCTGCCGCCGTCGGTGCTGCTCGCCGAACTGCTCGACTACGCGGCGCTGGCCTGCGCACGCGACCCCGACGACGCCGGCAGCGTCGCCGCGGCGCGGCGGCGGCTGATCGTCGAGCATCCCTTGCAGGCGTTTTCGATCGACTGTTTTCTTCCCGACGCCGATCCGCGCCGGCAGAGTTTCAACGCCGAATACGCCGCCGCGCTGCAACGCCGCTGGCAGGTTCAGCCGGAAAGCCCGCCGGCGCTCCTGCATGACCCGTCGCGCAACACCGGCGGCCAAGACGATGACGATAACGAAGACGATGTGGGCAATGCCGAAGCCGCGGCGCCGGACCGCGCCCGGCCCTTGTTCACCCGCCCGCTGCCGCCGCCGGCCGCCGAGTGGCGGCAGGTCGACGGCACCACTCTGCAGCGCTTCTTCCGCCAGCCGTGCCGCTTTCTGCTCGGCCAGCGGCTGCACATCGCCTTGCACGCCGCCGACGAGCCGCTGCAGGACGACGAACCGTTTCTCGCCGATTATCCCAGCCAGCAGGCGTTGATCCGCCGCCTGCTGCCGCTGCTGCTCGCCGGCGCAACAGAAGACGAGGCGCGCGCGCTGGCGCTGGCCGGCAACGAGTTGCCGGGCGGCGCTTTCGGCGAGCAACTGATCGACAGCGAAGTGGCGAACCTGCACGCCTTCGCCGCCGAACTGCGCCCGTGGCTGGCACAGCCGCGACGGGAGCTGCCGCCGCGGCCACTGACTTACCTTATCGACGGCGAGGCGTGGCAACTCAGCGCTTCTTTGAGCGACGTGCGCGCCGGCGGGCTGCTGCGTTACCGCTACGCCGACGCGAAAGCCGGCGATTATCTGGCCGGCTGGATCGAGCACCTGCTGCTCTGCGCCAGCGCGCCGGCCGGCGTCGAAATGCTGACCACCTGGCACGCGCGTGGCAGTCATTACCGGCTGCGTCCGTGCGCGGCCGATGCCGCACGTCGGCATCTCGGCGAACTGCTGACGCTCTATCGCGACGGCCTGTGTCAGCCGCTGCCTTTTTTCCCGAAAAGCGCCTGGGCCTACGTCAACGCCGACGATAATGCGCTGGCCGCGGCGCAGCGCACCTGGCACCACGCGCGGCATTTCGCCTGGGGCGAAGAGGCCGATCCCGCCTACCAGTTGGCCTGGCGCGGCGTCGCCGATCCACTCGACGAGCGCTTCGTCGACTGCGCCCAACGCGTTTTCACGCCGCTGCTGGCGCATCTCGAAGAGGTGCTGCGATGAACGAAGCGGCCACCTTCAGCGATCTCGACGTCTTCAGCTGCCCGCTCGACGGCTGGCAGCTGATCGAGGCGTCAGCCGGCACCGGCAAGACATGGACCATTTGCGCGCTGTACCTGCGGCTGCTGCTCGAAAAAAACTGGCCGGTGCAGCAGATCCTGGTCGTCACTTTCACCAACGCTGCAGCGGCGGAATTGCGCGAACGCATTCGCGCCCGCCTCGTCGAACTGCTCGCCGTGCTGCGTCGCGAGGCCGCGACGCCAGAGGCGGGAAACAGCAGCGAGAGCGGCCACCAAGACGCCACACTGCTCGACGGGCTGCTGGCAACCGCCGGCAACGACGCGCCCAGCCGCGCGCAACTGCGCGAGCGGCTCGAAACCGCCCGCCAGCATTTCGACGAAGCGGCGATCTTCACCATTCACGGTTTCTGCCAGCGCGCGCTGGCCGACATGCCGTTTGCCGCCGGCCTGCCTTTCCAGCAGGAACTGCTGCGCGACGATCGTCCGCTGCGCCTGCAGGCGGTCAATGACTTCTGGCGTCGGCGGGTGGCCAACGCCGGGCTGGCACCGGAATTAATCGATCATCTGCTGGCCAAGGGCGACAGTCCGGCAAGCTGGACAAAGCTGCTGCAACGGCAACTCGGCAAAACACACGCGCGCACGCTCTGGCCAGCCGAGATCGACAGCGACGAAACGCTCGACCTCCCGGCGCTCGACGCCGCTTTCGCCCGTGCCCGCGCCGAGTGGGGCGATGGCAGCGAACCGGCCACCGTGCTGCACGCGGCGCTCACCGGTCTGAACAACCGGTCGTACACTGCCAAAGCACTGGACACCGCCATGACGGGCTGGACAGAATGGCTGGCAGACGGGCCACCGCTGTCGCCGCCGGCCAATGACAAACTGAAGCTGTTCTCGGCCGCTTTCATCGCACTGAATACAAAACAAAAACACCCCTCGCCGGCACATCCCTTCTTCGCTGCTGCCGCCGAGTTGCTGGCGGCACAGCAGCGTGCTTTCGCCATTCTGCAGCGGCAGCGCCTGCGCTTGCTGCGCGACCTATTCACCAGCGCCAGCGTCGCCGTGCGCGAACAGAAGCGTCGTCAACGCGTTTTCTCGTTCGACGACATGCTGCTCAACCTCGACGCCGCCTTGCGCGCCGGCCAGCCGGCGTGGCTGGCGGCGACCTTGCGCGAACGCTACCCGCTGGCGCTGATCGACGAATTCCAGGATACCGATCCGCTGCAGTACGCCATTTTCAAGGCGATCTACGGCGGCGGCGGCGAGCGGCCGGCGAGTCCGCTGTTTCTGGTCGGCGACCCGAAACAGGCGATCTACAGCTTCCGCAACGCCGACTTGCCGACGTATCTCGCCGCACGCCGGCAGACGGCAAGAAGCTACACGCTACGCGAAAACCAGCGCTCGACGCCGGCGCTGATCGACGCCTGCAACGCGCTGTTCGGTGCCAACGCGCAGGCTTTCATCCACACCGGTCTGCATTACTGGCAGGTCTCCGCCGGCCAAGCGCCGCGGCGGACCTTGCGCGACCTGAGCATCGATGGAGAGCAGAGCACGGCAGCGCTGCACGTCTGGCAATTGCCGGTCAACGACAACGAGCACCTCAGCCGTCAGGTCGCCAGCGACGCCGTGCTGCGCGCCACGGCCGGCGAAGTGGCACGCCTGCTGCGCGCCGCGCAGGCCGGCCGGATTCAGATCGGCGAGCGGCCGCTGCAGCCCGGCGACATCGCCATCCTCGTCGAACGGCACGCTCAAGGCCGACAGCTGCGCGAGGCCTTGCAGGCGGTCGGCGTCGCCAGCAGCGAACTGTCGCAACGCAGCGTTTTCGCCAGCGCCGACGCCGCCGACCTCGAAGCGGTGCTTTTGGCAATTGCCGACCCCGGACGCCTGCCGCTGCTCAACCGCGCGCTGGCCAGCGAGCTGATGGCCTACGACGCGGCGTCGATCGCCGCGCTGAACGACGAGCAGCCGCGCCTGCTGCCAATCGTCAACCGTTTCATCGGTTACCACGAGACTTGGCAACGGCGCGGCTTCGCGATCATGCTGCGCCAGTGGATGCACGGCGAAAACATTGTCGCCGGCCTGCTGTCGCGCGACGACGGTGAGCGCCGCCTGACCAATCTGCTGCATCTCGGCGAACTGTTGCAGCAGGCCGACGCCGAACAGCCAGCACCGGACGCCCTGCTGCGCTGGCTGGCCAGCCAGCGTGAAAGCAGCGCGAATGGCGGTGACGAAGTGGCGCAATTGCGTCTCGAAGCCGACCGGCAGCAGGTGCAGATCGTCACCATCCACAAGGCGAAAGGGCTGGAATACAGCATCGTTTTCTGCCCCTTCCTGTGGGAGATGTCCGGCAGCGCCGCACACCTAACGGAAGGACACGAATACCACGCGGACGACGGTCAGCCGGTGATCGATTTCCGGCCGACGCTCACCCGCGACGAAAAGGAAATCATCGATCAGCGTCAGCGCGAAGAGCGGGCCGCCGAGTCGATCCGCCTGATCTACGTCGCCCTGACGCGCGCCGTGCAGCGCTGCTATCTGGTCGCCGGACTCTATCAAAGCCTCGCTTTCGGCCGTCCGACGCTGACCCACAGCAGCCGCAGCCCGCTCAACTGGCTGATCGCCGGCAACGGGATGAGTTTTGCGCAGTGGCGCACGCACAAGCTGCCGGCAAAGCAGATCGACGATGCCTGGCGCGACTGGGCAGCGACGGCCGCCGGCGTCTGCTGGCTGCCGCTGCCCGTGCCGACCGTCAGCGGCACATGGACGCCAGAACCGCCACCGATCCTGCAGGCACGTCCGGCGCCGGCGCAGATCGACGCCGGCTGGCGGCTCGGCAGCTTCAGCAGCCTGCAGCACGGTGCCGGCAGCGAAAGCGCGGTCAGCGACCACGACGCGCAAACGACAGCGCTCCTCGTCGAGCACCCGCCGCCCGCCACGCCCGCCGAACTGGCGCCGGACGACATCCTGCGTTTTCCGCGCGGCCCGGCGGCCGGCGACTGCCTGCACGCGCTGTTCGAACACTGCGACTTCAGCGACGCCAATCAATGGCCGGACGCGATCGCCTACGCGCTCGCCAGACACCCGCAAACGCGGCCCGGCGACGCCGACGATCTCGCCGATCACCTGCCGGCGATGCTGACGCGACTGCTGCACGACGTGCTGACCACTTCGCTGGTCGACGGTCTGCGGCTGGCCGACATCACTCGCCGGCAACGGCTGGTCGAACTGGCTTTCAATCTGCCGACAGCGAATCTCTCGCCGGCAACGCTCAACGCCTGGCTGGCGAAGCATGGTTACGCCGTGCCGCGCCTCGCTTTCCAACCGCTCAGTGGTTATCTGAAGGGCTTCATCGATCTCGTCGTCGAGCAGGACGGCCGCTATTACCTGATCGACTGGAAGTCGAACCATCTCGGCCAACAGCCGGCCGACTACGGCCAGCAGCCTCTGACAGCGGCGATGAACTGGCATGGCTACCACTTGCAATACCTGCTCTACAGCGTCGCGCTGCAACGCCATCTGCGCCGAAGGATCGCCGACTACGACCCGGCGCGCCACTTCGGCGGCGTGCTCTATCTCTTCGTGCGCGGCGTCCGCCCGGCGTGGCTGGACATCGATACCTGCGGAATCGCGTCGCCCTGCGGCGTTTACTTCCATCGACCGGCCGACGCGACGCTCGCCTCGCTGGACGTTTTGCTGCAAGGAGCCACGTGATGCCTGGCGCCCCGCGGCCCGAAACGGCCGGCGAATGGCTCGCCGACGGCCTCGCCGCGCATCTGCGCGACTGGGCAACGGCTGGCGGCGCGCCGGCCGACGCCTTGCCGATCCTCGCCGCCGCCGGCCGACTGGCGTGCCTGGCGACGCAGGCCGGCCATGTCTGCGCACATATCGACGATTTGACGGCGCATTTCCCACACTTGCCGCCGGCACACCTGCGCGAGCGTCTGCTGGCCAGCGGTCTGGTAAGCAGCGTGACGGACGCGGCCGCCGGCAAGATCCAACCGCTGCTGCTCGACGACGACGGCCGTCTCTACCTCTACCGTTATTACGCCTACGAACGGCGGCTGGCCGACAATCTGCGCCGCCGCGCCGGCCGTAGCGCAACGACAGCAGACGCGACGATCGGCGATCGGCTGGCGCAACTGTTCGCCGCCAATCGGGCACGACTCGGCGAACGCGTCGACTGGCAGCGGCTCGCCGTCGCGCTGGCCTGGCGCAACCGGCTGACGATCATCAGCGGCGGTCCGGGAACCGGCAAGACACGCAGCATCGCCGCCCTGCTCGCCTGTCTGCTCGACGAACAGCCGGACCGGCGCGTCGCGCTCGCCGCGCCGACCGGCAAAGCGGCGGCGCGCATGCTCGAAGCCTTGCGCCACAGCGCCGCCACGCTGCCGATGACACTGCAGCAACGATTGCCGCGCGAAGCCTACACCGTGCATCGTCTGCTCGGCGCCAGCGACGCCCCCGGACGTTTCCGCCACCACGCCGACAACCTGTTGCCGATCGACACGCTGATCGTCGACGAAGCGTCGATGCTCGATCTGGCGCTCGCCTGCCAACTGTTCGATGCCGTGCCGATGCAGGCGCGCGTCATCCTGCTCGGCGACAAGGATCAATTGTCTGCCGTCGAAGCCGGCGCCGTTTTCGCCGAACTGTCGGCCGATCCGACCCTGAGCGCGGCGTGCGTCGCCGACCTCGCCGCGCTGAGCGGCACGCCGCCGGCAGCGATCATCCCGCCACCGCCGCTGCACCCCACCCCGCTCGCCGACAGCGTGCTCTGGCTGAACGAAAGCCACCGTTTCAGCCAGAATTCCGGCATCGGCCGTCTGGCCGCCGAGATCAACGCCGGCCACGGCGCCGCCGCCTGCGACTGGCTGGCGCGCGCCGACGACGCTTCGCTGCGCTGGCTGGAAGATCATGTCCCCACCGGCAGCGACCGCTTGCCGGCCGCGCTGCGGCAGGCGATGCTCGACGCCTACGCGCCCTATTTCGACGCCGTCGTCGAACGGCTGCGGCTCGCGGAGAACGACGCAGCGGACGGCGAACGAGCGATTTTTGCCGCCTTCGACCGCTTCCGCGTCCTCTGCGCGCTGCGCGCAGGCGCCCGCGGCGTCGTGGCGGTCAATCGCTGGCTCGAAAACCAGTTGCATCAGCGGCTCGCCAGAGCGGCGCCCAGTTCCCTCTCCGACGCACCATCACCCCACTCGCCATGGTATCCGGGACGACCGGTGATGGTGCTGCGCAACGATCCTCTGCAACGCCTGTTCAACGGCGACGTCGGCCTGTGCCTGCCCGACGAAAATGGTGAACTGAGCGTCTGCTTCCCCGCAGCGGACGGACGATTCCGGCGCATCGCGCCCGCCCGCCTGCCCGAACACGAAACCGCTTTCGCCATCACCGTGCACAAATCGCAAGGCTCCGAATTCGCTTCGCTGCTCCTGCTGCTGCCGGAGGCCGGCCAGGGCGAGAGCCTGCTGACGCGCGAACTGCTTTATACCGGCATTACCCGCGCCGCACAGCAAGTCAGCATCGCCGCCAGCCGGCAGGTGTTGATCGACGCCTGCGCCAAACGCAGCCTGCGCCGTTCCGGGCTGCTGGCGCGATTGCGCAGTCAAGGAAACGCAGAATAATTCACGTACTGCGAGAATTCGACGGCACTTGCTGCTTCGATAGATCGGTGTTGCCCCATGTCAATTCCGACTGCATGCAGATCTTCATCGACGAAATCGCTTCTCACTATCCCGACGACAACGTGGTCATGGCGCTTGATGCTGCTCGATGGCGCCGGTTGGCACACGAGCCAGGCGCTCCACCTGCCCGACCATCTACGGCTGTTGTTCCTGCCACCGTACTCCCCCGAATTGAATCCCCAGGAACATCTCTGGGACGAATTGCGCGAGAAAAATTTCCACAACCGCTTCTTCGACAAGTCTCGATTGCGCAACATCTTTTCTGTAAAA
>WBZT01002272.1_pt1 | contig 13478 bp, 15 predicted proteins | sample 5204241 | NCBI WGS metagenome assembly WBZT01 (sample SAMN12344358, study PRJNA552823) | activated sludge metagenome | biome: Activated sludge suspended growth; feature: Nitrification reactor; material: Wastewater; isolation source: activated sludge from nitrification reactor of wastewater... | reverse complement strand
ACAACGAATTTATTGCCCCGCTGATTGCAGCAATCCAGGCGCTTGCCGCTCGGGTGAACGCTTTGGAAAATTCCGGTTAACCGCGCGCGATGGCTCCCCGATGTAATGAAGTTTTCACACGCGGCCGGGATGGGTCGACCAAGGCGACCGGTGGCCGCGTGAAGGTTGCCAAGGCCGGCCACGCGCTCATCGAGCGTGACGACTCGTTGAGCTGCTATCCGCGTTGGGCTGCGCCTACCTGCATCATCGTGGATGGCCCTTATGGGCTTGGGAAGTTTCCAGGCGAACCCAAGACGCCGGCCAACCTTGCCGAGTGGTACGCGCCCCATGTTGCGGCTTGGTCGGCGCACGCTAACACGGACACCACGCTTTGGTTTTGGTGCACTGAAGTCGGCTGGGCGCTGGTGCACCCCGTCTTGGAAATGCACGGATGGCAGTACGAGGAGTGCAACATCTGGGACAAGGGCATTGCCCACGTCGCCGGCAACTGCAACAGCAAGACTATCCGAGGCACCCCGGTTGTGACCGAAGTTGCGGTGCGCTACACGAAGCGGAACCAGCTACCTGGTAGCAACGGGCAAATGCTGTCTATCAAGGATTGGGTACGCCATGAATGGCTGCGCAGCGGGCTACCCATGTCGAAAGCGAACGATGCTTGTGGCGTGGCAAATGCCGCGACTCGCAAGTATCTGACCCAATGCCACCTGTGGTACTTCCCGCCACCGGAGGCCATCGTTCGCATGGCCGAATATTGCAACGAGCACGGCCGCCCGACCGAGCGCCCTTACTTCTCTCTTGATGGCCATAGCCCTGTGACAGAAGAGGCTTGGGGGAAGATGCGCGCCAAGTGGACCCACACCCACGGCATCACGAACGTTTGGCAGGAGCCAGCCGTTCACGGCCGCGAACGCATCCGTACAGGCATGGGCTACCTGCATGCAAATCAGAAGCCGCTGGCCCTGATGAAGCGCCAGATTGTGGCTTGTACCGATCCGGGCGACGTTGTCTGGGAACCCTTCGGCGGCTTGTGCTCGGCATCCATTGCAGCCCTTCACACCGGGCGGCGATCCTTCGCCGCAGAGATCAATCCCGACTACTTCCAGGTGGCCACGTCCCGCCTTGAAGAAGAATTCACCAACATGGAGGAACGACGAGAACATGCCGCCTAGCACACCGCCCACACCGCCGGCCAGGACTGGCGGGCCAGATCGTTCTTGGCCCCATCGCAAGCTCTACGAGAACGTCATCAAGACGCTCTATGCCTTGCCCGAAGAGTTCAGGACTTCCCTTCGCATTTCGGACTTCCGAGCGACGGACATTTTCACCCTGAACTCTGCCCTTGGAGCCTCCATCGAGGACGCCGTCGTCAACGGCTTGAACAGTCTGCGCGAGGTGTGGGACCCGGACGGCCAATATGCCCTGTATCGCTTCGAGCGACAGGCGCAGGCTTTCCCTGATGTGCGGCTGGTGACAGAAGCCCCCGATGAAGAAACAATCATCATGGGGATCGAGCTGAAAGGCTGGTTCGCCTTGTCCAAGGAAGGCGAACCGACCTTTCGCTATACCGTGACACCGAACGCCTGCGCCGATGCTGATTTGCTCGTGGTTTATCCGTGGGTGCTCAGTGACGTGGTCGCCGGTAGTCCGAAGCTGCTACGGCCCTTCGTGGGCGAGGCGCGCTATGCGGCCGAGCTGCGCAATCACTACTGGCAGACCATGCGAGCCGAGCGGGGCGGAAACGGCGGCATCACCCCCGCCACTCATCAAACCCCTTATCCAGCAGTCAAGACCGATCAATGCTCTGACCGTGCCGATGATGACGGCGGCGGCAACTTCGGCCGCATAGCGCGCTATGGGTTGTTGGATGACTTCGTGAAGTCCACGGAGAAGCAGGAGGTATCCGGTATCCCGGTGCGTGCATGGCTGACCTTCTTCAAGATTTTCAGCGACAACGCCCGCAACCTGGACACGGTCGTCACTACCATCGAAAGCGCCTTACGCCGCTATCGTGACATTGGCGAAGGCGAGAAGGCCGCGCTGGTCGAATCCTTTGAGCGGATTGTGGCGATCCTCAAGGGCGAAAACAACTAATGATTCTCTGAGTAAATACGCCTTTGCGCTTTAGCGGCTAAAATTTTCCGGCCCAGCTCGTCGTTAAACGCCAGGGAAGGGCAGGGTGAGGCGACATCGACCGGGCTGGCCAGCATCGCCGGAACTGGCGATGCTGCAGCCGAAAAAACAGGGCGGCTCTTGGCCGCCCTGTTTTTCCTGGTGCTCTCTTAGGGTCTGGCCCTGGGAGTCAACCGGGCCACTTTTGCCCGCGTATCGGCCAGGTACTGCGCTAGGTGGTCAGTCTGGTCAGCGGAGCGCCGGCGGCGGCAATTGAGGTGATAGTTCCCCAACGAGCCTACGTCCGTCATGACTTTAAGGAGGCTGGTGATAGCCCGTCTATCTGCCGGCGTCACCTGCTGGCTGGGAGCGTCCAGAAGAGCCAGAACGTCAGTCAGCGCGGCGGCGTAGTCCGCCATGCGTTCGCGGATCGTTCCCGCAATCGGTGTTACGTTGGTAGGATTCAAAGTTGCCATGATTCACCTCTGTAGTAGGTGGGTTGTGGTTAGGCGTGGTCGGTGTGCCACCACCGGCCGACGCGCCTTAACGTTGTCCGCTTCCGTAGAAGCCTGCCGCTTCGGAAAACGGGGTATTCCTCGTGCTGCTGCCGATGCCTTCTGTCTTGCTGCTTCTGCGATTCGGGGCCGGCACGGCCTCGATGCCGGCCGGTGCCGAGCGTTCAACGAATGCGGCCACCTCTGCCGCGGCATTCAGCTCGCTCGATTGATCACCGACCGGCTCAAATTTCATCGCCTGCACCTGGTCGCCCCCTTGAGTATGTTCGTCCAGGCGGGCAATGAAGCCCTGTGTGCTTTCGTTTCGCATCGTCATACCTCCTTGCCGTTCTCTCGATTAACAAACGCCGCGACTTCATCGGTAGCTGGCGAACCGGCTCCTGCCAGGCTGTTGCCGTCAAAGGCCGGCATCGCTGATTCGCCGGCTGCCTGGGTTGCCTTGATCGCTGCGGCAAGCCGGCCTCCGGCGGTCTGACTGATCCGCTCCGAAGCGGCATCTGTAATGCTGCTTGCCGTCTGCTTTGCCAGGATCGCGCCTGCCTCGACAGCCACCTTACCGGCATTGGCGGCAGAGGCCAGGAAGCCGCCCGCCGCGCTTTCCTTGGCGTTCTCCTTCGTGCCCGCAGGGCCACCAGCGGACCTTTCGCCACCACTAGACTTTGCCGATTGGTTACCGCTTCCCTTCTGGCCACCGCCGCCCGAGCTGGAACCGGAACTGGCGAACCCGGCCGCCTGGGCAAATGGGGTGCTGCCCGAACTGCTATCGCCACCGCTGCCAGAGCCCCCCCCCGCACCCGAGAATGCCGCCGCCGCTTCGCTGCCAGCGCCACGCATTGCGCTCATGAGGCTTGACACGCTGTCCGTGCCAGCGGAAACGCTAGCCTGGCCGGCCCGTACCGCAGCCATAAGTGCCTGAGCGCCACCAGCCGCCGCAGCGCCGCCGGCGGCCAATGCAGCAGCACCAGAAGCCACGGCAGCACCAGCGCCAACCGCCGCGCCGGCAATAGCGCCTGCACTGAACGAACTGCCCGAGCTGGCCGCCTGGCCACCGCCGGGGATCAGGCCAGCGATGACGTTGGGGATCGAATGAATCAGGACAACCAGGACAAGCGAGACAACGAAGATCACCAGCAGCTCGCGCATCGGCGCCCCTTTTTGTAGATCCGCATGAAAGCCGTCCATCACCGATACAGCAACGCCAATCAGTAGCGTCATCGTCATCAGCTTGAGGGCAATGCCGGCGACAGCCCGGAAGTAGTTGATCGCAATATCGGAAGTCCAGCGCGAACCGCCGAAGCCCAGCACGAAAATTCCGGCATAGGCCACAACCCAAGCGGTAACGAGTGCCAGCAGCACGTTGGCTGCAACGACGCCCATGCAGGCCAGAATGGCAAGCGTAGTGAAGAAGATCGCCAGGTTGTCGATCGGATTCAGAACGCTATAGCTCTCGGCTGCCTTGGAAATAATGTCAAAAGCAATGTCGATCGGTGCAGAAGGCGTCAACGTCCTGGTAGCACCGGCAGCGGCCCCTATGTCTCGCAACGAGTTGATGATGTCCATCGCGAAATTCGGGCCATTGGTCAGCAGCCACCAGAAGAAGCCAGTAAAGATCGTGAACCGCACCAGCTCGGCAAAGAAGTCGCCAATATCGGCCTTGCGCAAGGCCAGCATGCCGAACGTCCAGACCATTGAAATGGTTGTCAGCGTCCAGAACAGCCAAGAGGCATAGCCGGTGATCGTCGCGCCCCACGTCGCGCTTTCCGTCATGAAGCGATCCGCGACCGTATCAAGCACGCCGCTCTTGTCTATCGCTGCCGATGCGGTTTGAGTCACCAGCAGGACCGACAGCGCGACCACCAGGCGCAGCAATAGGTGTCTCATGGTCAGTACCCCTTGCTCTTGTTGCGGTCGGTCGGTCCGCCCATGTCATAGAGCTTGTCAGCCTTCTCCTGTTGTTCCGGTGTGCGCTTGTTCAGCGCCTCATCCTCGGACTTCCCGCATCCGACCAACACAGCGGACGCCAGCACGAACAAGGCGGCAGCGCGAAGCATGATCTTCATGTCAGTACCCCTTTGCCTTGCTGCGGTTGGTGGGAGCGCCCATGTCGAAAACCGATTCCCGCGCCGCTTGCTGCTGCGCCTCCCGGTCGGCTTCGGCCTGCATGCGCGTTGTCACCGCGTTCTGCTGCGCGATCAACAGGCCGCGAATCTGCAAGAGCTGGTTGGCCTGTTGGCTGGCGAGCTGGTTGGCGTAGCCGATAGCCTGCATCTGGCCCGTCGCCCCTTGGGCGGCTGATTGCAGGCGCTGCAACGTCGACGCATCGTTCTTCAGGTTCTGTTGCTGATCCTTCAGGCCCCGGAAAAGCGCATCGTTGGCCTTCTTCTGCGACTGGCTGGCGAGCTGCTGCACTTGCTTCATGGCGTTCCACTCGGCGGCCGAACAACCGGCGTTGGTGAAGCACGGCGAGGACTTGTAGTAATTCACATCCTGAAACTTGTCCAGGTAGCTATCGAGACTGCCAAGTTGCCGCTCGTAGTAGCTGAGCGTGTCGACGGCATTCATCAGCCCGTTGATCGTGGTCTGCGCTTGATCCCAAATGTAGGCCGCCGGCGCAGCGGTGTTTTGCAGCATGTTTTCGTACTGCTGCAACTGCGTCCGATACTGCTCAATTTGCTTGAGCGTCTGCGCCACCGATTCGATGGCCGTCATGATGTTTTGCGCCAGGTTCGTGCCGTCGATGACGGGGATACCGGCGTGGGCAGGCATGGAAGCGCCGCCGAAGGTCAGCGCCAGGACAAGAGCGGTTTTAGCCGCTGAAAAACGAACGTGCTTCATGGTCGAAGTTCTCCGATGAACGATTGAATGAACGGCCCGACCTAGAACAAGCTCGCGCTTGCTCTAGGCATCGTCATCGGAAAAGCTGCGCCACCAGCTAGTCGGTATCAGCCCTTGGCACCAAGGCCCGGGCTTTCTGGATCATCCAGCATACCGGATGCACGGATGATTTAAAACTCATAGCATCATACCACAATGCATAAATGAGTAAAGCTATTTATGCTCACTACTTCACAACATCAACGCCCCCGGCCCTTGCCTTGGCGTTTGGCCTTCTTGGCCTCCAGCTCAGCGCGCAGCTTGGTCTTGCGCTGCTCCTGCTCGCTGATCGCCGCCGGCCTTGGTGCCAGTGTCGGCCGCGCAACCTCGCCGCCGTCCATGCGCAGCCCCTCGACCTGGCCGAGCGTGCGCAGCCCATGCCGGCGCTGTGGTGGTGGCACCTGGCCGACATGCGCCCCCGGCCGTTTGCCGGCCGGCTTCGCGCCCTGCTCGATCAACGCCAGACGCCGGCGCTCAAGGCCGGGATCGGCAAAGATGATTGGTAGCTGGGAATCAACGGCGGCCCGGATGATTTGCGCCTTGAACTCGGGCGAGCCGGTGACGGTGATGCGCTCGCCGTACTTCTCCATCGCCATACGCAGCGCGGCCTGTACCCCGTCGCGGTCGGCCTCGCGGGAGACTTGCAGGCGGTCGCCATCGTCCCGAACGGCCGATAGGCCGGCGCGATAGATGATCGTGCCCTGCTTGGTGATGTTGTCGATGACGGGCGCGTGTCCTGGTCGCGGCTGACCCTGCCCCTCGATGGTGTTGCCCTTGAGGCCCTGGGCGGCGTCCCTGGCACGCAAGGCGGCCAGCGCCTCGGCGTTGCCCTGGGTGGCCTCCTGCTTGAGCCAGTCGGCCCACGGCTGCCGCTGGAAGCCCTGGTAGTGCTTGGCGCGCTCCTGGTCGTAGCTCTTGCGGATCGCGTCCAGGTCGGCACCCAGCGAGGCGCTGACCTGGGCATACAGCAGCTTCTTGGTCAGCCGGCCATCGGTCAGCAGCTTGATTGCCGTCCGCTTCGCGGCTGCCTTTCGCTTGGCGTCCTCGATGGCTCGATCCTTCCGCCGCTTCGCTTCGGCCAGCGCCTCGGCCCTGGCCGCCGTCAGCCCCTTTTGCGCATCCTTGTACCTGGCATAAAGCTCGGTCGTGTCGATCCGCAGACGCACCGGCCCCTTCTGATAGTTGCGCTTCGCCTGGGCGTTCTGGCGTTCAGGTGCGGCCTCGAACCCGCCTAGCCGTTTCTCCAGCGCCGGCTTGGACAAGTCGCGGGCCAAGGTGCTTGCCTTGACCGTGGTGCCGTCGCCGGCCTCGATGACCAGGCCGTTACCTCGGGCGCGCAGTTCCAGGCCGTTGTCGCGCATGACCTGGTGCAGCTCGGCCCAGCTCGTCGCGCTCTTGATCTCGGCCAGGCACTCGCGCTTGATCCAGCCGACCAGGCTTTCCACGCCGGCATGCCGCTCCATGTCGGCCGCCCTGGCTGCTGCCCCTCGCTGGTTCGGGATGTGGTTGTCTCGCTCCAGGTTGTAGTCGCGCTCCAGGACTTCGCACAGCTCGGCCAGCGTCCGATGCGGGTAATAGGGTTCGTGGATGGTGTGGCGGGTCGGGTGAATCTTGTTGATGGCGATGTGGACGTGCAGGTTGTCGGTGTCGTTGTGCACGGCGCTGACGCGCTGATGCTCGCCGTAACCCAGCCCGGCACAAATCCGCTCTTCGATGGCCTTGAGGGTGTCGGCGCTGGGCTGCTCGCCGGCGCGGAAGCTGACAATCAGGTGATAGGTCTTGTCGCTCTCGGCCCTGGTGTTGGCGTACTGCGTCGCCAGTACCTCGGTGATGGTGTCGCGCACGCTGTAGGCGTCGCAGTTCGTGACCTGGACATGGCCCAGCCGGTGATCCTTGCTCTGCGCGTCGGTGATGTACCGCACCAGGCCGGCAAAGTCGGACTTGCCCACCGAGCGCATGGGTACATGCTTGGCAATCACAGTTGCCCGCCTCGCGGCCGCACCACGCTTTCCATGATGCCGCTCATCTTGTCCTGGGTCGCCTCAATCTTGCCCAGCAGCGCCAGGATGGTATCGGAACCAAAGCGGGCGGTGCGGGCGTCATCGGTCAGCCACAGCTTGAGCAAGCCGCCCAGCCGGCCGAGGTCGCCATTGACGCGCACCAGCTCGCGCACGTTCTCGTAATCGGTCACGCCCTGGACGCGGTAGCCCTGCCCCACGGCCAGCAGATAGGCCGACGTGCTCATGCCGGCGGCCTGGGCGTTCGCCTCGATGGCGGCCCGTTCTTCCGGCAGGCAATAGACCTTGATCGGCGTGCTGCCCTTCCTCGTTACCTTCTCGCTGGCCTCCACTCCTGGCGTCCTCCATCTGTCGCCGGCGGCCGCCGGCTGGCCTCGCAGAGCAGGATTCCCGTTGAGCACCGCAGGTGCGAATAAGGGAAGTGAAGAGGATCGCCGCGCTTGCGCGGTGGGCCTACTTCACACATCCTGCCCTCTATTCAGCCTCGTATAGTACTGCATCGCCATTTGCAAAGCATCGCTATTCCATCGCTATTTCGCTGCAATACCGCGTGCATTGCCAGTAACAGCGACTTTCCGCGCAGTAACAGCGACAGAACAGCGGTCTAGTAGCGGTTTCCTTGCGCTTTCCGCGTGGTTTCCACAGCGGCATGCAACGCTTTCCACCAGTTGGACGCCAAGAGGAAGCGCCCCTCAAAGATCAATAGTCCGGGCTTGTTCGCGCCCACCTGGAACCCGGCGGGCCTGCATCGTCATTGCTGACGATGGGAGATCCAGCCCGGCACGGATTGACCCTTGAGGGCCAGCCGGATCATTCCGCCGGCGTCCCCTTGTCGGCCTTCTTCCTGGTCGCCGGCTTCGCCTCGACCGGCAGCGACAGACGCGCCAGGATCGCGGTGGTTTGCTCCTGAGTGGCGGCGAGCTGGCCGGCGAGTCGTGCGGCTTCCTCCCGTGCCTTGCTGGCCTCCTGCCGTGCCTGGTCGCGCTCGGCCTGGGTGGCGGTCAGTTGCTCGGCTTGGCGCTGGGCGTCGGCTGCTGCTTGCCGGCGCTGCTCCTGGTGCGACTGGTCGGCCGCTTCGGCCTTTGCTTTGATGGTCGCCAGCTCGTCGCGCAGTCGGTCGACCTGGGCGGTCGTGGCCTGGTTGGCCTTCTGCTGTTCGGCCAGCGCCTGGCGTGCCTTGTCGGCGTCCTGGTGTGCCCTGTCCAGCTCCGTGCGCAGCTCGCCGGCGCGGCGCTCGATTTCGACGGCGCGGGCCTCGGCGGTGTGGGCCTGTTCCTGGGCGGCGGTCAGCTTCGCCCGCAGCTCGTCGGCTTCGGTGCGTGCGGCCTGCTCGGCCGCCTCGATGGACGCCAGGCGGGATTGCAGGACCTCGACCTCGCCGGCCAGCTTGTCGGCCAGCTCGGCCGCTTCGGCCTGGGCGGCCTCCATGTCGGCACGGGCCTTTTCCAGTGCCTCGCGCTCGGCGGCCAGGCGGCTATTTGCCAACCCTAGCGCCATCGCCCAAATGTCGGCCCCGACCTCGGCCAGCCGGTCACCCACAGCCTGGGGTGCCGGCTCGCGCAGGGGCGCGGCGGCCTCCTTCTGGCGGGCCTTCCATTCGTTGAGCGCCGGGCTGATGGTGGTGTAGCTACCGCCGACGATTTGGCGCACGGCCTCAAGCGTGGGCCGCTCACCGGCGGCGGCGATCTGGTCAGCGGCGGCGAAGATTTGCTCTTTGGTGACGGCCATTTGTATGCTCCTGTAGCGTTGTAATATGTTGTATGATACTACTACATACTACAATTTACAATCCTACAGCGGAAATACTACGCGCCGGCGCAGCCAGGTCGGCCGCTGCGCACCTGGTCGGCGGATTCCGGCCGCATAGGAGGCCCGTAGAGGCGTTTTTCGGGAATCGGGCGGCCTGCCCCCCGGCCTCGGGCGTGATCGTGCGTCCTGGGCGCGCTTCGGCGGTGCTGGGGGTCGGTGTCGACCGTGGCCAGCCTCGTCATTTCCGGCGATGCTCGAGCAGCCGGTGGCGGTGGCATTTGACTCTTGAGGTGCGGCCCTCTTCTTGGCGTTCAACCTTGCGGCCTTCGAGTTGGCTACGTCGCCCGGATCGAGGCGCAGACGGTCGAGCTGCCCCCATCTTGCTGACTGCCTTTTGCGGCCGTCGAATTGCTGTGCTGCTTGATCCTGGCGGAAGCGGTGGAGTTGCGGCCGGGGGGGGTGGTAGATCGGCCCCCCTGGGGGGGCCTCGATAATCGGGAGGGGGGGCCGCCGAAGGTGGGGGAACCCCGAAGGGGTGCCCCGGCCGCTAGGCCGCAACGGCGGTTAAATTTCGCGCTTACTTATGCACAGGGCGAGGGGTTAAATAAAGGTTAAAAACCGGGTTAGCAGGGTGTGGAAAACGTCGGAAACCCGCGCCGATGCTGGGTTTTCCGCTTAGTGCCCGTCCCTCTAAACACAATACCCCGTCCCTCTAAACACAATACCTTGCACCTCAAAACACAATAGTCAGGCGTCTTATCTGTCCCTCAAAACACAATAGTTCAGGGGCGATTTTCTGCCGATTTATCGGTGTTTGGGCAAGCTCGGGCCGGCGCTGTGTGCCTCGGTCGTCCCTCAAAACACAATATATCGGATGCTCTCTAGCGGCTCGGCGCTCGCTTCACATGCACCAGTTCGCCCACGATCTCCCAGGACTTGAGGAACCCGACATTGACCAGTTCGGTTAGCGCCTTCTCGATGAGTTCTCGCACCTTGGCCGGGCGTTCCGTTGTGATGCCTGCGCCTTTCTTGATTGTCTCCAGCTTCACCGGGTACGGCTCGCGGTGACTGGCATAGTAGCCATGCAACCAGGTTGCAATGCCTACTGGCAATGCTAGGCGCTGCGCCCATTCAACTTGCGTGTAATGCACATCGCCGAACAGCTCGACAAGCTGCGGTGCAACCTGCACGCGGTACTTCTTCAGGGTGTTCTTGTGTTCGTCCTGCCACTCAAAGGCCGGGAGCATGGACAAGCTCACACCACGTTTGAGGCGCTTGGAATAGACGGCCAGCGCGGTCGACTGCATCCGGTCTAGACACTCGCGCAGGCGCTCGTAGCTGCCCTTGCAGATGGGCCAGTCAATCGCCTTGCAGAAGCTGTAGGGCGTGAACTCGACAACCTGGCCTAGCGGCTGCTCCTTCGCCAAGTGGATCAATTGCAGCCATACGGTTTCATCGTCCTGGCGTAGCTCCTCGCCCTGGTAGGTGATGCGCCCCTCGAACAGCACGGCAATGTCGGTTTTCTTGAGGTAGGCGCGGGGTTGCTTCCGATTACGGGCATTGAAGAGCGCAGAGCGCAAAAGCTCATTGGGCAACCGGCGAACGGCATCCGGCCATAGAGGAAGCTGCACGACAGCAGGCACAACGGCGGTGCTTTCCTTCTCGGCCTTCGCCTGGCGGGCCTTCTCTCGCTCTCTAGCCTTCGCCTGTAGCTCGGGCACTCGGGCCAGTAGTTCATCCAGTTGCTTCATGCATTACCCCTTACTGCTTGGGCGTCGCCACGGTTCCGGCCCGATGGGCTTCACTTGACCACCAGGGCCAAGAGGAACCAACCAAATGCCATTGAGGCGAAACGGCGCAGGCAGGCCAAGTTGGGAATTTTCCTCGGTGGCCAGAGCTAGATTCCGCTCGATACGCCGGGCTTTCTTCTCCCGTTCTTTAGCCGCTAAAGCCGCGCAAATATTCATTTGCTTTTTTACTCAATTACTCTGGAAGGCCGGCAACGTACTCGGTCAGCAGTTCCTTGATGGTCTTGCCTTGCTTGGCCGCGTAGATTTTCAGCTTCGTGTGTTCGCTGGCCGGCAGCTCGAAATTGACTCGCTTGGTTCCGGCCTCGTCGGCCAGGCTGGCGAGGGTGGCGGCCTTGTTGCTCCGGGCGCTCGGGCGGCCGGCAGTAAGCGTGCTTGCGGGTTTGCTCATTATCTCAATTCCTTAAATACTCAGATGAGTTTTTGCTTAATCTCGTTTGCCAGGGCGTGAACCTCGGCCGCTGCGTCGCTGTCAGGATCGGCCTCCATGACAGTGGTGCCGGCCGCTGCTGTGCCGGGGTAGCTCACGCGCTGCGTGATGCGTGACTCCAAGATGGGAAGGCCGTAGCCGGTCAGCGCCTCGGTGACTTCGCCGCCGATGCGGGTGCCCTTGATTGCGCGGGAAACCACAAAGGCCGCTTGCAAACGGCCGTCTGTGACCTCGATGCGCTGCTTAACCAGCTCCACCAGGTCGGCGGTCGCCCAAATGTCGTAGGGGCTGGGTTGCACCGGGATCAGCACAAAGTCGGCCGCCTTGATGGCCGACACGGCCAAGTCGGCCGCCTGGGGTGCGCCGTCGATCACGACGAAATCCTTGCGGGCTACCTGCTTTAGATCGCGGTCGATGGTCGGGCGGTCGATGCCGACAACGGTTAGCGGTTGATCCTCCCGCACCGCCGCCCAATCGCGGGCGCTGCCCTGGGGATCGGAATCGACCAGGAGAACGTCAGCGCCGGCGAGCTGCAAGGCGCGGGCAAGGTGGGTGGCGATGGTCGTTTTCCCAGACCCGCCTTTCTGGTTCAGCACGGCGATAACCTTCATTCGGACTCCTGGCGTAAATGCGCTAATGATTTAAAACTCATGACATCATACCATAAAGCACAAATGAGTAAAGCCGTTTATGCTCACTTCTTCATTGCCCGCCGGCGGGCAAGCTCGGCTCGCATCCAGGCGGAAGCCTCGGCCATGTCCTGGCGCAGCTCGGCCCGCTCGCCGGGGGTCAGCGACCGCACTCGCCGGCGCTCGCGCTCCTGGTCGGCCAGTTCGCCAGACCAGGAGGCCAGCTCGTCATCGGGTAGGCCGGCCAAAATTCGGGGCAGGTTTTGGGTTCGGTGCGGGGGTATCGGTAGATCAGCCGATGGGCCGTCATCGTCCAGAAAAGCAGGCTCTTGGTGGGTCATGTTGGTAGCTCCACAGGTAAAGGGGTTCGCGTTGCACGCCTATGGACAAAATAATTCATTTTGTCCCATGCGATGATATGATTTCTATATACGGCGCGGGTTTGCGCCTTTTGTTTTGCCCCCAACATTGGACAAAACGATGGATGAGCGGAAGCACCTGACACAGATCGAAGTCGAACGCCTCATTACGGCCACCAAGGGCAGCCGTAATGAGGCCCGCGACCGTTGCCTATTGCTGCTGATGTTTCGGCATGGGCTACGGGTGTCGGAAGCCTGCGGGTTGATGCTCTCCCAGGTCGATACCGACAGCCGCGTGCTGCACGTCTCACGGCTCAAGAAGGGGCTGTCGACAACACATCCCCTGCGCACTGACGAGCTGCGAGCAATCAAGGCATGGATGGGACAGCGGGCACGTATGGCCCCCGATACCAATGCCTTTTTCGTGTCGGAGCGCCGGCAACCCCTGAACCGTCGCACAGCATGGGCCGCGATCCGCCGCTATGGCGAGCTGGCCGGCTTGCCGCTTGATGCGCATCCGCACATGCTGCGACACGCTTGCGGCTATGCCCTGGCCGACCAGGGCGCAGATACCCGGTTGATCCAGGACTATCTAGGGCATCGGAATATCCAGCACACCGTTCGATATACCGCGACGAACCCGGCTAGGTTCGAGAGGTTATGGCGGTGAGCTGGACGAGTTTTTCAGGCGGCGCGGCCGGTGGTGGCACACCGACCACGCCTAACCACAACCCACCTACTACAGAGGTGAATCATGGCTAATGGCATTGTCACACGCACGAGCAGGCCCACGGAACAACAACAGGAGGCCGGCTATGTCGTCCGTTAATACTCGCAAGTCCAGCGCAGCGGACAGATTGGAAGTTTTCACACGCGGCCGGGATGGGTCGACCAAGGCGACCGGTGGCCGCGTGAAGGTTGCCAAGGCCGGCCACGCGCTCATCGAGCGTGACGACTCGTTGAGCTGCTATCCGCGTTGGGCTGCGC